>Ga0075369_10000694_pt1 | contig 10796 bp, 7 predicted proteins | sample EndMethybrTD3034_FD_71400 | JGI IMG/M metagenome (GOLD analysis project Ga0075369, IMG submission 71400) | Populus endosphere microbial communities from Tennessee, USA - Endosphere MetaG P. TD hybrid TD303-4 | ecosystem: Host-associated > Plants > Roots > Endosphere | place: USA: Tennessee...
GCGCGGAGCGAAATCCAGCAGCGGCTGGACCGGCACCTGTCGCCCGGCAGCCGCACGCTCACCACGCTGAAGCGCGTCTGGACCGGCGCCTATTACGACGGCTTCATCCACGCCGGAAATCTCGCCTACATGGCGATCCTGGCGCTGTTCCCGTTCTTCATCACCGTGGCCGCGATCCTTGCCGCGCTGGGCGAAGGAGGCCAGCGCGAAGCCTCCGTGCACGCCTTCCTCACCGCCATGCCGCCCGTCGTCGCCAGGGTGATCGAACCGGTGGCGCGCGACGTGATGGCGGCGCGCTCCGGCTCGCTCCTGTGGATTGGCGGACTGGTCGGCCTGTGGACGGTGACCAGCCTGGTCGAGACGATCCGCGACATCCTTCACCGCGCCTATGGCACTCCGGCCACCCATGCGTTCTGGCGCTATCGGCTGCTGTCCACCGGGTTCATCGTCGTCGCCGTCATCCTCCTGCTGCTGTCGCTTTTCGCTCAAGTGGCGATCACCGCCGCGCAGGAAGTGATCGCGGCATGGTTCCCCCGGCTGGACGAACTGGCGCTGACCCTCACCACGTCGCGGCTGATCCCGGCGGCGGTCCTCTATCTTTCGATATATGCGCTGTTCCTGTCGCTCACGCCTTCGGCCTATCGCAACCGCCGCTATCCCAAGTGGCCCGGCGCACTGCTCGTTGCGGTCTGGTGGGTGGCGGTGACGATCGCCCTGCCCAGGGTGTTGCACGTTTTCTTCACTTACGACCTTACGTATGGCAGCCTTGCCGGGGTGATGATCGCGCTTTTCTTTTTCTGGCTGGTCGGGCTAGGGGTTGTGATCGGCGCCGAGCTGAACGCGGCCCTCGCGGAAACGCCGGAGGAGCGCAACGCACTCGGACAAGCCGATAATCGCGCGAGAGAGCGGAATAGAGAAAGCCGGAAAGAAAGCGAATGACGGGTCTAATGCAGGGAAAGCGCGGTCTCATCATGGGCCTCGCCAACGACAAGTCACTGGCATGGGGGATCGCCCAGAAGCTGCATGAGCATGGCGCCGAGCTGGCCTTCTCCTACCAGGGCGAGGCGCTGGAAAAGCGCGTCCGGCCGCTCGCGGAAAGCCTGGGCAGCGATTTCCTGATCGATTGCGACGTCGCGGACATGGCGGCGCTGGATACCGCGTTCGATACGCTGGCGGCGCGCTGGCCGACGATCGACTTCGTCGTTCACGCCATCGGATTTTCCGACAAGTCGCAGCTGCGCGGCAAATTCTACGACACCACGCTCGACAACTTCCTGATGACGATGAACATTTCGGCATACAGCCTGGTCGCCGTGACCAAGCGCGCGCGCGCGATGATGCCCGAAGGCGGTTCGATCCTGACGCTGACCTACTATGGCGCGGAAAAGGTGATCCCGCATTACAACGTGATGGGCGTCGCCAAGGCGGCGCTGGAAACCAGCGTCAAGTATCTGGCCAACGACCTGGGGCCCGAAGCGATCCGCGTGAACGGCATCTCCGCCGGCCCGATCCAGACCCTGGCCGCGCGCGGGATCGGCGATTTCAACTATATCCTGAAATGGAACCAGCTGAACTCGCCGCTGCGCCGCAACGTCACGATCGAGGACGTCGGCGGCGGCGCGCTCTATCTGCTCTCCGATCTGTCGGCCGGCGTGACGGGCGAAATCCACCACATCGACGGCGGCTACAACGTTGTCGGAATGAAGCAGGAAGACGCGCCGGATATCGCCCTGGTGTGATCGTCCGGCGGCGCTCTTCCTGCGTTCGTATCAGACGATTCCCAGCTGGCGATAGAGCGGCAGCCGCTGTTCGTTGAAGATTTTCTGGCGGTCCCGAAGGTCGTCCAGATGCTCTTCGCGGGTCTGCATGGCCTTCTGATCCTTGAGCAGGCGCTGCCCGCTGGCTTCCAGCAGCGACCAGATCCATTCGGGCGCGTCGCTGCGGCCCTGATGGATCGCGGATATGAACAACTGGTGGAACCGCTCGACCGTCACGCCGCCGCCCGTGACCGGCGAAGCCAGGGAGCTCAGATCCGAAGTCAGTTCGGCGCGCTTCATCACGGCCGCGTTGAATGACCTGGTAGAGCGGCTGCGATGCTTGTCCTTGTCCGCCGGCAGGCAGGGCTGCACGTTGTTCATGCCGATCTGCACCAGCAGGGCCTGCTGCAGGTTGTCCCATCCCAGCGCGGCGATCGCCGGCTGGGCGAGCATCTGGGCGCCGGTCTTGGGACCGTTCGCCAGAAAATCGAGGATAGGCGCGTAGATCTCTTCCTTGAGACTGATCTCGCCCCGCTTGCTGACGACCTTCAGCGGGATCAGCTCGCGCGGCGTCGACAGCACGAACCGCGTTTCGGCCCAGGCCTGTCTGGCGTTGAGCAGCGGCAGGGGAATGATCCCCTTCGTATAGACGTCGCGCCGGAATTCCTGGTTTATCATGAAATCGCGCAGGCTTTCGCGCGCCATCGGGTCCTTCTCCGCGGCAAGGACTTCGACCATCTCGGCGCTGAGATTCAGCGCGTCCAGGTTGTCGTGAAGATGGGCCGAGCCGAGGTAGTCGACTTTCGCATCGCCGAAATGCGCGGCCACATCGGAAAAGTATTCCGGCGCCCAGTCCGCGTTCATGTATTCGTGCGCCAGGTAGCTGCGCGGCGCCGTCTTGAGCTTGTCGAGCCGCGCGGCGAACGTCGGCGTCTGGGCGAAGTAGTTGCCGTTGGCGGCTTGCATCTTGCCGATGAAGTCGATGGCGCCATCGATCTTGTCGACGATCGTGCCGGGAATCTGCCGCCCCCGCTCGACCATCAGCCGGCGCAAGGGCATTGCCGCCGCCCAGCCCGGAAGCGTGTTGTAGCTGACATAGACCAGCCCGCCCGGCCGCAGCCTGTCACGCACGAAGTCGATGATATGCTTTCGGTTCTTCTCCGATATCCAGCTGTAGATGCCGTGGAGCGCGATGATGTCGAAACTCTCCGGGAGGTTGGGAGCGTTGGCGAAATCGGCGAACGAACTCTCGTGGAAATGGACGTTTGTCAGGCCGCTTTCGAAAGCGAGATGCCGCGCTCCGGCGATCTGCCCGGGGTTGAAGTCGTTGGCGTGAAAATCGATGTCCGGGTTCGCCGCCGCGAGCAGGTTCATCGAGAAGCCCTGCCCGCAGCCCAGCTCGCAATAGCTCGTCCGCCCCGACGACGACGGACTCCGCACGCTCCGGATCAATTGCACGAACCGCAGAAGCGCCGGCGTCAGTTCCCGATAGAAGCCATGGGTATATTGTATCTCGGTGACATAGCCTTCGTGCCAACTCATGCATTATCCTCCCGTGCGGATCGCCGGCGCAGTATCCGGCACCCTTGCCTGCGCGCAGCATAGCCATGCGCGAGAAGAGGCAGCAAGCGTCCTGCGAAGGATCGCCGGGATAAGGCGCGCGGGTCTGGTCCGGATGTCACGGACCTGGCGGCTCGCAGCGCCCGAAGCAGTCCGGTCGTCGGCTTGGCGGGAGTTTCAGGCCGTAGAACCCTTAACCTGCGCGACGAGGCGGCCGAAACGACCCTGCGAGGAACCCGGCGCGGAAGAATCGCTACCCGATACGACCGGCAGGGCTCGAAACCGCGCCACTGCAAGCTTTCGTCGCTGTCGCCACCGAAGCGGATCGATGGCGCGCTCGACCTCCTCCGCAGGCTCATAGACACACGGCCACAGCCGCATCGAGGCGGTTTGGACCATGGCGAGGAAGTTGGCGGCGGATTTTTCGCAGCGGGTGGCGACGCGGCGAAAGCGCTTCAGCTTTGAGAAGAACCGCTCGATCAGGTTGCGCGCGGTAGAGCCCTTTGCCGAAGTGCGGCTTCCGGCGCCGGTTGCGCTTGGGCCGGATGTTGGCCCTGGTTCTGGATCGGTCCGCGGCGCGGCGGTCGGCATCGTAGGCCTTCTCGGCCGGCGCAATGGTGCGCGGGCCAGGGTGGTCGAGCAGCGTATCTGCGATCTGGCGGTCATGCGTTTGCCCGGCGGCCACGCCGGGCCGGATCGGGAGTCCCTTCGCGTCGACGACACGTGGATCCTGGTCGTGAGCCGGCAGCGTGATCGGGCGAGACAGTGATCTGCCCCCTTTTGGCCGCCGCGGCCTACCGATGGGCGCGAACGGAGGTGCTGTCGATCAGCTGGATTGACCGTCGTGCGCGGCGGCGCTGGGCTCCATCGGCCGGTTCCACGCCCCGCCTGCGCCCATCGCACGAAGCGATTGGAGCAAATTGCTGCGCGGCCGCCGTAGCGCTCGGGCAGGTCGCGCCATGGCGCACCGGATCGTGATATCCAGAAGATGCCGTTCAGCACGCTCCGATCGTCTACGCGCCGCACGCCTCGCGGCTCGTCGGACAGAAGCGGCTCGATCACGCGCTATTCCAAGTCGGTCGTATCGGCTCATGCTGACGCCGGATCACAAGCTGCGGCGAAAGAAAAGCCGCCTAGCCCGCAACGAACAGGACTTCCCCGCCGCCCATCGCGATCAGCGACCAGCGTTTGTCAGGGATGAGATAGTCCGCCTGCCATCCCTCATAGCCCATCGAATTATTGAACACATCGATTCGAGTTCCCGCGTCGAAGTGGAGCTGGAGATCGGCCGTCTCTCTGTCCGTCATCACCGCTGTGATGGCCTTGCTGCCAATGTGCTTGCGAGCTTCGGCCTCACCGTCCACCCGCGACTTCAGGCCGAACATCTGACCATCGTCCTGCGAGGCAAACGCGATCCGACCGGCCGAAACGATTCGCCACGGAGCGCTTACCGCCAGGCCGATGCCTTCGGACAGGCCGAAGGTCCAGTCGTGCTCGCGGCGTTCGATCGCACAACTCCGCCTGATCAGACACGCCTCGAACTCTGCCACTTGGTCACGCTGCATGCCCGAGGATCACACCCGGACCCATCAACTGCAAACCCGCATCTCGGCTTAGTGCAGGCAGGTCCTGTCCGGCCCCGTGGGGCGGGCCGCGTCCTCGAACCATTTCGGCCAGATATCCAGCGGCCAGCCCGCACTGCGATAGTGATTGTGGAATATCCGGAGCCACTGCCGCAGGCGTGTGGCGCTGATGACGAGGATGGCGGCATCCTGCACCGCTTCGCTCCAGTGAAACGCAAGGATCACGCCCCGATCGCCGCGGCGGACGCTGGCCTTGTGAACGAGGAATTGCTCGTCCGACGATAGGGCGACAACTGCCGGCGCCGCCGCCTCGGGCGCGGTCTTGCTCACGCGCTCGAGATCGGCGCGCGCTTGCTCGAGGAGTTGCATGCCCGAACGAACCGCGCGGGGCGCGGCCATCACCGGACCTGCCGCCGGGCCTGGCGCCGCGGCCTGGTCGAGCTGCTCGATCAATGCCGCGATGACCCGCCCCGCCAGGCGCTGGGTGAGCCACAGGAGCGCGGTGCGTCCATCGCTGTCGAGCACGGACACGCGGAGTCGATCCTGAAGCATGTCGTAAGTCGTGGTCATCCGGGCAATCTGGCGCACGCCGCACTCCTTCGTTCGCCGAGGAAGCTAGCCCCCCGTCCGGACCACCGCCAGTCGATCAGGACGAACGGCGCGGGAGTTGCGGCCCCCACCTTCCGAATCGCGTTTTCCAGATACGCGAAGACCCCGGGGTTTCCCCCGGGGTCCTGCGTCCGGCACCTGAGTGCCGAGATATCCGATACTTCAGATCAGATGAAGTTGCTCTGCGTGAAGGTCACGGCCGAGCTGAACTGGATAGCATAGTCGTTGCTGTCCAGCGCACCGTCGTCGTTCGCGTCGACATAGAGCGTGTTGGTCGAGGTGTCGAAGACAGCCTGCGCACCACCACCAGCGACCAGCGACGTCAGAACGATGCCGTAGCCGTTGGCGTTACCCGAGAAGGTAACGGCGAAGTCGAAGTCGAGCTTGTCGACGGGCGCAGCCAGCGTACCGGCCTGGAAGTCGGTGATCAGGTCAACGCTGGTGCCAACGCCCTGCGACTGGCTCGGGCTGTTGTAGACGAACACATCGTTGCCAGCGCCGCCGGTCAGCGTGTCGCCGCCGGTGCCACCGAAGATGGTGTCGTCGCCGTCGCCGCCGTTGATCGTGTCGCGACCCGAACCACCGTTCAGGGTGTCGTTGCCGGCACCACCGATGATGTTGTCGTTACCCGAACCGCCGGTGATGGTGTCGTTGCCGATACCACCGATCAGCGTGGCGTCCTTGGTGGCGTTGGTTGCCACCGAGACGCCCTGGTTGGCCTTCGAGATCGAACCCGAAGCGGTGATGCCGCTCGCGTCGAACGAAGTCAGCTTCGCGAAGGTGTTCGAGAAGGCAATGCCGACCGTGCCACCGACGGTGACCGACGTCGCATCGGCGCCGCTGATGCGGAGCGTTTCCTGCGTGGTCGCCACGGTGGTGAAGTTCAGCGTCTCGAACTTGTCGAACACGTAAGTGCCCGCACCATGGTTGTACGGCGTGGCGAGGGTCACGTTGGCCACGTCGGCCGACGTGTTGTTCTCGAGCGCGAAAGTGACGAGACCGTCATTCTGGCTGGAGAGCGTGATCGCCGCGTTGGTGTTCAGGTTGCTGACCGTCAGGCTGCCGTCGAGGAACCCGTCAACACCCTGGTTGGTGAAGGTGTTGCCATTGTCGCCCACGTTGTTGTCGAAGTGGTTGACGATGTTCGGGAAGTTACCCGGCGTACCGGCAACCGACACCGGGTTGATGTCGCCAGCAGCAAGCGTGCTGGTGAAGGTCAGGGTGTCGTTCGCGGTGTTGTACTCGATCGAAGCCAGGGCCGGGATCGAACTCGGGTTCGCGGCAAAGGCAGCCTTGATGGCAGCGCCGATTTCATCGACGCCAGCATTCGGGTTGACCTTGACGTCGAGGGTGCCACCGCCGGCGCCGGCGAGCGACACGCGGATGAAGCCACCGTCGGCGTCAGCCGGGGTGTTGATGACGACAGTCTGGACTTCCTGAACCGGAGCCACGCCGTTGGTGGTCGTAGCGACCGTCGTGAGCGGGCCACCGAGGTAGCTGGCGACAGTCGCAGCAGCCGCGTTGCCGAGGCTGGCCGGGTAGGTCACCGTGACAACCGCACCGGTCGACGAAGCCGTGATGCCGGCATAGCCGTTCAGCGCCGAAGCAACCGCTGCAGCGACTTCAGCCGTGGTCTGGCCGCCGAGCAGGGCGACGTTGACCGAAGCAGGAGCGCCGCCGCCGTTCGGATCGACCGTGATCGAGCCGTTCGCAAGCGGAGCGGTGTTGATCGTGATGGTCTGGACTTCGTTGACCGGATCGGTGCCACCGGTCGTCGTAGCCGTCGCACCGAAGGTCGCGCCGCCCGTGAGCGTGCCGGTGTTCGACGAGAACGTCACAGGCGGAACGTTGCCCGAAAGCTGGGCGAACGTGAAGCCGATGTGGTGGTTGCCCGTCGCAGCCGTGCCAGCCGGTGCGAACGTGACTTCCGTCAGGACTTCACCCGGGTTCGCAGCGTTGTAGGCGGCCTTGATCTGATCGCCGAAGTTGGCGACGATGTAGTTCGCCACGTCTTCGTCGGTCAGGTTCGGAGCGAGGTTGATGACAACGCCCTGGATGGTGATCTGGCCACCGAAAGCGCCCGTACCGTTGACGCGGAGCGCCTGGTGCTCGGCAACAGCCGTACCCTGCTGGATGTTCGCCGACAGAACGACGGCATTGATGTCGTCAAGGTTGTCGAGATTGACGTTCGGAGCAGCGCCCTGAAGGACGGTGCCGGTCAGTTCGACGACTTCGAACGCGCTGATGACGCCTTCGAACTTATCGTTGCCGGTCAGCGTGGCAGCCGAGTTGACTTCGAGCGAGAGCGTGTCGACGCCGTCGCCGCCGTCGAGCAGGTCGAGCAGGTTCGCCGTGGTGCCGGCAACGAGCTTGTCGTTACCGCCGCCCAGGTTGACCTTCTGGTTGCCGCCAGCCGTGATGGTGACGAGATCGGCGCCGTCGCCGGTCGAGATAGTGTTGTTGCCCGAACCGACCGTGATCGTGTCCTTGCCAACGCCGCCCGTGATGGTGCTGTTGCCGTTGCCGATGACGAGCGTCGTGCCGCCCGGACCACCGACGAAGGTGACGGCTTCGTTGTTGGTGGCGAGGTCGATATCGAGCAGGCCGCCGAGGGTCGAGTTCACCTGGGTCAGGACGTTGAACTCGTTGTCAGCGTCGCGCAGGATGAGATCAGCGTTGCCCGTGATGTTGAGCGCCGTCGTGATCTGCTGACCGCCGGGGAGACCGAAGGTCACGTTGCTGGGGTTGACCGGCAGCGCGGTGCCCGTGGTGCTGGCGTCGAGGTTGACGGTGCTGATCACGGCGTTCGGGTTGATGTTGAAATCAACGACCGAGTTCACGACGGCGAGGTTCAGCGTGCCGTTGGTGATGATGCCGGCCGCGAAAGTGGCCTGAACGTCATCGCCGAAGAAGTCGCGCGCGCCGATCTTGACGTTGGCGACACGGATGTCGTTGAAGATCGTGTCGTCGCCGGTGCCGGCCGGGGTGTTGACAGCCCAGAGCTGCGTGTAACCGGTGGCGTTGGTCAGCGTGACGATGGTGTCGTCGTTCGTCGTGACGTTCTGGACTTCGACGATTTCAACGCTCGCCAGGGTCGGCAGCATATTGATCGTGTTGGTGCCGTTGCTGATGATGCGCAGGATGTCGGTGCCGAGGCCGCCGTTGACATTGTCGCCCGTGCCCAGGTTGTTGACGGACACGCCGCCGACGACCGAGGTGCCGGCGATAATCAGGTCGTCACCGCTGTTGTCGACGGTGCCCTTCGAGCCGATCAGACCGTTCGGCGCGCCGGTGAGCTGATCCGAATTCTCGGTCAGCGTGAAGGTCTGGCCGGGAGTCGGGGTCGGCGTGACCGGGCCGAGGCCAACGTTGACCGAGCCGGGTGCAGCGGCAGGAACGGTGCCCGTGCCGAGGGTCATGCCAGCGGCCGAAACCTTGCCCGACACTTCGCCGTCGGCGAACTTGATCAGGGTGCCGTCAGCGTCGCCCTGCAGGGTGATCGTGGCGACGAGGGTCGCGCCGGTGAAGACCTTGAGCTGGTTACCAGCCTGCTGGAACAGATAGCTCGTCGACGCGCCGGGAAGCTCAAGCTTCTCGATGGTCTGCGAGAACGTAGCGGCGGTCACGGCGGCAGTAATGCCGACCGTTTCGGTGCCAGTGTTACCGAAGTACCTGCTGGCGCCAAACGGACTCAGGGTAAGCGATTCCCCCGAGTTAAGAAAAATGTCAGCCATTGTAGCTCTCCAAAAGAGATTTGATGTGCCTAAGTTCGACGAAATTCAGATTGAGCGATGCTCGAATCTACCTCGTGCCCCCATTCACGTAGGAAATTTCGCCGATCAGGCAAACGTTCCCGCGCCGAACACGGTGTTGAGATCTGCCGGCTGGAACAGCGCGGCGTCCTGCGCGTTGGTCAGACCGGTAATGACGATGGTGGCAACCTGACCACCCTGAGCGTACTCGAGAGTGACGCTGCCGTCGGTGAAGCTGCTGTTGTTCAGCGACACGGGAACGCCAGCCGGGCTGACGATGTGGTCGCCAACGCCCTGAGCCACGTTCAGCGCATCGAAGCCGTTGATCGTGTAGGTGTAGTTACCCAGCTGGATCGTGTAGGTTTCGTTCTGGTTGGCATGGTTGGTGTGCGAACCAGCCGCCGAAACAGTGATCGCCTCAGCCGTCGGACCGACGTTGTTGACGGTGACGTTGACGGTCTGAACGGCAGTGCCGCCCTTGCCATCCGAAACGGTAACCTTGAACGAGTCGGCACCGTCGTAGCCGTTGGTCGGCGTGTAGGTGAAGCTGCCCGCCGTGGCGCCAGCAGTGACCGTCCCGTGAGCGGCGGCGGTCGTGACGCTGTAGGTCAGCGTATCGCCATCGACATCGCTGCCGGCGACCGTGAGGGCCTTGGCAACGTTTTCGTCGGTAGTGATCGTCTGGGTCGCGGTTACGGTCGGTGCGTCATTGACCGCAGCGATCACAACACTGACAGTCTGCGAAGCAGTGCCACCCTTACCGTCACTTGCCGTGATGGTGAAGGTGTCGTTACCGTTGGCGTTGGCGTTCGGCGTGTAGACGACCTGACCGTTCACGAGCGTCGCAACACCCTTGGTGCCCTGGGTGAAGCTGTACGTCAGCGTGTCGTTGTCGGCGTCGGTCGCGCCGGGAGCGAACGCTGCAGCCGCGGTGTCTTCGTTGGTGTTGATCGTCTTGGTAGACGAGGCGAAAACCGGAGCAACATTCTTGCTGCCGCCGCCGCCGCCAACGGCAACCGCGACACCGAGGCCGGCAAGGCCGACAGCGCCGATCAGCAGGAGCGTTCCACCCGCGCCTGCATCGCCATCATCGGAAGACGAACCGCTGTCCTGCAGCATCGAACCGAAGCCGGCAGCCATGCCGCCGCTCGACGCGCCGTAGAACGTCGCTTCGGAATTAGCCGCGTCGGCCAGGACCTGGGCGAACGAGAATTCGCCTTCAAGCGCGCCGTCAGCCGCGGCGAGAACGACACCGTCGTGGGCCATGTGAGCCGGGGCAGCATCATGCTGACCGACCTGCGCTTCATCAGCAGGCCTCTGATTCTTTTCCTTTTCGTGCTGAACCTTGGCGCGGGCGAGCGCCTTGGCACGGACCGTCGTGGCAGCTGCTGCGAAAGATTTACTCATCGATTCCCCCAACGTGGAAGCCTAAAGCTGGGGGAGACGCCCCCGCTGGCGCTAGTTAGCAAGGCCGGAAAAACAATGCCAAGGCTATTGCGACCAAAACGGTGGGGATTTGGCGGGAAATTCAGGCA
>Ga0075369_10000695_pt1 | contig 10789 bp, 3 predicted proteins | sample EndMethybrTD3034_FD_71400 | JGI IMG/M metagenome (GOLD analysis project Ga0075369, IMG submission 71400) | Populus endosphere microbial communities from Tennessee, USA - Endosphere MetaG P. TD hybrid TD303-4 | ecosystem: Host-associated > Plants > Roots > Endosphere | place: USA: Tennessee...
CATCACTTCGGGGTGTTTGCCGGGCTGGCCGGCTGCATGGGTGCGCTGGCGGCGGTCGCCGTGGCCGCGGTGGCCGTGCACTCCCGCCGCAACCGGGCCGTGTTCACCGCCGCGGTGCTGTTCGTGACGGCACTGTCGTTCGCGACCGTCAATGGGTGGTGGTACGTCTCCAACTTCGGGGTCCCCTGGTCCAACGCCTTCCCGGAATGGAAGGTCGGGTTCATGACGGTCCTGGTGGGGCTGTCGGTGCTCACGCTGGTGGTGGCGGCGTGGTTCCACTTCTCGGGCCGCAACCCCGCCCCCCTGGGGGCACCCGGACGGCTGCAGCGGATCGCCCGGTCGCCGCTGGCGATCGCCGCCTGGGTGGTCGTCGTCTTCGAGGTGGTGTCGCTGACGCTGGGGATGATCAACCAGTACCCGGCGTGGAGCGTCGGGCGATCCAACCTCGATGCGCTGACCGGCAAGACCTGCGGGCTGGCCAACGACGTGCTGGTGGAGCAGGACCCCAACGCCGGCATGCTGCAACCCGTCGGGGTGCCCGTCGGGGAGGCGCTCGGCGCGGTGACCGCCCGCGGCTTCAGCCCCAATGGCATCCCCGCAGTCGTGTCGGCCGATCCGGTGATGGAACAACCCGGATCGGACAACTTCGCGGACAGCGAAAGCGGCGTCGTCACCGGCGCCGAGGCGGGCACCGAGGGCGGCACCACCGCGGCCGCAGGCGTCAACGGCTCCCGCGCCCGGCTGCCCTACAGTCTCGATCCGGCCTCGACCCCGGTGCTGGGCAGCTGGCGCGCCGGCACCCAGCAGCCCGCCGAACTGCGCTCGGCGTGGTACCGCCTGCCCCCTCGAACCGGGACCGAGCCACTGCTGGTGGTGGCCGCGGCGGGCCGGTTCGATCAGGGCGAGGTGACCGTGCAGTGGGCCACCGAGGCGCAGGTGGCCGACGATCAGCCGGGCGGCAGCGTCGGTTTCGGCGACGTCGGGGCCGCCCCCGCCTGGCGCAATCTGCGCGCCCCGCTGTCGGCGATACCGGATGATGCGACGCTGATCCGCCTGGTCGCCCGCGACGACGACCTCGCGCCGCAGCACTGGATCGCGCTGACCCCGCCGCGCATACCCGAACTGAACACCCTGCAGGATGTCGTCGGCTCCCAGGATCCGGTGCTGCTGGACTGGCTGGTGGGGTTGGCGTTCCCGTGCCAGCGGCCGTTCGGTCACCGCTACGGGGTGATGGAGGTGCCGCGGTGGCGGATCCTGCCGGACCGGTTCGGCGCGGAGGCGAACTCACCGGTGATGGACTACCTCGGCGGCGGCCCGCTCGGCATCACCGAACTGTTGGTCCGTCCCACCACGGTGCCCAGCTACCTCAAGGACGACTGGTTCCGGGACTGGGGCGCACTTCAGCGGCTGACCCCGTACTACCCGAACGCCCAGCCGGCCCGGCTCGACCTCGGCACCGCGACCCGCAGCGGGCTGTGGAGCCCGGCCCCGCTACGGCTGTCCTGAACGTCACGTCCGCGTATCCAACCGGAGGCACGCCGCCCGCGTCATCAGCGGTCTAAGACTCGTCGCCTACCATCGTCCCTCGTGCCCAGCGGTGACATCAGGTCAGAGCGGAGTCACCGCATCGCAAAACTGATCGCGGTGATCGCCGGCATCGCCGGGGTGCTGCTGTGCGGGATCGTCCCGCTGCTGCCCGTCACCCAGTCCACCGCCACCATCGTCTGGCCACAGGCACCGGCCCCGGACGGCATGATCACCGGAGCCGCCCCGGCTGCGACATCCATCACCGATGTCACCTCGCCGCTGGTCTCGGGGGCGCCGCTGGCGCTCGACGTGACGATCCCGTGCCGGGCGATCGCCACCCTGCCCGACGAGGGCGGTCTGGTGTTCTCGACGATCCCGCCTGCGGGTATCGACGCCAGCCGCAACGGGTTGTTCGTCCGCGCCAACGCCGATGTCGTCGTGGTCGCATTCCGCGACACCGTCGCCGCGGTCGCCCCGCGGGCCGGCGTCGCGTCGGGCGCGTGCAGCCAACTGCACATATGGGCCAACGTCGGCGGCGTCGGCGCGGACTTCGTCGGCATCCCCGGCGCGGCGGGCACCCTGCCACTCGAGAAGAAGCCCCAGGTGGCCGGCATCTTCACCGACTTGGGGGTCGCACCCCAAGCGGGTCTTGCCGCCCGCATCGACGTCGACACCCGGTTCATCACCTCACCGACCCCGCTCAAGCTGGCGGTGATGGTGCTCGGCGTGGCGTGCGTGATCGCCTCGATCGCGGCGCTGGCCGTGCTCGACCGGCGGCACGGCCACCGACCGCGGCATGCGTGGAGCCGGCTGCTGCGGGGGGGTGTGTCGAGCTGGCTGGTAGATGTCGCCGTCGTCGGGACGCTGCTGCTGTGGCATGTCATCGGCGCGCTGACCTCGGACGACGGCTACAACCTGACCATCGCGCGGGTTTCCGCCGACGCCGGCTACACGGCCAACTACTTCCGCTACTTCGGCGCGACGGAGGCCCCGTTCGACTGGTACCAGTCGGTGCTCGCCCAGTTCGCCGCGATCAGCACCGACAGCGTGTGGATGCGGGTACCCGCGACCGCCGCGGGCATCGGGACCTGGCTGCTGCTCAGCCGGTGGGCCATCCCCCGGCTGGGGCGGCGGCTGGCGGTCAACCGCGTCACGGTGTGGACCGGCGGTGCGGTGTTCCTGGCGGCCTGGCTGCCGTTCAACAACGGCCTGCGGCCCGAACCGTTGATCGCATTCGGCGTCCTGGCCGTCTGGTTGCTCGTCGAGCGGTCCATCGCGACCCGGCGGATGTGGCCCACCGCCGTGGCGATCGTGGTCGCGGTGTTCAGTGTGACGCTGGCCCCGCAAGGGTTGATCGCGCTGGCGCCCCTGCTGGTGGGAGCCCGCGCGGTCGCGCGCGTGGTCCGTACCAGGCGGGCCGGCGACGGCGCGCTTGCGCTCCTGGCACCGCTGGCAGCCGCCGCGGCGATGATCTTCGTGGTGGTATTCCGCGACCAGACCCTGGCGACCGTCGCCGAGTCCGCCCGCATCAAGTACGTCATCGGCCCGACGATCCCCTGGTACCAGGAGTTCCTGCGGTACTACTACCTGACGGTCGAGGAGGCGGTCGACGCGTCGATGACCCGCCGGTTCCCGGTGCTGATCATGCTGTTGTGCCTTTTCGGGCTGCTCGCCATCCTGTTGCGGCGAGGGCGGGTGCCGGGGGCGGCCAGCGGCCCGCTGTGGCGGTTGATCGGCACCGCCGCGATCGGACTGCTGCTGCTGACGTTCACGCCGACGAAGTGGGTGATCCAGTTCGGTGCGTTCGCCGGGCTGGCGGGTGGGCTCGGGGCCGTCACCGCGTTCGCGTTCTCACGCGTCGGCCTGGACAGCCGCCGCAACCTGGCGCTGTACGTGACCGCGCTGCTGTTCGTCCTGGCCTGGGCCGCCGCGGGAATCAACGGCTGGTTCTACGTCGGCAATTACGGGGTGCCGTGGTTCGACAGGCAGCCGGTGCTGGCCAGCAGGCCCGTGACGTCGATGTTCCTGGCGGCCGCGATCCTGACCGGCCTGCTTGCCGGGTGGCTGCACTTCCGGATGGACTACGCCGGACGCACCGAGGTGAAGAACACCCGCCGCAACCGGGTGCTGGCGTCAAGTCCGCTGCTGGCGATGGCGATCATCATGGTGGTGCTGGAGGTCGGCTCGATGTTCAAGGGCGCCGTCCAGCGATACCCCGCCTACACCACCGCCAAGGCCAACGTGTCGGCGCTCGCGTCGGGTTTGTCTGACAGCAGCTGCGCGATGGCCGACGACGTGCTCGTCGAAGCCGACACCAACGCCGGGATGCTGCAGCCGGTGCCGGGGCAGCGATACAGCCAGTACGGCCCGCTGGGCGGCGAGGATCCGGTCGGATTCACGCCCAACGGCGTCAACGACACCCTCGAACCCGCCGACCTGGTGGTCGGCAACCCCGGGCTGGTGAACAGTGACGCACCACCCGACAAACCGAACGTCGGCATCGCCTACGCCGCGGGTACCGGCGGCGGCTACGGGCCGGAGGGCGTCAACGGCTCGCGGGTCTTCCTGCCGTTCGGTCTGGATCCCAAGCGCACCCCGGTGATGGGCAGCTTCGGGGAGAACACCGCCGCGGCGGAGGCCACCTCCGCGTGGTACCAGCTGCCGTTCACCGCGGGCGATCGCCCCGGCGACCGCCCCCTGGTGACGGTTGCCGCCGCCGGTGCGATCTGGTCCTACGACGAGGAACGCAACTTCAATTACGGCCAGTCGCTCAAACTGCAGTGGGGTGTGCACCGGCCGGACGGCAGCTACCAGGCGCTGTCGGAGGTGCAGCCCATCGATGTGGTGCCGCAGAAAGCCTGGCGCAACCTGCGGTTCCCGCTGGAGTGGGCGCCGCCGGAGGCCAACGTGGCGCGCATCGTGGCCGACGACCCCAACCTGTCGGAGGGCCAGTGGTTCGCGTTCACCCCGCCGCGGGTGCCGGTGCTGGAAACCGCCCAGCAGTTCCTCGGCGCGCAGACACCGGTGCTGATGGACATCGCGACGGCGGCCAACTTCCCCTGCCAGCGGCCCTTCGCCGAGCGGCTGGGTGTCGCCGAGCTTCCCGAATACCGGATTCTGCCCAACTTCAAGCAGGTGGTGGTGTCGTCGAACCAGTGGCAGAGCGCCGACGACGGCGGTCCGTTTCTGTTCATCCAGGCACTGCTGACGACGGCGACGATCCCCACCTACCTGCGTGACGACTGGTACCGGGACTGGGGTTCGATCGAGAGCTATCAACGGCTGGTGCCGGAGTCGCGGGCGCCCGCGGCGGTGGTCGACGCCGGCACCATGCGGGTGTTCGGGTGGACGCGGGTCGGCCCGATCAGGGCACTGCCGTGAGCGGCACAAATGGCGGCGCCGTGAGCGGCACAAATGACGGCGCCGTGAGCGGCACAAATGACGGCGCCGTGAGCGGCACAAATGCCGGTGCCGTGACGGCCACGCTCACCGCGCCGCCGACGCGAGAGGGTGCCGGGGACGTCGCGATGGCCCGCTGGGTCGCGACGATCGCCGGCCTGCTCGGCTTCGTGTTGTCCATCGCCACCCCGCTGCTGCCGGTGGTGCAGACGACCGCCGAGCTGACCTGGCCGCAGCAGGGCCGGCTCGCCAACGTGACCGCGCCGTTGCTGTCCCAGGCGCCGGTGTCGCTGACCGCCACCATTCCGTGCGAGGTCATCCGCGGCATGCCGCCATCGGGCGGCATGGTCCTGGGCACCGCGCCCGCCGAGGCCAAGGAGGCCGCGCTCAACGCGCTGTTGGTCAACGTCACCACGCGGCGGGTCGACATCACCGACCGCAACGTGGTGATCGCCAGCGTGCCGCGCAACAGGGTCGCAGGGACCGGAACCGCCCCCGGGTGTTCGAGCATCGAGATCACCTCGTCGGAGGCGGGCACCTTCGCGACGTTCGTCGGGCTGACCAAGACCGACGGATCGCAGCAGCGAACCGGATTCGAGGATCCGAACCTGCGGCCCGCGATCGTGGGGGTGTTCACCGACCTGACCGGCCCGGCTCCGCCCGGAATGTCGTTCTCGGCCACCATCGACACCCGGTTCACCACCAAGCCGACCGCGCTGAAGCTCGCCGCGATCCTGCTGGCGATCGCCTCGACCGTGATCGCGCTGCTGGCGTTGTGGCGGCTGGACCGGATGGACGGCAGACGGATGCGGCGGGTGATCCCGCGGCGCTGGCGCACGGTCACCGTCGTCGATGGCGCGGTGATCGCCGGCTTCGTTGTCTGGTACGTCGCGGGAGCCAATTCCTCCGACGACGGCTACATCCTCGGCATGGCCAGGGTGGCAGACCACGCCGGCTACATGTCGAACTACTTCCGCTGGTTCGGCAGCCCCGAGGACCCGTTCGGCTGGTACTACAACCTGCTGGCGCTGATGACCCACGTCAGCGACGCCAGCATCTGGATACGGCTGCCCGATATGGTCTGCGCGCTGGTGTGCTGGCTGCTGCTGTCCCGAGAGGTGCTGCCCCGGCTCGGCCCCGCGGTAGTGGCCAGCCGCCCCGCCCTGTGGGCGGCGGGCATGGTGCTGCTGGCGGCGTGGATGCCGTTCAACAACGGCCTGCGCCCCGAGGGGCAGATCGCCACCGGCGCGCTGATCACCTACGTCCTCATCGAACGCGCCATCGGTTCGGGCCGGCTGACCCCGGCCGCGCTGGCGATCGTCACGGCCGCCTTCACGCTGGGCATCCAGCCGACCGGGTTGATCGCGGTGGCCGCCCTGGTGGCCGGTGGGCGCCCGATCCTGCGGATCCTGGTCAGCCGGGGCCGCCACGGCGCCCACCCCGTCGGCCTGCTGCCCCTGCTCGCGCCGTTGCTGGCCGCGGGCACGGTCGTGCTGACCGTCGTCTTCGCCGATCAGACCCTGGCGACGGTGCTGGAAGCAACAAGAATCCGCACCGCGATCGGGCCGAGCCAGGAGTGGTACACCGAGAACCTGCGCTACTACTACCTGATCCTGCAGACCGTGGACGGGTCGATCTCGCGCCGGTTCGGCTTCTTCATCACCGCGTTGAGCCTGTTCACCTCGATGTTCCTGATGCTGAGGCGCAAACGCGTGCCCGGGGTGGCGCGGGGTCCCGCATGGCGGCTGATGGGCATCATCTTCGCCACCATCTTCTTCCTGATGTTCACCCCGACCAAGTGGGTGCACCACTTCGGGTTGTTCGCCGCCGTGGGTGCGGCGATGGCCGCGCTGGCGACGGTGCTGGTGTCACCCGCGGTGCTGCGCTGGTCGCGCAATCGGTTCGCGTTCCTGTCCGCCGTGCTGTTCACGATGGCGTTGTGCTGGGCGTCGACCAACGGCTGGTGGTACGTCTCGACCTTCGGTGTGCCCTTCAACAACGACGTGCCCGCGATCGGCGGGATCTCGGTGAGCACCATGTTCTTCGGGCTGTTCGCCCTCACCGCGATGTACGCGTTATGGCTGCACTTCGCGCCGCGGGACAGGGGCGAGGGCAGGGTGGCCCGCCTGCTGACCGCCGCACCGATCCCGATCGCCGCCGGGTTCATGGTGCTGGTGTTCATCGCATCGATGCTCATCGGCGCCGTGCGCCAGTACCCGACGTACTCCAACGCGTGGGCCAACCTGCGGGCCTTCACCGGCGGCTGCGGCATGGCCGACGACGTCCTCGTCGAACCCGACCCCAACGACGGGTTCCTGACGCCCCTAACGGCACTGCCCGGCGAGTACGGCTCGCTCGGTCCGCTGGGCGGCACCGACCCGGTTGGCTTCACTCCCAACGCGGTGCCGGATCACATTGTCGCCGAGTCGATTCGGCTGAACAATCCAAAACCGGGTACCGACTACGACTGGGACCAGCCCGAGAAGCTGGATGAGCCGGGCATCAACGGCTCGACGGTGCCGCTGCCCTACGGCCTCGACCCCGCGCGGGTGCCGGTGGCGGGCAGCTACGTCGAAGGTCCGCAGCAGCAGAGCAAGCTGGCGTCGGCGTGGTATCGGCTGTCGCCGCCGGACGACGCGCACCCCCTGGTCGTCGTCACCGCCGCAGGCACCATCACCGGCAACAGCGTGGCCGAGGGCCGCACCGAGGCGCAGACCGTCGAGTTGGAGTACGCCCGAACGGGCCCGGACGGCGCACCCGCGCCGGCGGGCCGGCTGGTGCCCTACGACGTCGGCATCACCCCGTCGTGGCGCAACCTGCGGTTCGACCGGGCCCAGATGCCCGCCGACACCGCGTTCGTGCGGGTGATCGCCGACGACCGGTCCCTCTCGCAGGGCGACTGGGTCGCGGTGACACCACCTCGCGTGCCCGAACTGCGCTCGGTGCAGGAATACGTGGGCTCCGAGGCGCCGGTGATGATGGACTGGGCCGTCGGGTTGGTGTTCCCGTGCCAGCGGCCGATGCTGCACGCCAACGGGGTGACCGAGATCCCGCGGTTCCGGATCTCCCCCGACTACTACGCCAAACTGCAGAGCACTGACACGTGGCAGGACGGTATGAACGGCGGCCTGCTCGGCATCAGCGACCTGCTGCTGCGTGCCCACGTGATGGCCACCTACCTGTCCCGCGACTGGGGCCAGGACTGGGGTTCGCTGCGCCGCTTCGACACCATCGTCGACGCGGAGCCCGCGCAGATCGAGACCGGCACCGCGACCCGCTCGGGGCTGTGGAAGCCCGGCGAGATCCGCATCGAGCCCTAACCCACCACCCGGACCACCCGAAACGCCGTGACACCCGGATCGACCGCCCCGCGCACGTAGCCGCCGTGGGCGGTGGTGGCCCGGTAGAAGTCGATCAGCTCGGCGGTGATGACCTCGCCGGGCAGCACGTTGGGGATGCCCGGCGGATACGCGGCGAGCGTGTCGGCGCTGACGCGGCCGGCCGCCTCGGCCGCCGGAACCTCCTCGACCGCGGAGAAGAACGCGCGGCGTACCGTCATCCGGCTCTCCCCCGGCGCGGGCATCTGCAGCGTCGCGCCGCCGGCGGACTCGTCCTCGGTGTCGGCTTCCGGCAGCGCGTGCAGGGCGGCGTCGATCCTGTCGACATCGGGGACGGTCCCCGCGCCGACCACCATCACGATCGCCGACCCGGTCGCCACTTCGATGTAGATCCGGTGCTCATCCATCAGCACCGCCCTGGCCCGATGCCCGCTGATGCCGCCCGCGGCGGTGTCGATCGCGATGCGCAGCGGATCGACCCCAACGACGTCGGGGAACCGCGCGAAGTCGTCGCCGGCGACCCGGAACCGCCCGCGCGCCCGGATCCGGGCCCTGACCTCGTCGGCGGCGGCCACCGACTGCCCGATCCGGCCGGGGTCGGTGGCCAGGCTGCGCCGGGCCAGGTCGAGCGAGGCCAGCAGGATGCCGCTGCACGACGTCGACTGCACAGTGTGCAGCCCACGTCGCACCATCGGCTCCAGCGCCGCCGCGTACGGTCCGGTGCCCAGGTGCAGCATCGCCGCCTGGGTGAGGCTGCCGCCCAGTTTGTGGGTGCTGGATCCGACCAGGTCCGCGCCCTGGGACAGCGCGTTGGGCGGCACGCCCGGATGGAAGCCGAAGTGGGCGCCCCAGGCTTCGTCGACGATCAGCGGCACACCGTGGTCGTGTGCGACCTCGGCCAGGGCGCCGACGTCGCTGACGGCGCCGAAGTAACTGGGCGAGACGACGTGAACGCCCGCCGCATCCGGGCTGGCGGCCAGGGCGGCGGCCAGATCGGCCGCGGTCACCCCGTGCGCGATGCCCAGCCCCACGTCGACGGACGGGTGCACGAACGCGGCTTGCAGGCCCGAGAGCACCAGCGCATCCACGACGCTGGAGTGCACACTGCGCTGCACCACCAGCGTCGTGCCGAGCTGGCGGGCGACCATGACCGCGAGGTGGTTGGCCTGGGATCCGCCGTTGGTCAGGAACCAGGTTCGCGACGCGCCCCACGCGCGGGCGGCCAGATCCTGCGCCTGGGTCAGCGGGGTGGGTTCGGGGCCAACGTCGACGCCCTCGATCATCGGGGGCACATCGAGCCGCAGCACCCGATCCCCGAACCATTCCGCGACCGAGGGATGCCGGTGCGGATCACCTGCGTGTCCCGGCACGTGCAGGCGCAGCCAGGGCGCCTCGCCGTAGGCGCGCATCGCCTCGGCATAGGGCGCCCGGTGCTGGTCATCCTGGTAAACCACGAGGTCCCCGGTCTGCGGTCCATATCGGACATGTGAAGGCGCTGACAATATCGCATCACTCTTCTCCAAAGAGACAATCCAGCGGCGCGCTCGGTCGTAGCCTCACCACAACCCCATCGGCTGAGTCCAAGGAGGAGCCGTGGCATCTCTGAAAGAACAGGCATTACGCCGCAAGCCGGCACAGGAGATGGAGGCCGAGACCGGCGCCGACACCGGACGCAGTGAACTCAAACGGTCCGTCGGACTGGTGGGCCTTTCGGCGATCGGCATCGGCGGCACGATCGGCACGGGCATCTTCTTCATCCTCAGCCAGGCCGTACCTATCGCCGGACCCGCGGTGGTCCTGTCGTTCGCGCTCGCCGCGGTGGTGGCCGGCCTGACCGCCGTCTGTTACGCCGAACTGGCGGGCGCGGTCCCGGTGGCGGGTTCGTCGTACTCCTACGCCTACGTCACGCTCGGCGAGGCGGTCGCGGTCGGCGTCGGCGCGTGCCTGCTGCTGGAATGGGGCGTCGCCGGCGCGGCCACCGCCGTCGGCTGGTCGCAGTACGTCAACGAGTTCTTCGACAACGTGTTCGGCTTCCGGCTGCCCGAGGCGCTGTCCAACGCACCCGAAGAGGGCGGCATCGTCAACCTGCCCGCCATCTTGCTCATCGTCATGTGCGCCCTGCTGCTCATCCGCGGCGTCAGCGAGTCGACGAAGACCAACGCGATCATGGTGGCGATCAAGATCGCCGTCCTGATCATGTTCATCGTTATCGGCGCACAGGGCTTCGATTCGGTCAACCTCGAGCCGTTCGCCCCGTTCGGCGCCGCGGGTGTCACCACCGCCGCAGGCATCATTTTTTTCAGCTTCATCGGGCTTGACGGTGTCGCCGCCGCCGGTGAGGAGGCCAAGAACCCGCACCGCAACCTGCCACTGGCGATCATGATCTCGCTGATCGTGGTGACGACGATGTACGTGCTGGTGGCGCTGGTCGGTGTCGCCGCCCAGCCGGTGTCGGGATTCGAGGGCCAGGAAGCCGGGCTGGCCAAGATCCTGGAGAACGTCACCGGGTCGAACGTCTGGGGCAC
>Ga0075369_10000696_pt1 | contig 10788 bp, 10 predicted proteins | sample EndMethybrTD3034_FD_71400 | JGI IMG/M metagenome (GOLD analysis project Ga0075369, IMG submission 71400) | Populus endosphere microbial communities from Tennessee, USA - Endosphere MetaG P. TD hybrid TD303-4 | ecosystem: Host-associated > Plants > Roots > Endosphere | place: USA: Tennessee...
AAAGGCTGGTTCGAACTCGGCGACGCCATCACGGCCGCGGGCCGCGACCGGAGCACCCACGTGGTGATCCTGCGAGCCGAGGGCCGCGGCTTCAACGCAGGCGTGGACATCAAGGAAATGCAGAACACCGAGGGCTTCACCGCGCTCATCGATGCCAACCGTGGTTGCTTCCACGCCTTTCGCGCGGTGTACGAGTGCGAGGTGCCCGTGGTCGCTGCGGTCAACGGGTTCTGCGTTGGCGGCGGCATCGGCTTGGTCGGCAATGCCGATGTGATCGTCGCCTCCGACGACGCGACATTCGGGCTGCCCGAGGTGGAGCGCGGCGCGCTCGGCGCCGCCACGCATCTGTCACGCCTGGTGCCCCAGCACATGATGCGCCGGTTGTTTTTCACCGCCGCGACCGTCGACGCCGCGACGCTGCACCACTTCGGATCGGTGCACGAAGTGGTGCCACGTTCCGATTTGGACGATGCGGCGTTGCGAGTGGCGCGCGACATCGCCGTCAAGGACACCCGGGTGATCCGCGCCGCAAAAGAGGCGCTCAATCTCATCGATGTGCAGCGGGTCAACTCGAGTTACCGGATGGAGCAAGGCTTCACGTTTGAGCTGAACCTCGCCGGGGTTTCCGACGAGCACCGCGACGCTTTTGCGGGCACCGCCAAGGGATCGGCGGAGAAGGCATGAGCGACAAGCGGACCACGCTCGACTCCGCCGTTGCCGAGCTGCGCGACGGCATGACGATCGGCATCGGCGGCTGGGGCTCACGGCGTAAGCCGATGGCCTTCGTCCGGGCAATCCTGCGCACCCCTGTGAAGGATCTGACCCTTGTCTCCTACGGCGGACCCGACGTCGGGTTGCTCTGCGCCGCAGGAAAAGTGAAGCGGGTCTATTACGGCTTCGTGTCGCTGGATTCGGCGCCGTTCTACGACCCGTGGTTCGCGAGGGCACGCACGTCCGGCACGATCGAGGCCCGCGAGATGGACGAGGGCATGCTGCGCTGCGGGTTGCAGGCCGCCGCACAGCGGCTGCCGTTCCTGCCGATCCGCGCCGGCCTCGGGAGCGACGTGCGCGCATTCTGGGGTGACGAACTGAAGACCGTGAAGTCGCCGTATTCGACAGACGGTGGCTTCGAGGAGCTCATCGCGATGCCGGCGTTGAACCTCGACGCGGCGTTCGTCCACCTGAATCTCGGCGATGCGCAGGGCAATGCGGCCTACACCGGCATCGACCCCTACTTCGACGACCTGTTCCTGATGGCGGCCGAAAAGCGCTTTCTGTCGACCGAACGGGTGGTGTCCACCGACGAGCTGGTCAAGGCCGTCCCACCGCAGGCACTGCTGATCAACCGGATGATGGTCGACTCCGTTGTCGAGGCGCCCAACGGCGCCCATTTCACCACTGCCGAACCGGATTACCGCCGCGACGAGAAGTTCCAGCGCCACTATGCCGAAGCCGCCGCGTCGGACGAGACGTGGCAGCAGTTCGTCGCTACGTATCTTTCCGGCAGCGAGGCCGACTACCAGGCCGCGGTGCGGAAGTTCGCCGAGGAGGTGTCCAAATGATTTCCGTGACCCGTGCCGAGGTGTGCGCCGTCGCGTGCGCCGAACTGTTCCGCGACGCGGGCGAGATCATGGTCAGCCCGATGGCGACGATGGTGTCGATCGGGGCCCGGCTGGCGCGGCTGACCTTCTCGCCCGACATCCTGCTGACCGACGGCGAGGCGCGGCTGCTGGCCGACACCCCCGCCATTGGCGTCGTCGGCGCGATCGAGGGCTGGATGCCATTCGGGCGCGTGTTCGAGACGCTGGCCTGGGGCCGGCGTCATGTGGTGATGGGCGCCAACCAGATTGACCGGTACGGCAACCAGAACCTGTCGGCGTTCGGGCCGCTGCAGCACCCGACCCGACAGATGTTCGGTGTCCGCGGCGCGCCGGGTAACACCATCAACCACGCGACCAGCTACTGGGTCGGCAACCACTCCAAGCGGGTGTTCACCGAGTCCGTCGATGTGGTGTCGGGCATCGGCTGGGACAGGGTGGAGCCGGACAATCCGGCCTACCGGTTCGTCAACGTGTACCGGGTGGTCTCCAACCTCGGCGTCTTCGACTTCAACGGGCCGGACCATCAGATGCGCGTGGTGTCACTGCATCCCGGCGTCGAGGCCGAACAGGTGGCCGAGAACACCTCGTTCGAGGTACACGGCCTTGACTCGGCAGACATCACGCGGCTTCCCACCGGCGACGAGCAGAAGTTGATCCACGAGGTCATCGATCCGAAGTCGCTGCGGGACAAGGAAATAAGGACATGACCCGATTGCGCACACCGCTGACGGAATTGGTCGGCATCGAACATCCGGTGGTACAGACCGGGATGGGCTGGGTGGCGGGTGCGCGGCTGGTGTCGGCGACCGCCAACGCAGGCGGCCTCGGCATCCTGGCGTCGGCGACCATGACGCTGGACGAGCTGCAGACCGCGGTCACCAAGGTAAAGGCGGCGACGGACAAGCCGTTCGGCATCAACATCCGCGCCGACGCGGGCGATGCCATCGATCGCGTCGACCTTCTCATCCGCGAGGGCGTGAAGGTCGCGTCGTTCGCGCTGGCGCCGAAACCGGACCTGATCGCGAAGCTGAAAGAGGCCGGCGTGGTGGTGGTTCCGTCGGTAGGCGCGGCCAAGCATGCGAAGAAGGTCGCGGGCTGGGGCGCCGACGCGGTGATCGTCCAGGGCGGCGAGGGCGGTGGCCACACTGGTCCGGTGGCGACCACGCTACTGCTGCCGTCGGTGCTCGACGCGGTGGACATTCCGGTCATCGCGGCCGGCGGGTTCTTCGATGGCCGCGGGCTGGCCGCTGCGCTGTCGTATGGCGCCGCAGGGGTGGCGATGGGCACACGCTTCCTGTTGACGTCGGATTCGACGGTGCCCGACTCGGTCAAGCAGCGCTACCTGGAGGCTGGGTTGGACGGCACCGTGGTGTCGACCCGGGTCGACGGCATGCCGCACCGCGTGCTGCGCACCGGGCTGGTCGAGAAGCTCGAAAGCGGCTCTCCGGTGCGGGGATTCGCCGCCGCCGTGCGCAACGCGCAGAAGTTCAAGAAGATGTCCGGCATGACCTGGCGGTCAATGGTCAGCGACGGCCTTGAGATGCGCCACGGCAAGGACCTGACCTGGTCGCAGGTGGTGATGGCCGCCAACACGCCGATGCTGCTGAAGGCCGGCCTGGTCGAAGGCAACACGGACGCGGGCGTGCTGGCATCTGGACAGGTCGCAGGCATCCTCGACGATCTGCCGTCGTGCGCCGAACTGATCGAGACGATCGTCAGCGACGCCGTCAAGCATCTGCAGGCAGCGGCGGCCCTGGTCGTTTAGCGCGAGCTCTTTCTAGAGGCGCTCGATGATGGTCACGTTCGCGGTGCCGCCGCCCTCGCACATCGTCTGCAGACCGTAGCGGCCGCCGGTGCGCTCCAACGTGTTCAGCATGGTGGCGAACAGCTTGGCGCCGGTCGCGCCGAGCGGATGGCCCAGTGCGATCGCACCGCCGCTGGGGTTGACCTTCGCGTAGTCGGCCTTGGTCTCCTTGAGCCACGCCATCACGACCGGCGCGAAGGCCTCGTTGATCTCCACCGTGTCGATGTCCTCGATTGACAGCCCGGTCTTCTCCAACGCGTAGTGCGTCGCGGGGATCGGTCCGGTCAGCATGAACACCGGATCGGCGCCGCGGGCACTGATGTGGTGGATGCGGGCGCGCGGCTTCAGGCCATGGTCCTTGACGGCCTGCTCGGACGCGAGCAGCACCGCGCTGGCACCGTCGGAGATCTGGCTGGCCATCGCGGCGGTCAACCTGCCACCCTCGACGAGGGTCTTGAGGCCGGCCATCTTCTCCATCGAGGTGTCGCGCGGCCCCTCGTCGGTGACGAAACCGTCGACGGGGATGATTTCGTTCTCGAAGTACCCTGCCAGGATCGCTTCCTGCGCGCGCTGGTGACTGGTCAGCGAGAACTGCTCCATCTCCTCACGGGAGATGTTCCACTTCTCGGCGATCAATTCCGAGCCACGGAACTGTGAGATCTCCTGATCGCCATAGCGATGCAGCCAACTCTTGGATTCGTTGGTTGGTGAGGTGAACCCGAATTGCTCGCCGACGATCATCGCCGAGGAGATCGGGATCTGGCTCATGTTCTGCATGCCGCCCGCCACGATCAGATCGGCGGTACCGGACATAATCGCCTGTGCGCCAAACGAAATGGCCTGCTGACTCGAACCGCACTGCCGGTCGACCGTGACTCCGGGTACCTCTTCCGGGTATCCGGCGGCCAGCCACGACAGTCGGGCGATATTGCCTGCCTGGCCTCCAATGGCATCGACGCAGCCGGCGATCACGTCGTCGACCGCGCCGGGATCGGCGTCAACACGGTCGAACAGCCCGCGCCACGCCGCGGCTCCAAGGTCAACGGGATGCACGCCGGCGAGCGAACCGTTTCGCTTGCCGACCGCGGTACGCACAGCGTCGATGACATATGCCTCAGGCATGTCGGGCTCCTTCTGTCGGGGTGGCGGTGATTCCGCCAAGAACAATGGAGAGGTACTGGCGACCAACCTGTTCGGCCGTCAGGGGCCCGCCCGGCTGATACCAGCGGACCGAAACCCAGGTAGTGTCGCGGATGAACCGGTAGACCAGATCGACATCGATGTCGGGCCGGAAGTAGCCCTCCTCGATGCCCTGGTTGAGCACGTCCACCCACATCTTGCGTTGCTCTTTGTTGCGCTCCTCCACGTAGGAGAACCGCTCGTGCGACGACAGCCGCTTGGCCTCGTCCTGGTAGATGACGACCTGCGCGTGCCGGTCCGCGATCGCCTCGAACGAGGCCATGAACAGACCCTTGAGCCGCTCCAGCGGATTCGGTTCCGTCGCAACGATTTCCTGATACCGGTCGAACAGCCAGTCCAGGAAGCCGCGCAGCAGCTCGTCGACCATCTCCTCCTTCGATGAGAAGTGGTGGTACAGGCTGCCCGACAGGATGCCCGCCGAGTCGGCGATGTCGCGCACGGTGGTGGCCCGCAGCCCACGCTCGGCGAACATCCTCGCGGCGAGCTCGAGAAGCTCCTCGCGGCGAGTCGGCGGGACGGGGGTGGTACTCATGGGTGCTGGCTCGACACCGAAATCACTTCTCCAGTCAGATAACTGGAGTAATCACTGGCCAAGAACGCGATCGTGGCCGCCACTTCCCATGGCTCTGCCGAGCGGCCGAACGCCTCGCCTTCCGACAACCGGTCCAGCAGCTCCGAGCTGCTGGTCTTCTCCAGGAACTTATGCCTGGCGATGCTGGGTGACACCGCGTTGATCCTGACGCCGAACTCGACGGCTTCGATTGCGCTGCACCGGGTCAGCGCCATCACACCCGCCTTGGCCGCCGCGTAGTGCGACTGCGAGTGCTGCGCCCGCCAGCCCAACACGCTGGCGTTGTTGACGATGACGCCGCCGTGGTCCGCGTCGCGGAAATACCGCAGCGCGGCGCGGGTCGCGCGCATCGTCGAGGTCAACGTCACGTTGAGCACTCGGTCCCACTCGTCGTCGATCATGTCGACCACCGGGGTCGTACCACCCAGACCCGCGTTGTTGACGAGCACGTCCAGGCGACCCATCCGGGCGGTCGTCGACGCGATCAGGGCGTCGACCTGTGCCGTGGACGTGACGTCGCAGACCACGCTCTCCACTCGGCCCAGCCCGAGCTCCTTCAGCTGGTCGCGGGTTTCGCCAAGCCGGCGTTCGTGGTGGTCGGAGACGACGACGTCGGCGCCCTCTGCCAACGCACGACGGGCCACCGCCGACCCGATCCCGGTGCCGGCCGCGGCCGTCACCACCACGACCTTGCCGTTCAGAAGTCCGTGGCCGTCAATCTCTTTCGGCGCAATTGACAAGGTCATGCCCCTTTGACCTCTCTGGGTAGGCCGAGCACCCGCTCGGCGATGATATTGCGCTGGATCTCGTTGGACCCGCCGTAGATGGTGTCGGCGCGGGTGAACAGGTAGAGGTGCTGCCACACGTCGAACTCGCCGTCCTTGGCGACCAGACCGGCCTTACCGGCGATGTCCATCGCCAGCTCGCCAAGGTCGCGATGCCAGTTGGCCCACAACAGCTTTGACACGTTGTCCTGGCCGGGCTGCTCGACATCCATGGTCGCAAGTGCGTACGACCGCATCGTCTGCAGGCCCGCCCACGACCGGGTCAACCGCTCGCGGATGAGCGGATCGTCGTCGGCACCCGTGCGCTTGGCCACCTCTACGAGATTGGAAAGCTCACGCGCGTAACGGATCTGCTGGCCCAACGTCGACACCCCGCGCTCGAACGTCAGTGTCCCCATCGCGACCCGCCATCCGTCGCCGGGCTCGCCGACCACCAGATCGGCATCGGTGCGGGCGTCGTCGAAGAACACCTCGTTGAAATCCGCGGTACCGGTCAGCTGCACGATCGGGCGAATTTCGACGCCGGGCTGGTCAAGCGGCACCAGCAGATACGACAGGCCGGCGTGCCGCTTGGAACCCTTCTCGGTGCGCGCCACCACGAAGCACCACTGCGACAGGTGCGCCATCGACGTCCACACCTTCTGACCGTTGATCACCCACTGGTCGCCGTCGAGCTCAGCCGTCGTCGACACGTTGGCCAGGTCGCTTCCCGCTCCGGGTTCCGAGTAGCCCTGACACCACAGCTCGGTGACGTCGAGGATCGTCGGCAGGAAGCGCTTCTTCTGCTCTTCGGTGCCAAACGCGATCAGCGTCGGCCCCAGCAGTTCCTCGCCGAAGTGATTGACCTTGTGGGGCGCGTCCGCTCGGGCGTACTCCTCGTAGAACGCGACGCGGTGCGCGACCGACAGGCCGCGACCGCCGTGCTCGACCGGCCAGCCCAGGCAGGTCAGGCCGGCAGCCGCCAGTCGCTGGTTCCACGCCCGCCGTTCGTCGAAGGCTTCGTCCTCGCGCCCCGGGGCACCGAGGCCCTTGAGCGCGGCGAATTCGCCGACGAGGTTGTCGGCGAGCCAGTCGCGGACCTCGGCCCTGAACTCCTGGACCTCTATCACCCCTGTAGGCTAACCTACCAAGCACTTGCTTTGTTAGAGGAGCATCGATGAGCAGCAATCCGAGGACCATTCCGCAGGTCCTGGACGGGATTGCCGACCAATTCGCCGACCGCTACGCGCTGGTCACCCATGATCGACGGCTCACCTTCGCCGAGTTGCGCGACGAGGTCCGCCGGGCCGCCGCCGCGATGGTCGAGCTGGGCGTGAACGCCGGAGACCGGGTCGCGATCTGGTCCCCGAACACCTGGCACTGGGTGGTCGCGTGCCTGGCGACGACCTACGCGGGCGGCGTGCTGGTGCCGCTGAACACGCGCTACACAGCCAGTGAGGCCTCCGACATCCTGGCCCGCACCGGCGCACCGCTGTTGTTCGCGTCCGGCGAGTTCCTCGGCGCCGACAAGGCAGCTTCGATCGATCGCGACACCCTTCCCCAACTGCGGCACGTCGTCCGGGTGCCGATCGAGAAGGACGACGGAACCTGGGACGAATTCGTGAGCCGCGGGGGCGGCTTGGCCGCCCAGGATCAAGCCGACGCCCGGGCGGCCGCGGTCAAGCCCGACGATGTCTCCGACATCCTGTTCACCTCGGGCACCACCGGCCGAAGCAAGGGCGCGCTGTGCGCGCATCGGCAGTCGCTGGCCGGCTCGGCGGCATGGGCCGAGTGCGGCCAGATCACCAGCGAGGACCGCTACCTCTGCATCAACCCGTTCTTCCACAACTTCGGCTACAAGGCCGGAATACTGGCGTGCCTGCAGACCGGGGCGGCCCTGATTCCGCAGCTGACGTTCGACCCCGAACAGGCCATGGCTGCGGTGGCCGAGCACCGCATCACCGTGCTGCCAGGGCCGCCGACGATCTACCAGACACTGCTCGACCACCCCAAGCGCGCCGACTACGACCTGTCCTCGCTGCGGTTCGCGGTCACCGGCGCTGCGGTCGTCCCTGTCGTGCTGATCGAACGCATGCAGACCGAACTGGACATCGACATCGTGCTGACCGCCTACGGCCTGACCGAGGCCAACGGCTTCGGCACCATGTGCAGGGCAGACGACGACGCCGTCACCGTCGCCACCACCTGTGGCCGTCCGATCGCGGACTTCGAGCTGCGCATCGGTGAACACGACGAAGTCCTGCTGCGTGGACCGAACGTCATGCTTGGGTATCTCGACGATCCGGAGGCCACCGCGGCCGCGATCGACTCCGACGGATGGCTGCACACCGGCGACGTGGGCCGGGTCGACGACGCGGGCAACCTGACGATCACCGACCGGCTCAAGGACATGTACATCTGCGGCGGATTCAACGTCTACCCCGCCGAGATCGAGCAGGTGCTGGCCCGGCTGGATGGCGTCGTCGAGTCGGCGGTCATCGGCGTGCCCGATGAGCGGCTCGGTGAGGTCGGCAAGGCGTTCGTTGTCACCAAGCCCGGTGTGATGCTCGACGAGGCAACGGTCATCGCCCACACGCGTGAGCATTTGGCGAACTTCAAGACACCGCGGTCGGTGAAGTTCCTCGATGTGCTGCCCCGCAACCCGGGCGGCAAGGTGGTCAAACCACTGTTAAGAGAAAGTTCCTGATGGACCTGAATTTTGACGACGCGACCCTGGACTTCCAGGCCGAGGTACGCGATTTCCTTGCCGCGAACAAGGAGTCGTTCCCGACGAAGTCGTATGACACGGCCGAGGGCTTCGAGCAGCATCGGCACTGGGACAAAACGCTTTTCGACGCCGGTCTTTCGGTGATCACCTGGCCGGAGAAGTACGGCGGCCGTGACGCGACTCTGTTGCAGTGGGTCGTGTTCGAGGAGGAGTACTTCCGCGCCGGCGCCCCAGGACGGGCTAGCGCCAACGGCACGTCGATGCTCGCGCCGACGCTGTTCGCGCACGGCACCGAGGAGCAGCGTGATCGGGTACTGCCGAAAATGGCCAACGGCGAGGAGATCTGGGCTCAGGCGTGGTCGGAGCCGGAGTCCGGCAGTGACCTTGCGTCGCTGCGGTCGACGGCGACCAAGACGGATGGCGGCTGGCTGCTCAACGGCCAGAAGATCTGGAGTTCGCGAGCGCCGTTCGGCGAGAGAGCTTTCGGGTTGTTCCGTTCCGACCCCGAGGCCGAGCGCCACCGTGGACTCACCTACTTCATGTTCGACCTGAAGGCCAAGGGCGTCACCGTCCGGCCTATCGCGCAGCTCGGTGGTGATACCGGCTTCGGCGAGATCTTCCTCGACGACGTCTTCGTGCCCGATCACGACGTGATCGGCGAAGTGCACGACGGCTGGCGCGCCGCAATGAGCACGTCGAGCAACGAGCGCGGTATGTCGCTGCGCAGCCCGGCGCGCTTCCTGGCGCCAGCCGAACGGCTGGTGGCAATGTGGAAAGCGAACCCCGATCCCGTCTACGCCGACCGCGTCGCCGACGCCTGGATCAAGGCGCAGGCCTATCGGCTGCACACCTTCGGAACCGTCACACGAGTAGCCGGCGGCGGCGAGCTCGGCGCCGAGTCGTCGGTGACCAAGGTGTTCTGGTCGGACCTCGACGTCGCACTGCACCAGACCGCGCTTGACTTGCGCGGCGCCGACGGAGAACTCGCTGACTCGTGGACAGACGGGCTGTTGTTCGCGCTCGGTGGCCCGATCTACGCCGGCACCAACGAGATTCAGCGCAATATCATCGCCGAGCGACTGCTGGGCCTGCCGCGGGAGAAGTCCAAGTGAAGTTCGATCTAGACGAACAGCAACGCGACTTCGCAGCCAGCATCGACGCGGCGCTGGCCGCCGCCGATCTGCCTGCCGCGGTGCGGGCGTGGGCCGAGGGCGACACCGCGCCGGGCCGCAAAGTATGGGCACAGCTGGCCGACCTCGGTGTCACGGCGCTCGCGGTGCCGGAGCGCTACGACGGTATCGAGGCGCATCCGGTCGATCTCGTGGTCGCCGCCGAGCGGCTCGGCCGTTGGTGTGTTCCCGGGCCTGTCACCGAATCCATTGCGGTGGCGCCGATTCTGCTTGCCGACGACGAGCGGTCCAGCGCCTTGGCCGCCGGTGAGCTCATCGCCACCGTCGCGCTGCCGCCGCAGGTGCCGCGGGCCCTAGATGCGGATGTCGCCGGCGTCGTTTTGGTGGCCGCCGATGGCGCCGTGCGTGACGGTGCCGCGGGTCAGAGACATGAGTCCGTCGATCCCAGTCGGAAGCTGTTCGACGTCAACGCCTCCGGTGATCCGCAGCCCGCCGATGTCGCGCGCGCGTACGAGTTCGGTGCGCTCACCACCGCCGCGCAGTTGGTTGGCGGCGGGCAGGCACTGCTCGACTCCTCGGTCGAATACGCCAAGCAGCGTAGCCAATTCGGCAAGGTGATCGGCACCTACCAGGCCATCAAGCACAAGCTCGCCGACGTGCACATCGCGATCGAACTGGCGCGGCCACTGGTCTACGGCGCGGCCCTGTCGCTGGCCGATAACTCCGAAGACACGGCGCGCGACGTCAGCGCCGCCAAGGTCGCGGCATCCGATGCGGCACTTCTGGCGGCGCGCTCGGCGCTGCAGACCCACGGGGCGATCGGTTTCACGCAGGAACACGACCTGTCACTGTGGCTGCTGCGGGTGCAGGCCCTGCGTTCGGCATGGGGCGACCCGACATGGCACCGCCGCCGAGTATTGGGGGCCTTCTCGTGACAGAAGAACGGGAGCTGCTACGCGAGACCGTCGCGGCATTGGTCGATAAGCACGC
>Ga0075369_10000699_pt1 | contig 10785 bp, 11 predicted proteins | sample EndMethybrTD3034_FD_71400 | JGI IMG/M metagenome (GOLD analysis project Ga0075369, IMG submission 71400) | Populus endosphere microbial communities from Tennessee, USA - Endosphere MetaG P. TD hybrid TD303-4 | ecosystem: Host-associated > Plants > Roots > Endosphere | place: USA: Tennessee...
GCCGGGGTGCGCATGCACAGGTTCGAGGCTTATGGCCGGGCGGCAGCCTGGCTCAAACAGGGCGAAGCCGCGTTGAGGTAAGATTGCGTTGCCGGACGCACGCGCAAAAAAAAGCACGCACGGTGATCTCTCTTGATGGATCGCCACCGGTGCGCGCTAAAAGTACGACCTCAAACAGGGTTGAGACAAAGCGTTACGCTACGGCACTGGGGTTTTGGTCATTTTTAGGTGACTGCCACTCCAGCAAACTATCTACTTAGTGCTAAGAGATAGTCGTAAGTGTTTCACTTATCACAGGCGCTATGATGCGCGCTCACCCGTCGGGCTGTCAAGCGTTTCCCGGCCAAAATCCAAATATTTTTTATGCCGATGTTGTTTTATCAGGCAGTCCCGCCCTGCCCGCCTGCTTCAGCCCGGGCCGGTCGCCAGCCAGGCGCTGGCCGCGGCAAAATCGGTCAATAGCCGGACGTTGTAGCCGGCATTGAGCAGCGCGGTTTCCTGGAAGTCGTAAGAGCGGTCCCCCGGCGACACCAGCAGGCAGAGGCGCCAGTGGCGGTCCAGGCCTTGCCGGCGGGCCAGGTTATAGGCGTATTCGTACTGCGCCCCCAGCCCGGCGGTGAACACCGTGCCGCGGCAGTCGAAGAGGATCTGGCTGACCTGATGCGCCCGCCCCAGCGCGATGGCCGCGGCGAGCCGGGTGGCCATTTCCTGCCCGTCGCGCGCGGAGACCCGGGAACGATAGTGGATAAAGCAGCCGTCAGGCGAAAGCGCGAGCTCGTGGTTGGGTAGGGAAGCAGAATCGGAAGCGGGATCCATTTGGGCAATGCTGCGCCTCACAGCGTAGGCTTGGCCTGCGCGCGCAGTTCGATAAAAAGGTGCCTCTAATATTGATTTAATCATCAATATTTCAAGTCAAAGCCGCTAATGCGTTCCATGCCGGCTGCTTCCCGCAGCCCCTGTAGCCAGTAGGGCTTATTAGCGCTTGGCGCGCATTTTCACGCGCATGGCCTCGGCCAGGTCGGTCTGTCTGGCCTTCTCGGCCCAGGCCAGGGCATTTTCGCCATTCTCGTTTTTCACCGCCGGATCGGCACCCTCCTCCAGCAGCAGCCGCGCCGCCGCCTGGTGGCCGCCCCGCACCGCCATCATGATCGGAGTTGATCCATTAGGTGAGGAAGAATCTATATAGGCATGATTTTCAAGCAGAAGTTTGATCACTTCTACATGTCCATTGGTGGCCGCGTAGAGCAGCGGCGTCCAGCCCGGATGGTTGATCTGCGCTTCCTTGCTGATCAGGAAATCGACCAGCTTGACGTGCCCGGCGAGCGCGGCGAGCATGACGGCCGACTCCTTCATGGCGTTGCGCTTGTCGATATCCGCGCCGGCCTGCACCAGTGCCTGCAGCACCGCCAAGTCGCCTTCGCGCGCTGCGATCAGCAATACCGGCTGACCGCTGCGGTCCACCGAATTGGGATCCATGCCGCGCTTGAGCAGGGCGGTCACCTCGGCCGGGTTGCTTTTCTGGATCGCCTGGATGAAGTCGTCGTACGCGGCGCCGATCGCCGTGCCGCCATACAGGACCAAGCCTGCGGCCAGCAACGCCGGCGCCAAAAGCCCCATGCGTGGCTTCATGCCGCCACCGGCTGGGCGCTGTCGAACAGCTTGAAGAAATTCGCCGTGGTGGTTTCGGCCACTTCGGTCAAAGGGATGCCGCGCAGGCGCGCGATCTCCTCGGCCACGTGCATCACGTACGCCGGTTCGTTGGTCTTGCCGCGATGGGGCACGGGCGCGAGATAGGGGGAATCGGTTTCGATGAGCATATGGTCTATTGGTATGACCCGGGCCACCTCCTTCAGTTCCTTGGCGCTCTTGAAGGTGACGATCCCGGAGAATGAAATGTAGAAACCCATCTCGATGGCCGCCTGCGCCACCGCCAGGCTCTCGGTGAAGCAGTGCATCACCCCGCCCGCTTTCTGCGCGCCCTCCTCCCGCATGATGCGGATGGTGTCTTCGGCGGCCGAGCGAGTATGGATGATCAGCGGTTTGCCGGTGGCGATCGCGGCGCGGATGTGGGTGCGAAAGCGCTCGCGCTGCCACTCCAGGTCGCCGGTCAGTCGGTAGTAGTCGAGGCCGGTTTCGCCGATCGCCACCACCTTGGGACGCTTGGCCAGGTCGACCAGGCGCTCGATGGTCGGCTCCTCTTCGAGCTCGTAATCGGGATGCACGCCCACCGAGGCATAGACGTTCGGATGCGCGGCCGCCATCTCCAGCACCGAGTCCAGTTCGGCGAAATTGACCCCCACGCACAGGGCATGGCTGACCTGGTTGGCGGCCATGGCGGCGAACAGTTCCGGCAGCCGCGGGGCGAACTCCGGAAAGTTGATGTGGCAATGTGAATCTACATACATATCAATGGCTTGTAAATGAAATCTCACCTGAATTCGCGAAAATGCGGATTCAGGTAAATCTCCTTATTTTTCAATATACTACGAAGATAGATTAATCCATCTTCGCAAGTGCGGCTGACTACAGCGTATGGGTCGGCCGCGAAGAGGAAATGGCGTTGCCCAGGATGTTTTCAATCTTGCGGCGCGCCGACTGGCCGCTCTCATCGGATGAAAACTGCACCCCCACCCCCTGCTGCTTGCTGCCGTGCGCGCCTTGCGGGGTGACCCACACGACGGTGCCGGCCACCGGCAGCTTGGCCGGATCGTCCATCAGCGAGAGCAGCATGTAGACCTGGTCGCCCAGCTTGTAGGCGCGGGTGGTCGGGATGAACAGGCCGCCGTGGCTCAGGTGCGGCATGAAGGCGGCGTACAGCGCCGATTTTTCCTTGATGTTCAAGGACAGCATGCTGGGGCGCGCCCCGCCTGCTTGCACGGTCTTGGTAGTGTCGTCGGCCATGTTTTATCTAGTCAGCGGTGGGTAACCCGGGCGTAATCGATCAGCAGATCTTCGGCCACCAGGCGCGCGTTGAGCGGGTGCCCGGCCACGCGGCGCGCCGCAATCAGGTCGCGGTACAGCTTGAACAGGCCCGGCAAATCCGCCGTGGCCGCCAGCTTTTCGATGGCCTTGATCTGTCTGGGATGATAGCGCACTTTGTCCGCACTACTGTACAAAATCAGGTCCGCCACCCACTGGGTGAGCCACAGCGTCACCAGTTCGTTGCCGGCCTTGTCGATCTTCTCGGCGGTGGCGACGGGATCGATGGCGCGCGCGCCGGTGAGCGCGTCCAGCAGGGTGGCATGCAGGGCCGCGTTCACCTCGTTGTCCGCCTGCGCCGCCGCGGCCAGGGGCGCGCCGCCAGCCTCGGCCAGCGCGGTTTCCGGGTCGCGCACGCCCTGCTCCTGCAGCCACGTCAGCGCCGCCGCCGGGGTGGGCGGGGCCACCGCGAACTTGGCGGCGCGGCTTTTGATGGTGGGCAGCAAGCGGTCCAAATGGCTGGTCACCAGCAAAAACACCGTGCCGGCGGACGGCTCCTCAAGCGTCTTGAGCAGCGCGTTGCCCGAGGCCATATTGAGCGCGTCGGCCGGGTAGATCAGCACTACCTTGGCGCCACCGCGGTGGGTGCCGATGCTGAAAAAGGTGTCCAGGGCGCGCACCTGGTCGATCTTGATTTCCTTGCTCGGGGTCTTGGACTTGGCGCCGCCCTCGCCCTCCTCCGCGTCGCCGGTGGCTTCACTGTCCGCCGGCTGCAGCGCCTCCGGCAGGATCGCGCGGTAATCCGGATGATTGCCCTCGCTGAACCAGCCGCAGGCCTGGCAAGTGCCGCACGGGTGCCCATTTGGCGCCGGGGTTTCGCACAGCAGGCTTTGCGCAAAGTGCTCGGCCAGCTCGCGCTTGCCGATTTGCGGCGGGCCGTAGATCAGCAGCGCGTGCGGTAGCCGGGCGCGCACGCCTTGCAAGCCGTCCCAGGCAGTATCTAGCCAGCGGTATTGCAGTTCTTCCATTAATTCATAGGCTTGAGATAATATTCTCAAGTATTTTCGAGATCATTTCCGGACTCTCGTTGGCGTCGATAATGCGAAACCGGGCCGGCGTGGCGGCGGCGCGGCGCAGGTATTCGTTGCGCACCCGTTCGTGGAAATCGGTCAGCTCGACCTCGAAGCGGTCCAGCTGGCGGCTTTGCGCCATGCGCCCGGCCGCCACTTCGCGCGGCAGGTCGAACAGCAGGGTCAGGTCCGGCACCAGGCCGGGATGCACCCAGTCGGCCAGCGCCTGGATCTTGTCGGCCGGCACCCCGCGCCCGCCGCCCTGGTAGGCAAAGGTGGCGTCGGTGAAGCGGTCCGAAATCACCCAGGCGCCGCGCGCCAGGGCCGGGGCGATCACTTGCGAGACGTGTTCGCGGCGCGCCGCGAACATCAGCAGCGTTTCGGTTTCCAGGTGCATGGCCTCCGATAGCAGCAGCGCCCGCAGTTCCTCGCCCAGGGCGGTGCCGCCCGGCTCGCGCGTGACCACCACCTCGACGCCGCGCTTGCGCACCAGGTCGGCCACCGCGGCAATATGGGTGGACTTGCCGGCCCCGTCGATGCCTTCGAAGGTGATGAAGCGCGGCTTGTTGCCGGGTACGGCGGTTGCCGGCGCGGCAGTTTCGGTCTCCGGCGTGGCCCCCGGTTCGGCCGTGGTTCCGGCTTCGGCGACGGAAATGGCGGTGCCCGTTTCAACCATCATCCGCCCTGCTTTCTCTGGTAGCGGTTCACGGCCCGATTATGCGCTTCCAGGGTGGCGGAAAACTCGTGGGTGCCGTTGCCTTTGGCGACGAAATAGATCGCGTCGGTGTCGGCCGGGTGCAGCGCCGCCTGCAGCGCGGCGGCGCCCGGCAGGGCGATCGGCGTGGGCGGCAGGCCGGTGCGGGTGTAGCTGTTGTAGGGCCCATCCTCCTGCAAATGGCGCTTGCGCAGATTGCCGTCGAAGTCCTTGCCCAGGCCGTAGATGATGGTCGGGTCGGTCTGCAGCAGCATGCCTTTTTTCAGCCGGTTGATGAACACCCCGGCGATCAGCGGCCGCTCGCGCGCCTGGCCGGTTTCCTTTTCCACGATCGAGGCCATGATCACCGCCTCGTAGGGGTTGGCGTAAGGCAGTCCGGGAGCGCGCTTGTCCCACTCGCTGGCGACACGCTTTTTCATCACCCGGTAGGAGCGCCGCAAAATGTCCATGTCCTTGGAGCCCTTGGCGAACAGGTAGGTATCTGGGAAGAACAGTCCCTCCGGGTGCTTGTCGTCGCCCTTTTCGGCCAATACCACCGCCGCCAGCACGTCCGCATCGCTCATGCCCTGGCCGGTGGTGTGCACCACCCCCGGGTGGGCGTCGAGCGCGGCGCGGAACTGGCGAAAGGTCCAGCCCTCCGGCACGGTCAGTTCCTGCAGGGTGACGTCGCCGCGCGTGAGCTGTTCGATCAGGCCCATCGGCGTGATGCCGCTGGCGATTTCGTAGCTGCCCGCTTTGATCTGCGTATCGCGCCCCGATATACGGGCTAGCAGCACCAATACGTCCGGGTGCACCGGCAGGCTGGCGGCGGCCAGGCGCGCGGCGGCGCGCATGCTGCTGCCGGCCGGCACGATCAGGTCGGTGGTCGGGTTCGAGGTGGTGATGGGCCGCTGGGCATACCACCAGAGGCCGCCTACCGCCGCGATTGCCGCCAAAAAGCCCAGGAGAATCAGTGTTTTAAGTATTCGGAACATCATCAATGGGCGCGCGCTGCGAAGGTGCAGGCCGCTATAATAAAGTCTAGCCTCTGGATTGACCATGAAAACCACCGAACAATCCGCCCCCTCCTCATTTGCCTCCCCCCTGCCCGACTGGGGCCTGATCCACGCCACCGGGGCCGACGCGCGGGACTTTCTGCACGGCCAGCTCACCAACGACCTGCTGCACCTGGGGCCTGATAGCGCGCAGTGGAGCGCCTATTGCTCGGCCAAGGGCCGCATGTACGCCGGTTTTCTGGTCTGGCGCGACGGCGCGGACGGCTTTTTCCTGGCCTGCGACAAGGCCCTGATACCCGCCCTGGTCAAGCGCCTGCGCATGTTCGTGCTGCGCGCCAAGGCGGTGATCGAGGATGCCTCGACCGCTTGGGATGTGCATGGCATCGCGGTTCCCGCCGCGCCACCGGTAGTTGGCATGTCCGAACCCATGCAGTTGCAGCGCGGTTCGGCGACGCTGGTCGGCCTGCCGCCCGTAGACGGCATGCAGCGCAGCCTGGCCATCGTCCCGGCCGGCCAGGTCCATGAAAGCGGCCTGGCGCTCGGCAGCGCCACCGACTGGCAGCGCCTGATGATCCGCGCCGGCGAAGCCTGGATCACTCCCGCCACCGTCGAGCAGTTCATCCCCCAGATGGTCAATTTCGACGCCATCGGCGGCATCAACTTCAAGAAAGGCTGCTACCCCGGCCAGGAAGTCGTCGCCCGCGCCCACTATCGCGGCGCCGTCAAGCGCCGCACCTACTTGGCCCATGTAGAAGGTGAGGCCAAGGCCGGCGATCCGCTGTTCGCTTCCGACCTGAACGGGCAGGAAAGCGGGCTGGTTGCCAACGCCGCCCCGGCTGTTGGCGGCGGCAGCGATGTGTTGGCGGTGATCCAGATCCAGAGCCACGCCAACGCCGAAGTGCGGCTGGGTAGTCCCGAGGGGCCGAAGCTCAACTTCGCCGACCTGCCTTACCCGTTGCCGGCAGCGGCCTGAGCTGTCGGTCAATAGCAAGGCCCGGCGCTGCCGGGCCTTTTCTTTTTTGGGGGCGACCGCCAACTCAAGCGAAGGGGTATGGCCCCGGATATTTGCCGATGCTGCTGTAGTGGCTGACCAGCCCCTGCCCCTCCTGCCACAGGTGCAGCATGCAACCCGGCGGCGCCAGGTAGGAGGCGGGCGGCGCGTTCGGCCGCAATTGCAGCGCGATCTCGGTGGTGGTACTCGGGCAGGCGCACACCACCGTGCCGGCCCAGCGCCGCAGCATGGCGCGGTGCACGTGGCCGCACAGCACGGCTTCGAGGTTGGGCGCGGCTTGCAGCACGGCGGCCAGCGGTTCGGGCTGCATGTAGCGGTACTTGTCCATATACGGAATGCCGCAGGTGAACGGCGGGTGGTGTAGCAGCACCAGCGTGGGCTTGACGGTGTCGGCGGCCAGCACGCCGCGCAGCCAGGTCAGCCCGGCATCGTCGATATGCCCGTGGTGTTTGCCGGGAATACAGGAATCGAGTCCGATGATGCGCACCGGGTAGTCGTCCACGCAGAAGTGCAGCGGCCCTTCCCTGGGCAAATAGGCATGCTGCGCGAAGGCCGCGCGCAACTGGTCGCGGCTGTCGTGGTTGCCGGGGATCACCAGGTAAGGAATCGCCAGCCCCGCCAATATGTCCAGCGCCGCCGCGTATTCCGCAGGCAGGCCCTCGTCCACCAGGTCGCCGGTGAGCAGCACCAGGTCGGGCCGCCGGTCCAGGCCATGCAGGTGGGCGATGGCCTCGCCGAGCATGCGGTTCGAGTCGGCCACGCCCTTGTAGAGCTGCCCGGCGGGGCGCACGTGAAGGTCGGAAAGCTGGGCGATAAGCATGGCGTGGGGCCGGCGAGCCGACCGGCGTTGAGAGGGTGAGCCTGCCGCATGCAACTTTCGTGCTGTCGCGCATCAATAGGCTTGCGTACATAATGCCGAAACACCCGGCTGTTCCCTAAAACGACCTTGCGCAACCTCGCCCAGATCCTGTTGCACTGGACCCTCCGCCACCTCCTCACCTTCGTGATGATCGTGGCGGTGCTGCTGGCCGGCAACTGGCTGCTGGGCGAGATCCGCGAGTACGGCCTGCTGACCGACGAAACCGCGGCCCTGCGCGCGGACCGGCTGGAGGCCGAGCGGCAGATGCGCGACCTGGCGCGCGGCGCGGCGGACCGGGTGGCGCAGATGCGCATGGCGGCGCGCGACCAGCTCGATGCGCGCATCGCCGGGGTGGACGCCGAGATCGCGCGCCAGCGCGCCGCCCAGACCAACATAGGCGGCGTGGTCCTGCCCACCCGCGCGTCGCTGTCGGCCGGCGCGGCCATCAAGGTGCTGGAATTCGAGAGCGAGGCGCTCAAGCGGCTGCGCAGCGCGGCCGACTACGAGCGCGGCATGCAGGAACTGGAGAAACTGAAAACGGCCGCCGGCGTGGCCGCGACCGAACTGCAGGTCAACCAGGCCGACCAGGCCGCGCTGGAGAAAGACGTCGGCATCGCCCGCCTGCTGCCCGGCACCCAGGCGTTCAACCGCTGGCTGGTGCTCAAGGAGGCCGGCGCGACCCTGAAAGAGCGCGCCGATGCCGCGCAAGGCCGTTACGACGAGCAGAAGGCGCGCATGGCGCTGCTGCCCAAGCCCCAGCTGCCCGCCGTGTTCGAACTGGAGCAGGCGCGGATCGCCGCCGCCTTCGCCCCGTTCGATGCCGCCCTGCGCGAGCGCGAACAGCGCCTGCTGGAAAACTGGGTGCGCAAAGCCAGCGGCCCGGTGTTCGACGTGCTGCCGACGGCGCTGCTGGTCCTGCTGGGGGTGATCCTTACGCCGCTGCTGATCAAGGCGTTCTTCTATTATGTGATCGCCCGGCTGGCGGAGCGCCGGCCGCCGATCCGCGTAATGGAGACGGCCCCCGGCACGCCGGTCGATGCGCAATTGCTGGTTGCCGGAGAATCCCGCGCGAATATCTCAGCCGTGTCGCTGGATATCACGGTCGATGCCGAACATGAGTTGCTGGTGCATCCCGAGTACCTGCAAAGCTCGTCCACCGGCGGCGACAAGGGCACGCAGTGGCTGCTCGACTGGCGTTATCCGCTCAGCAGCCTGCTCAGCGGCATGTTCGGCCTGACGCGGGTGCGCGCGGCGCAAAGTGAAACGGTTGTGGTATCGGCGCTGAAAAACCCGCTGACCGAACTGGCCCTGCTCGACCTGCCCGCCGGCGCGGCGCTGGTGTTCCAGCCGCGCGGGCTGGTGGGAGTGCTGTACCGGCGCGGGGCGCCGCTGCGCATCACGCGGCACTGGCGGCTGTTCAGCCTGCAGGCCTGGTTGACGCTGCAATTGCGCTACCTGGTGTTCCACGGTCCCGCGCAACTGATCGTCAAGGGCTGCCGGGGCGTCAAGGTGGAAGCGGCGGGTAGCGGGCGGCGCGTCAACCAGGCGGCCACGCTGGGGTTCTCGGCGCACCTGGACTACTCGACGCGGCGCTGCGAGACTTTTTTCGCCTACCTCACCGGCGCGGAGGAACTGTTCAACGACAGCTTCACCGGCGCGGCCGGCTACTTCATCTACGAGGAAGTGCCCAACGAAGGCCGCAAGGGCGGCCTCACCGGGCGGGGCCTGGAGGGCTTGAGCGACTCGCTGCTCAAGGTGCTGGGGATCTGAGCCTGGGGCCCAGGCCCTGCTTAACCTTCCTTCTTGGTGGCCTTGTAGCGCGCGTCGAGCTTGTCGATCGCGGCATCGCGTTCGGTGCGGATGTTCGAGGCGCAGGTGCGCTTTTCACGGCCTTCGAGCGCGTTGCAGTCGACAAAGCGGAAGCTGTACGACTCTTTCAGGCGCATGCGCTCGGTGCGGTATTCGCCTTCGCTCATGGCGAATGCCGAGGTGGCGCAGGTGGCGGCGATCAGGCAGGCAAGCAGATTCTTGTTCATGGCGGGCTCCTTGTGCGGGGGTTGCGCGCCGGTGGGTGGCGGCATGCAAAGCAGACTAAGGCCCACGGTCCCGTCCGCCCATCAGCGCGGGCGGATTCACGTGTCGGCGCTTTCTGACAAGGCCGCTGATTCGTAGCGGGTCAGTAGCGGTATTGCAGGGTCAGGCGCAGCGCGCGCGGCTCGACCGGGTGAAAGTGCCGGTCGCTCACCGGCCCGGCCTCGCCCCTCAGTTGCGAGGCATAGAAGTAGTCGATGTCGCTGGCCTTGCGGTTGAACAGGTTGTAGATGTCCAGGCTGAGCCTGGCTTGCGGCGCGACCTGGTAGGCCACCCGCAGATAGGCCAGGGTGGTCGAGCTTGAGCGCACGCTGTTGTCCTCGACCAGCGGGCGCGGCCCAAAATAGCGTAACTGCAAGGCCCAAGACCATCGCTTGCGGTCGCTCAAACTGATGCCGGCCGAAACCACCTTGCCCAACGCGCCGGGGATTTCGTTGCCGGCGGGGTCGTCTTGCGTATAGCGGGCGCGCGACAGGGCCACGTCCAGGTCCAGGCGCGCCTCGAAGCTGGCCAGGCCGGCGACGTAATGGTTGTTCCACTCGATGCCGCTGCGCCGGCTCGGGCGGCTCGGTGCAGTGGCGCCGGCGTCGCCGACGAACAGGAGTTCGGAGGCGATTCTCAAGTGCCAGACCGCCAGCGAGCTTTGCAGCCCGGGGATGATCTCTGTGCGCACGCCCAGTTCGGCGCCGCGGGTTTTCACCAGCGGGGTGACCGTGGCGGTGGCGCCGCCGCCCTTGGGCAGTTGGGTCTGGGTGGTGCCGCGCGCGTCGTTGCTGTGAAAGCCCTCGCCATAGTTGGCGAAAACCTCTGTCTGCGCCAATGGTCCGAAGATCAGCGAGAGCTTGGGCGAGGTGATGCCGGCGCTGACCTTGCCCGAGTTGCCGGGGATGCTGCTGTCCACTGCAAACCGGTAGGCGTCGTAGCGCAGGCCGGCCACGCTGCGGAACCCGGGCAGCCAGCGCATCACGTTTTCCAGATACACCCCGGCGGAGAGTTCGCGCACGCCATCCTGGCGCACCACGTCCACCTGTTGGCGGGCCACCGTGTTGTATAGGCCCACCGGGGCCAGACGGTCGTAGCGGCTTTGCAGGCCGAGGGTGTTCTCCATCTGGATACCGCCGAGA
>Ga0075369_10000701_pt1 | contig 10776 bp, 12 predicted proteins | sample EndMethybrTD3034_FD_71400 | JGI IMG/M metagenome (GOLD analysis project Ga0075369, IMG submission 71400) | Populus endosphere microbial communities from Tennessee, USA - Endosphere MetaG P. TD hybrid TD303-4 | ecosystem: Host-associated > Plants > Roots > Endosphere | place: USA: Tennessee...
TCCCGAGCGGACGACCGCGTCCGAACTCGGCGAGGTGGTGCTGGCCGAACAACAACGGATGCAGCGCCTCGTCGAGGATCTGTTGCTGCTGGCCCGCGCCGCGCTGACCCCCGACGTGTCCACCCGCTTCGACGTGGTGGATCGAAGCCGGTGGCCTTCCTCGAATGCGAGGTCGTCGAGGTCGACAGCCTCACGTGCCATGGGCGCATGCTCGTCGGCGCGGGCCAGCAGCAACAGATCCTCGACGAGGCGCTGCATCCGTTGTTGTTCGGCCAGCACCACCTCGCCGAGTTCGGACGCGGTCGTCCGCTCGGGATGTGCGAGCGCCACCTCTGCGTGCTGGCGGATGGTCGTGATCGGCGAGCGCAGCTCGTGCGACGCGTCGGATACGAAGCGGCGCTGGCTGTTTCGCGCGCTCTCCAGCCGGTCAAGCATGCGGTTCATGGTGGCGGCCAGCCTGCCGATCTCGTCGTCGGCTTTCGGTTGCGGCACTCGCCGGTGCAGTTGAGCCGCCGAGATCTCGTCCACCTCCCGACGGATCCCCTCGACGGGTGCCAGTGCCCGCCCGACGGCGAACCATGTAGTGAGGGCAACGACCACGACCACCAGCGGCAGCCCGATGATCAGCAGCCGGGTGATGACGGTGGTGGTGTCGAGGACATCGACCAATGCCCTTGCCACCAGTACGACTCGCGGACCGTTGGGCGTCTGCGCACCTTCGGCCACCGCAACGAACTCGTCGTCGTCGAGGGGGGTGATTACCTGCGCGGACTCACCGGGCGCCAAGCGCACGACGGCCGGCCGGCCCACCATGTTCGGGCTTGCGGACACCACCGCCCCGGCCGGCGTCATCACCTGAATCAGCTGCTCATCAGCGCCCGCCACCTCGAGTATCGGCGGCCTGCCCGCCTCGAGTTGGCGCACCACGTCACCAGCTTGGGCGCGGGCTGTCTCGGCCACCTCGTCGACCATCGTGCGGCGCAAAGCGGCGATCAGCCCGGCGGCGCCGAGGACCAGAGCGATCGCGACGACGATCGTCGCCACCGCCGTGGTAATCGCCCGGATCGTGGCAAGGCGCCTAATCACGAGCGGCAACCAGCCGATACCCTGCGCCCCGAACGGTTTCGATCAGCGCACCACCATCAGGCCGGCGCAGCTTCACGCGCAGTCTGCGGATATACACCTCGACGATGTTGGGATCGCCGTCGAAGTCGAAATCCCAAACGTGGGAAAGGATGTCGCGTTTCGACAACACCTCGTCGGCGTGATGCAGCAGGTACTCGAGGACCGCGAACTCGCGGCGGGTGAGCCCGATCTGCTCGCCGCGAAACCACACCCGCCGCGTCGATGGATCCAGCCGCAGGTCGCCTGCCTCCAGCACCGTCGGCCGGGGCTGTGCACCGCGGCGGCGCAGCGCTCGCAGGCGGGCGACCAGCACCGCATAGGAGAAAGGCTTGGTCAGGTAGTCGTCGGCACCGGTATCGAGGCCTTCAACCTCGTCCCACACGCCGTCCTTGGCGGTCAGCATCAGGATGGGCGTCCAATTGCCCTCGCCGCGCAGTGTCCGGCAGACCTGGTAGCCGTTCGCGCCGGGCAGCATGACGTCGAGAATGATCGCGTCGAACGGGGTTTCGCGCGCCATCCAGATGCCGTCGGTGCCGTTGTGCACGACATCGACCGCGAAACCTTCGGCCTCGAGCCCCTTCCGCAGCCCGGCGGCCAGGCGCAGCTCGTCTTCGACCACCAGTAAACGCATCCTGGCTCTCATGATCGCAGCCCGAAACTGAAGCGCGGCTGAATTCGCTAGGTGAGGCCGCCGATGATGTCGGCGACCGAGCCGGAGCCGATCTTGTGAAAGCCCGTACCCGCCCACACATTCACGGCGTGCGGATCGCCCGCACGCACCGATGCCGCACGCAACGGGCTAGTCAGCCAGTGGACCTGCGGATACCCGAACGGCGCCTCGGCCTCATGCTCGTCGATGAACCGGTTACGCAGCCCACGTGCATAGCGGCCGGAAAACGCCTTGGTGACAACGGTTTCGGTGAACTGCGGATCCCGCAACGCGGCGCGGTGCACGGGGCCGCTTCCCGCTTCATCGGCGAGAAGAAACGCCGTTCCGAGTTGGGCCGCGACCGCCCCCGCCGCCAAGACGCGCCCGACATCGTCTGCGGTCGTCAATCCGCCGGCAGCCACGACCGGCACGTCGACTGCCGCTAGGGCGTCGGCCAGCAATTCGTCCAGCGGTTGAGTGGCCGGCTGCGCGCCAGGGTCGAAGGTGCCGCGATGCCCGCCCGCCGACGGGCCCTGCACAGCGAGCGCGTCAACGCCGCGGGCAAGCGCGGTCTGCGCCTCGGCCAGTGTGGTTACGGTGCAGACGACCGTGATGCCTGCCTCGCGCAACCGTAGGCACTCCTCGGCGCTGGGCACGCCGAACGTGAACGACGCGACGTCCGGCCGCAGGTCCAGCAGCACCTCGATCTTGGCCGCCCAGTGGTCGTCGTCGAACCGCGGTTCACCGAGCTGGGCGCCGTAGTGCTCGGCCTCCGGGGTGAGCGCCTTGGCGTAGCGCTCGATGTCCGCGGGCGTGCCCGCACTCGGTTGCGGCGCAAACAGGTTCGCGCCGATCGGGCCGTTAGAAAGTCCACGCGCGGCGGTGAGCCGCTCGGCCAACACCTCGGCAGTCAGGTAACCCGCGGCGACGAAGCCGAGCCCGCCGGCATTCGTACCTGCGGCCGCCAGTTCAGGCGTCGACGGCCCACCCGCCATCGGCGCGACGATGATCGGCACAGCGAGATCGCGAAAGTCGAACGCCATCGCTCCTTCGTATCACGGCGGCGTCGTCACCTGAGCGCCTTGCCGAAGAGCAGGCAGTCCTGCGGCTCGACGCTGATATTCGGCAATATCGCGTAGCGCGCCAGCCGGCCTTCGAATGTCAGCCCGCTGCGTTCCAATAGCCGCGCCGATGCGATGTTGTCGACGTGGCAGTGCGCCGTCACCCTGTACACCGTCGAGTCGCGCTGGGCTTTGTCGAGCAGCAGCGCCACCGCCTCGGACATGATTCCCTGCCGCCACCATCGGCGGCCCAGGTAATAGCCGAAATCGATGATGTGCGGCTGCGGCCGCCGCCAGCCACAGACCCCGACCGGACCGTCGCCGCGCAATTCGACAAGCCAGACCGTCTCGCCACCGACGTTGAAGATTTCGGTGATGACGCGACGGGTCTCGTCGACGTCTCGATGCGGGCGCCACGACATGTAGTGCGACACCTCAGGGTCGGACGCCATTCGCTCGAAGATCGGGTCGGCGTCGTCCAGGGTTGGCGCACGTAGTGTGACCCGTGGACCGCTCAGCACCTCGACTTCGGACATCGTCCTATCCTGGATTGACATGGCTATCACCTTCAACCACACCATCGTCGCCGCCAAGGACCGGCAGGAATCCGCCGACTTCTTCACCGAGCTCTTCGGCCTGCCAGCCGCCAAGGAATTCGGTCCGTTCCTCGCCGTAGGACTCAACCACGGTGCCAGCCTCGACTACGCGCAGGTGGCCGAGGGCGAGGACATCCGCCCGCAGCACTATGCGTTCTTGGTGTCCGAGGACGAGTTCTCCGAGATCTACGGACGCATCCAGGCGCGCGGTTTGCAGCATTGGGCCGATCCGAGGGGCAGCAGGCCCGGCGAGATCAATCACAACGACGGCGGCCGCGGCGTCTACTTCCAGGATCCGGGCGGGCACTACCTGGAAATCATTACCCGGCCCTACGGGTCGGGTGCCGGCTGACGCGTGACGCCAGCACGTCGACACCGTCACCGCCGAGACGGACCAGCATTGCGGGCCGGTCGCCAAGCACGGATACCAGCTCTGCGGCGCGGCCCCGCACGGTCGGTCCCGCAACACCGTACGTCCAGTCGGCGTCGGTAGCCGACAGCCGAAGTCCCCGGCTGTTACGGAATGCCGGCACGAACGGATTCGGCACGCTCACTTGGGTATTCAGCACCGCGACGAGGCCATCGGCAGGGATCGTCGGCTCGCGGCCGAGCGCGAAGACCATGTCAAGCTCGTGGGTGATGCGGTCTCCCAGAAATAGCGGCCTCGGGAAGTAGCGGCCCAGGCCGCGCGGCCGCTCCGTGAATCGCGCGAAGTCGTCGAGCAGTTCGGCGGGGCTGCGTGATGCGGCCAGTGAACGGGCCAGTGCGGCGTTGGCTCGGTCGAACGATCCACCGTGTCGAAGCATTTCGGCCGTCACTGCTGCCGCTCCTGCGCTGCATCCGACGACGAGGTGTGCCAGCACATCGTGGTTGGTCCAGCCCTCGCACAGGCTCGGCTGCGACCACTCGTCGTCGCTGAATTCACCGGCCAACGCGTAGAAGCGCGCGTCGTTGGCCCGCAGCAGATCACGCGTGGACACCGAGATGCTCCTGGAGAAATGCGGTTTGGTCGGCGAGAACCGAGGCCACCAGCGGCGGGTGGTAGATGGCGAAATGGTCGGAGTCGTAGTGCCTGGCGACGCCGCGGGGTGCGCGACGGGCGACCAGCGCGGCGTATGCGGGATCCATCAGGTTCTCCCGGTCGCACACGCAGACCAGCAACGGCGCATCGATGCGACGGGCATGCCGCGTCGCCGACGTCGTCACCATCGTCACGGCATCTGCGGCGGCGATCCGGTTGTCGAACGCGAAGCCCGGCGGAACCGTGGAATTCCAACCGGATTCGGCACCGGCGACAGTGACCATCGCGAGGCTTCCCGGCGGACCCACGATCGGCACGTACCGTCGGCCGCGCCGGGCGATCAGGCGGACCAGATCCTCTGCGATGGCGGGCGTCAGGCGCAGCGCGGCGAGCAGACCCAGCCGGCGCGCCGCACCAGGCCCGTGCACGATCGGGCATTGGACCACTGCGACCGCGATATCGCCGCGCGCTGCGGCCACCCGGATCACGTTCATGCCGCCGAGGCTGGTGCCCCACAGCCCGATTCGTCTGCCGTCGATCTTTGGCCGCGACTTGACGTGTTCAACCGCCGCCGCCACGTCGTCGTACTGTGCCTTCGTCGAAATATGTTGGCGCGGCTGACCGTCGGAGGCCCCGGTGTAGCGGTAGTCGAACGCAAGCGTCGCTATCCCTGCCGCGGCGAAGTGCTGTTCGTACTGCGGCAGCATCATGTCGTGCGTCGCGCCGAGCCCATGCACGAGCACGACGGCCGGGTGCGGGCCGGAACCCGGCGGCAGCGTCAGCCACGCCGCGCATCGGGTATCGCGGACACGAAAGTCGATCCGCTCGGTCGGGATGGTCGTCGGCATGTGCGCCTCCTTTGATAAGTACAGTGTACGTGTCCGCTACACTGCATCACGTACGCTGTACTTGTCAAGGGATTGGTATGCGGGCACGGTTCACGACTGACGAGATCGCTACCGCGGCGCTGGGCATTGTCGACGCCGAGGGACTGAGCGCGCTCAGCATGCGGGCGTTGGCGGCCGCGCTGGGCACAGGACCGATGACTGTCTACAACTACGTGCCCGACAAGGAAGGGCTGGAGGAGCTCGTCGTCGCCGCGGTGGTCGCGGATGTGCGACTGCCCGCACCTACCGAGGATTGGCAGCACGACGCGTACGCGATCGCCGACGCGATGTGGCGGGGCATTCGCGCGCATCCCGCCGCGATCCCGCTTGTGTTGACCCGCCGTACCTTGTCGGCGACGGGTTTTGCCGCGGCCGACGCGCTGATCGCCGCGCTCGGGCGGGCCGGCTTGTCCGATCGGGATCTGCTCGCCGCATTCCACGCCGTGTTGGGCTTCGTCGTTGGAGCGGCGCAGGCCGAGCTGGCCGGCCCTCTCACGCGGGGCCGTGACGCCGCCGACGCGGCCGCCCGGATCGCGTCGGTCGCAGGCACGACGTATCCGCACATCGAATCGCTCTCGGCGGTGGCTATGCAGACGACGGTGGAAGAAGACTTCGACACGGGCCTGCGGATGCTGCTCGACGGCGTCGCGACCCGCCGATCACGTAAGCGCCGCTAGTCCGAGTGCCCGCGCTGCTCTTCCTGGCTCTTGTAGTCCCCCGCCATCTTCGCGACGTGCTCGGGCAGCGTGCCTGCGGCGACCTCGGCGAGGCTCGTCTGCTCGAGCACCGATCGCATGCTGGCCCGCAGCGCGCGCCAGACGTCTGTCAACGACGCGGTCGGCCCCGAGTATGGAAGATCGCCGAGGCCGATGTCGCGCACACTGGCCAGCGGGCCGTCGATGCAGCGCAGGACGTCGGCGATGCTGATCTCTGCAGCGGGACGGGCCAGCGCATAACCGCCTTCGCGGCCGCGATGGCTGCGCACCAGACGGTCGTTGCGCAGAGCGGTCAGGATGTCGACGAGGAACTGCGGCGGGATGCCCTGGGCCTTGGCCAGGTCGTCGGTCGTGACCAGGACACCGTCGTCGACGGTGGCCAGCTGCACCATGGCCCTGACGGCATACTCCGCCTTGGCCGACATGCGCATACGGCCAGGTTAGCCGGGGATGCGCTCTCGATCGGGCACCACCACGGCGTCAGCCGGTCATGATCGTGCCGAACAGCTCGCCCATCTCGTCGGCGGGTCCGCCCGGCACGGTGAACTCGGAGTCATCGCGGATCGCGTCGAGGTGGTCACGAACATCCTCGATCGCGAGCCCGGGCTTGTAGTAACCCTTCGTCCGGCCGATGAAGAAACGGGCGACATGCCCGGCGCCCACGGTGTAGATCTCTCCGGAAACCGGACAGTCCTGATGCGCGAGGAAGGCCACTACCGGTGCCACGAGAGCGGGGTCGAGTTTCTGGACGTATTGATCGACAAGGTCATCCAGAACGGCTTGCGCCCCGGGGTCGTCCTGCTCGCCTGCGCCGCTGATCGAGTAGGCCAACATGCGGGTCGCTGCGATGGGGGCGATGGCGTTCACCTTGATGCCAAGGCCGGCTCCTTCGGCCGCCAACACGCGTGTGAGGCCGATGAGCCCGGTCTTGGCGGCTCCGTAGTTACTCATGTTCTCGGCGCCGAGGATTCCGGCAGCCGACGTGGTGTTGATGATGCGGCCGTACTCCTGTTCGCGCATCACCTTCCACGCCGGGAGAGTGACATGAAAGGCGCCCCTCAGATGGACGTCGAGCAGAGGCTCCACGCGCTCCATGGTCATCTCGGCGAACGGTGAATCGCGCACGATGCCAGCGTTGTTGACCACGATGTCGACACGCTCCCAGGCTTGCAGCGCCGCATCGATGATCGCCTGACCCCCGTCCGGGGTGGCCACGTCGTTACTGTCGGCGATCGCCTCGCCACCGCGCTCCTGGATCTCCTGCACCGTGGAGGCAGCGGCCTCGCTGCCCGATCCGTCTCCGGTCACCGACCCACCGATGTCATTGACGACGATCCGCGCTCCCCGCGACGCGAGCAGGAGCGCGTACTCGCGGCCAAGACCTCCCCCGGCGCCGGTGATCACGGCGACGCGATCGTCGAACCGCAGCTCGTTGGCCGATGTCACCACGTGACAGGCAGCTCCCTCATGCCGTAGATACCGGATTCGCCTTTGAACCTCAGCTCGTCGGGCGGCACCGCCAATCGCAAGCCGGGCAACCGTCGAGCCAGCGTCGCGAACGCGATCTGCATCTCCACGCGGGCGAGATTCTGTCCAATGCATTGATGCACGCCGTATCCGAAACCCAAGTGTCCACGGGCGTTTCGGTCGACGTCCAACGTTTCCGGGTGGTCGACGAACTCGGTGTCCCAGTTCCCCGCTGGCAGGTTCATCACAAGCATGTCGCCTGCGTGGATCAACTGGCCGCCGATAGTGAGGTCTTCGATTGCCACGCGATCCACCTGACTGTGCACGATGGTCAGGTAGCGCATCAGCTCTTCGACGATGTTCGCGATGACGGCCTGATCGTCGGTCTCGCCGAGTCGCGCGAACACATCGGGATGTTGCAGCAGCGCAACGGTTCCCAGCCCGATCATATTCGCCGTCGTCTCGTGGCCGGCCTGCATCATGATCGCACCGTTGATGGCCGCGGTCTCGCGGTTGAGCTGGCCGGTCGCGACGTAGTCGGTGACAAGGCGGCTGATCAGGTCGTCGCCGGGATGGCGCTCCTTGAGGTCCACTAGCTCCCGGATGTAGGTGAACATCGCCCCGAAGGCCTGCGCCTTCTCCTCGTCGGACGATCTCGTGTCCAGCCCGATCGTGGTGTTGCGATGGAACTGTTCGAGGTCCGCGGACGGCACCCCCAGCATCAGTGCGATCACCAAAGACGGCACCGGCAAAGCGAAGTCGCGCACGAGGTCGGCCGGCGGCCCGTTGCCGATCATCTCGTCGAGATATCGGTCGACGATCCCCTGAATCTGCGGGCGCATGCCGTCGGCCCGTCTGAAGGTGAAGTCTCGCGTCATCATGCGCCGCAGTCGGTGGTGTTCGGGGTCGTCGGTTCGCGCGAACATCACGGCCGTGTCGGCGTCGTGATCCGCCGGCATGATGGAGTCCGGAATGGTGTCCGCGGACAGCCGTGGATCGACCAGCGCGGCCCTGATGTCCTGGTAGCGGCTCACCACCCAGGCCGGCCGGCCCTGATACATCGCCCTTCGCAGCCCGGGCTCCTCCCGCCATTGCGCGAACTCGGCGGGCGGCGCGAGTGGACAGTGAACACCGCGCGGGGCCGGGATCGCGGGCAGATCCGTTTCGGAGCCGACGCCGGAAGTCGTTGAGGTCATTGACCGTTCCCATTAAGTGTCAGTTGGCTGCCAAGTCAGTTGAGCCTAGATCCGAGCCATACTGGCAGTCAACTGCCACTTGCTATCCTGGCTTGATGTCAACGGTTGCCGAGCGGCCCTTGCGGGCGGACGCGGCGCGGAATGCGGAGCGCATTCTTCGTGCGGCGCGCGAGGTTTACGGCGAGCTGGGGCCGGATGCGCCTATCGAGGCGATCGCCCGTCGCGCCGGCGTCGGCGAACGAACGCTCTATCGGAGGTTTCCGACCAAGGGCGACCTGGTCAGGGCCGCGCTGGACCAGAGCATCGCCGAGGACCTGTCACCCGTGATCGAGCAGGCCCGCGGCGCCGAGAACCCACTGCGCGGGCTCACCGAGCTGATAGAGGCGGCACTATCGCTTGGCGCTCGCGAGCACAACATTCTGGCGGCGGCGCGCAAGGCCGGCTCGCTGACGCCCGATGTGTCGATCGACCTGTACGAGGCGCTCGGCGACCTGATGCGCCGCGCCCAGCGGGCCCGGCTGGTCCGTGCGGACCTGGTGGCCGAGGATCTGCCGCGAATCGTTTCGATGCTCAACAGCGTGCTTTGGACGATGGATATCGACAGCGACGGATGGCGGCGCTACGTCGCCCTGATGCTCGACGCGATCACCGCCGACCAACGACGGCCGCTCCCTCCCGCGGCGGCCCTGCGCTACGGGTCCAGCACGAGCGACTGGCCGTTGTGAAACGCGCAGGCTAGTCGGGGATGTCGTTAGCGCCGGGAACCACGACGGCAAACAGATCGGCCAGCGCGGCAAGACTGGCGGCCTGCATCGCCTCTGCGGACACCGAGGAGTCGCCGAAGCCGGGGAGTGCACGCGTCGCCGTCGCCGAGCCGACAACCGTCGGCGAATAGCCGAGGTTGAACGCCCCGCGGGCCGTGGAGTTCACGCACATGTGTGTCATGAAGCCGGCGATCAGGAGGTTCGAGGCGTTGGCCGTCTTCAACACTTCGTCCAGGTCCGTCTGCACGAATGAGTTCGGATAGTTCTTCACGACGACCGGCTCGCCGTTCTGAGGGGCCACTCGCGGCACGATCGCGCCGCTCTCGCCCTCGATGTCGTACAGCGAGCCGGGTCCGTCGTCGTGCTGGATGTGGATGATCGGGATGCCCGCAGAGCGCGCCCTTTCGAGCAGTGCGGCGGCCTCGTCGAGGGCGTCTTGCACACCCTCGAGTTCCATCACCCCGCGCGTGTATGTGTTCTGGCAGTCGATCAGGATCAGGGTGGATTCGGACAGGCTGACCGGTTGTTGGGGCAGATCAGCGAGGACGCGCAGAGTCGGATTGCTCACGCGCCGAGCGTACTGTGCGACGTCGCGCCGCGGCGGGCGTGCCGAGACTCAACCCGGGAGTAGGTAGCTTGGCAGGTTCGCAGTCGATGCGCCGATGACGCCAAGCCAGTTGAACGGCAGGTGATAGATGAGGATCGTGGCGGCGCTGCAGAAGCCGATGACTGCGAGCGTGCGGACCGCCGACCGCAGCCCGGGGCGCCAGCGATCGAAACCACGCTCCACCGGAGACCGACCGTCTGCCGATTGCACTGCCTGCAGTCGCATCCACGTATAGAACAGGCCAAGGGCGGCCACCAGGAATGACTCGTAGAGCGGGAACTGGAACTGGCTGCCCGCCCAAAGGGTCAGTGGCCCATAGGTCTGTGCGTATGCATAACCATGGGTCAGCCGGATTGCGAGGTTCTCGACGACAAAGTCGAAAACGAACTCGCCGACGAACACGATCGCCAGGAGCGACACGTTGCTCAGTTGCGGCCAGCGCTTCCGCAGAGCGAAGTATGCCGAGCAGCCCACGATGGCGACACCGGCGCAGAAGTACACGTACATCGGCGGACCCCACAGCAGCGACTCGGCGTACCGCGACGATGCGGCTGGATTATGGAACGGCAGATAAGCCGTCCAGACCCCCAAGTTGACGTTGTGGGCATTCCACGCAAACAGGTAGGTGTAGCTGTTCAGGAACGCGTCGGCGACGAAGGCCGCCAGCCCACCGATGACGAACTTGCC
>Ga0075369_10000702_pt1 | contig 10767 bp, 10 predicted proteins | sample EndMethybrTD3034_FD_71400 | JGI IMG/M metagenome (GOLD analysis project Ga0075369, IMG submission 71400) | Populus endosphere microbial communities from Tennessee, USA - Endosphere MetaG P. TD hybrid TD303-4 | ecosystem: Host-associated > Plants > Roots > Endosphere | place: USA: Tennessee...
GCGACGGAGAGCGCCGCCGCCGCCTGCGCCGCCAAGCGCGTGGCGATCTGGCGGCTGAGCCGCGATGGCCGCACGCTGACCTGCGAAGACTGCTTCGACAGCACCGTGCATGACCATACCGTGGGCCTCGCGCTCCATCGCGACGAGATGCCCAACCTGTTCGCCGCCCTGGCAAAGGGTGAGGCCATCGACACCGCCGAAGCCGGCCGGGACAAGCGGACATCGGAGCTGTTCGCGACCTACCTGCAGCCACTCGAGATCAGCAACGTCTACATCACCCCCATCGTTATGGCCGGACGATTGATGGGCATGATGTCGGTCGAGGAGCCGCAGCGTGGCGACCGCGCGGCGGGCCTCGCGACATTCTGCGACGCCCTCTCGATCCTGCTGGCGCTGCGCTTCACGGCCGCCGCGGCCCCCACCCCTGGCGCGCAGGCGACAGTCGTCGCCGCCGCCGCAGCGGCTGCGGCGACCGCCAAGGACGAGGCGGCACCCGCCGAGGTGCAGGACAGCTTCGCCCAGCGCCAGACCCGTCTCGAGCGTACCCTGCTGGCTCAAAACGCGCCGATGGAAAGCCTGATCGAGAGCGCGATCGACCGGGCGGCGGTCGGCGTCATCAAGCTGCCGAACTGGACGACGGTCGCCCAGCGTCCGTCCGATACAGGCCAGCGCACGGCGATGGACGCCATCGTCCACGAATTGCAACGCTCCATCGAGAAGAGCGGCGTGTGCTATGCGGCCCTGCTCGACGACCAGATCGTGCTGGTGGCCTTCCTGCGCGACCGAAGGTCGGTGGAGGGCCATGCGATGTGCATGGCGACGGCCATGCTCGAGTTGCGCGACCGGCTGATCGAGCTGGAGGATCGCTGGGGCACCAGTCTCGACTTCCGCCTCGCCATCGACATCGGCACGGTCATGGCCTCGACCGTCGGCACCGACCCGCCGAGCCGCAGCCTGTGGGGCGGCTCGGTCGGCATCGCCAAGGTGCTGGCCGGCGCCGCGGGGCGCCGCACGATCGCTGCGTCCGAGACCGCCTATGACCTGCTGTCGAACCAGTTCCTGTTCCGCCCGCGTGGCAGCTACTTCCTGCCCGAGACCGGCAACATGCGCACTTTCGTGATGGTTGGCCGCATATGATCGCCCGCACCCAGCATTACGACCCCCGCCCCCGGCCGCGACGTGCGCTGGCCGCCATTGGCGCCGTCACGATCTCCAACATCAGCCGGCTGCTGCTGTTCATGTCGTTTGCCACAACTGTGGCCTTCGTCGCATTGCGGCGTGAGGCGTGGCGCGGCCCGGTCTGGGCGCAGTTCAAGCGTGTGCTGGACGAGGTGGCGGTTCGGTCGCTGCTGACGACGGTCGTGACCGGCATGCTGGTAGGCTTCGCGCTGGTGACCCAGGCGGTCTATTGGCTGGCGCAGACCGGCACGACCGGCCTGGTCGGCCCGGTGATCGTGATCCTGCTGATCCGCGAGCTGGTGCCCATCCTGGTCGGCCTGATCGTCTTCGGCAGGAGCGGTACCGCGACACTGATCGAGCTCGGCGAAGCGCAGCCCAAGGGCTGGCTCAGGCTGCTTGAGATCCAGGGCCTCGATCCGCTGGCCCTGCTGGTGCTGCCACGCGCCATCGCCTTCGCCCTGGGCTCGTTCTGCCTGGCCACCGTGCTCCTCTGCTCGACCATGCTCACCAGCTACCTCCTCGCCTACGGGCTGGAGCTGGTCGCCTATTCGATCTGGGATTTCGCCGACGCCGTGCTGCGTGCGATGAAGATCCAGGACTTCATCGTTCCCCCGCTGAAGTGCATCGTCATCGGCTACATGGTGGCATTGACCTGCTGCTCCACGGGCCTCGGCCGCCGCGATGAATCCGACGACCTGCAGCGGCTCGTGCCGCGCGGTTTCGTGCGCTCGGCACTGGCCATCCTGCTGGTCAACACCCTGTTTGATCTGGTGGCCTGATGGCGGCGCGTCCCGGCCGATCGGTCCTGTCGCTGCAGGGCGTTGCCCTGGCGGACCGCCAGTTCTCGGCCCACACCGCCCGTCTCGACCTCGAGCTGCCGCACGGCGAGGTGGCGCTGGTCCAGGTCGAGGACGAGCACGACGCCGGCTTGCTGGTCGACCTGTGCCTGGGGCTCGCCGATCCCGGCGCCGGCGAGGTGCGCTTTCTCGGCGTCGACTGGGCGACCCACACGCCGCGCGAGCGCTTCCATCGCCGGCGCCGCATCGGCGCCGTGATGCAGACCGATGTCTGGCCGTCGCACATGACGGTGCTGGAATCGGTGCTGGTGGCCCGCGCCTACCATTTCAATCAGCCGCGGGCCGAGGTCATCGCCGACGCCACCGAGCTTGCCCGCCTGTTCGGCCTGCCCGGCCTGCCGGCCGGTCGGCGCGACGCCACACCGATGCGCGCCTTGGTGAGGGCAGCCTGCGTGCGCGGATTTCTCGGCTCGCCCGACCTGATCGTGGTACAGGATCAGGTGCTCGACCAGTCCTCCGAGCTCGCCGTGCCGATGGCGCAGGCGATCTCGGCGGCATGCGACCGCGGCGCCACGGTGCTGTGGATCACGGCAAGTCTCGCGACACAGGCCGCTCAGTTTGTTCATACGAACCAGGCATTTCGGCTGGGCGATCACGGGCTGATACGGGTGCGGAGGTCACGATGAAGCGCTCGATATTCGGCGTCTATCAATTCGACGAGGTCGTTGGCGTGGTGGTGCTGGCCTGCATCGCCGTGTTCGTCGCGGTCCTGATCAATGCCGGCCTGCTGAAGGACTGGTTCCAGCCCTCCTTCACGCTGCGCATCCTGCTGCCCGACGAAGGTGTCTCAGGCTTGGCACCCGGGGCGGAGGTCCAGGTGATGGGCACGCGCGCCGGTGAGGTGCGCCGCATCGTCATCGATCCCAACCAGCGCATGCATGCCGTCGCACGCGTCGAGGACCAGATGCGGCCGTTCATCCGGCGCGATTCGGTCGTGTCGATCCGCCGCCAGTTCGGCGTCGCGGGTGCGGCCTTTATCGACATCCAGCGCGGGGTCGGGCCGGAGCTCGACTGGTCCTACGCCGTGATCGCGGCGACCACGGAACGCGGGGCGACCGATTCGCTGGGCGAGATGATCGAGGAAGTGCGTGCCAAGGTCGTCCCGGTGATCGACGAAATTCACAAGGCCGTGCAGGCTTTCAATGCCGTCGCCCAGCGCATCACCGATCCGGCGGGGCCGCTGGAGCAGACGCTGGCCTCCGCCGCCGGCATCGCGCGCAAGGTCGAGAGCGGCCAGGGCCTGGCGGGACGGCTGATCAGCGACGACAAGCTGCCGGCCGATCTCGAGGCGACCCTGGTCAGCGTGCGCGAGCTTGCCGCCCAGCTCGAGCGCACCTCCAAGGATCCGCGCATCACCCAGATCCTGGTGAAGACCGATTCGATCCTGACATCGCTGCAGACCACGACCCGCAACCTCGCGGCGACGACGCCGCAGATCACGCGCAACGTGCAGGACACGACCGACGCCATGCCGGCCACGCTGCTGCAGGCCCAGATCGCCGCGCGCGAGCTCGAACTGCTGCTGGGCCAGCTGCGGCACCATTGGCTGTTCGGCGGCAGCAGCGCGCCCGCTCAGCCCAGCCGTCGCGCACCCGCGGTCGAGGTGCGGCCGTGATGCGCCGGCCGCTGGCGTTGCTTTCAGTTCTGGCTCTCGCCGCTTGCGGCGGCGGCACGCCGGTCGATCCCGGTCCGCCCCCCGACATCAAGCTCGACCAGGCCAACAAGGCCGGCACGCAGGCCTTGTCGATGGACCTGCCGAGCGTGGCGGTGCGCCAGTACAAGGTGGCGCTGTCGCGCGCCTACGAACGCGACGATGCCGGCGCCATCGGCGACGTCGCCTACAATCTGGCACTGGCGCAGATGAAGGCGGGCGATTCCAAAGGCGCCGTTGCCACGGCGCGCGAGGCGCGGGCCGAGCTTGTTCGGCGACGCGCTGCGGTGCCGCCGGAGCTGATCCTGGTGCAGTCCGCCGCTTCCTATCGCACCGGCGATCTCGGCGCTGCGGCAAGCGCGGCGCAGGAGGTGATCGATAGCGGCGCCAAGGACCCCGACGCCGTACGGCGCGCCTGGTTCATTCGCGGCCTGGTCGCGGCCGATCGCAGCGATGCCGCGGGCCTCGCCCAGGCGATCGCCGCCCTTACGCCGCCGACCAAGCAGGCCGACCTCGAAGCCGACCGTCAGGAGCTGCAGGGCCGGGCTGCCCTGCTGGCTGGCGATTCGGCCGGGGCGCTGAGCCTGCTCGAGCAGTCGGCCTCCAATCGACAGCAGGCACTCGACTACCGCGGCATGGCACGCGCCCTGTCGCTGGCCGGCGATGCAGCCTTGCGATCCGGCCGCGCCGCCGACGCCGCCGATCTCTTCCTGCGCGCCGGTCGAAGCGCCCTGCTGCAGGGGGATACGGCAACGGCCACGCCGCTGCTGAAGCGCGCCGAGGACCTCGGCAAGCAGACCGGCCAGACCAGCATCGTCGAGGAGGTGGTCCGGCTGCGCAGAGTGACGGCCGCGCAGCCGGCGAAGACGTAAAGACGTTAGCCGAGCCCGGCGACGGCCAGGCGGCCCGCCTCCTCGATGACCTTGTTGCGGGCATCGTCCGAGAGCGTCGTCGATTCCGTGTAGTAGGCCGTAATCAGAATCGGCGAACGGCCGGGCGGAAGGGCGATGGCGACGTCGTTGGCGGTTCCGTTGTTGCCACTGCCGGTCTTGTCGCCGACCTTCCAGTCCGCAGGAATGCCGGCACGCAGGCGGCGGGCGCCCGTCTTGCTGGCGAGCAACCAGCCGATCAACTGATCTCGCGAGGCTGCCGACAGGGCGTCTCCGATCAGCAGGCGCTGCATGGTGTCGAGCATGGCGACGGGAGTCGTGGTGTCGCGCGGATCGCCAGGCTTGGCCTCGTTGAGTTCAGTTTCGATGCGATCGAGGCGCGTCGTCCGATCTCCCAGCGACCGCGCATAGGTGGTCAGCCCGGCCGGCCCGCCGAAGCTTGCGAGCATGAGGTTGCCCGCCGTGTTGTCGCTCAGCGTCACGGCGGCCTCGCAGATCTCCGCCATCGTTATGCCGCCGAGACCGACATGCTGCTTGGTCACCGGCGAATAGGTGACGAGGTCCCTGTCGGTGAAGAAGACGCGGCGATCGAGCTTCTCCTCGCCGCGATCGACGCGGGCCAGCACGAAGGCTGCGGCCAAGAACTTGAAAGTGCTGCAAAGCGGAAAGAGTTCTTCGGCGCGATGGCCGACGCGACGGCCGCTCGCCGTATCGATCGCCGCGACGCCCAGTCGGCCGCCGTTGCGGCGCTCGAGCTCGGCCAGCCGGGATGTTGCATCGTCGGCGAAGGCTGGAAGGGCCAGCAACGGAGCAGCGAGGAAACCGCGGCGCGCGATCGAAGCAGGCATGTTCACTCCATTATTTGAGGGGAATGCCTGAATCGCCAAACTTTGTGGCGCGGGAATGGCTTATCGGATGCAGCTTCCATGCGCTAAGCTCCAGGCCACTACAACGGGGGACGTAATGATTCTGGGTATGTCGGTCGAGACGTTCACCTTCGTGCACGTCGTCATCAGCCTGGTCGGCATCATGACCGGCTTCATCGTCGTGGCATTGATGCTCCAGAGCGCGCCGATCGCCGGCTGGAATGCCTTCTTTCTCATTTCGACGATCCTCACCAGCGTCACCGGCTACTTCTTTCCCATCAAGGGACTGACGCCGGGGCTCGTCGTCGGTGCGATCTCGCTGGTGATTCTGGCCGTGGCCCTCTACGCGATCTACGGCAAGAAGCTCGTTGGGCCATGGCGCAAGGTCTATGTCGCGACCGCGGTCGCCGCGCTCTACCTCAACTTCTTCGTGGCGATCGCCCAGTCGTTCAACAAGTTCGCCTATCTCAACAAGTTCGCGCCGACCGGCTCCGAGCCGCCCTTCGCCGTGGCGCAGGGCATCGTGCTGATCGGGTTCATCATCCTGGGTATCGCGGCGGTGCGACGCTACCGTCCGGTCGATTGAGGAGGAAACCATGCTGAAGACGGGACTTGTCGGTCTGGTTCTGGCTGCATCGTTCGGGCTGGCCAACGCCCAAGCCCAGACGGGCACGGCCGATCGGCTCTACGCCATGGATTGCGGCAACAATGCCGCGACCGACCAGTCGCGCTGGTCGCCCGGCGTCAATGTCGGCAAGCCGATCGAGCTTTCCGACAACTGCTACCTGATCCGCCACGGCTCGGACTGGCTGTTGTGGGACACCGGCTATCCCGATGCGATCGCCGAGAAGCCGGTCACCGGTCCGCTCGGCACGGCAACGCGCGCCAAGACTCTGGCCGCGCAACTGGCCGAGGTCGGCGTCAAGCCGGCCGACATCAAGTACGTCGCGGTCTCGCACCATCACGGCGACCATATCGGCAATGTCGAGATGTTCCCCGACTCGACGCTCCTCATGCAGAAGGCCGAGTTCGACTTCGCCTTCGCCCCCGACAAGAAGCCGCCCTTCAAGGCCGAGCGGCCGATCCGCAAGCTCGAAGGCGACCTCGACGTGTTCGGCGACGGCAGCGCCACCATCATCTCGACGCCGGGCCACACGCCCGGCCACCAGTCGTTGCTGGTGCACCTGCCCAAGACCGGCTGGCTGATCCTTTCGGGCGACGCCATCCACTTCAAGGACAACTGGGACAACAAGCGCGTAGCCTCGATGAACACCAGCGCCGACCAGACCCAGGCCTCGTTCAAGAAGATCGAGGCGTTGATGGCCGACAAGAAGGCCCAGCTGTGGATCAACCACGATAAGCCGCAGAGCCAGGCGCAGAAGCGGTCGCCGCAGTTCTACGATTAGTCATACGCGGACCTGGGCGCATTCACATGCGCCCAGGGCGTCCCGCCCGCGGTCCGCGTATGACTAAAGCGGGCGGCCGCCTAGCCTCGCCTGCGCGGCCAGCCGGATGGGGGCGTTGATCGCGCCGTAGCCCTGGTAGCCGCGGCGTTCGACGATCTCGAAGAAGAAGCGGTCTTCGATGGTGTTCGTGTAGACCTGGAAGTACTCGGCATCGCCTTCGCGGTCGTAGAAGATGTTGTGCGCCTTCAGCGTGTCGATCAGCTCCATCGTGAGCTCGCTCTTGGCCTCCAGGTCGTCGTAGTAGTTCTCGGGCACCGACAAGAGCTTCACACCGTTCGCCTCGAGCTGGCGTACCGTTGCCAGAAGATCGTCGGTCGAGAGCGCGATGTGCTGCACCCCCGAGCCGAAGGCTTCCGACAGGAAGCGCGAGGTCTGCGTGCGGCCGGACTGCGAGCCGTTCAGCACCAGGCGCAATCGGCCGTCGTCGGACTGCACCACCTGGCTCTTCACCAGGCCGCCCGGATCGAGCACGTCCTGCGCCGGCGTCTTATCGACCTCGAGCAACGAGGTGTAGAACAGGAGCCAGCTCAGCATCTCGTCGTAGAGCATCACTTGCTGGAGGTGATCGACCCGCTGCAGGCCGGCGTCGCCCTTGGAAGTATCGTCGGCCACGGCGCGGAATTCGATATCCCACACGCGACCCAGATCGGTCTTGGGATCGATGAAATAGACCAGGCTGCCGCCCAGGCCGCGCACCGCAGGAATCTCCAACTCGCCCGGCCCGACGGCCTGGCGGAACGGCATGTCGAGCAGGAGCTGGGCGCGATCCAGCGTGGCGGCGGCATCGTCGACGCGCAGGCCGAGCGCGCAGACCGACGTGCCGTGCGTGATGTTGTAGGAGTGGGCGAAGCCTTCCTTCTCGGTATTGACCACGATGTTGATGTCGCCCTGGCGCCATCGCGTGACCTGCTTGGAGATGTGCTGGCCGGCGCGGCGGAAGCCCAGCCCCTGCAGCATGCTCTCGAAGGGGACGGCGGCCTGATCATCGAGGGCGAACTCGATGAACTCGACGCCCAGGCACTTGGCCCGCGGCGGCATCGGCGTCAGGCCAGCGACCGTGTGGCCCGAGCGCGCGTGCAGCCGGTCCAAAAGATAGATCAGCGAGCGATGGCCATCGACCGCCACTTGCCGCGTCGAGCCGCTGCGGAACTGGTCGTTGAATATCTCCAGGGAGAACAGGCCGTCGAAACCGGTGGCGGCCAGCGCGTCCATGAAATCGTCGAGGGGGAAGTCGCCCTGCCCCGGGAAATTGCGGAAGTGCCGGCTCCACGACAGGTAGTCCATGTCGAGCTTGGGCGCGTCTGCGGCCTGGACGAGGAAGATGCGATCGCGCGGGATGGCGCGGATGGCGGAGAGATCAGTGCCACGCGCCAGGATATGAAAGGTATCGAGCACCAGGCCCACGGCGGGATGATCGGCGCGGCGCACCGCCTCCCAGGCGTCGCGGTAATCATTGATGTGCCGGCCCCAGGCCAGTGCCTCGAAAGCGACGCGCATGCCGCGGCGGGCGGCGCGGTCGCCGAGCTCGCGCAGGTCGGCGGCAGCACGGTCGATGCCTCCCAGGCTGTCGGGCGAGACGTTCGAGCAGACCATCAGGAGGTCGCAGCCCAGCGCTTCCATGACGTCGAACTTGCGCTCGGCGCGGGTCAGCGCGCGTTCGCGCAAGGCGGGCGGCATGCCCTCGAAGTCGCGGAACGGCTGGAAGGTGATCGTCTGCAGCCGGTAGTCCTCGATCATGCGCCGGACATCGGCCGGCGAGCCGTTGAACGACAAAAGGTCGTTCTCGAACAGCTCGACACGCTCGAAGCCGGCATTGGCGATGGCCTCGAGCTTGTCGTCGAGCCCGCCGCTCAGGCAGACCGTAGCGATGGCTGTCTTCATTTCGGTCCTCCCGTCGAAGAAGCCGCGTCGCGGGCGGCGCAGGCCGTCTCGAAGGTCCGCTTCATGCGCGCGACGTCGGGCACGAGACCGGTGAAATGGCGGAAGGCATCGACGGCCTGGTGCACGCACATGCCGCCGCCATTCATGGTGCGGCAGCCCTTCTTCTGGGCGGCCAGCACGAACTTGGTGTCGATCGGTGTGTAGATCACGTCGGCGACGAAGTGATGCCTCTGGACCAGGCGCACCGGCAATGGCAGGCCGGGATAGCCGGTCATGCCGACGGGCGTCGCATTGACGATGCCGGCGACTTGGTCGGCCGCCGTTTCGGGATCGGTCAGCAGCTCGCAGCGATCGGCACCGAATCGCATGATGAGATCGGCGCAGAGCCCGGTCGCGCGGGCCTGGTCCTGGTCGTAGATCCGCACCGTCGAGGCGCCCAGCGCCATCAGCGCCACGGCGACGGCCCGCCCTGCCCCGCCGGCGCCCAACAGGAGCACCGGCTGGCCGCGGACGGCGTCGGCGCCGAAGGTCTCGATGAAGGCCTGGCGGAAGCCCGAGCAATCGGTGTTGTGGCCGGTCGTGCGGCCGCTCTTGTCGAACACCACCGTGTTCACCGCACCGATCTCCGTCGCCTCGGTCGAAACCGCGTCGAGCAGCGGGATCACCGCTTCCTTGAACGGATGGGTGATGTTGACGCCGGCAAATCCTGCCGTCCGGACTGCCGTCAGCAAGTCTTCGAGACGTCGGCCCTGCAGGGTCGCGACGTCCATCAGATGATAGTGGCCCGAGACACCCGCAGCGGTGAAGGCATCCTCGTGCAGCGCCGGCGCCAGCGACTTCTGGATGTTGGTGCCGATAAGGCCGACGAGCATGCGTGACGTCATCGCGATATCTCCTAGGTCGCTGGGGCCAATCCGCCACCCAGGAAGAGTTGGGCGATACGGGGATCGGCCAGGATGTTGGCGGCGGTGTCCTCGATGCGGGTCTGGCCCTGCTCCAGCACCAGGCCGTAGTCGGAAATGGCCAGCGCCTGACGGGCATTCTGCTCGATCATCAGGATCGACACGCCGGCGCTGCGCAGGTCCTTCAGGATCGAGAAGACCTCCTGGACCATCAGGGGCGACAGGCCGATCGAGGGCTCATCGATCAGCATCAGCTTGGGCTCGAGCAACAGCCCGCGCGCCACTTCCAGAAGCTTCTGCTGGCCGCCCGACAGGGTCGAGGCCTGGGCATCGGCCTTCTCGCGCAGCATGGGGAAGCGCGCCATCATCTCGTCCATGCGGCCGGCCAATCGCGAGGTGTCGCTGAGCGCCACGCCCCCCAGTTCGAGATTGTGGCGCACCGACAGCTCGGGAAACAGGTTGCGGCCCTGCGGCACGTAGCACATGCCGGCATCGAGCATGCGGCGCGGCTCGTGCGAGGTCGTGTCGGCGCCGTCGAAGGTGACGCGGCCGGTGCGGACGCTCAGAAGGCCGAATACCGTCTTGAACAGCGTCGACTTGCCGGCGCCGTTGGGGCCGATCACCGTCGTGATGGCGCCGCGCCGGATGGCGGCGCTGACGCCGTTCAGGATCGTCATCTTGCCGTAGCCGGCGAAGACGGTGTCGAGGGTGAGGATTGCGTCGTCAGCCATATCAGTGTCCCAGATAGGCTTCGATCACCAACGGATCGCGCCGCACGTCAGCGGGCGCGCCCTCGGCGATGATACGCCCCTCGGCCAGCACGATCAGCCGCGAGCACAGGGCCATGACGAATTCCATATTGTGCTCGATCACCACGAACGTGACGCCGGTCTCGCGATTGATCGCCTCCAGCCGCTCGCGCAGGTCGGCCAGCATGGTGAGGTTGACGCCGCCAGCCGGCTCGTCGAGCAGCACCAGGCGCGAGCCCGACATGAAGGCCATGGCGGCGTCCAAGAGCTTCTGCTGGCCGTAGGACAGGCTGCCGGCCTTCTCGTCCTCGAGTCGGCGCAGGCGG
>Ga0075369_10000703_pt1 | contig 10755 bp, 9 predicted proteins | sample EndMethybrTD3034_FD_71400 | JGI IMG/M metagenome (GOLD analysis project Ga0075369, IMG submission 71400) | Populus endosphere microbial communities from Tennessee, USA - Endosphere MetaG P. TD hybrid TD303-4 | ecosystem: Host-associated > Plants > Roots > Endosphere | place: USA: Tennessee...
GCACCGGTGTCGAGATGTCGATCGGATAGTCGCGCGCCATCCGGGTCAGCAGATCGAGCTGAAACAGCAGTTCAGCGCCTCCCTGGTTGGCTTCGCGTTCGAAGGTGAACTCGATGTCGGGGGCCAGTGTGCGTTTGGTGTCGCCGAGGACGAGTAGATCGCGTTGCCAGGGAAGTGCATCGTGCATCGCCTCGTGGCATCGCACGAACTGTCGTTGCGCTGGATGGTCAATCGACGGGCTGACGTGTAGCACTCGTTCCCGCCGGTCGAGCGCCCCGCGGATCTTTCGTCCTGCTGCACGCAGTGTTTTGCGCAGCTCGCGCGGGGCTTGCGCGATTTTGCTCTCCGACAACACGTAGTCATCCGACTCGAGCAGTCCGCAGCTGGCAATGATGTCGTCCACGGGCGTCGGGAGGCGTTCGGCTACGTCCGCTTTGCGCAGCACCGTTTGCGCGACGTCACGAATGTCGTCGAGGTTCTCTAGCGGCCTGATCATGATCCTCCGATGCTCATTAGCGTTGGTCTCGAAGCAGAGCAATGAACGCGGCGACTGCCTTGCGTTCCTCGTCGGTTAGATCTGAGCTGCTCAAGGCATGGTCAAACGTGTTGGCGGCCAGCACGCCGCCCGCTTCGGGCACGACGTACCCGGCCAACTCCATCAGCACGGCATAGGGAATATCGAGCACCGCAGAGAGTCGGTAAAGCACGTTCGGATTCGGCTGTTGAACGTCGCCGCCCTCCAGCTTCTGTAGATAGGCGATCGAGATTTTCGCCGGCTCAGCGACTGCCTTCAACGACAGCCCGCGAATTCGTCGGACCTCGCGCAATTGATCGCCCAGCGGGTTACCCATCTCAACCACCCTCAATTTATACCATAGTGGTGGTAGTACACCATGGTGTTGACAAGGCCGAGACACTTCCACTACGGTGTATCTCTGATACCAGAGTAGAGGGTATTGCTCCGCGAAGAAAGGTCACCAGCATGACTACGCACGACACTCGGATACGATTCACGCTCGACAATCGCCAGTTCACGACCATCGACGGCGACCAAGAAGCAGCCTCCCTGCTGCGACTGGCCGGGCGCGACCCATCGCACTTCGATCTCGCCCGCGTCGATGACGAGGGCGACGAGACATTTTTCCGCGACAGCGACATCGTGCGGATCCACCATGGCGACACCTTCGCCAGTCGGCCGCTTCTGCCCTTCACCATCGACGGCGTGGGGTACACGACCCACGACGAAGACCAAGAGGTCGCCGCCTTGCTGCAGCTGGCCGGCGTCGACCCCGACAAGCACTACCTGGCGCGGGTTGGCGACGCCACGCACCTCAATCCCGCCGAGCTGGTGACGATCCACGCTGGTGATGAGTTCGTCACCGTTCGCCGCGACAGCCCGGTGGCATAACGGTGACCGTCGCTCGCCACGGCCCCGACCGGTTCCTGGCCGACCTCGCTGCCGCGGGAGTGCCAGGACACCGGGAGGGACCGGCCATCGTCTACACCGTCGTGCCGGCAACTGGATCGCTGGCCGGGGACGAGATCGACACCGCAGTCAGCGTCAACGAGTTGCAGTTGTGGCCCACCGTGGTCCCGCACTGGCTGCACTTCCCCGAGGCAATTACGTTCCCGCACACCAACACCGACAGCACTGACTGCCTGCCCGGCTGGCTGCGGCACTCGCGTGACGTCGGGCAATGGGACACCTCCGCTGCACCCGCACGGGTGTGGCTAGCCCACGTTCGGGGGGTGCTCGGCGTGGCGACGAAGCAGAAGCAGGAGTAAGCCATGACGTACTCAGTGGCGATGACCGACGCGGTAGCCGAACAAGCGCGCCAACATCTGTTACGGCCCGATGGACAAGAAGACGTCTGCCTGGCGACGTACACCGTTTCTACGGGCAAGCACCGCACGACGTACCTGGTGACCTCACTGGTGCTACCCGAAGCCGGCGATCGCCTAATCCATGGCAACGCCTCGTTCACCGGTCCGTACCTACTGCGCGGTGCCGCACACGCCGCCAACCAAGACTGCGGTCTGGTCATGTTGCACTCGCATCCGTGCGGCACAGGATGGCAACGACTCAGCTCGACCGACTACGACACCGAACTCAGCTATGCCCACATCGCCCACCAATACACTGGAGGTCCGCTGCTCGGGATGACACTGGCCGGCACCGACGACACGTGGTCAGCGCGCATTTGGGAACCAGGGGAGACGTTGCCGCACTGGGCTGAAGCCGTTCGCGTCGTCGGCCCCATGTTGAAAGTCTCCTGGAACGACGACCTTCGACCTCCGCCACCTCGAACGGCGGCACAGATACGCACCGTGTCCGCCTGGCCGGCCTACCAGGACTCCATTGCCCGGCTACGTGTCCTGGTCGTCGGAGTGGGCAGCGTCGGCCTGGACGTAGCCCAAAGGCTCGCCGCCACCGGCATCACCGACATCGGCGTCATGGACTACGACATCGTCAAAGAACTGAACCGAGACCGGATGATCGGCGCCACCCGGTCAGACGCACGTCGACACCGACGCAAGGTCGACGTCGCCTATCGCCAGATGCTCATTGCGGCAACAGCGCAACGACCGCAATTCCGGCGCTACCCCATGAGCATTTCCACCCCCGAGGGGCTGGCTCACGCGCTGGACTACGACGTCATCGTCTCCTGTGTGGACCGCCCATGGCCGCGCTCAGTCCTCAATACCCTTGCTTACGCCGACCTGATCCCGGTGATCGACGGTGGCCTCACGCTGGCAGTCTTCCCAGACGGACACATGCGCTCGGGCAGTTGGCGCGCCCACACCCTGGTTCCAGGACGGCCCTGCATGCTGTGCATCCGACAACTCAACCCGACCGACATTCAGCTCGATCGTCAAGGCCTGCTTGATGACCCGAATTACATCGAGCGGTCCGGCCGCGAGCCCGACGGTGGGGCACCGAATGTAGCCGCGTACTCCGCGGCGGTCAGCGCTGCTCTGCTCGCGCAGTTCGTCAGCCTGATCGTGCACCCCGGGCGCCGAGGTGTCCCATTACCACTGAGATACCTGCTCTCAACCCACAGCCTGCAAGTCATAACCGAGACCACCGGCCAGTTCTGCCAATATGAACTTGACACGGCAATTGGTGATGGCCGAACGCCCTTGGTGCTGCCCGAAACAACCCAACCGGATGGCCCGAGACGTCCGGCTTTCGGCTTGCGATGGCACCGGGGAGGCGTGGGCTCGTCTCCATCGGCCGCAATACGGTGGCTTCACTCAGTGTTCGGTCGAGCTCTAGTAGGCCGCGGCAGGAAAGGTGGGGAGTTCACTGACACGGTCTCGCGGGACGCCGAATCCTGATCTGCCACATCCGGAACGTATGGTATCGATCATGTTCACGCATCATATCTCGATAGCTTTGAATCTGTTGCCTCTGAATGTATTTCAGCTGTTCGCAAATGCATGTAATCAAAAGCGTCGAGGATGACCACAGAGCGGTCCTGATGCGCGACAGTTTTCGACCGGTTTCCCGTTCCCGACAGGAGCTGCGCTGGGCCACGGTCGGCGTTGGCTGCTCAAGCCTTGAGACGCAACCAGACTCGCGAGTCAGTCACTTATTACCGCGATCTTCACGACGGACGTTGGCATCGCTAAGCCCGCTCGGGTCGATAACCCATTCGTACTCCTCATGGCCTTCCTCGATAAAGGCCAGCAGGTAGTCGGGTTCGACGCGCGCGGCGTAGACCGTCCCAGGCGGTCGGCTCGACATCCCTTCAGCGGCGAACCGGTGTGCGACCCCGACCGCGGTGCTCCACGACATCCCATGCCGGTGCTCGTGCCTGCAACCACGGTAAACGGTCACAGGTTCACTCGGCCGCTGTGCGGGCTGACCCAAGTAGGTGAATCCGTTTAGCCGGAACAACTTCAGCCATTCGCTGTACCCGATACATGACGCTGAGCCGGGCTCTCCTAACGTCCAGGCCTGGGCGACGATGCCGCTCATTGATGGATCGGCTAGGTCGAGTTGTCCAGCCGCGGTGAGATCCCGCAGAAGTTTGGAGCAGTGGACGATACCTACATCCCTGGCCAGCCGGTCATAGAGCGTTCGGTCCACGAACCCGTTCACGAAGTAGAGATTCGTCACATCCGGATTCGTGAAAAGCCCGTCTTGCCAAGATGGTAAACGGACGAGCTGACCGAGTCCGGGCACTTCGGTGCTGTGTCCGTAGACCTTCAGCACTGCACGCAGAACACCGCGACCGAGCTCGTCTGCCGAGATCTCGCCGGAGGAGATGAGGACCTCGATTCTCGCCTGAGCTTCAGCATCTCGCGCCTTTTGCTCGGGTGTATGGACACTCGCGCGGCGGAGTTCCTCGATGAGCTTCTCGGTGTGAACATCCACGCCCTTTATTACCAGACGCTGCACCTGGCTGCCCTGCTGGTTCACCTCCTTGTGGTGGCGTGTCATTTCCGCGGTAGGAGGCACGTTTGGAAGGCGCAGCCCCGACCCGCGGCTCGTGCTTCGCCGGCACGCGGTCCTACCTGACAGCGTCCGGGCTCGCAGAATTTGACGGCCGTGTGATGGAAACTTTCAGGGTGATCGGTCACGTTGACGCCAACCGGTCTCGCCTAAGATGCCGATCAGAGTCGACGTCCGCGCACCCGGGCCCGTAACGGTACCCACCCGGAGGACGGGCTTCCGTCTGACAGGGGCCCCGTAACCGCGCACCGGTTCAGAGGTCAAGGACATCACAAGCTGGGGCTTTGCTGGGGGCGTGACAACCCCCGTACGCCACGCAGGAAGGGACGACATGCCATCGGAGGACCATCAGTTCAACGAGACTGGGCTGCTCGTGTGTGTCGGGCACTTCACCAGCCCAACTGCGCGGCAATGTCTGGCGGATAGCGCCGAGTGGCACACTGCTGAAGCGGGACGTCCGCTCGAGTGTTTCGCGTGTGAACGCACACCGGCGGGATCTCTGGACACGTTGATTGCGCTGGTCCTAGAGAACGGAAGCTGGCTGTATGAGCCATACGAAACGAGCACGGCTGCCGGCAGCTTTCACAAAGAGTTCGGAGATCAATCTGCAGACACCTACGAGATGGTCGAACTTCTGACCGGAGGCGACGACCCAGTATGTGTGGCGATCGTTGAGGCGTTAAGCGGTACCGCATGGATCTCAACCTATTGGGAGAGAGGTGATTTGGCGGGGCACCTCATCGCCGACTGGGAGGAGTTTGCCCTTGCGCTCCAGCATCGGGCACGTTTCACGGTGCTGGAATACCTCCTTGAGCATGAGCAGCAGCTCTACGGCGTGGTGGCCGGCACGCTAGGGCGGTTATCCGATGCGTCACCGCGGACAGTGATCCGTGCTGGCACTGAGGTTTACCGGGCGAGAATGCACGAAGGACTGGATGCGGAGCATGCCGCTGTCGACAAGATCATGCCGCCGCCGCCCACGCTCGCCAGAGCGGGCCGGATGAATCCCGCTGGCATCCCGCTGTTTTACGGAGCCATGGAGGTTGGAACGGCCCTTGCTGAGGTGTTTAGCCACTCTCCGACTTCGCCGTATGCGGTCTACGGTGAGTTTATCGCCGACGCTGATATCGTCGTTCTGGATCTGACGGGGGCACCTTATCCGGTTGATTTCCTCAGCGGGGATCGCGAACAGGTCACTCAGACAATATTTTTGAACTGCTTCGTTGACTCCATCAGCCACCCGGTCGATCCGTCGGCCGACCCGCAGGGCCTCAACTACCTCCCCACGCAGTACCTAGTGGAAGCCATCCAACGCAGCACCGGTGTGATGACAACGCTCCCGGCTATCGATGTCGACGGGATCGCTTATCCGAGTGCGGTGCATCCGAACGGACGCAACCTGGTGCTGTTTGAAGATAGGGTGTCCCTGCCCACGTCGGATGCGAACCCAAAGTCGCCGCATGCTCTCCCCGGGAAGCCACGCCTGACGATGACCGCCTGCGCCTGGCGAAAGGCCATTCCCAGCTGGGCACGGGTGCCGGGGTGGCCGTAATTGGCGGCCAACGGCGCCGTCGTGGCACAGGTTTTCAATTCGCGGGACGCACCGGAATCAGACCTGGAGTCGATTTCCTCGTGCGGCGGTGGCAGAACTCTGACTTAGCCTGGGGCGCAGCGGCCTTGGACGAAGTGGGTAGGCAGCAGCAGTTCGGGTAGGCAGCAGCAGTTCGGGACGGGCCTTCTAAGTGCACGCCGTGGCGAAGAGGCCTTGGCTTCGCGTCTAGTCAGTAAGGTAGTCGTCGCTCATCTCAGGGTCGGCCTCCAAATCCTCCTGCCGAACGACAACCTTGGCGCCCTCGGCCGCCCGCCTTTCCCAGTGCTGGGCAGTCAAAGCATTGATTTCGCCTATCTGTTCAGACGAGAAGTAGAATTGATTCGCTTCGATTTCGGCGTACACCCTGTAGAACCACTCGCCGTTGGCCGGGACAGCGGAGGCGGCGTCCCGGAGGGCGGCGATCATCGAATCTAGTTTCGTGCGAGAGACTTTCGGGCGAAGCCTTGGAAGAATGTTAACCATCCCGTCCTCGGACACGATCAGAATGACCGTTTGCCCACCTGCGGACGCGAGGTACTTGACGGCGGAGTTGTAGCGTGCCCCGCGAGAGCGATCGCCCGCAGCTGTGGCTGAGCCATCCAAGATGACTCCAATCGAGTGACAGATCCCTTGCGGGTCGACCAGTATGGCCCCGTCGATCGCTGTGACTTGACGGACCAAATCGTCACTGAGTGGTGTCGGCTCTATCGCCGTAGCCTGGCTCTGGAGCCGTTCCGCCTCAGCCTGTGCGTGGTCCGAAATGACCAGCATGGTTCCATGTGCCGCTTCGGCCGAAGCCAGCGTCAAGTTCCAGAGCGCTTCGCTGTCGTACTCCCCAAGGATGCGCCCACAGATGTCGTCGAACCGCCCGCGCTCCACGCGCCCCTCAGGCAGCCGCGGTGCGCCGAACTCCACGGTCATAAGCGTGTTATCGCTGTGGCGGAGATCCCATTTTCCAGGACCCGTGATGCGAACTTCGAATACTTCCTCAACGTCTTTGGGATACGCCGACTCATTCAGGCGCCCAAGGCCGTATACCGCATATGCGTCGAGTAGCAGAGATTCTCCGTCGCTGCTACTCATCTCAAGGAGCTTCCGACATGCCCGAGTTTCACTCAGAGCAACGGGATCTCGGAACTGGATTGAGCGACTGACGAACTCGGCAGTGCTTTCAGCGAGGAGCACTGAGCCGATACCCACGCGTTGCTCATAGGGTGTCGTTGCCAACTTATTAAACCCATCGAAAAAGTCCGGCCTTACCTTGTCAACGGCGAGGCCCGTCACGCTAGCAAGGAGATCCCGAGCGGCAGAAGCTGCGACGTCCGCGGTATTGATGTCCTCCATGCGGCCGCCGGCGTCCGGCTGGTACAGCTCTACTTCTTTGCGGCTGAGCAGCTCATTCACTGTGGCCTCCAGCAACGACCGAGCAATCGGATATCGGTCGAATATGGTCGGCGATGAAAGCTGAGGCGTCTGGCTGAAGAGAATCTCGGGAACTCCGAGGACCGTGAAGATGCTGTAACCGTTCACAACGGTGGCTCGGCTGATAGCGAACCGCAGTTGGTCCCCCACAACGTCTTGGACGACCTGAAGAATCGCGCAACCGTAGGCGCGTGCGATGTCTCTTTGCCGAATCTTGTCATCGCGTCGATGGTCGCCGGTGAGAACGCCACTGTCTGGGTCATCCTGATAGACCTCAGCCGAACGCTGATCGATGCCATCAAAGTGCTCAGTTGCCAGTAATTCACGGTGATCTTGCTCGATGACTAGTCGAGGGCTCGATCCTTCTGGACCTAACCCAATAACAAAGATCGTTGGCTTCGCCTTAATCCCAATCGCCGCCAATGAACGCTCGACGTCTATCTCCGTCCCACGTCGATACGCGCTCTGATAGCCCCAGATGACCGCTGGCTCACTGTTTGACACTGTCGACACGGGTCCCATCGTGGCACGTCGCCAGACTCACGAGAGCATCGCCGCCGACGCGAACGCGTCGTCATAGACATGGCCGTACACGCGCAGCGTGATCGCCGGATCATGGCCCAGCCACTTGGCCGTGCCGACGGGGTGATGCCGCCGTCGATCAGCATCGTAGCGGCGATGTGTCGAACGTTGTGCAGCGGGATCAGCGGCACCCCTGGCCACCGAAGGGCAGCCAGCGCGGTCGGGGTGACGCCGAGGCCCGCACCGCCGCTCTGCGCCAGACCCTGGAAGTGGGTACTTGCCGGGTCGCGGGTCACTTGCGGTCGTTCGAGGGCCAGGCGGGTGGCGTGGCAGTCGGGCCAGCATCAGTCTTACAAGCCTGGCCGCGGCGGTCGTCGCTCACGACGTGCTGGCCCACTCGATCGGTCAGAAGTGGGGGCTCGCTTCGCCGCTCGACACCGAACGACGCGCGCGCACGATCACGCCGCTACCCCCGGCGTGGATGCGCCGCACGATTGGTGGCTAGAGCAAACCGGTCTACGATCCCGAGTCCTCCCAGGTGTCGTCCCGGTAGTACCAAGTGAGTGGCCTTTCGCCAAGCGCCAATTCGCGCTGGCGATCGTCCATGCATGCGTATTTTTCGATCTGGCGCGCGATGCCCCGATTGATCCGAGTCACCACCTTGCTGATATCGCACGGGGTACCGGCGGGGCACTGAGTGCAGTGGCCCTTGGTGTCCTCGATCATGTGGTCAATCGTCAGATCGACAAGCGCACGCCTCCACCGATTGCGCGCCTCATACAGCTGGCTTAGCGTGCGCTCGGGCTGTACCTCGACGGGCTCGTTCGCTGCGTCGAGCCCGTCGGCGGGGTCGCCGGAGTCGGCAACCGCGACCTGCTCGACCAGGTCGTTGTCGAGACGGTTCAACGTCCGCCGCGTCGGGCATGGAGCCTCTGCGTGGCAGCGTTTGCACCGGCGGGTGCGGTCGTCGGCGACATGGCCCTCTGCGAACTCGATTAGCACCTTGCGCCACTTCTCCAACGAGTCCGACACCCGCTCGATCTCGGCGAAGTAGTCGATCGGCGGCTTGGGCGGCGGGGCGAACTGCTTGGTCACCGTCGGCTGCTCGCGGATATACCGGTACATCTGCTCGGTGCGCCGCTCCACGCTCATGTGCTGCAGCAGGGCCTTCTGGTCGTTGGCCGACAGCATCGAGTTCCAATCCCTCGGCCTGATATTCGCCTTGTGGCGGGCGATGAGGAACTGGTCGCGGCTCAGCCCGTAGTGCTTGCAGAAGTCGCGGACGGTGCGGCGTAACGGCGGCTCATCGGACAAGGTCAACCTCCTGGTGCGTCGCCGCGACCAGACCTGACCGACCACCCCGAATGTGATCGATTTCCTACTAGGCAGGGTCGTTCACCCTCTAGGCTGTCAGTGGTATTCGCCAATACACGTCGCGCCCTGTCGGAGTCCGCTCAGGCAGGGCCTCGGCGTCTCGGTGGCAGTTCGTATGAAGCTGCCGCTGGTGATCCTACGTCGGCGCTACGACAAGTCCCGGGACGTTTGCGGCTGACTCATCCGCCAGGTCGCCCGCCGACCCGGTGACGATGGGGCATTGGACCCTGTCGAACACCTGGACGAACCAAACCCGCCGCTAGGCCGAAAATAGGCCTAGACGCGACGTAACGCGCCGATACGAGGCCCCACGGCAAAAACGAAAACGACTGTGCCGCTGGCAATCTCGGGAACCCGCTCCAAGGGCCGATACATCCTAGACATACCAATATAGGTTTACACAGCAGAGGTCGGCGGTTCCTTACCGTTCCAACCCCACCAGTCAATGGGCCAGCTGGGAGCAGTTTTCGGCTTCAGTGCGCACCCCACCCGAACTCGCGCAAAAGTTGGCCAGCAGAAACACGTCGGGAAATAGCGTCGTCACGTGTCGGCGGGCAACCTCTTGGGAGGCGGCAGTTTACAGCTAACGAGCACCGTCATTCAGAGACTTTGATCATTGGGAGGGCTCGCTACGCTGGTGATGTGGCCGGCGAACACGACGACGATACCGACTTCCGGCGGTGTGTGCCGGGCCTCCGCGAATCGCTCATCGGAACGGACGTTGAAGAGTCGGCGGGCCCGACCATCAGCGAAGATAAAGACAGCGCCGCGAACGGCGTGTCTCCCGCTAAAAAACGCCAATTTGGTCAGCTCCCAAGTCTCGCCGTGCCCAGCACCTTCGACGAGCCGCTTCCAGACATCGAAATCACGCCGTGGGAAGGCGATGCTCGATGAGGCTGAGTCTGCCGACGCCTCCACGGGCGCAGCGCGCCGCTAGCTGAACGATCGCTTCGTGTAGTCGCCGCCGCGGAGCGCGAGTAAATAACCCGAACCAAATCCACTTCTCATTGGTCCGTGACCCGCTGCGCCCCGTGTCTCATCAATATCCCAAGATGCGCTCGGGTGCATTAGATCAGGGGACACTTACGAGTCGCGTCGCCGACCGGTGGCCGGGGGAATTGACGCCTCAGGTTGTGAACGGATTTGTGAACGAAACAGGGCGCAAACTGCCGTGATGTTGTGAGACGCACCGTGATGGCTGGGACGGGCGGTTGATCGTGGCCTGCACGTTTGAGACCCCGGAGGCCATGCGAGACCGGAACCGGTTGGCTCATAACCCAGAGGTCGCAGGTTCGAATCCTGTCCCCGCTACCAGGTAAAACGGCCCTCGGAGGAGACTCCGGGGGCCGTTTTCATTCGCTTTGGGAAGACAGCGCAACAGCTGAGA
>Ga0075369_10000704_pt1 | contig 10748 bp, 10 predicted proteins | sample EndMethybrTD3034_FD_71400 | JGI IMG/M metagenome (GOLD analysis project Ga0075369, IMG submission 71400) | Populus endosphere microbial communities from Tennessee, USA - Endosphere MetaG P. TD hybrid TD303-4 | ecosystem: Host-associated > Plants > Roots > Endosphere | place: USA: Tennessee...
TAAGCCTGCCAGCGCCGATGATACTACCCAACCCGGGTGGAAAAGTAGGACACCGCCGAACACACATTAGAATCACCCCCCACAATTGCGTGGGGGGTGATTCTATATTCGCCACAATTCAACAATTCACTTCTTGAATTGTCGTGGCTGGCAAATAAGTGTAGAAAGGCATACGTGGTCCAGGACAGGCAGGGCGGTGGCGACCGGCGCCGTCCCCGGGGTTCGGCGCCGCGCGCCTCGGGGCCCGACCGTGCCCGCCGCGCCCAGCCCAAACCCGATGGCGAAGAATCACGGCCCCAAGGTCCGCCGATTCCCGCCGAAATCGAAGCCAAGCAACTGTCGCCCGAAATCCGGGGCGAACTCACGACCCTGGATCGGGCCACGGCCGACGTCGTGGCCCGGCATTTGGTGGCCGCCGGCGAACTCCTCGACGACAACCCCGAGGCCGCGCTGGCGCACGCCCGGGCTGCCCGCGCGCGGTCCGGCCGCATCGCCGCGGTCCGCGAGGCGGTTGGCATCGCGGCCTACCACTGCGGTGACTGGGCCCAGGCGCTGGCCGAACTGCGCGCTGCTCGCCGGATGGGCAGCAAGTCACCGCTGCTTCCGTTGATCGCCGACTGCGAACGCGGAGTTGGCCGCCCGGAACGCGCGATTGAACTGGCCCGCACGCCCGAAGCCGCCGAGCTGACCGGCGACGACGCCGACGAGCTGCGCATTGTGGTGGCCGGCGCGCGCTCCGACCTCGGCCAGCATGAGCAGGCCCTGGCGATCTTGTCGACCCCGCAGCTGGACCGGTCCCGCACCGGGCAGACAGCCGCCCGGCTGCTCTACGCCTACGCCGAAACGCTTCTCGCGCTTGGCCGCAACGAAGACGCGCTGCAATGGTTCATCAACGCCTCGGCGGCCGACGTCGACGGCGTCACCGATGCCGAAGAGCGGATCACGGAGCTGGCCTGACGTGAGTACCCTTGCGCAGGAACATGATTGCTTACTACTTGATCTCGACGGCACCGTCTTCCGCGGCCATGAACCCACGCCGGGTGCCGTCGATACCCTGGCCGTAGTCCGCGCCCGCACGCTGTACGTCACCAACAACGCTTCCCGCGGACCGGCCGAAGTCGCCCAGCACCTATGTGCGATGGGCTTCACGGCCAAGCCGGACGACGTCGTCACCAGCGCTCAAAGTGCGGCGCGGCTGCTGCAGGAGCAGTTGCAGCCCGGTGCGGCGGTCCTCGTCGTCGGCACCGATTCGCTCGCGGCTGAAATCCGGAAAGCGGGCCTCAAGCCCGTTCGGCAATGGTCCGACGGCCCGGTCGCCGTCGTACAGGGACATTCGCCGCAGACCAGTTGGCCGGATCTCGCCGAAGCGGCGCTGGCCATCAGGGGCGGAGCATTGTGGGTCGCCGCGAACGTCGACAAGACGCTGCCGTCCGAACGAGGATTACTGCCCGGAAACGGGGCGATGGTCGCCGCATTGTGCGCCGCCACCGACGTCAAACCACAGGTGGCCGGCAAGCCCGAGCCGACCTTGTTGACGGATGCGTTGGCGCGCGGCAAGTTTCGCGCTCCGCTCGTCGTCGGTGACCGCCTCGACACAGATATCGCGGGTGCCAACGCAGCCGGCCTGCCCAGCCTGCTTGTGCTGTGCGGCGTCAGCACGGCCGCCGAAACCGTGCGTGCCGATGTCGGACAACGGCCGAACTACATCGCCGAGGACCTCCGCTCGCTGTACGCCCGTGCCGACAGCCTGCGGGTCGGGCCGCACCCGGCGTGGTACGTCGACGTCGGCCCCTCGGCGGTGACCGTGCAGTCGACCGGCAGGGACCCGGGAGACCCGCTTTCGGTGGTCCGCGCGACCGCCAGCGCGGTCTGGAATGCCCAACTCGATGGGCGGCGCGTCGTCCTGATGGCCGGTGACGACACGGCGCGACAGGCCATGGACCGCTGGTCCATGCTCGCCCCGCCAAATCGACTAGCGTGAACGGCGAGATGAGTACCGACCCCGATCAGATCCGAGCCCAGATCGCGGAGTTGCTGGCAGATGTGCCCGACCCCGCGCAGGAGGGCTCTACTTTCGACGAACTCGCCGAATCCGACATCGACACCATTGCGGCGCGGCTGGAGGAGGCCCACGACCTGCTGGTGCGGGCGCTGGAATCGGTCGAGAAAGGCTAGTCGCACGTGACGCGGCGCGCTCGTGTTGACGCCGAGCTGGTGCGACGCGGTCTCGCGCGCTCGCGTCAGCAGGCCGCCGAATTGATCGGCGCCGGGAGAGTCACCATCGACGGCATGCCCGCGGCCAAACCCGCGACGGCAATCGCGGTCAGTGCCGCGCTCACCGTCGAGCACGACGACGAACGCACCTGGGTTTCCCGCGGCGCGCACAAGCTGATCAGCGCACTCGATGCGTTCGGCCTCGCGGTCGACAACCGGCGCTGCCTGGACGCCGGTGCCTCGACCGGCGGCTTCACTGAGGTGCTGCTTGACCGTGGTGCCCGCGAAGTCGTCGCGGTCGACGTCGGCTATGGCCAGTTGGCCTGGTCACTGCGCAACGACCCGCGGGTGATCGTGCTCGAGCGCACGAACGTTCGTGAACTGACCGCCGACATGATCGGGGGACCCGTCGACCTCGTGGTCGCCGACCTGTCGTTCATCTCGCTGGCGACAGTGCTGCCGGCGCTGACCTCCTGCGCGTCAGACGACGCGGATATTGTGCCCATGGTGAAGCCGCAATTCGAAGTGGGGAAGGACCGGGTAGGCGCGGGCGGAGTGGTCTCCGACCCGCAGTTGCGCGTGGATGCGGTGCTCGCTGTCGCGCGTCGGGCCGCCGAACTCCAGTGGCAGACCGTCGGTGTTACCGCGAGCACCTTGCCGGGCCCATCCGGCAATGTCGAGTACTTCCTGCGCCTACGCGCCACGGCCGAAATTCCGCTGCAGGGCGACCGGCTCGAGCAGGCGGTACACCAGGCCGTCGCGGAGGGTCCGCAATGACGCGTGAGCGCACCATCTTGTTGGTGGTGCACACGGGTCGCGATGAGGCCACCGAGGTCGCTCGGCGGGTGGAGAAAGTGTTGGGCGACAACGGCATCGCGCTGCGCGTGCTTTCCGCCGAAGCCGTCGACCGCGGGCCGCTGCACCTGGCGCCCGACGACATGCGTGCGCTCGGGGTCGATATCGAAGTGGTCGACGCCGATGAGCGTGCCGCCGAAGGCTGCGAACTGGTCCTGGTTCTCGGCGGCGACGGCACATTTCTTCGAGCCGCCGAACTCGCCCGCAATGTCGAAATACCTGTGCTGGGAGTCAATCTCGGCCGCATCGGCTTCCTGGCCGAAGCGGAGGCCGACAACATTGACTCCGTGCTGGATCACGTCATAAACCGCGACTATCGCGTCGAGGAACGCATGACACTCGACGTGGTCGTCCGCGCCGACGGCGAGATTGTCGATCGCGGCTGGGCGCTGAACGAGGCAAGCCTGGAGAAGGGGCCGCGGCTGGGTGTGCTGGGAGCGGTTCTTGAGGTCGACGGGCGGCCGGTCTCGGCATTCGGCTGCGACGGCGTGCTGGTGGCGACACCGACGGGGTCGACCGCCTGGGCGTTCTCTGCGGGTGGGCCGATCGTGTGGCCGGATCTTGATGCAATCCTGGTGGTGCCCAACAACGCTCACGCGCTGTTCGCCCGGCCGATGGTGACAAGTCCCGACGCCGCTATCGCGATCGAAATCGAGGCGGATGGTCACGCTGCGCTGGTGTTCTGCGACGGCCGCCGCGAAATGGTGGTACCCGCGGGCGGCCGGTTGGAGGTCACGCGCTGCGGCACCCCGCTCAAATGGGTGCGGCTGGACAGCGCGCCGTTCACCGATCGCCTCGTGCGCAAGTTCCGGTTGCCGGTCACGGGGTGGCGCGGACAGTAGTGCTAGCCGAAATCCGTATCGAGTCCCTGGGAGCCATCAGCACCGCGACCGCCGAATTCGACCGCGGGTTCACCGTGCTGACCGGCGAGACCGGCACGGGTAAGACCATGGTTGTGACGGGACTGCACCTGCTTGGCGGTGCCCGCGCCGACGCCACCCGAGTGCGTTCCGGCGCCGGTCGTGCCGTGGTTGAAGGGCGTTTCACCACAACCGAGCTCGGAGACGGCGTGGCCGCCCACATCGACGAGATTCTGGATTCCTCCGGTGCGGACCGCGACGACGACGGCAGCGTCATCGCCGCGCGATCCGTCAGCAGGGACGGGCCTTCGCGCGCCTACCTCGGCGGGCGCAGCGTGCCGGCCAAGTCGCTGAGCACGTTCACGACCGAGCTGCTCGCCCTACACGGCCAGAACGACCAGCTTCGGCTGATGCGGCCCGACGAGCAGCGGGCGGCCCTTGACCGGTTCGTCGATATCGAGCCGCAACTGAAGCGCTATCGGCGGCTGCGCGACGACTGGCTCGACGCCCGCCGCGATCTGGCCGACCGCACGCGACGGGCGCGCGAGCTGGCGCAGGAAGCCGACAGGCTCAAGTTCGGCATCAACGAAATCGACGCCGTCGCACCGGAACCCGGCGAGGATGACGCACTTGTCGACGACATCCGTCGGCTGTCTGAACTGGACGCGCTGCGCGAGGCCGCGCAAACGGCGCGCGCCGCGTTGTCCGGCCCACAGGAGGACGACCCGTCGGCCGATGCAGCGTCGGCTGCCGACGGCGTCGGGCATGCGAAGTCGACGTTGGAGGCCACCGATGATTCGGCCTTGCGGGCGCTGGCCGAGCAGCTGGCCGGTGCGCAGGCCGTCATCACCGACGTATCGACCGAACTCGGCGACTTTCTGACCGAATTGCCCAGCGACGCGAGCACTCTGGAAACCAAGCTGGCCCGACAAGGCGAACTTCGCACGCTGACCCGCAAGTACGCCGCCGATATCGACGGCGTGCTGCAGTGGGCCCGCGAGTCGCGCGAACGCCTGGCGCAGCTCGACGTCTCCGAAGAGGCACTCGCCGATCTCGAGCGCCGGGTCGACGAGCTGGAAGCCAAAGTCGTCAGCGCCGCAACCGAACTCACCAAGGCGCGGACGAAGGCCGCCAAGGGCCTCGCGAAATCGGTGACCGCCGAACTGACCGGCCTCGCGATGGCCGATGCCGAGTTCACTGTCTCGGTCGCCACGATCCCGGCCCGCGCGGACGACTCCGCGCCGCTGACGCTGCCGTCGGGTGTGACTGTCCACGCCGGGCACGACGGTGTCGACGCGGTCGAGTTCGGATTCGCCGCGCACCGGGGTACCGACGTACTGCCGCTGAGCAAGAGCGCCTCCGGCGGTGAGCTGTCCCGGGTCATGTTGTCGCTGGAGGTGGTCCTTGCGGCCTCGGCCGAGGGCACCACGATGGTCTTCGACGAGGTCGACGCCGGGGTCGGCGGTCGCGCCGCGGTGCAGATCGGCAGGCGGCTGGCCCGGCTGGCCCGCACCCACCAGGTCATCGTCGTCACCCACCTGCCGCAGGTCGCCGCCTACGCCGACGTCCACCTGGTCGTCGACAGCGGCGGCAGGAACAAGTCCAGCGGGGTGCGCCGCCTCGACGACGATGACCGCGTCGCCGAATTGGCGCGCATGCTGGCCGGGCTGGGGGAGTCCGACAGCGGCCGCGCGCACGCCCGCGAACTGCTCGATGCAGCGCAAGGCGACCTCGGGGAGTGAGTCAGGCGCCGAGCACAGTGTCGACCAGTCGCGCGATGAACTCGGCGTCGGGCGCATCCGCGGTCATCAACCGCAGGTAGAACATCGCACCGGCGAGTGCAACGGATGCCGCGTCCGGGTCCACGTGGGCAGGGAACTCGCGGGCTTCGACACCTGCCGCGATCGTGTCGGTCAACCGCTGACGACGTCGTGCCGAGTACGCGTGGTGGAAGGCGCGCACGGCGGGTTCGGTCTCGGCGGCGTGGACCAACGCGGGCACACAGGCCGATAGCGCTGAGTCACCCAGCGCCTCGGCAAGGTGGTTCAGTATCAACTCGACCCGCTGGCGCGCGTTGCCCTCAACCAGATCGCGGGCGGGATCAGGCTGCGTGTTGAGGGTCTCCAGGGCATCGGCGATCAGCGCGGCCTTGTTCGGCCAATGCCGGTACACGGTGCTACGCCCGACGCCGGCGCGAGCGGCCACCGCTTCCATCCGAAAACCGCTGTAGCCCGTCTCGGCGAACTCCTTCAAGGCGGCGCTGCAGATCACGCGCCGAGAATGCTCGACGCGTGGATCCGACGGCTGCAAGATGTAGGACACTTCTGTATCATAACTGCCAGGAGGTGCAATGATGACTGAAATCAGCGTTCGCTACATCGTCAACGATGTCGATGCTGCAGCGGACTTCTACACGAACCACCTTCAATTCGAGGTGTCGATGAAGCCCGGCCCCGGGTTTGCGATGCTTCGCAGGGGCGACCTGCGGTTGCTGCTGAACGTGCCCGGCGGCGGAGGTGGCGCCGGCCAACAGCTGGCCGATGGATCGAAGCCAGAACCCGGCGGCTGGAATCGATTTCAAGTCCAAGTCGACGAGCTGGACACCGTCGTGACCGAAATGCGGCAGGCCGGCGTCGACTTCCGCGGCGACACGATCGCCGGCAGGGGAGGCAAGCAGGCCCTGGCCATCGATCCGTCCGGCAACCTGGTTGAGCTTTTCGAGGCCTACCAGCGCTGACGTTGGCGGGTGTGTTGCGGATGTGACAAAAGGTGCTTCTGGGGCTGATGTTACGGCGCGCCTCCCTGCGCTAGCTGCCGTTCCTCGACAGAATCGACCCCATGAAGATGTCAGCGCTGCTATCCCGTACTGCCAACTCACGGCCGGGCATCACCGGCACCGCCCGAGTTGACCGCGACATCGAACGGCTGCTGCGGCGGGTCGCCCCCGGCGACATCGTCGTCATCGACGCTCTGGACTTGGACAGGATCACCGCGGACGCGCTCGTCGAGGCCGACGTCGCCGCGGTCGTCAACGCGTCGCCGTCGATCTCCGGTCGCTACCCCAACCTCGGACCCGAGGTCCTGGTCGCCAACGGTGTCACGCTGATCGACGACACCGGCCCCGAGGTCTTCAAGAAGGTGAAGGACGGTGCACGCGTGCGGCTCCACGAGGGCGGCGTGTACTCCGGCGACCGCCGGCTGATCCTGGGCACCGAGCGCACCGATCACGAGATCCACGAGTTGATGCACGAGGCAAAGAGCGGCCTGGTCGCTCACCTCGAGGCGTTCGCCGGAAACACGATCGAATTCATCCGAAGTGAGAGCCCGCTGCTGATCGACGGAATCGGCATCCCGGACATCGACGTCGACGTCAACCGCCGACACGTCGTCATCGTTGCGGAGGAGCCCAACGCCGCCGCCGACCTGAAGGCGCTCAAGCCGTTCATGAAGGAGTACCAGCCTGTGCTGGTCGGCGTCGGCACCGGGGCCGATGTCTTGCGCAAGGCCGGGTATCGGCCGCAGCTCATCGTCGGGGACCCCGACAAGATCACCGCCGAGACGTTGAGATGCGGAGCCCAGGTGGTGCTGCCGGCCGACGCCGACGGTCACGCGGCGGGCCTCGAGCGGATCCAGGATCTGGGCGTTGGAGCGATGACGTTCCCCGCCGCAGGCTCGGCCGCCGATCTGGCTCTGCTGCTGTGCGATCACCACGGCGCGTCGCTGATCGTCACCGTTGGCCACACTGCAAGCATCGAGGAGTTCTTCGACCGGTCACGGCAGCGCAGTAATCCGTCGACCTTCCTGACCCGGCTCAAGGTCGGCGACAAACTGGTCGACGCCAAGGCGGTTGCCACGTTGTACCGCAGCCGGGTGTCCGGAGGGGCCATCGCGCTGCTGGTGCTCGCCATGCTGATTGCGGCGATCGTCGCGCTGTGGGTGTCTCGTGCCGATGTGGCGTTCCTCGACTGGATCGTCGAATACTGGAACCGGTTCTCGTTGTGGGTCCAGGGCTTGGTTACCTAAGGGGGCCACGTGATTTCCCTACGCACACACGCGATTTCGTTGGCGGCGGTGTTCCTTGCGCTCGCCATCGGGGTGGCTCTTGGTTCGGGCCTGCTGTCCAACACGCTGCTGTCCGGTCTGCGCGATGACAAGCAGGACCTGCAGAACAAGATCAACGCGCTCACCGACGACAAGAATGCGCTGAACGAAAAGCTCAACGCCGCAGGTGAATTCGATGCGCAGATGTCGCCGCGAATCCTGCATGACGCGCTGGCAGGCAAGTCGGTGGTGGTGTTCCGCACCCCCGACTCCAACGACGACGACGTCGACGCGTTGTCTCGGATGGTGGGGCAGGCCGGTGGAACGGTCACCGGGACGGTGGCGTTGACCCAGGAGTTCGTGGACGCCAACTCCGCGGAGAAGCTGTTGTCGGTGGTGAACTCGCCGATCGTGCCCGCCGGGGCGCAGTTGAGCACCACGTCGGTGGATCAGGGATCCCAAGCCGGCGATCTGCTGGGAATAGCCATGCTCATCAACAAGGATCCGAAGGTTCAGGTGGTCGACGATGCCCAGCGCGACACCGTGCTGGCGGCGCTGCGCGACACCGGCTTCGTGACGTATGGCACCCAGCACATCGGCGCCGCCAACACTGCGCTGATCGTCACCGGCGGAGGATTGAGCGACGGCGCAGGCAATCAGGGTGCGACCGTCGCCCGGTTCGCGGCCGGGCTGGCCCCGCATGGCTCGGGCACTGTCGTCGCAGGGCGCGACGGCTCCGGATCCGGCACCGCAGCGGTGGCCGTGACCAGGTCCGACGCCGGGCTGAGAGCCGCGGTCAGCACGGTCGACGACGTCGACACCGAGTCCGGCCGGATCACCACAGCGTTGGCCCTCAGCGACCTGATCAACGGCGGGCGGCCCGGCCACTACGGCGTCGGCCAGGGCGCGTCATCGGTAACGCTGCCCGAATAGTCCCAGCCACGCGGGGGCCCTCCCAATGGCGTGTCAGCGACGGCTTGTCGGTGTCGGTGTTAGGGTGAGATTCCGTGGGTCGGCAGGCCCCAAGCTAGGAATCAGCCTAGAAAAGTAAGCCCTGCCCGGTCGTCACGGAGGTTGCTCTTGCCAGCGTTACGCAAGCACCCGCAAACCGCCACCAAGCACCTCTTCGTCACGGGCGGCGTGGTTTCCTCACTCGGCAAGGGCCTGACGGCGTCCAGCCTCGGCCAGTTGCTGACAGCGCGGGGCTTGCAGGTGACGATGCAGAAGCTCGACCCATATCTCAACGTCGACCCGGGCACCATGAACCCGTTCCAGCACGGCGAGGTGTTCGTCACCGAGGACGGCGCCGAGACCGACCTCGACGTCGGCCACTACGAGCGCTTCCTCGACCGCAACCTGTCCGGCTCGGCCAATGTCACGACGGGGCAGGTGTATTCGCAGGTGATCGCCAAGGAGCGTCGCGGCGAGTACCTCGGCGACACCGTTCAGGTCATCCCGCACATCACCGACGAGATCAAGAGCCGGATCCGGGCGATGGCGACACCGGACGCCGACGGCAACCGGCCCGACGTGGTGATCACCGAAATCGGCGGCACGGTCGGCGATATCGAGTCCCTGCCTTTCCTCGAAGCCGCTCGACAGGTCCGCCATGAGGTCGGCCGCGAGAACTGCTTCTTCCTGCACTGCTCGCTGGTGCCCTATATGGCCCCGTCGGGTGAACTGAAGACGAAGCCCACCCAGCACTCGGTGGCGGCGCTGCGCAGCATCGGTATCACCCCGGACGCGCTGATCCTGCGCTGCGATCGCGACGTGCCCGAACCGCTGAAGAACAAGATCGCGCTGATGTGCGACGTCGACATCGACGGCGTGATCTCGACGCCCGACGCGCCGTCGATCTACGACATTCCCAAGGTGCTGCACCGCGAGGAACTCGACGCCTACGTGGTACGCCGGTTGAATCTGCCGTTCCGTGACGTCGACTGGACCCAGTGGAACGACCTCCTCGAGCGTGTGCACGATCCGCAGGAGACCGTGCGGATCGCCTTGGTGGGCAAGTACATTGACCTCTCCGACGCATATCTGTCGGTGGCCGAGGCGTTGCGGGCCGGAGGCTTCAAGCACCGCGCAAAGGTCGAGATGCGCTGGGTGGCATCCGACGACTGCGAGACCGAAGCCGGCGCCGCCGCCGCGCTGAACGATGTCCACGGTGTGCTGATACCCGGCGGATTCGGAATTCGCGGTATCGAGGGCAAGATCGGCGCCATCTCCCACTCCCGCAAGCGGGGGCTGCCGGTCCTCGGCCTGTGCCTCGGGTTGCAGTGCATCGTCATCGAGGCGGCCCGCTCGGTCGGGCTGACCGGGGCCAACTCCGCGGAGTTCGATTCGAAGACACCCGATCCGGTGATCTCCACGATGGCCGATCAGCGCGACGCGGTCGCCGGTGAGGCCGACCTCGGCGGCACTATGCGCCTGGGCGCCTACCCGGCCAAACTGGAGCCGGGTTCCATTGTGGCGCAGGCCTATCAGGCCACCGAGGTGTCAGAGCGTCACCGCCACCGCTACGAAGTCAACAACGAGTATCGCGACCGCATCGCGGATAGCGGGTTGCGGTTCTCCGGCACGTCGCCCGACGGGCATCTGGTCGAGTTCGTCGAGTACGCCTCCGATGTCCATCCGTTCATCGTCGGCACCCAGGCGCACCCGGAGCTCAAGAGCCGACCCACCAGGCCGCATCCGCTGTTCGTCGCGTTCATCGGTGCGTCGCTGGAGTACAAGGCCGAGGAACGATTGCCGGGTATGGACATTCCCGAGCAGCAT
>Ga0075369_10000705_pt1 | contig 10743 bp, 12 predicted proteins | sample EndMethybrTD3034_FD_71400 | JGI IMG/M metagenome (GOLD analysis project Ga0075369, IMG submission 71400) | Populus endosphere microbial communities from Tennessee, USA - Endosphere MetaG P. TD hybrid TD303-4 | ecosystem: Host-associated > Plants > Roots > Endosphere | place: USA: Tennessee...
CACAAGGTGCGGGACAACGAATTCATCATCCAGACCTTCGAATTCGAGGGTGCGCCAGACATGGTGAACATCGAGTTCATGTGGTTCGAGGACCTCGGCGACGGCCGCAGCCGGCTGCGGGGCCGGTCGATCTGCCCGAATATCGAGGCCCGTGACGGCCTGCTGTCGTCGGGCATGGAGGGCGGCATGACCGAGGGCTACGAAAAGCTCGACGAGCTCCTGAAGACCCTCTGATGGACTGGACGCTCGAAGTCGTCGTCGTCCCGGTCAGCGACGTTGACCGGGCCATCGCGTTCTACCGCGACCAACTCGGCTTCCACCTCGACCACGACACCCGGGCGGGTGATCAGCGCTTCGCGCAGCTCACCCCGTCGGGCTCAGGCTGTTCTATCGTGCTGAGCGAGCCGCCCCCAATGCCGGCCGGGTCCCTGAAGGGACTGCAGCTCGTCGTCGCCGACGCCCACCGCGCCCGAGAACAGTTGGTCGAGCGCGGAGTGGTCGCCGGGGACATCGATGTCATCGACGAACGCGACGGCGGAACCCTCTTTGGGTTCACCGATCTCGACGGCAATGCGTGGGTGGTGCAGCAGATCAAGGCGCGGGCGGACAAACCGCTCATCCCGCGCTGACGGGTCTACCGCAGCAGCCGGGAACGCCTACCGCCCATCAGGCCTGGACGCCTGCGTCCCATGAGCGACGACACCAGCGCCACCCCTAGCGCTGCGACGATCACCTGGACCAGCAGCTCGAGCCAGTCGATGCCGTTGGTAACGGTGGGAATTCCGAGCGCTCGTGCGATCGCCGTGCCGATGAACGCGGACACGATGCCGACCAAGATCGTCACCAGCATCCCGATCGGCTGCCTACCAGGTACCAGCAGACGGCCGAGCACGCCGACCACGGTGCCGATCAGGATCGCGGTGATAACACCGGTAATAGTCATGGCTCCTCCAAAGCTTTAGCGGTGGAGCTGACATACCCTTGCCGGCCCGTCAATAAACGCGGTCAATCACCGCGCGACGAGCGCCTCATGCCATCTCGGGCACCCGCAGATGAGCCAGCGCAAGCTCGAACTCGCCGATATCGAGCACGTCAGCGCCCAGTTCTCGGGTCCGCGTGTTCCTGAGTTCCTTTGCTTGCTCGCGATTGCGCTCCATCGCGCCACGGCTATCGAACGTCGTTGACGAGACGGCACGCCCCGACGAGCGGTCGATCAGCAGGCTGGAGCTGCAAAAACCCTCGAGGCCCTCGAGCGACGGCAACACCGACGTCTTGTAGAAGTCGATGGCTCGGTTCGCCTGGTCCGGCGGGACCTTGATCCACGTCGCGCGCACACAGCAACCGTCGGCCGACTGGTGGTCGCGGTGCAGGACCCCGATCTCCCACGGTTCGACCTTCTCGACATTGCCGCCGAAGATCTCCGCCGCCCGACTGCGAAGTTGGTTCGCCTTCTCGGCGGCCGCGTTCATCGCGTCCTCCGTCTCGTAGGCGGCGGTGATGATGCAGCGGCCCGATTCCCGGTCAACCAACAGCGATATGCCGACATACCCGTCAATGTTCTCGAGTTCGGGCATCAGATCATTGCGCATGTACGCAATTCCGTCGTCGATCGACGATGACTGCGCCTGAATTGTGGTCGATCGTGCGTGCACGTCCACCCACCCCCTTGTGTCGGGGCAGCGCCCCGGCGGCGCCACCAGACCATTCATCAGCTTCCTCCCGCCGAGCAGCCGTTTCAATGGTTCCCACCCGTGCTGGTTCCAAAGCGGTTGCCGGCGCAAGGAATTAGCCGCTGATCCCGCAGCAGCGGGGAGCAGCGGTCGTCGATCGTCAGGTCAGACCAGCTCGGGCACCCTCAGATGGGCGAGCGCCAGGTCGAACTCGCATTCGTCGAGCTCCTCAACCCCCGCTTCCCGCATCTTCTCGGTCTTGAGGGCCATCGCCTGATCTCTGTTCCGCTCCATCGCTTCGCGGCTGTCGAACGTGACCGTCGACACGCTCCGCCCGGTCGCGCGGTCGATCAGAAGGCTGGCGCTGCAAAAGCCGTCGAGGTTCTCCAGCTCGGGCAAGACGGACGTCTTGTAGTAGTCGATCTTCGGGTCCGCCGTCGCCGGATCGCCCTTGACCCAGGTCACCCGCGCGCACGCGCCATCGGCCGACTGGTGGTCGCGGTGCAGGACGGCGATCTCCCATTCTTCGATCTTCTCGACACTGCCGCCGAACGTCTCCGCCGCCCGGTCGCGCAGCTGGCTCGCCTTCTCCGCGCTCGCGCGCATCGCCTCGTCGGTCTCCCAAGCAGTGGTGATGATGCAGCGGCCGGACTCCCGATCGATCATGGCCGACATGCCGACACACCCGTCAATGGCTTGGACTGCGGGCATGACCTCATCGCGAACATGCGCAAGTCCCGCGTCGATCGATGACGGTTGCGCCTGGACAGTGGTAGAGCGTGCGTGCACGATCCCCACCCCCTTTGTGTCGGGGCAGCGCCCCGGTGGCGCCACCGGTCATCTACAACCTTCCTCCGCCCGATTAGCTGTGGCAATGGCCTCGTAGGCTGAAAAACGTGGATACCGACGTGCTCGACATCGACACCTCGCGGCGCCGCATCGTCGACCTCACGGACACGGTGCGCTCGTTTTGCGGTGGCCACGGGGACGGCCTGTGCAACGTCTTCGTGCCGCATGCCACCGCGGGTGTCGCGATCATCGAAACCGGCGCTGGCTCGGATGACGACCTGGTCGATGTGCTGGAGCGGTTACTGCCGCGCGACGATCGCTATCGCCATGCACACGGTTCGCCTGGGCACGGAGCGGACCACGTGCTACCCGCGCTCGTGGCGCCCTCGGTGACCGTTCCGGTGCAGGCCGGCAAGCCGCTCCTGGGCACCTGGCAAAGCGTCGTGCTGGTCGACCTGAACCGGGATAACCCCAGGCGCACGGTCCGGCTGAGCTTCGTCAACGGCTGACAGGCACTCAACGCCGCGCCGGTTCGTTGACTTATTAGTGTGGCTACGGCGACCGGTACTGTAGTGCGGTCGAATAGTCGCAGGTAATTTGCAAAGCCACCCAGAAACGATGAGGACAGTAGGGACGTGCAGACACACGAGATCAGGAAGCGTTTCCTCGATCATTTCGTGAAGGCGAGCCACACCGAGGTGCCCAGCGCCTCGGTGATCCTCGACGACCCCAACCTGCTGTTCGTCAACGCGGGCATGGTGCAGTTCGTGCCCTACTTCCTTGGCCAGCGCACGCCCCCCTTCAACTCGGCCACCAGCATCCAGAAGTGCATCCGAACGCCCGACATCGACGAGGTCGGCATCACAACCCGGCACAACACCTTCTTCCAGATGGCGGGCAACTTCTCGTTCGGCGACTACTTCAAGCGGGGCGCCATCGAATTGGCGTGGACGCTACTGACCAATCCGGTGTCCGATGGCGGCTATGGGCTCGACCCCGAAAGGCTGTGGGCCACGGTTTATTTGGACGACGACGAAGCCGTCGGCCTGTGGCAGGAGGTGGCCGGGCTGCCGCCTGAGCGGATTCAGCGGCGCGGCATGGCCGACAACTACTGGTCGATGGGCATCCCAGGACCGTGTGGTCCGTCGTCGGAGATCTACTACGACCGCGGCCCGGAATTCGGTGTCGAGGGCGGGCCCATCGCCAACGAGGATCGCTACATCGAGATCTGGAATCTCGTGTTCATGCAGAACGAACGCGGTGAGGGCACCACCAAGGAGGACTTCGAGATCCTCGGCCCGCTGCCGCGCAAGAACATCGACACCGGGATGGGCGTCGAGAGGGTGGCGTTCCTGCTGCAGGGCGTGCACAACGTCTACGAGACCGATCTGCTGCGTCCGGTCATAGATGCTGTAGCCGCCGTGTCGCCGAGGGGTTATGACGTCGGCAACCACGAGGACGACGTGCGTTACCGGATCATCGCCGACCACAGCCGCACCGCCGCGATCCTGATCGGCGACGGGGTGAGTCCTGGCAACGACGGCCGCGGCTACGTGCTGCGACGGCTGCTGCGCCGCGTCATCCGCTCGGCCAAGCTGCTCGGCATCGACGACCCAATCGTCGGCGAGCTGATGACGACGGTGCGCGACGCGATGGGGCCGTCGTACCCCGAACTCGTCACCGACTTCGACCGGATCCACCGCATCGCGGTCGCCGAGGAGACCGCATTCAACCGCACCCTGGCGTCGGGCTCGCGGCTGTTCGACGAGGCCGCCCGTTCGACCAAGGCCTCCGGCGCCACCGTCCTGTCAGGTACCGACGCGTTCACGTTGCACGACACTTACGGCTTCCCACTGGAATTGACACTCGAGATGGCCGCCGAGGCCGGCCTGAACGTCGATCAAGAAGGCTTCCGCGGCCTGATGGCCGAGCAGCGCCGGCGCGCCAAGGCCGATGCGGCCGCGCGCAAACAAGCGCACGCCGATCTGTCGGAATACCGTGACCTCGTCGACGCCGGCCCGACGGAGTTCACCGGCTTCGACGAATTGAGTTCCGAGGCAAAGATTCTCGGAATCTTTGTGGACGGCAAGCGGGTTCCCGTTGTCGCACACAACGGTAGTTCTGGCGGCTCGGCCGCCGGTGCTTCCCCGCCGCCCGATCGCGTCGAGCTGATCCTCGACCGCACCCCGTTCTACGCGGAGTCCGGCGGCCAGATCGCAGACGAGGGCAGCATCACCGGAACGGGCGCTACCGGAACGGCCAAGGCCGCCGTCAGCGACGTGCAGAAGATCGCCAAAACGCTGTGGGCGCACCGGGTCAACGTCGAGTCCGGCGAATTCGTGGAGGGCGACACCGTCGTCGCGGCCGTCGATCCGCGCTGGCGACATGGCGCGACGCAAGGTCATTCCGGCACCCACATGGTGCACGCCGCGTTGCGACAAGTGCTGGGCCCCAATGCCGTTCAGGCCGGCTCGCTGAACCGGCCAGGCTATCTGCGATTCGACTTCAACTGGCAGGGCGCGTTGACCGACGATCAGCGGACCCAGATTGAGGAAGTCACCAACGAGGCCGTCGAGGCCGACTACGAGGTGCACAACTTCACCACCGAACTGGACAAGGCCAAGGCGATGGGCGCGATGGCATTGTTCGGCGAGAACTATCCCGACGAAGTGCGGGTGGTCGAGATCGGCGGCCCGTTCTCGCTCGAGCTGTGCGGCGGCACGCATGTCGACAGTTCGGCACAGATCGGCCCGGTCACCATCCTCGGCGAGTCGTCGGTGGGCTCCGGTGTGCGCCGCGTCGAGGCCTATGTCGGCCTTGATTCGTTCCGACACCTGGCCAAGGAACGCGCGCTGATGGCGGGGCTGGCGTCGTCGCTGAAGGTGCCCTCGGAAGAGGTTCCGGCGCGAGTCGCCAATCTGGTGGAGCGGCTGCGCGCCGCCGAGAAGGAACTCGACCGGATGCGGTTGGCGAACGCGCGAGCCGCGGCAGCGAATGCCGCTGCAGGTGCCGAGCAGATCGGTAAGGTCCGTGTCGTGGCGCAGCGGATGGCCGGCGGAATGTCGGCGGCGGATCTGCGCACGCTCGTCGGCGACATCCGGGGCAAGCTGGGCAGTGACCCCGCAGTCGTCGCGCTGATCGCCGAGGGCGAGAACGACAGCGTGCCCTTCGTGGTGGCGGTCAACCCGGCGGCACAGGATCTCGGACTGCGGGCCAACGAGTTGGTGAAGCAATTGGGTGAGGCGGTCAACGGTCGTGGGGGCGGGAAGGCTGATCTGGCACAGGGTTCCGGTAAGGGGGCGGCGGGTATTGACGCGGCATTGGCCGCGCTACGCGCAGAAATAGGCCGGAGCTAGCCAGTGGCCCACATCGATGACCGTCCACCGGATAGGCCCGGGGGCGACGATCCCGGCCGCGGCCGACGGCTCGGTGTCGACGTGGGCACGGTGCGCATCGGGGTGGCCACCAGCGATCCGGACGGGATCCTGGCCACACCCGTGGAGACTGTGCGCCGGGATAGGTCAGACAAGCACGTGCGCCGGCTGGCACAGCTGGCCGACGAACTGGAGGCCGTCGAAGTCGTGGTGGGCCTGCCGCGCACCCTTGCCGACCGGTCCGGCCCGTCCGCCAGGGACGCGATCGAGCTGGCCGAGCAGCTGGCGCTGCGCATCGCGCCAACGCCGGTGCGGTTGTCCGATGAACGGCTCACGACGGTTTCGGCGCAACGCTCCCTGCGGGATGCGGGTATCCGCGCCAAGGGACAGCGGGCGATGATCGATCAGGCGGCGGCGGTAGGGATATTGCAGAACTGGCTGGACCAGCGGCGCGCGGCCTTGGCCGCGCACGGAGAGGTCGTGGATGACTGACAACTGGGGTCGCGGACGCGCAGAACCCGTGGCGGTCGGACCGCCGCGGCGGCGGATAACGCGTGCGGACCGGATACGTGAGGCCCGTGGTCGACGGAAGCGGCGCATCGGTCGCGGCTTCGTGCTGGCCATGCTGATCGTGGTCGTCGTCGGCGCGGTGTTCCTCGGATCGAAGCTGTGGCACACCCTGTTTGGTGTTGGCAACGACTTCTCCGGCGACGGCGTCAACGATGTTGTCATCCAGATCCACGACGGGGATTCCACCACCGCGATCGCCAAGACTCTCGAGGAGCGCAAGGTGGTGGCGACGGTCGCGGCATTCGTCGAGGCGGCCGACGGGAACGCCGCCATCTCGTCGATACAACCAGGCTTTTACAAGGTGCGCACCGAGATCCCGGCGTCAAATGCCGTTGCACGCCTTGCCGATCCGCAGAACCGGGTCGGCAAGCTGGTGATTCCGGAAGGACGCCAGCTCGACGACATCCAGGACGTCAAGACCAACGTGGTCACCGACGGCATCTTCAGCCTCATCTCCCGCGCTACATGCGTGAATCTCGACGGCGATCGTCATTGCGTGTCGGTGGACGATCTGAGGAAGTCGGCGACTACCGCTGCACCGTCAGAGCTCTCGGTCCCCGACTGGGCGATGAAGCCCGTCACCGCGCTGGGTAACGACCACCGCAGGCTGGAGGGGCTGATCGCCCCTGGCACCTGGAACATCGACCCCTCGGCAGCGCCTCAGGACATCCTCGCCACCCTGATCGGGGCCAGCGCAACGCAGTACGCACAGGGCGGGCTGCTCGACACCGCCAAGGCGATGAACATGTCGCCGTATCAAATCCTGACCGTCGGGTCTCTCGTGCAACGGGAATCCAAGCCGGATGACTTCGCGAAGGTCGCGCGGGTGATCTACAACCGGCTGGCCGAGAATCGCACACTGGAGTTCGACTCCACGGTGAACTACCCACTGGATCGCATCGAGGTGGCCACCACAGACGGCGATCGTGGACAGCACACGCCGTGGAACACCTATGTGCGGCCGGGACTTCCGGCCACTCCGATCTGCTCACCCGGTCAACCGGCGCTGGCCGCGGCCGAACAGCCCGCACCGGGGGACTGGCTGTACTTCGTCACCATCGACCAGCAGGGCACCACGTTGTTCACCCGTGACTACGAGCAGCACCTGGCGAACATCGAACTGGCCAAACACAACGGTGTCCTCGACAGCGCGCGGTAACCAACGCAAGGCGGCGGTGCTGGGCTCGCCGATCGCCCATTCCCGTTCGCCGCAGCTGCATCTTGCCGCCTACCGCGCGCTGGGGCTGGACGGCTGGACGTATGACCGGATCGAATGCACTGGTGACGAATTACCCGGTGTAGTAGGTAGTTTCGGCCCCGAATGGGTCGGCGTGTCGGTGACGATGCCGGGCAAGTTCGCGGCACTGAGGTTCGCCGACGAACGCACAGTACGCGCGGAACTCGTCGGCTCGGCCAACACATTGGTGCGCACACCCTCTGGGTGGCGGGCCGACAACACCGACATCGACGGCGTGATCGGCGCGCTGGGCCACGCATCCGGACGAGCGGTCGTTGTCGGATCGGGTGGAACCGCGCCCGCGGTCGTGGTTGCATTGGCCGAGCTTGGCGTGCAAGACATTTCGGTTGTCGCACGAAGTCGCGGAAAAGCCGAACCGTTGCTGGCCCTCGCACGCCACCTGGGGGCCGACACCCGCTGGATCGAACTGGGCACGCCGATGGGTGACGTCGACGTGGTCGTCAGCACCATCCCGGCCGACGCGGCCGCTCGGTATGCGCCGACCTTCGCGGCCACTGCGCGGCTGCTGGACGCGGTCTACGATCCGTGGCCGACTCCGCTCGCGGCCGCCGTCGAGGCGGCAGGCGGACAGGTGATCAGCGGGCTGCAGATGCTGCTAAATCAGGCGTTCGCTCAGGTCGAGCAGTTCACCGGCTTGCCTGCGCCCAAGGAGGCGATGAGGGCGGCGCTGGCCGAACAGTAGTGTTCGACGAGTGAGTGGTCGTATCGGCGTGGTGTTCCGCCCAGACTTCCGGCCCGACACCCTGCGCCAGACAGCTATGGCCGCCGAGCGGGCCGGTGTGGCCGAACTGTGGCTGTGGGAGGACTGCTTCCTGCAGGGCGGCATCGCTGCCGCGGCCGTGGCTCTCGCGTCGTCCGAAACGCTCACGGTCGGTCTCGGCGTGCTGCCCGCGCCGCTGCGCAACGTGGTGGCCACCGCGATGGAGATCGCCACCCTCGAGGCGATGTTCCCCGGCAGGATACGGGTCGGAATCGGCCACGGAGTGCAGGACTGGATGCGGCAGGCCGGCGCCGCCGTGGCGTCCCCCTTGACGTTGATGCGCGAGTACGTCACGGCGCTGAGCGATCTGCTGGCCGGGCGGTCTGTCACCGCCGACGGCCGATATGTGCGACTTGCCGACGTGCGATTGGATTGGGCTCCGCAACAACGAGTTCCGGTGCTGATCGGCGGGGCCGGGCCGAAGACACTGGCACTGGCCGGCGAGATCGCCGACGGCGTGATCCTCGACTCTCAGTACACCGCGACCACGCTGCGGGACGCGCTGGGCCACGTCGCGGCGGGTCGGCCCGATCGTGGCGAGACAGCCTTCAGCACAGTGCTGTTCCTGGCGTGCGGCGCGGACGAGGTCGCTGCATCGGCGGGCCCGTACCTGGACGCAGGGGTGGACACACTCGTGTTTCAGCCGGAAGGGCCGCAGTCCGTCATGCCCGAATTGCTCACGGCCGTCGGCGATGTGGCGGTTCAGCTGCGCGCGAGCTAGGAGGTGATCAGCCGGGCGTCGCTCTGTCCCAAGCGTTCCCGTGCCGCGCGGACCGCCCCGATACTGGCCACGGTCACCAGCACGATTGCCACATATCCCGTCACGGCGAGCTGCTGCCCCAGCATCAGCCAGCCGGCGACGGCGGCCACCACCGGCGAAAGACACGTAAGGATCGCGAACGTCTCAGGCGGGAGGCGGCGCAGGGAGATCAGCTCCAATGAGTACGGGATCACCGAGGACATCACTCCGACGATCGCTCCGAGGCCAAGTACTTGCCACCGCAGCGCGCTGTCCGGATTGACCGCTACCGCCGCGAACGGTGCCGTGACGACCGCGCCGATCGCAGTCGCAACAGCCAGCCCGTCGAGGTTGGGGAAATCGGATCCCGCTCGGGCCGTGGCCAGTATGTAGGCCGCCCAGCTCACCGCCGCGCCCGCGGCGAAGGCGAGCCCGACCGTGTCGAGATGACCGACCCGAACGCCGGTGAGACTGAGAAGCGCAACGCCCAGCAGCGCGAGCAGCGCCCACAACCACGCGGTCCTGCGTGAGCTGACGACAACGGAAAGTGCAAGTGGACCAAGGGCTTCGACGGTGACGGCAACTCCGAGGGGGATGCGGGTCAGCGCGTTGTAGAAACACAGATTCATCACCGTCACCGTGGCGGCAAGTGCGACCGCGGACAACCAAGCCCGACGGGATAGCCCGCGCAGTCCGGGGCGGACCGTCACGCAGAGGATGGCGCCCGCGACAAACAGCCGGACGAAGACGGCCCCTATCGCGCCGAGTGCCGCGAAGAGTCCGACCGCGAACGCGGCGCCGACCTCCTGGCTGATCGCGGCGACCACCACCAGCAACGCGGGTCCGATCGGCGACCGTGGCACGGACTCGAGGTTAATTGGTGATCAGTACACCCCTGCACCGGCGTTAACCTCTCTGTATGGGGGCGGGGGTGGCCGGCATCTGCGTGCTGGCATGGCTGGCGGCGCTCAGCTTCTACGACATCCGTGAGCGGCGGCTGCCGAATTGGCTCACGATGCCCGGCGCGGCGGTAGTTCTCGCGATCGCCGCCATACACGGGCGAGCGGTGCCTGCCATGCTCGGTGCGGTCGCGCTGTTCGCCGTTTATGTCGTCGTGCACTTGGTGTCACCCGCGGCGATGGGCGCTGGTGACGTGAAGCTCGCGATCGGCATCGGCGCTCTGACAGGAACATTCGGCCGGGACGTGTGGGTGCTGGCCGCGCTCGGGGCGCCAGTGCTGACCGCGGGGTGGGCCATCGTCGCGGCGCTGCGCCGATCGGGACCCACTGTGCCGCACGGACCGTCGATGTGCCTGGCAGCGGGGACCGCCACTTCGCTGGCGGTGTTCTGAACCGAGCTACGCGGGCGACGACGGCCGCGCGGACTGGTCGGTCTCGCGCTGCGGTTGGTCCGCGGATGCGCGTGCCTGGCCGAAGCTGGGCAGCCCGGTCGGACCGGCCGCCGAGTCGGCAGAGTCGTGCTGGGGTTCAGTGGTGCGAGAACCCGAGTAGTCCAGATCGGCGTAATCGCCGTGCTGAGAAGGCCGTTGGCTACGCTGCGCCCGCGATGTGGCCCGCGCGTCG
>Ga0075369_10000707_pt1 | contig 10736 bp, 11 predicted proteins | sample EndMethybrTD3034_FD_71400 | JGI IMG/M metagenome (GOLD analysis project Ga0075369, IMG submission 71400) | Populus endosphere microbial communities from Tennessee, USA - Endosphere MetaG P. TD hybrid TD303-4 | ecosystem: Host-associated > Plants > Roots > Endosphere | place: USA: Tennessee...
GTGCTCGATCGGCAGCCCGTGGCAGTCCCAGCCCGGGACGTAGGGCGCGTCGAAGCCGGCCATCGTCTTCGACTTCACGACGATGTCCTTCAGCACCTTGTTCACCGCGTGGCCGATGTGGATGTCGCCATTGGCGTACGGCGGGCCGTCGTGGAGGATGAACTTGGGCCGCCCCTTCGCGGCCTCGCGGATGCGGTGGTAGAGCCCGCCCTCGTGCCAGGCTTTCACCCAGGCGGGCTCGCGCTTGGCGAGGTCCCCGCGCATCGGGAACGCCGTGTCGGGGAGGTTCAGCGTGCTCTTGTAGTCGGTCTTCTTCGTGTCGTTCATCTCGTTCCCGCGGCGAAGTACTCGCGCGCCTCGTCGCAGTCCCGTTGGATCTGCGCACGCAACGCGTCGAGCGAGGCGAAAGGGGCCTCGTCGCGCAGCTTCTTCAGGAACTCGATGGTGAGACGGCGTCCGTAGAGGTCGCCCTGGAAATCGAAGAGGAACGCTTCGAGTGTCGCCGGGCCGCCGGTTTGCACGGCCGGGTTGTAACCAAGGCTCGCCACTCCCTCGAGTCCGCGAGTTGCTGCACCGAAGCATTTTATCGCAAACACGCCCGTCAAGGCCGGCTTCACGCGCCCGAGGCGGACGTTGGCCGTGGGGAACCCGAGCTGGCGGCCGCGCTTGGCGCCGTGCTGGACGCGGCCGGTGATGGTGTAGGGCCGGCCCAGCATGCGCCCGGCCTCGGCGAAATGGCCGGTGGCCAGCGCTTCGCGGATGCGCGTGGAGGAGATGCGGTGCTCGCCGTCATCCTGGACGTCGGGCAGGACCTCGACGTGGAAGTCGAGGCGGGAGCCCAGTTCGGCCAGGCGGTGCACGTCGCCGGCCCGCTTCGCCCCGAAGCGGAAATCCTCGCCCACCAGCACCCAGCGGGCCCCAAGAGCGTCGCGCAGCCGCCAGGCGAACTGGTCGGGGTCCTGGCTCGCGAAAGCCTGGTTGAAGCGCTGCACGTACAGCGTCTGGATGCCGTGGTCGGCGATCAGCTTCACCTTCTCGCCCAGCGAGGTGAGGCGCGCCGGTGCGGTCGCGGGCGAGAAGAACTCGCGCGGCAGGGGCTCGAACGTGAGCACGGCGCTGTCCAGGCCGTGGTCGATGGCCGCGGTGCGCACGTGCTCGAGGATCTCGGCATGGCCGCGATGCACGCCGTCGAAACTGCCGATGGCGATGGCGCAGTCGCGCCGAGCCGTCCGGGGATGGCGCAGGACGCGCATCGTCACGGGTTGCGCGAGAAGTGGCGCAGGCGGATGCCCATCAGCCACAACGACGCGAAGTACACCGCGGCTCCGAGCGCGATCACCCACGCGAGCTTCACGGCACGCGGGCCGACGGCGAGCTCGAACCACGACGACTCCCGGCCCATGGAGAACCAGAGCGCCCCGCCCATGAGGTACAGCGCCACCACGAGCTTCACCAGGAACGCACCCCAGCCGGGTTCGGGAAGGTAGTTGCCGGAGCGCCGCATCAGGAACCAGAGCCAGCCCGCGTTGAACCACGCCGCGAGCGAGATCGAGAGCGCGAGCCCCGCGTGGCCGATGTACGGGACCAGCAGGGCATTGAAGACCTGCGTCACGGCGAGCGAGGCGATCGCCACCTTCACCGGGGTGCGGATGTTCTGGCGCGCATAGAAGCCGGGCGCCAGCACTTTCACGAGGATGAGCCCGCCCAGCCCCACGCCGTAGGCGATGAGGGCGCTCCTCGTCATGTAGGCATCGTGCTGCGTGAAGGCGCCGTGCCAGAAGAGCGTGGCCACCAGCGGCAGTGCCAGCATCGCGAGGCCCACGGCTGCGGGCAGGGCCAGCAGCAGCGACAGGCGCAGCCCCCAGTCCAGCAGGCGCGAGTACGCCGCGCGATCGTCGGTCGCGTGGTGGCGGACGAGCGAGGGAAGCAGCACGGTGCCGAGCGCGACGCCCAGCAGCGCGGACGGAAACTCCATCAGCCGGTCGGCGAAATACAGCCAGGACACCGCCCCGTCGCCGAGGTACGAGGCGATCTGCGTGTTGATGACGAGGCTGATCTGCGCCACCGACACGCCGAGCGCGGCCGGCGCCATGAGCTTGAGGATCCGCACCACGCCCTCGTCCTTCGGATCCCAGCGCGGCCGCGGGAGCTGGCCGGCGCGGGCCAGGAACGGCACCAGGAACGCGAGCTGGAGCACGCCCCCCACGAAGACCGCGATCGCGAGCGCCATGACCGGCTGGGGCAGGTGCGGGGCGAGCAGCACGATGCAGGCGATGAAGGAGACGTTCAGCAGGACCGGCGTGAAGGCCGGGGCCTTGAACGAGCCGAAGGTGTTGAGCAGGCCCGCGGCGAACGAGACCAGCGAGATGAAGAAGATGTACGGGAAGCAGATCCTCAGCATCGCCACCGTGAGCGCGAACTTGCCGGCGTCCTTCGAGAAGCCCGCGGCGGTGGCGTAGACGATGAGGGGCGCGGCCACCACGCCGATCGCGGTGGCGATGAAGAGCACGACCGAGAGCAGCCCCAGGACCTTGCCGGCGAGCTCGCGCGTCTTCTCGTCACCGTGCTTCGCCTTGTATTCCCCCAGGATCGGCACGAAGGCCTGCGAGAAGGCGCCCTCGGCAAACAGGCGGCGGAGCAGGTTCGGGATGCGGAAAGCGACGGTGAAAGCGTCGGTGGCGGCGCCGGCGCCGAAGAAGATGGCGATCAGCGTGTCGCGGACGAAGCCCGTGATGCGCGAGGCGAGCGTCATGGCGCTCACCGAGGCGGCCGCGCGGAGCAGGTTCATGCGCGTCCTAAGACTTTGTTTTGTCGGGCCAAGCAGGGTATAATAGCAGGCTCATTTTCGTAGTTACATTCTCAAGGATAGAGTCCCGGCCATGGCCAACACCAAGCAGTCCGCAAAGCGCGCCCGCAAGTCCATCGACCAGCGTGGCAAGAACGTCAGCCTGCGCACTGCGCTTCGCACGGCGATCAAGAAGGTCCAGGTGGCCCTCGGCACCGGCGACGCCGCCCAGGCTTCGGCCGCGCTGAACGCCAATGCCGCGACCATCGACCGCACGGCCTCGCGCGGCATCATCCACAAGAACAAGGCCGCGCGACAGAAGTCCCGCCTCGCCAAGAAGGTCAAAGCGCTGTCGCAGAAGTCGTAGTAATCTGAGATTTCCGAGCGACGGCGGCCGAGGCCGCCGTTGCCATTTCTGGAGGACCGTCGTCATGAGCGCGTCGCAATACGTGATGAACACGTACAACCCCAACCCGGTCGCCTTCGCGCGCGGGGAAGGGGCCTACCTGTACGACACGGACGGCAAACGTTACCTCGACGCACTGGCCGGCATCGCCGTGAACGGGCTGGGCTACGCCCACCCCGTCTACACCAAGCGCATGCAGGAGCAGCTGGGCAAGCTCATCCACACCTCCAACCATTTCCGCGTGGTCGAGCAGGAGGCGCTCGCCGAGCGCGTCTGCAAGCTCGCGAAGATGGACAACGCCTTCTTCGCCAACTCCGGCGCCGAGGCCAACGAGTGCGCCATCAAGCTGGCTCGCCTCTACGGCCACCAGCGCGGCGTCGAGAACCCCTCGATCATCGTGATGGAGAAGGCCTGGCATGGCCGCACGCTCGCCACCCTCTCCGCCACCGGATCGCGCAAGGCCCAGGCCGGCTTCGAGCCGCTGATGGGCGGGTTCGTCCGCGTGCCCTACAACGACTTCGCGGCCATCGAGCGCGTCGCCGAGCACAACCAGTCGATCGTCGCCATCCTCCTCGAGGTGCTGCAGGGCGAGGGCGGCATCCACGTCGCCAACGCGGCCTACGTCCAGAAGCTGCGCGAGATCTGCGACCGGAAGCAGTGGCTGCTGATGATCGACGAGGTGCAAAGCGGCATCGGGCGCACCGGCAAGTGGTTCGCCCACCAGTGGACCGATGTGATCCCCGACGTCATGCCGCTCGCCAAGGGCCTGGGCTCGGGCGTGCCGATCGGCGCCTGCCTCGCGCGCGGCGCAGCGGCCAAGGTGTTCAAGCCGGGCAACCACGGCACGACCTTCGGCGGCGGCCCGTTCGTGTCGCTGGCCGGTCTGGTCACGCTCGAGTGCATCGAGAAGGAAGGCCTGCTCGCCAATGCCGCGAAGCAGGGCGAGATCGTCATGTCGGGCCTGAAGCGCGAGCTCTCCGGCGTGGCCGGCGTGAAGGACATCCGCGGCATGGGCCTCATGATCGGCGTCGAGCTGGACCGCCCCTGCGGCGACATCGTGAAGCGGGCGCTCACCCGCGGCCTCGTGACCAACGTCACGGCCGATACGGTGATCCGCCTCGTGCCGCCCCTGGTCTACCAGGAGGCGCAATCGAAGGAGCTGGTCTCGATCCTCGCGCCGCTCGTGAAGGAATTCCTCGCCGAGGCGCCCGCAGCCGCCGCTGCATGAAGCATTTCCTGCGGTTCTCGGACCTCAGCGTCGAGGAGGTGAGCCACCTCTTCCGGCGCACGCGCACGCTGAAGGAGCGCTTCAAGAACTACGTGGTGTACCAGCCGCTCGTCGACCGCATGCTGGCGATGGTGTTCGAGAAGAGCTCCACCCGCACCCGCGTCTCGTTCGAGGCCGGCATCTACCAGCTGGGCGGCTCCTCCATCGTGCTGAACATGGGCGAGACGCAGCTCGGCCGCGGCGAGCCGATCGAGGACGTCGCGCGCGTCATCACGCGCATGGTCGACCTCGTGATGATCCGCACCTACGAGCAGAACCTGCTCGAGCGCTTCGCGGCCCACTCGCGCGTGCCGGTGATCAACGGCCTCACCAACGAGTACCACCCCTGCCAGATCCTCGCCGATGCGTACACGTACGTGGAGCAACGCGGGTCGCTCCAGGGCAAGGTCGTGGCCTGGGTGGGCGACGCGAACAACATGCTCTACACCTGGCTCGAGGCCGCTCCCCTGCTGGGCTTCCGCCTGCATGTGGCCACGCCGGCGGGCTACAGCCTGGAGGCATCGCGCATCGGCGCCGCGTCCGCGGGCTGCTACGAAATCTTCACCACGCCGGGCCAGGCCGTCGACGGCGCGCACCTCGTCACCACCGACGTGTGGACCAGCATGGGCTTCGAGGCCGAGACGCAGAAGCGCCTCGAGGCGTTCAAGGGCTTCTGCGTGGATCGCGCGATGATGGCCCGCGCCGCCCCCGACGCGCTCTTCATGCACTGCCTTCCGGCGCACCGCGGCGAGGAAGTCGCCGCCGACGTGCTCGAAGGCCCGCAGAGCGTGGTCTGGGAGGAAGCGGAGAACCGCATGCACGTGCAGAAGGCGCTGATGGAATACCTGCTGCTCGGAAAGGTGGAGTCATGAGACCGATCCTCGCGTTGTGCCTCGCGGGCGCGCTCGCGTTCGCGCCTTGCGCCTCGGCCCAGGACAGGAAGGAGGGCGAGGGTGCGCCCCCGCCGAAGCCCACGGTGTACGCCCTCGTCTCCGCCGTCGGGGGCGACCTCACGTTCGTGCGCCAGCGCGAGCAGGTGGGCTCCAACCGGGTCGACACCTACGACCGCCTCACGCTCAAGGTGCCCGACGCAAGCCTGGATGGCGCGGTGCTGCGGGGCCTGGCGAAGGTCCTGCGTGGCAACGAGCCCGACGCGGTGTTCCATTACATGCGCCTGAATCCCGCCGAGCTGACCAGCATCGCCGCGCAGAGGAAGGGCGACGTCGCGATCGGGAAGCTCGCGAAGGCCCTCGAGGGCATGCCCGAGCGCCAAGGGTGGGACCGCATCATCGTGGTCACGCCCAAGTACCTCTTCCCCTCGCGCAACCGCATGGGCTCGAAGCTCTCCGGCCTCGGCGTGTACGTGCAGCCGTTGTATTCGGCCACCGCCTCCGCGCTCGGCAACGCCGCCGGCGGCGTGGAGGACCTCGCGCCCGATGGCGTCACGGCGGCCGAGGACGACACCGTCTCGCCCGACGGCGAGTACAACCGCAGCTCCCGCTACATCGCGCCGTACTTCTTCACGCAGCTGTGGATCCTCGACGCGAAGACGCTCACGGTGATCGAGACCGAGGAGCGCTACGACTACCAGAAGATCTACGACTGGCGCTGGACCGCCACCGACGTCCAGCGCAACCTCTCGGCCGAGCAGATGGCGAGCACCGTCGACGCCTTCGTCGAACGCTCCGCCGCGCGATCGTTGCGGGAGCTCGTCGGCACCGTCACCGTGAGCGAGCCCAAGCCCGTCGTCGCGCCCCCCGAACCCGCGAAGAAGAAGTAAGGAGATCCCATGCCCTCGTTCGACATCGTTTCCGAAGCCAACATGGTCGAGGTGAAGAACGCCCTCGACACGGCCAACAAGGAAATCGCCAACCGCTACGACTTCAAGGGTTCGGACGCGCGCATCGAGCAGAAGGAGCAGGAGCTCACCGCGTACGCCGACGACGAGTTCAAGCTCGGGCAGGTGCGCGACGTGATGTACGGCAAGTTCGCCAAGCGCGGCGTGGACGTGCGTTTCCTCGAGGTCGGCGACCTGGAGAAGATCGGCGGCGACAAGGTGAAGCAGAAGATCACCGTGAAGAAGGGCATCGAGCAGGCGGTCGCCAAGAAGATCGTGCAGATGTTCAAGGACAACAAGCTCAAGGTCACCGCGTCCATCCAGGGCGAGGCGGTGCGCGTCACCGGCGCCAAGAAGGACATCCTGCAGGAAGCCATCGCGCTGGTGCGCGCGAACGTGAAGGACGTGCCGGTCGCGTTCGAGAACTTCCGCGACTGAAGCGCCGCTCGCTGCTCGCAGGTTGGGGGATACTGCAAGACATGGACCGCCCGCTTAGCCAAGCGCTGCGCGTTGCCCTGTTTGCAGTTTGGGCGTGCCTGCTGATCCACGTTCCCGCCCTTGCGCAGCAGCCCCCATCGCCCGCGACGCAGAAGGCGGCATCCGGGAACACGTTTTCGCAGCAGGACCTGGACGAGTTGCTGGCACCCATCGCGCTGTATCCTGACGCGTTGCTCGCCCAGATCCTCATGGCCTCGACCTATCCGCTCGAGGTGGTGAGTGCCGAGCGCTGGGCGAATGCAAACCCGACCGTCAGGGACAAGGCGCTCGAGGATGCGATGCAGGCGCAGCCGTGGGACCCGAGCGTGAAGGCGCTCGCTTCCGTGCCGCAGGTTCTCACGATGATGGCCGACAGGCTCTACTGGACCCACAAGCTCGGCGATGCCTTCCTTTCCCAGCAGGACGATTGCCTGAAGACCGTGCAGGGTCTGCGCGCGAAGGCCGATGCGGCGGGAAACCTCAAGTCGTCCAAGGAGATGACGGTCAGGAAGGAGACGCAGGACAACGTCGAGGTGATCGTGATCGAGCAGCCCGCCGAGGAGGTGGTCTACGTGCCCACCTACGACCCGGAAAGCGCCTACGGGACGTGGTGGTATCCCGTGCCGCCGCCGTACTACTGGTACCCGCCCGGGTACGTGCAGCATCCGGGCCTGTGGTTCGCCGCGGGCATCATCGTCGGCCGCGCGATCTGGGGCAACGTCACCTGGGGCGGCGGGGGCGGCCACGTGAACATCGACGTGAACAAGTACAACAACTTCAACAAGGCGAGCCTCTCGAACGGCAACTGGAACCACAATGCCGAGCATCGCCAGGGCGTGGTGTATCGCGATTCCGGAACGGCTCAGACGTACAACCGCGGCGCGAGCCCGCAGGCGGTCCAGTCGCGCGAGGCTTTCCGTGGCCGCCACTCGGGCGCGTTGTCGAGCGCGGCGATGGGTCGTCCCTCGGCAGGGGGGCGATCCGGAGCGGGCGCATCCGTTTCCCCACGCCAGGGGGGCGGATTCTCGGGCGCGGAGCGTGGCGGCGCCTCGGAGCGCGCGGCCAGCGCTCGCGGCGGAGTGAGTCGCGCTGGTGGTGGCGCGCGTGGCGGCGGCGGACGCCGCTAGCCGGCTTTGCCGCCTCCGGGCATCACCCGGTCATCAGAGTTTCGTGAGCCAGCGCCGGTAGAGGCGCTCGGCGACGTCGCGCAGCGCCGGGAGGCGCTCGGCCATCTGGGCCTGGATCGTCGCCACGTCCTGCACCGCGGGGCTGCCCGCGGCCTCGCGCACCTCGTCGCCGCCGGTGTCGCACCACGAGCGGATCATCTCCGGCGTCATCTCCACGTGGCATTGCATGCCCAGGTGGCGGTCGGCCACGACGTAGGCCTGGTTGCGGCAATGCGTGCCGCGCAGGATCCGTTCGCCGCTCTCGGGGATCGCGAAGGTTTCGCCGTGCCACTGGAAGGTGGTGAACTCGCGGAGGTCCGCTCCGAGCCAGTTGCGCGCGAGCGAAGTGTCCTCGACCTCGACGCGGTTCCAGCCGATCTCCTTCACCGGGTTCGCCTTGACCTCGGCGGCCAGCTTCTCGCGCGCGCGCTTGGCGCCGAGGCAGTGGCCGATCACCGGGACCTTGCGCCGGACCGCGTCACGCATCAGGGAGAGCACCGGCCGCGTCCACGGCAGCTCGTCGTTGGCGCTCATCGGGCCGCCCATGAACGCGAGGCCCGAGTACGGCCCCGCGTCGTCGGGAACCGCCTCGCCTTCATCGAGCTTCACGAGCTTCCAGGCGAGCCGGTTGGTGTCGAGGAATGTGGCAAAATGGCCCGGCCCTTCGGTCCGCGCGTGGCGGAAGACGAGTACGGGCTTCACGTGTTTCCCCTCTCCATGGTCCGCAATCTTATCGCGCTCGCGTCCCTGCTGGTTCCGTCACTCGCGGCGGCCACGGATGTGACCGTCGTGGGGCTGTTCCCGGGCAAGGCCGTCGTCACCATCAATCGCGGTGCGCCGCGCACGCTTTCCGTCGGCCAGAAGACAGCCGAGGGCGTGGTGCTGGTGTCGGTCGACAAGTCCTCGGCAGTGCTGGAGATCGACGGCAAGAAGCAGTCGCTCGAGATGGGCCAGCATTTCGAGTCGGCGGCGGCAACCGGGACTCTCAGCACCGTCACGATCGCCGCGGGCCAGGGCGGCCATTTCATGACGGCCGGCCAGGTGAACGGCAACAGCGTGCGCTTCATGGTCGACACCGGCGCCACGCTGGTCTCGATCCCCGCGAACGAGGCGCGCCGCTTGGGCATCGACTTCGAGAAGGGGCAGCGCGGCTACGCGTCCACCGCCGGCGGCGTCGTGCGGTCCTACCGCGTGAAGCTCGATTCCGTGACCGTGGGCGGCATTACGCTGATGGGCGTGGACGCGTCGGTGTCGGAATCGGCGGGAATGGATTTCCTGCTGCTGGGCAACAGCTTCCTCAGCCGGACGGAGATGCGGCGCGAGGGCGAGATCCTCACCCTCACCAAGCGCTACTAGCGCTTCTCGATCATCGCGTAGGCGGAGTGGTTGTGGATCGACTCGAAGTTCTCCGATTCGACCACGTAACCCTCGATGCGCGCGTCGGCGTTCAGGTCGGCCGCGATGTCGCGCACCATGTCCTCGACGAACTTCGGGTTGTCGTAGGCGTGCTCGGTGACGTACTTCTCGTCGGGGCGCTTCAGCAGGCCCCAGAGCTCGCTCGAGGCCTGCTTCTCGACCTTGTCGATCAGCTCCTCGATCCACACGAACGCGTTGATGCGCGCGGCGATCGTGACGTGCGAGCGCTGGTTGTGGGCGCCGCGGTCGCTGATCTTCTTCGAGCAGGGGCAGAGGCTCGTCACCGGCACCAGCACCTTGAGCGTGAAGGTCTCGACGCCGTCGACGATCTCGCCGATGAACGTGACCTCGTAGTCCATCAGGCTCTGCACGCCGGAGACCGGCGCCTTCTTCGAGACGAAGTACGGGAACGTCATCTCGACGTGGCCGCTCTGCGCCTCGAGCTTCTTCACCATCTCGCGCAGCATCACGCGGAACGTGTCCGGCGAGATCTCGCGCTCGTGGGCGTTCAGGATCTCCACGAAGCGCGACATGTGCGTGCCCTTGAAGTGGTGCGGCAGGCCCACGTACATGTTGAACATCGCGATCGTGTGCTGCACGCCGCCCGCGCGCTCGGCGACCTTCACCGGGTGGCGGATCGACTTGATGCCCACGCGGTCGATGGCCAGGTGGCGCGTGTCCGGCGTGGCCTGGACGTCGGGGATCGGGAGCTTGGCGTCACGGGGATTCATGCCGTCATTATATCGTCCCCGCCGAATGTCCGACAGAAACAGTCGGGAATGTCCCGATGCCGCGCGGGGTCATGGAAGGCGGCCCGCGGCCAGGAGGCGGCTGGCGAGGATCGGCACCGGCACCCAGGTCACCAGGTCGTCGAAGGCGGGGCCCGCTTCGCGCGACACGAAGATCCCGCTGCCGTCCACATTGCGCGCGCTGTCGCCGCCCGGCGCTGCCGACGCGTCCGCCCCGACCGAGAGCAACACGAAGGCCGCCCGCCGCGTGAGCTGGTTCGAAGCCGGTCCGCAGGTGCCTCCGGCGACGGGTGAGCCCGAGGCGCAGATGAAGAGGAAGTGCGAGGCGGCTCCGATCGCGGCGAGGCCCGCGGCTTGCAGGCCGTTGGCGCGCGTGAAGGGGTTCGCGATGCCGCCGACCGGAACGCCCGGGACGGCGTAGCGAAGGCGATGCGCGCGCGAGCCCCAGGCGTCGCGCAGGAATCCCTCGTCGTCGAGCGGCGAGAGCCCGAGCGTCGCGGCGGGCAGGTAGCCATCGTGGAAGCGCTCGCACAGGCCGTTGCCCGCATCGCCGCCGGGCGCGAAGCGCTCCTCGCCGCGCGAGGTCTCGGTGGCCGGGCACGGCAGGCGCCCGTGCGAGGCCGCGAATCCGAG
>Ga0075369_10000708_pt1 | contig 10735 bp, 13 predicted proteins | sample EndMethybrTD3034_FD_71400 | JGI IMG/M metagenome (GOLD analysis project Ga0075369, IMG submission 71400) | Populus endosphere microbial communities from Tennessee, USA - Endosphere MetaG P. TD hybrid TD303-4 | ecosystem: Host-associated > Plants > Roots > Endosphere | place: USA: Tennessee...
CGCGGCGACGATTGGTCTGGGCCGCGTCGCTTCACGTTTTTTTCGAATGCAATGTTTAGATCTATTAGGTCGTCCAACGGACGCACGTTCCCAGCCCCAGCGGCAACGCAAGGTTGCCGGCCTCAGCTCCGCGGCAGAATTTACCTTAATTAACCTGCAAAGCCGTGGGTTCTCCGGCAAGTTTTCCGCCGCGGCGCCAAAGGTCGGATCGACGTTCGAAGGCTTCGCCTTGGTTCGAGATCGACGGCGCTGACCGGCACCAACTGACACATGTCGATCAACCGGAGGCGGCCGAAGATGAGCGAACAGGCAGACATTGACACGATCGGCCTTGGACGCCGAGATCTTCTTCTCGCTGCCGGTGCGGTAGTGGCGGGGACAGCTGTGGCCGGCCCCGCGAATGCCCAAGGCACTCCCAGCACCAACCCATCCGCGCGCGATACCGCGCCGCTCGGCGCCCGGCTGCAAGGCGTCCAGCATTTCGGCGTGACCGTCCAGAACATGGATCGCGCCTTCGCGTTCTACACTGAAGTACTTGGCGGCACCGAGATTTTCCGCGACGGCGATTTCCAGGGCGAGCCGATCCACAACACGCTTCTGACCGACCAGGAGATCGAAGCACGGGAGCGTCGCGTCAATCCACGCACGATCGGGGTCCCCGATCTCAGGGGAGGTACCCAACGCCTCGATGTGCGCTTCATCCAGTTCGACAACGTCGTGATCGAACTTCTGCAATATCGCGACGCCAGCCAGCCGTCGGGCAGCGGCGACAGCTTCGCAGAGCCGCGCGATCATATGAGCCCGGCCTTTCCACGCTCGATGCACATCTGCTTCTATGTTCGCGATGATGTCGACTTCAACAAGTTCATCCACGACCTGGAAGCAGAAGCGGCGCGCCGGGGCATGACCCAGGTGCGGGCCAATCGTGTGATCACCGTTACGTCCGAGCAGCAGCGCCGCGCCGCGCCGATGGGGGCCAACACCAATCGAATCACGCAGGGCCTCTCGGAAGGTTGGGAGCTGATCTACTGCAAGGGCCCGGAAGGAGAGCAGCTCGAATTCGTCAAGGCGCTGGGTCCGGTGAAGAAGCGCTTCAGCGACGCGCTCACCACCCGCCAGCAACGGGGCTAGAGCGGCATGCCTTTGATGTCGGGGAAACGACGGGTCATGGTCCTCGCCGCTGCTGCTTCATTGGCCAGCGCTGCGTCGGTCGCCGCCCAGGGCCGCGACGGCATTCGCTATCAAGCGATTCCTGATGGCGCCTATTCCGTTGTCGCCGAGGTCCGCGCCAAGCCGGGCAAGGAGCGAGCGCTTCGCGAAGCAACGCTGCCGCTCGTTGCGCTGGTACGCAGCGATCCCAAGAACCTGGTCTATTTCTTCCAAGAGGACCGCGAGACGCCGGGTCGCTTCATCTTCTACGAGGTCTTCGCAACCCGCGCCGACTTCGAGGCCCACAATGCCATGCCCTATGTCCAGCAATGGTTCAGCCGGCTCCCCGAGCTGGCCGAGGGTGGCGTCACAGTCAGGCGCCTGGAGATACTCGGCCACCAGGGCCGCTGAATTCGTTCTGGAAACACGAAGGGGTGCATCATGGCGATCAATACCATCGTTCTTGTCCATGGCGCTTTTGCCGACGGTTCTTGCTGGGCAAAGGTCATTCCATTGCTCACAAGGCGCGGGATGAAAGCAATCGCCGTTCAAAACCCCCTCAGCTCGTTGGCGGACGATGTTACGGCTGCCCACCGAGTCATCGGGATGCAGGAAGGCCCGGTTCTCCTGGTCGGCCATTCCTGGGGCGGCGCCGTCATTACAGAAGCCGGGAACCATCCTCAGGTGAAGGGTCTTGTCTACGTCGCGGCTGGCGCGCCGGACAGCGGCCAGTCATTCGCTGACTGGTGGAAAGATTATAAGCCCGCGCCGGGTGCGGCCGAAATCAAGCCGTATGGCGCGGGCTATGTCGCCTTGACCCTCGAAGGGGTCCGCAAGCACTTCGTACAGGACATCCCGCCGGCCGAGGCCGATGTCGTGTACGCGACCCAGGGCCCGCTGGCAGTGAAGTGCTTCGGCGACAAGATCACCGAGGCAGCATGGCGCAGCAAACCAAACTGGTACATCGTCGCAGCGCAGGACGAGACCATTCCTCCGGACGTCGAGCGCGATTCTGCGAAGCGAATGGGTGCCAAGACCCTCGTATTGGAAAGCTCGCACGTGCCGATGCTTTCTCAGCCGGACGTGGTGGCGGAGTTCATCACGAAGGCGGCGGCGTCTCTCTAAGGGCGCGAGGATCCGGGTCGCCAGCCGCCAGGCGGTTCAATCGCTCTGGTTTCATTGAGAATCTCTCGTGCCCGAGCAAGACCGGGAACCCGTTCTCGGTCGCCAAGGCCGGCCAACAATTGGGTGAGCGCGGCCTGCGCTTCCGCCGGGCGTCCAGCAGTCAACTCCAATTCGGCGAGACCGACAGTGGCCTCGCACTCATGAAGGTAGATGCCCTGAGAGCGGGTCAAATCGATCGCACTCTTGAACAGATTTCTCGCGGCATCCAGATCGCCTGGCCGATTGCGCGCCATCAGAATCTTAGCAAGGACGGGGTTGTGCCTTCCAAGCAGCCGGCCATCCCGATCGCCAAGGCATTGAGTCATCGCTTGCCTTGCCGCCGCCTCCGCCCCTTCCAGGTCACCAAGCAAACGTCGCGTATCGGCGAGTTCTACCCACAACACCGGATGAAGTGTTCCCGTCTTCAAGATGAATTTGTCCTGCAGGCTGTGGGTCAGGCTGCGTTCTGCCGTGTGAAGGTCATTGGCTTCCTCCCGGACCAGAAGAGCTTGAAAGACATCGACCAGAACTCGCCATGGACGATAGAGGGTCGAAACAACCTCCAGCTTCCGTAGATAGGCTTTGACACGTTGAAAATCGCCGGATGCAAGGTTGGCCCAAATAGCACCCTGGGCGAGAACAAAATACAAGGTCGTCACGTGGCCTTGGCTCTCCGCCTCGCTGACGGTCGAAGCCAACAGCGACCTGGCCTGATCGGAATAACCCAAATAATACTTGGCAAGCGCCAATCCGACCTTGCAGGAGATGATCGAATCGATACCGCCAAAATAAAGCGAAACTCTTCGGGGAATTGCCGAGGGGTCGTTCAAAAACGCCTCGAATTTCCGGTGGGCCGATTTCATGTCGGACAACTCAGAAACTTGGAAAGCAGACCACCGCAGGAGAAGTCTCGACATCACGGGGTCGTTCGATCTCCTGCATACCGCTGCAAACGCATCGATATATTGCGAGGCGGAGCGCCTGGTGAGGAGCATGCTTTGAATGATTCCGTATAGGGCTCGCAGTTCCAGGAAATCGTCGCGTGCGACTTGTGCCGCGCGCCAGGCGTGTTCGTAGAGGCTCGCTCCCTCGAGACCCGGCACATATACCTGCGCCGCCGCAAGTGCGACCAACACGCGAGATCTAACAGCGGGGCCGACATCAGGATTGCTATCGGCAAAGCGCAACGCCATGGCCAGATGAGGAACGCCTTGAGCGAGTGACGTGAACTCGAGCCATAGGCGTTCAGCTGCGAGCACCAGCGCCACCCCGAGGCTGGGATTGACGGAAAACGCCCAATCGAGAGCGACGCGAATCTCATCTATGTAACCCCGTAGCCTCGCGCCCTCCGCGGCGGAATCGTAAGCATCCCAATCCTTCCGTTCGAGCAGATTGAGGAAATAGCGAGCGTGGCGCTCGTGGACCCGTTCTCGATCGCTTGCCGGGCTCGATGCCTGGGAAGCGTACGCCCGCGTGGTCTCCAGTAAACGATACTCCAGCGGTGTGACCTGATGGTTCACGCTGAGAAATGACTTGTTCGCCAAGGCGACAACCGCTTCGCGAACACTCGCCCTGTCCAGCTCGCCGTCGCTTGCGATTTCGATGGCGGCATCCAGCGCGAAAGGCCCGGCAAAAATGGCGAGACGCCGCAGCACCGCTCGCTCCTTCTCGGAAAGAAGATCGAAGCTCCAATCGATCGTGGCGGCGAGCGACCGATGACGCGGAATCGTGGTCCGGCGATCTACCCAGAGCAGGGAGAACCGTTCATCGAGCCCACGGCGAACCTCGTCGACGCCGAGGACGTCGACCATCGACGCGGCGAGTTCGATGGCCAGAGGAATTCCGTCGAGGCGCCGGCAAACATCCGCGATCGCTGCCGCAACGGGATCGTTGATCTCGAAGTTTGGAGCTCTTTGGCGGACAGTTCGAGTGAACAGCTGTACCGATGAATAGCCCTGGATGTTCTCGGCGGTCGCTGGAAGGGATGTCGGTGGAATGTCCAATGGATCGAGACGCCAGACCACCTCCCCTTCGATCCGCAGGGTTTCGCGGGTCGTTACCAGGATGTGAACGTCGCGGGTGTCGCTCAGTGCACGTTCAACGAGGAGGGCGACGTTCTCAGTTACATGCTCGCAGGAATCCAGGACGAGCAGCAAGCGTCGGCCATGAAGGGCAAGCAACACCTGATCGAGACTTGCGGCTACGTGGACCGGTAGATCGAGCGCGGCCGTGACGGCCGCGTATACCTGATTTTCGTCGGTAATCCGATCGAGCTCGACAAAGCAAATGCCGTCGGAATAAGACTCTTCGAGCCCGTTTGCCACGGCAAGCGCCACGGTCGTCTTGCCGATGCCGCCGGGCCCAAGGACCGTGACGAGCCGATCCTTCTGCAGAAACTCCCGGATGTTGCCGATCACCATATCGCGACCAATCGGCGTGGTCGACGTGCGAGGCGTGCGGGATCGACGCCTCGGTGAGCGATACACGCTGACGTCTCCGACAAAGCGATATCCGAGGGACGATTCTGCGCGAATCAAGTTTCCGTATTCGAGAAGAGCCTTTCTCAGGCCAGAGATCTGAACCTTCAGATTGGCTTCATCCACGGTTCGCCCGTGCCATGCCCGTTCGTACAGCGCTGCCCTTGAAACGAGTTCTCCCGGCGTTTCGAGCAGGGCGCCCAATATCGCAGCCGCTCGCGAGCCAAGCCGGACAGGGGTTTCACCGCGCAACAGCAGGCGTCTAGCCAGGCTGAACCGAAATGGCCCAAATGCAATTTCCGGTCCCGACATGCCCGCTCAGCCCTCGTTGCGACTCACCGAACTCTCGACAGCCCCGCGCTCCAGACCTGCGGATCAACATAGCGTAGCCGTCTTCGATCAGTCACCGTCGAGAGCACCACCGCGATGGCCGAAGGCGCGAGGCTCCCGCCCTCGGCTACGACGCCCGCCCGACGGGTGCGCGCTCGAGCCAGCGGCGTGCCTGATGGATGGTCGTGAAGGTCCTGAGGCGCCGGCCGGGCCGCAGCATGCCACTGACGCTTCTGAGGAAGGCATCGTTTCCTGTCGAGCCGGTGAAGATGGCCATCGGCCCCGGCGTTCCGCTCCACTTGAGCGACCTGGCGTAGGCTCCGAGCTCGGCAATCTCCTCGGCGGACAGGTGGCACTCGGCGCGGCTTGCATCCAGGAGCTTGCGATAGTGCGCGGCGCCCGCCTCCTCGAGCCCCTTGAAGTACGCCATCAGCTCGTCCTTGGTGACGGCGCCCTGCGAGACGCAGACCACCATCTGCTCGAGTGGTGCGATTTTCCAGTGCAGCGGCATGACGATGCCATTTGGCGCAAGCTTGGTGGCATGCCAAGAGCGATCTTTGGGCGTAGGCGGTCAGTGCCGCTTGAAGTACTGCACGGCCCGTTCATGTTTCTCGGCCGCCGCCCGCGATTTGAAGGTGCCGAGGTTGCGCCGCCGGCCGGTCCTGGGATCGATCTTGCGCGAATAGAGGCGGTATTCGCCGGATGAGAGCTTGCGGATCATGGGTACTCCCTTTTCAGCTTGCTCGGTGTCGTCCCGAGCGAAGCGAGGGACCTTTGGGCAACAGAAGGGTCCCTCGCTACGCTCGGGATGACACTATTGCCTTGATGACTGTTCGTGCGACCAGACGAACGTCAGCGCCTTCTGGGGGTTGCGGAGACGCCCATGGGACCTAGCGCCCGTACTGCTCGTCACTGACCTTTTCCATCCAGTCGACGACCTTGCCGTCGAGATGCTCCTGGATCGCGACGTGGGTCATTCCCGTTTTCGGTGCCGCGCCATGCCAGTGCTTCACGCCCGGCGGGATCCAGACGATGTCGCCCGGCCGGATCTCCTGGACCGCGCCACCCCATGACTGCGCGCGGCCGACGCCGGCCGTCACGATCAGGATCTGGCCGAGCGGGTGGGCGTGCCAGGCGCTGCGGGCGCCCGGCTCGAAGGTGACGGAACCACCCGACGTGCGACCCGGATCGCGCGCCGGGAAGAGCGGATCGACGCGCACCGCGCCGGTGAACCGGTCCGCCGGTCCCGTGGTCGATGGCTGGGAGCCGGCGCGCTGGATCACCAGCTCCGGGGCTTGGGCGAAAGACGACGCCACCAGGAGGAACGATGCGAGCGTCACGGCGAGCAGTCTCATATTCTTCCTTTCATTGCCGGGAGCGCTAGAAGCCCGGGTACTGGTCGTCACCGACCTTCTCCATCCAGTCGACGACCTTGCCGTTCAGCGCTTCCTGGATGGCGATATGGGTCATCGCCGTCGTCGCCTTGGCGCCGTGCCAATGCTTCTCGCCGGGCGCGGTCCAGATCACGTCGCCCGGGCGGATCTCCTCGACCGGCCCGTCCCAACATTGCACCCAGCCACAGCCCGCCGTGACGATCAGCGTCTGGCCGAGCGGATGGGTGTGCCAGTTGCTGCGCGCGCCCGGCTCGAAGGTGACGGAGGCGCCGGATGCCCGCCCCGGCTCTGGCGCCTTGAACAACGGGTCGACGCGCACCGTGCCGGTGAACCAGTCGGCCGGTCCCCTGTTCGAGGCCTGCGCGCCGTTGCGTTTGATCTCCATGGTCACTCTCCGTTATCGCGGTTCCAGCCGCAGCGTGGTCGACAGCAGCTCGGGCTTCACCATCGTCAGGGCGTAGGGGCTCGGCCGGTACTTCCGGAGATACTCGCCGCTCGCGCGTTCGATCGCACCAGGATCGCTCGCCGGGACCGCGCACACCGCCAGCTGCCGGCCGGCAACCTCGAGGGTGGCGCTCGCGCCGGCCGCGAGATCGCGATACCAGCGGCCCCGGGTACCCTGCACCGAGCGCACGAAGGCATCGTCGCCGTCTGCCACCACCCAGATCGGCACGGCACTCGCGGGGTGCTTGTCGGTCCGGATCGTGACCTCGTTGGCGTCGCGCAGCGCGCGAAGCGTATCGTGGTCGAAGGTCGTCATGACGGCACCTGCCCGGCTGGTGTTTCGACGATGTATTGAGGCGCTTCGCCCACCAGAATCTCGCATTCGGTGCACAGGAATGCTGCCACGCCAAGTTTCTCCGTCGTCCGAGCAAGATTGGCAGCGCCAGGCCGCGCGACTAGCCGCTATAGTCCGAATGGACTTATGAGCAGAGGTCATGAATGCAGCGCGGCAATCTCGATGATCTGCTGGCCTTCGTGGCGGTCGCGCGCGAGCGCAGCTTCACCAGGGCCGCCGCCAAGCTCGGCGTGTCGCAGTCGGCGCTCAGCCACACGATCCGCGGGCTCGAGGCGCGGCTCGGCGTGCGGCTCCTGACCCGCACCACGCGCAGCGTGTCGCCGACGCAGGCCGGCGACCGGCTCTTGCAGACAGTCGGACCGCGGTTCGACGAGATCGATGCCGAGGTGGTGGCATTGAGCGAGTTCCGCGACCGGCCCGCCGGCACCATCCGGCTCACGAGCATCGACTATGTCGTCGACACGATCCTGTGGCCGAGGCTCTCCGGGTTCCTGCGGCAATATCCCGACATCAAGGTCGAGATCATCGTCGACTACGGCCTGACCGACATCGTCGCCGAGCGGTTCGACGCCGGCGTGCGCGGCGGCGAGCAGGTCGCCAAGGACATGATCGCAGTGCGCATCGGGCCCGACCTGCGCATGGCCGTAGTGGGAGCGCCGACCTACTTCAAGAAGCGGACGCTGCCCAAGACCCCGCAGGAGCTGGTCGAGCACGATTGCATCAACCTCCGCCTGCCGACCCACGGCGGCCTCTATGCCTGGGAGTTCGAGAAGGGCGGACGGGAACTCAGGGCGCGCGTCGACGGCCAGCTCGTCTTCAACGGCACGATGCAGATGCTCAATGCCGCGCTGGCAGGCTTCGGTCTCGCGTACGTGCCGGAAGAGCTGGTGCTGCCGCACCTGGCGAAGGGCCGGTTGGTGCGCGCGCTGGCGGACTGGTGTCCGTCCTACCCGGGCTACCATCTCTACTACCCCAGCCGCCGCCAGTCCTCGCCGGCCTTCGCTCTGCTGGTCGACGCGCTGCGCTATCGCGGAGGGCGCAACGCGGCCTAGCGCCTCATCGTATGGTGACGCCGCCATCCACGGCGAGCGCGTGGCCGAGCACGAAACTCGCACCCGGGCTGCACAGCCAGAGAACCGCCGCAGCGATCTCCTCGCAGCGCGCCAGGCGCCCGATCGGCTGCTCCTTCAGCAGTTCGCGCATGGCGTCCGCCTGGGTCTCCATCATGACTTTCGCCATTGGCGTCTCGACCATGCCCGGGCACACGGCGTTGACGCGGATCCCTCGTGTGGCGTTTTCCAGCGCCGCACATTTGGTCAGGCCGAGGATGCCGTGCTTGGTCGCTCGATAGATGCCACGGCCGGCGGCGCCGACCAGTCCGCCCATCGACGAGCAATTGACGATGGCACCGCTGCCCCGCTCGCGCATGTGGAGCAGCTCGTACTTCATGCAGCTCCAGACGCCGCGCAGATTGATCGCGGTCACGCGATCGAAGTCCCCGACGTCGGCGTCGGCCGTCTCCATGAGCGGCGCCTGCACGCCGGCATTGTTGAATGCCGCATCCAGGCGTCCGAAGGTCGCGACGGTCTGCCCGACCATCGCCGCCACGTCATCGTCGTCGGCGACGTCGCAACGGATGCCGATCGCCTTGTGACCGGCCGCCACCAGCTGTTGCGCAGCGGACCTCGCTCCCTCCTCGTTGATGTCGGCCAAGGTGACAGCGGCGCCGGCCTCGGCGAATGCCTGGGCCGTCGCGAGGCCGATGCCGGAGGCGGCGCCGGTGACCAGGGCCACCTGATTTTCGAAGTCCGGGTTCATGAGGTCATCCCTAGTTCGCCATGTACCCGCCATCGACGGTGAAGGCGCCGCCGGCAACGTAGCGTGCGCGATCCGACGACAGCCAGCACACCATCTCGCCGACATCCGCAGGCATACCGACCTCGCGGAAGGGCACGCGGGCCAGAAGCTCGGGGCCGCGCTCGGCGATGATCTGCGCCGTCATGTCGGTGTCGATCCAACCCGGACAGACGCAGTTGACGCGGATCTTGGGGGCGTACTCGATGGCGGCGGTCTTGGTCAGGCCGACGACGCCGTGCTTGCTGGCGGCATAGGCCGCGGTGCTGAGGAAGCCGGTCAGGCCCGCCAGGGACGCGGTGTTCACGATCGATCCCGAACCCTGCTGCTGGGCCATCTGCTGCAGTTCTGCCCTCATGCACAGCCAGGTGCCCTTGAGGTTCACCTGAATGAGCCGGTCGAAAGCCTCTTCGGGCCACTCGGCCGTGAGCTTGCCGCGCACGCCCGCCAGCGAGCCGTTGATGCCGGCATTGTTGAACGCGCAATCGAGCCGTCCGTAGGCTGCGAGGGTGGCGGCCATCATCGCCGAGACATCGGCAGGCTTGCTGACATCGACGACGATCGCCGTCGCCTCGCCGCCCGCCTTGATGATCAGATCCGCGGTCTCCTTGACGCCGTCGGCTGCGAGATCGGCGACGGCGATCCGCGCGCCTTCGCGGGCGAACAACAGCGCGGTCCCGCGGCCGATGCCGCGGGCAGCGCCGGTGATCAGCGCGACCTTTCCCTCCAGCATCCCAGCCATTGGCCGACTCCTTGCTATTTGGGCCGCTTTTCGAAGACGTCCTTGGCCACCGGCATTGCCGAGAAGACGTTGGGCCAGCCGACATAGAAGGCGAGATGCGTGATGGCTTCCGCGGCCTCGCTCTGCGTCAGCCCGTTATCCATTCCCAGATTGAGATGGGCGGTAAGCTGAGCCATCTGTCCCGCAGCGACGAGGGCGCTGACCGTCACGAGGCTGCGATCGCGGGGCGCAAGATCGGGGCGGAGCCAAAGGTCGCGGAACAGGACATCGGTCGTGTACTGCACGACGCCCGGGAACGTCGCGCCGAACTGCTGGCCGACGCGGCTCGCCCGGTTGGCCTCCTGGGCCTCGTTGAGCGCAAGCAGCGGCGGTGACGCGGCGGCAAGCTGATCGAGCCCGATATTGCGACGGGCGAAGACATCCTTCGCTGCGGCCGTTGCCGCCACGGCATTCGACCAGCCGGCATAGAACGCCAGGTGCGTGATGATCTCGGAGATCTCGGCCGGCTTGACGCCATTGTCGAGTGCCCGCTCGAGCTGGCCCGCCATATCCGCGGTCTGGTTGCGCGCGACCATCGCCGCCAACGTGACGATGCTGCGGTCGCGGGCGCCAAGGCCGGGACGCCGCCACAGGTCGGCGAGCGGCCCCTGCGCGTACTTTTCGAGCGCCGGCGCGACCTTTCGGACATTGTCGAGCGTGTTGGCGTCCAACATGTGCTTGGCCTCCTCCGCGTGGACTGAGACCGGAGCGATCAAGGAAAGCGACAGGACTGTCGTGACAAGACGTTTCACGGAACCTCTTTCGGACCGGGTCCACCTGGTCCGAG
>Ga0075369_10000709_pt1 | contig 10731 bp, 9 predicted proteins | sample EndMethybrTD3034_FD_71400 | JGI IMG/M metagenome (GOLD analysis project Ga0075369, IMG submission 71400) | Populus endosphere microbial communities from Tennessee, USA - Endosphere MetaG P. TD hybrid TD303-4 | ecosystem: Host-associated > Plants > Roots > Endosphere | place: USA: Tennessee...
GTTCGCGAGGTTGCGGCCGATGGCCAAAAGCTTGATCGCCGCGGCGCCGCCCCAGCGGTCCATGTCCCAGGTCGATTGCCAGCCGCCCAGGTTGGAATGCTGCGTGCCGGGATGGCTTTTATGCCGCTCGGCAATGGCTTTGCTGAGATCGACGTTGAGCGCAGCCGCATCGGGCAAATCCGAGATCACCACCGGCGTGGAGAACAGCGGGACGATCTCGGAGGTCATGATCTTCCCCTTCCTCCCCAGCGAAGCTGGGGAGGTGGCCGAAGGCCGGAGGGGTCATGGGCTGCAGCGACGATGCTCATGACCCCTCCGCCCGCTTCGCGGGCACCTCCCCATCGCGGATTCCGCGATGGGGAGGAATGATAGACGCGTCCAGCGGCCAGCGCGGGCGTGGCTTGAAATCCAAGTCGTCGGTCAGGCCGAGTCGCAGCCGCTCGATGCCGGCCCAGGCGATCATGGCGCCGTTGTCGGTGCAGAGTTTCACGGGCGGCGCGACCAGGCGCGCGCCATTGCGAGCGGCAACTTCTTCAAGGCGGCCGCGGAGATAGAGGTTCGCGGCAACGCCACCGGCGACGACCAGAGTCGGCGACGGCGCCATGGCCAGCGCGTTGGCGCAGCGGTCGGCCAAAACGTCACCGACGGTGCGCTGGAAGGAGGCACAGAGATCGGCGCGAGCACCCTGGTCATTCGGATCGAGCTTCTCGACGGCCTGGCGCACCGCCGTCTTGAGGCCGGAGAAAGAGAAGTCGCAGCCGGGCTTGCGCCACATCGGCCGCGGCAAGGAAAAGCGCTGCACATCGCCGTCCTTGGCCAGGCGCTCGACCGCCGGGCCTCCCGGGAATCCCAGGCCCAAAAGCTTGGCGGTCTTGTCGAAGCATTCGCCGACGGCGTCATCGATGGTGGTGCCGAGCCGCGTGAAGTCTCCCGGACCGCGCACCGTCAGGAGCTGGCAATGGCCGCCCGAGACCAGCAGCAGCAGATAAGGAAAGTCGACCTGCTCGGTCAGCCGCACGGTGAGCGCATGGCCTTCGAGATGGTTGATGGCGAGGAACGGCTTTTCGCGCGCAAAGGCCAGGCCCTTGGCCGCCATGACGCCCACCATGACGCCGCCTATGAGCCCCGGTCCGCCGGTGGCGGCGATGGCGTCGAGATCGTCGAGGTCGAGCCTGGCCTCGGTCAGGGCGTCCTCGACCAGCCCATCGATGCGCTCGAGATGGGCGCGCGCGGCGATCTCCGGCACGACGCCGCCGAAGCGGCGGTGCTCGGTCTGCTGGCTGTAGACGACGTTGGCGAGGATCAGGCCGCCAGGCGCCGACCCGGCCGGCGCCTCGACGATGGCGACGGCGGTCTCGTCGCAGCTCGTTTCGATGCCCAGGACGCGCATGCGTGTCTTCTAGCCTCCGTCGTCTGGCTACGCTAGAGCAGCACCATGGCAGCCTTGAGACCAGCAGCCCTGAGACTGGGAACGCGCGGCAGCAAGCTCGCGCTCACCCAGGCCGGATTGGTGCGCGACGCGCTGGCGCGGTCGGTGCCGGCATTGGCCGCCCCCGACGCCGTCGAGATCGTCGTCATCAAGACCACGGGCGATGCGATCCAGGACCGGCCGCTCAGCGAGGCCGGCGGCAAGGGCCTGTTCGTCAAGGAGATCGAGGAGGCGATGCTGGGGCATCGCATCGATGTCGCCGTGCACAGCATGAAGGACATGCCGACGGCGCAGCCGGCCGGGTTGCTGATCGCCGCCTTCCTGGCGCGCGAGGATGCACGCGACGTGCTGATCGCGGGCGACGTCAAGCGCATCGCCGACCTGAAGCAAGGCGCCGTGGTCGGCACCTCAGCCCTGCGGCGGCGCGCCCAGCTGCTGCATCGCCGTCCCGACCTCAAGATCGTCACCCTGCGCGGCAATGTCGACACCAGGCTGCGCAAGCGCGAGGCGGGGGAAGTCGAAGCGACCATCCTGGCGCTGGCCGGCCTGAAGCGACTCGGCCTGGAGCATGTCGGCGCGGCGATCCCCGAGGACGAGATGCTGCCGGCCGTCGGCCAGGGCGCGATCAGCATCGAATGCCGCGCCGACGACGCGAAGACGCGGGGCTGGCTTGCCGCCATCGACCACGGCCCGACCGCGACCTGCGTGAAAGCCGAGCACGCCATGCTTTCCGTGCTCGACGGCTCGTGTCGCACGCCGATTGCCGGTCATGCAGTTCTCACAGACGGCGTGATTCATCTTCGCGGGCTGATCGCCAAGCCCGACGGCTCCGAGCTGATCGCCACCGAACGGCGCGGCGGCTTCGCCGATGCCGAGGCGCTGGGCCGCGATGCCGGGCACGAATTGCTGCGCCGCGGCGGGCCGGGCTTTCTCTCGACCTGACGGCATCGCATCCCTAGATTCGACGCATGCGTTCGCTGTCGATCCTGTGTGCGCTGGCCGCGCTGCTCGCCGCCTGCGAAACCGCGCCGGTCACCGGCCGCTCCCAGATGATGCTGGTGGGCGAGAGCGAGGAACGCCAGATGGGCCTGCAGGCCTATCGCGAGGTCCTGTCCAAGGAGCAGCTGTCGGAAGACGCCAAGACCAACGCGCTGGTCGAGAAGGTCGGCCGCCGCATCGCCGCTGCCGCCGAGCGGCCGCCCGGAGACCTGTGGCGCGCGCCGCGCTTTCGCTGGGAATTCAAGACCATCGACAAGAACGAGCCCAACGCCTTCTGCCTGCCCGGCGGCAAGGTCGTGGTCTACACCGGCATCCTGCCGATAACCCGCACCGAGGCGGGGCTCGCCGTCGTGATCGGCCACGAGGTCGCGCATGCGCTGGCGCGCCACGGCGCCGAGCGCATGAGCGACCAGATGGTGGCGCAGGTCGGCGCCACTGCCGCCGCGGTGGCATTGTCGGCCACCGTCACCGGCCGCAGCCGCGCCTACCTGCCGGCAATGATGGCGGCGGTGGGCGCCGGCGCGACCTATGGCTACATCCTGCCGATGTCGCGGGCGCAGGAATCGGAGGCCGACCGCATCGGGCTGATCCTGATGGCGATGGCCGGCTACGATCCGCGCGAGGCCGTCACGGTGTGGGAACATATGCGCGCCGCCAACACCGGTCCCCGCAAGGCGGAATGGCTCAGCACTCATCCAGCCGATACCACGCGCATTGCCGACATTCGACACTGGCTGCCCGAAGCGATGAAGTATTATCGCCCGCAATGACTGAAACCGCCGAATACGACGCCACCGGGCTCTTGTGCCCCTTGCCCGTGCTGCGCGCCAATCGCAAGCTGCGCGAGCTGCCGGTCGGCGGGCTTTTAACGGTGCGTGCCACCGATCCCGCCGCCGAGCAGGACTTTCCCGCCTATTGCAAGCAGACCGGCCACGAGCTGGTTTCGAGTCGGCGGGACGGCGATGTCCTGATATTCGTCATCCGCAAGAATCCACTGCAAGAGTAACGACATGCCGCAATCGACCTTCAAGACGATCGACTCCATCGACGTGTCCGGAAAGCGCGTCCTGGTACGCGTCGATCTCAACGTGCCGATGAAGAACGGCAAGGTGACCGACGCTACGCGCATCGAGCGCGCCGCGCCGACGCTCAGCGAACTTGCGGCCAAGGGCGCCAAGGTGATCGTGCTCAGCCACTTCGGCCGGCCCGACGGCAAGCGCGTGCCCGAGATGTCGTTGAAGCCGCTGGTCGAGCCATTGTCGCAGGCGCTCGGCAAACCGGTGGCCTTCGCCGAGGACTGCGTCGGACCTCTCGCCGAGGAGGCCGTGCGCGTGCTGAAGCCGGGCGAGGTGCTGCTGCTGGAGAACCTGCGCTTCCACAAGGAAGAGGAGAAGAACGACGCGGGCTTCATCGACAAGCTCTCGGTGCTGGGCGACGCCTACGTCAACGACGCCTTCTCCGCCGCGCATCGCGCGCACGCCTCGACCGAGGGCCTGGCCAATCGCCTGCCCGCCGCGGCCGGCCGCCTGATGCAGGCCGAGCTCGAAGCGCTCGACAAGGCGCTGGGCAATCCCAAGCGGCCGGTCTGCGCTGTCGTGGGCGGCGCCAAGGTCTCCACCAAGCTCGACCTTTTGGGCAACCTGGTCAGCAAGGTCGGCAAGTTGATCATCGGCGGCGGCATGGCCAATACCTTCCTGGCTGCGCAAGGGATCAACATCGGCAAGTCGCTGGCCGAGAAGGACCTCGCCGATACGGCACGCGAGATCATGGCCAAGGCCAAGGCGGCCAACTGCGAGATCCTGCTGCCGGTCGACGTCGTGGTCGCGAGTGAATTCAAGGCCGGCGCCCCGAGCCAGGTGGTCGACGCCAAGGCCTGCCCCGACGACCAGATGATCCTCGATGTCGGGCCGAAGTCGGTCGCGGTCTACGTCAAGCAGGTTGCCAAGTGCGCGACCCTGGTGTGGAACGGCCCGCTCGGCGCTTTCGAGATCAAGCCGTTCGACAACGGCACCGTGACCCTGGCGCGCGCTGTCGCCGAGCAGACCAGCGCCAAGAAGCTTCTGTCGGTGGCAGGCGGCGGCGATACGGTGGCGGCGCTGGCCGCGGCCGGCGTCGAGGAGAAGTTCTCCTACGTCTCGACCGCGGGCGGCGCCTTCCTGGAATGGATGGAAGGCAAGACGCTGCCCGGCGTTGCAGCCCTCATACGGGCGGCGTAGGACAGGAGGCGATGAGCACGCCACCGCCGCTGCCCGAACGGCCACGCCTGCCGTGGGATCCGCCCGATCACTTCGAGAAGCGGATTCCCGACGGCGACAACCGCGAGCGGCTGGTGTGCGCGCGCTGCGAGTTCATCCACTACCAGAACCCCAAGATCGTCGCTGGCGCGGTCTGCACCTGGAACGACAGGATCCTTCTGGCCAAGCGGGCCATCGAACCGCGCAAGGGTTTCTGGACCTTGCCCGCAGGCTACATGGAGCTGGGCGAGACTACCGAGCAGGCGGCGCAACGTGAAGCGCGCGAAGAAGCCTGCGCCACCATCGAGATCGATCGCCTGCTCGCCATGTACAGCGTGGCGCGCATCGGCCAGGTGCAGATCATGTATCGCGCCCGGTTGGTGAGCGCCGACGTCGCCGCCGGACCTGAGAGCGAGGACGTAGCACTGGTGGAATGGAAGGACATTCCCTGGGAACAGCTCGCCTTCCCGACCGTGGTCTGGGCGCTCGCCCACTTCCATGAATCGCGCGGCAAGACCGACTTCGCGACCTACTCGAATCCCACGGGCGACCTCGCCCGCATGTGGCCGCCGCGCAAGCCGGCGGGCGTGTAGGCACAATATTTCCTCCCCAGCGAAGCTGGGGAGGTGTCCGCGCAGCGGACGGAGGGGTCATGAGCAACAGTACTGGTGCTCATGACCCCTGCGGCCCTTCGGGCCACCTCCCCATCGTATGACGATGGGGAGGAAGCTCATGCGGCGAACAGGATGCATCGCTCGGGTTGGATCGCGACCCAGGCGCGATCCCCCGGGCGGGCCCCCATCACGGGATGAACCACGGTCCGCAGCAGGATCGGGCCGAGCCGCAGCTGGCATTCGCTCATGCCGCCCTGGAAAACGATGCGTTCGACGGCGCATTCGATCGCGCCGTCGACGGGATCGAGATGGGTCGTCGCATCCTCGGGGCGGAAGATCACGTCGACCGGCGCGCCGCGTGACAGGATGGCGCGCGACGGCACCTGCACCGTGCTGGCGCCGCCATCGAGCGCCACTTCCGTAAGGCCGCCCTGGGCGTCGACCACCTTGCCGCGCAGGATGTTCGCACTGCCGAGGAAGTTCGCGACCGTGCGGTCGACGGGCCTGCCATATACCTCGCGCGGCGCTCCGCTCTGAACGATCCGGCCCGCCGACATCACCGCCACCGTGTCGGACATGGCCAGCGCCTCGGACTGGTCGTGTGTCACATACAGCGTCGTGACGCCGGTCCGGGCGATCAGTTCCTGAAGCTCGAAGCGCATCTGTTCGCGCAACTTGGCGTCGAGGTTGCTGAGCGGCTCGTCGAGCAGCAGGAGCTTCGGCCGGCGCACCAGGGCGCGCGCGAAGGCGACGCGCTGCTGCTGGCCGCCCGACAACTTGGTCGCCGGCCGGGTGGCATAGCTCTCCATGCCCACCAGGCGCAGCGCATCCATGACCCGAGCCTTGATGTCGGCTGCCGCCACGCGCGGCCGCTGAACGCGCAGCGGATAGGCGACGTTGGCGAATACATCCATGTGCGGCCAGATCGCATAGGACTGGAACACCAGGCCGATGTCGCGCTCGAAGGTGGGCACATGTGCGCCCCGCTCGACATCAGCCACGACGTGACCGCCGATCGAGATCGAGCCGCCATCCGGTTCCTCGAGCCCGGCGACGCAGCGCAAGGTCGTCGACTTGCCGCAGCCCGATTCGCCTAGCAGCGTGTAGAAGCCGCCCTGCGGGACATCGAAGTCGATGCCCTTCAGCGCCTGGTAGCTGCCGTCGGCGGTAGCGTAGGTCTTGGTAAGGCCTCTGACTGTGAGCATCTCAGGAGTCGCCCTGGCGAGAGAGGAGCTGCCGGCGCAGCACGAAAATCACCGGCGTGACGAACAGCAGGATGAGCGTGCCGACAGCCGCCGCCTGCGCGGTCTGCCGGTCGGCCTGCAGCTTCCACATGATGACGCTCAGCACCCAATTGTCCTCGGACTGCAGGACCATCGGGATCGTGAACTCCCGGAAGCCCACGATGAACAGCAGCACGAAGCTCGCCATCAGCGACGGCGCCAGCAGCGGCAGCACCACCCGGCGCACGGTGTCCAGCCAGCGGCCGCCCGAGGCGGCAGAAGCCTCCTCGAGCTCCGCATGGATCTGCATCAACGAAGCGCGCGACAGGCGGGTCGAGACGGCCAGGCGATACGAATAGGCAAGGATCAAGATCCACACGGTGCCGTAGAGCCCGATCGGGATCGTGAGATGCAGCACCATGACCGCGAAGCCTGCGATGACCGACGGGATGCCGATCGACATGAAGCTCACGACGTCGAGCAGCGCGCGGCCGGGGAAGCGCAGGCGCAGGATCTGCCAGGCGAGCAGCGCGCCGACCAGGGTGATGAGGCCGGCGCTGAGGCCCGCGACCAGGAAGGTGTTGCCAACCGCGGGCCAGAAGCGCCGGTCGGCGAAAAGCGCGCGGTAGGCATCGAGGTTGAGGCTTTCGTTGCTGCCGCCGGAAAAGCTCGTCCACACCAGCACGACCGCGGGCAGGATCGCGCCGACGACGAGATAGAAGCCAACGAAAAGCAGCGCCGGCATGCGCCAGCGGCCGAGCGGATAGCGGGTCGGCCGGTAGCCCTTGCCGGTGACCGTGACGAAGCGGTCGGCGCGCTTGATCAGGTTGTTGTAGATGGCCAGCAGCACCACGGCGGCGACAAGGAACAGCAGGGCCACCGCGGCGGCCTTGCCATAGGCCGGCAACTCGTCTTCGGGATTGAGCTCGAAGTAGATCCGCGTGCTGAAGACGTTGATGCGTGCGGGAAAGCCGATGATCAACGGCATCTCGAACTGTTCGAGCGCGACCAGGGTCGCCAGGATCAGCGGGGCGAGCACGCCGGGGCGCAGCACCGGCAGGGTCACCCGCAGGAAAGTCGTCAGCGGACGCGCACCCGAGGCACTGCTGGCCTCCTCCAGGGCTGGATTCATGGTCCGCATCGCCGCGCCGAGCAGCAGGAAGACGAAGGGCACCGAGGCGATGCCCTGGCACAGGATCAGGCCAGGCATGCTGAAGATGTTGATCGGCCCCGGCGAGCCGAGGCCCAGCACACCGCGCAGCATGACGTTGATCCAGCCTGCATTCGGCGCGAAGAGCAGCGTCCAGGCGAAAGCCATGACGACGCCCGGCACCAACAGCGGAAACAGGATCGCGGTGAAAAGAGTGGTGCGCCACGGCAGGTCGGTACGCTCGACCAGCCATGCCAGGGTGAATGCCGTCAGAAACGTCACCGTGACCGAGCCGGCGACGAAGATCGCCGTGTTCGGCAGCACGCTCGAGACCAACGGCGTATTGACGTAGACGTCGATGAGATTGTCGAAGGTCCAGTGGGCGCCCGGCTCGAACGGCAGCAGGTCGCTCGGGCCTCGGAAGGCCGTCGCGAGCAGCGCAAGGAGCGGCGCCATCACCAGATAGATCGCCGCCGCTGCGGCGCCCGCGACGACGATGCTGCCGGCGAGGCCGAGCTGGCCTCGTCGGCGCTTGCGTCGTGCGACGTCGACGACCGGTGCCTGGTCCGCCTGTACCGCCACCGGCGCTAGCCCTGGCCGCGGACGATTGCCACCAGCTTGCGGTAGTACTCGGCACGCTGGTTCATCGTCTCGACATCCTCGTAGATGACCTTGGAACCGGCTGCCTTGATCTCCTGGGCAAGCGGTGACTTCGAGTTGGCGCGGATGTCGGCCTGGCCAGCCAGTTCCTCGTAGAGCATCTTGGCCTCTGGCGAGAGCAGCCAGGCGATCAGCAGCCTGCCCGCATTGGGATGCGGCGCCTGCTTCACGGCACCGAGCACGAACTGGGTCGCCGGCACCATCTCCATCACCTGATAGCCCACGTTCAGCCCGTCGCGGTTCATCAGGAAGGCCCCGCTGACGCTCTCGGCGACGGCGAGCTGGCGCTCGCCCGACTTCAGGAAGTTCGCCACCGGCGAGGTCGCCACCAGGAGCTTGCGTTGCTCGATCAGGGTCTTGATCCACTTCTCGGTCCGGTCGAATCCCCAGTCGATCGCGAGATACCCGCCCAGCCGCGGCAGCAGGAAGCTGTCGGAGACCAGCTTGTCGTTCCATTGCGGGTCGAGCAGGGCCTCCCAGGCACGCGGCACCTGCTCCTTGGTGAGCTTGCTCTTGGCGAAAATCGGCGCGTAGACGTAGTTGTGGTTGGCCACGGCCTCGCCGTCCCAGAAGATGTCACGATCCTGGGCGCCGTACTGGCGCCAGTCGAACTTCTCCAACAAGCCGCGCTTCTGGACTTCGAGCGTGCCGCCGAGTGAGAAGGTCCAGACGTCGACGGCATGGCGGCCGGCACGCTTCTCGGCGATCAGCCGCGAGCTCGCCTGCTGGTCGCCCAGCCAGTTCACCTTCACGGCGGGAAAGCGCTTGGCGAATTCCGCCGGGATCCACTGGACCGATGGCGCGCCCGGTGCCCAGATCGTGACCTCTGCGTCCGGCTTGGCCTTCTCGTAGAGCTCGGCAAGCTGCGGTGAGACGCCGGCGGCCGGCTGTGCGGACGCGCGGCGAATGGCCGGCGCAGCGGCGAACGCGAGAGCACCGGCGATCACCGCGCGGCGCGACGAGCGCAATTTCTTGTCCTGCATGACGTGTTCCTCCTAGGCTGTCGCCTTGTTCCATTGCCTCCGCAGGAGCGCCCTCTGGGGAGCGCTTCGTCCTGCGGAGGAGACGCTTCGCGCAGCGTCTCCGCGTGCTCCGGCTGCTACTCGGCGGCTTGCAGCAGGAAGCCCATGGGGCTCTGCGCCTTGCGCAGTTCCTCGGCGTAGGCATCGAGCCAGTCGACCTTGTCCGAGGCGATGAACGAGCCGCCACGCGCGCCGCGCACCAGTTCGGGCCGGTCCACCGTCGCCGGTATCGAGCCATCTTTTTGATGCGCCTGTGCGGCGGCAATGAGGCGTCGGCGCGTGATGGCGATCATGCGGTCGCTCGGCGCGAGATGCTCGAAGCTGCGATCGACGATGCCCTCATCGGGCCCTTCCATGCTCTCGACCATGGCCTGGTCCTGCTGGCCGATCCCCTGGATGCCGGAGAAGGACTTGCCGCTCGCCTGCTCCTCGCGATCGATCAGATAGTCGTTCTCGCGGTTGGCCTTCAGGCGCCAGCGACCGAGCCAGTCGGTCGTGGTTGGCAGGAAGTCGCGCGTCACCGCCGCGCCGGGAATCGAGCTGCCGTCCTTCAAGGTGCGCAGCGCCTGCTCGCGCTTCGACCAGGCAAGCACGTAGGTCATGGTGTGGCTGTCGTCCAAGGGCACCGACAGCGTCGCCTGGATCATGTTGCTGAAGGTGCCATCCGGCACCATCGCGAAGCACGGGAACGCGAAGTGGGCGAAGCGATGGAACAGGTTGCCGGGATCGGCCGGGCGATAGGCCGTGTACATCGTGCCCCAGTCCGTCTCCTTGACATGGTAACGCGGCGCGCGATCGACCAGGCCCCAGCGGTGCATGGTCTTGGGATCGACGTCGTCGGGCTTCACGCCGCCGACATGCAGGAACCCGAAGTGCGAGGTGTCGATATCGCCTTCGAGCGACTGCAGCCAGTTGCAGTCGCGCTGGTGGCACATCACGATGCGCTCGTCGGCGGGCAGGCCGAAGACCTCGAGCGCCGGCAGCGGCGGCGGCACCTCGCGCTTGCCCATGTAGACCCAGACCATTCCGCCGAGCTCGGCGACCTTGTAGGCCTTGGCCTTGACCCGCTCCGTGAAGCGCTGGTCTTCCGGGATGTTGGGCATGTCGAGGCAGTTGCCTTCGACGTCGAACTTCCAGCCGTGATAGGCGCAACGGAGGCCGCCTTCTTCGTTGCGTCCGAAGAACATGGAGGCGCAGCGGTGCGGACAGCGATGATCCAGGATGCCGATGCGGCCCGAGCTGTCGCGGAAGGCGATCAGCTTCTCGCCCAGCAGCTTCAGCCGCGTCGGCGTGGCATCCGGCGCCAGCTCCTGCGGCAGGCAGGCGGGAATCCAGTATTCGCGCATCAGCTCGCCCATCGGCGTGCCCGGTCCAACGCGAGTCAGAATGTCGTTGCTGTC
>Ga0075369_10000711_pt1 | contig 10721 bp, 6 predicted proteins | sample EndMethybrTD3034_FD_71400 | JGI IMG/M metagenome (GOLD analysis project Ga0075369, IMG submission 71400) | Populus endosphere microbial communities from Tennessee, USA - Endosphere MetaG P. TD hybrid TD303-4 | ecosystem: Host-associated > Plants > Roots > Endosphere | place: USA: Tennessee...
GTCTACGACTGGTGTGCGCACGTGATTCTGCGCGCCTTCGGCGTCGAGGCGAAAACCGAGCTGGAGAACGCGGTTTCGAGCGTCGAGCTGTCGGCGATGATCGCCGAGTCCCTTTCGGAGGGCCTGCTGGATCCCGAGGAGCACAACCGTCTGTCGAGGGCCTTGCGGATCCGCAACCGCGTGGTGGGCGACGTCGCGGTGGCGCTCGGCGGGGTGCACGCGGTGCCGGTGGCAGCCGACGGTTCCGGTCCGACGGTGGCGGCGATCCAGCGTGCACTGGCCGAGACCGGCTACTCCCGTTTCCCCGTCGTCGACCTGTTCGGCGACTTCATCGGATACCTGCACATCAAGGACGTGCTGCCGCTGGTGAACGACCCCGATGCGGTGCTGGACTCGTCGATGGTCCGGCCGCTGCCGAAGGTGCCCGCGTCGTTGCCGCTGCCCGACGCGCTTACCCGGCTGCGGCGCGACAACAGCCACCTGGCCCTGGTCACCGACGCCGGCGGCGTGATCTCGGCGATGGTGGCGCTGGAAGACCTGGTCGAAGACCTGGTCGGCGCCGTTCGCGACGGGACGCATCGTGGCTGAGTCGGTGCTCCACGAGACCGACTGGCTCGACCGCGAGCGGATGCACCGCAAGCGGGCGGACGACTTCTGTGAGCCGCATCGCAGGCGGGCCGCGGCCGGCGAGGCCCACCCGGTGTGGGACTTCCTCTTCACCTACTACAGCCTGCGACCGCGGCAACTGCGGATCTGGCACCCCGGCTTCGGCGTGGCGCTCGGCGGCACCGCGTCGCAGCGCTACCTCGGCCGCAGCGGCTACGCCCGCGGGCGCGACGGTGTGACGGTGACGCGTGAGCACCTGCAGGCGCGTGCCGACACGGTGCGATTCATCGCCCGTCTGCTGCGCGCGACGGCCTCCCGCCCGGCGCGGCTGAACTGCTTCGGCCTGCACGAATGGGCGATGGTCTACCGGTCCCCGGCGGTGCGACACGCCCAGGTGCCGCTGCGGCTCGGCCCCGCGGGCACCGATGCCGTCGTCGAGTCAATGCCGTTGCGCTGCAGCCACTTTGATGCATACCGCTTCTTCACCGAGCCGGCGATGCGCCGCAACGCCGAGGAGCTCACCCGAGACAGCCAGGTCGCGACGGAACAACCGGGCTGCGTGCACGCCGCGATGGATGTCTACAAGTGGGCGTTCAAGCTGGGCCCCCTGGTGGAGTCGGAGCTGGTGATGGACTGCCTCGAGCTGGCAGCTGATGCCCGTGCACTGGACATGCGCGCAAGCCCCTATGATCTCCGCGACTACGGATTCGCGCCGATCGCCGTCGAAACGCCGGCCGGTCGTGCCGAATACATCCGGGCACAGCACAGCGTTGCTGAACGCGCCGCGCCGTTGCGGGCCATCCTGGCCGACCGGTGTGATGCGCTGCTCAGCACCGTGGCGAACCGCGCATAACACCGTGCGCTGGCGAATAACCGCAGTTACCCATGGGTAAGCTGGATCGACGGCTCTAGGGAGGAAACATGACCGATCGCGTGACGGTGGGGAACTTGCGCGTCGCCAAGGTGCTGCACGACTTCATCAACAACGAGGCGCTGCCGGGCACCGATATCGACCCCGACAGCTTCTGGGCGGGCGTCGACAAGGTCGTCACCGATCTGGGCCCCCAGAACCAGGACCTGCTCGCCCGCCGTGACGAACTGCAGGCGCAGATCGACAAGTACCACCGCCAGCACGTCATCGAGCCGATCGACCCCGACGGCTACAAGCAGTTCCTCACCGATATCGGTTATCTGCTGCCCGAGCCCGACGACTTCACCATCACCACCGCGGGCGTCGACGACGAGATCACCACGACGGCGGGCCCCCAGCTGGTGGTGCCCATTCTGAACGCGCGGTTCGCGCTCAACGCGGCCAACGCCCGATGGGGTTCGCTGTACGACGCGCTATATGGCACCGACGTCATCCCCGAGGACGACGGCGCCGAAAAGGGCACAAGCTACAACCAGGTCCGCGGCGACAAGGTCATCGCCTATGCGCGCCGGTTCCTCGACGACGCCGCACCGCTGGCGTCGGGCGCGTGGGACCAGGCGACCGGCGTCGAGATCAGCCAGGAGGACGGGGTCGGTCAGCTCCTGATAAATCTGGGCGACGGGCTGTCGACCGGACTGGCCGCGCCCGAGCAGTTCGTCGGCTACACCGGGGAGCTGGGCTCGCCCAAGTGGTCCGTGTTGCTGCGCAACCACGGCCTGCACATCGAGATCCTCATCGATCCCGACTCCCCCGTCGGCTCCACCGACGCCGCCGGCATCAAGGATGTCGTTCTGGAGTCCGCGATCACCACGATCATGGACTTCGAGGACTCGGTGGCCGCGGTCGACGCCGACGACAAGGTGCTCGGGTACCGCAACTGGCTTGGCCTCAACAAGGGCGACCTGGCCGAAGAGGTCACCAAGGCCGGCAAGTCCTTCACTCGCGTCCTCAACGAGGACCGCACCTACACCGCACCGGACGGCGGCGAGGTGACCCTGCCGGGGCGCAGCCTGCTGTTCGTGCGCAACGTCGGACACCTGATGACCAACGATGCGATCGTCGACGCCGAGGGCAACGAGGTGCCTGAAGGCATCCAGGACGCGTTGTTCACCAGCTTGATCGCGATGCACGGCCTGAAGGCCGGCGACAGTAACGGCCCGCTGGTGAACAGCAGGACCGGCTCGGTCTACATCGTGAAGCCGAAGATGCACGGCCCCGACGAGGTGGCATTCACCTGCGAACTGTTCAGCCGGGTCGAGGACGTGCTCGGGCTGCCGCAGAACACGATCAAGGTCGGCATCATGGACGAGGAGCGGCGCACCACCCTCAACCTCAAGGCGTGTGTCAAGGCGGCCGCCGACCGGGTGGTGTTCATCAACACCGGGTTCCTTGACCGCACCGGCGATGAGATCCACACCTCGATGGAAGCCGGACCGATGATCCGCAAGGGTGCGATGAAGGGCACTCAGTGGATTGCGGCCTACGAAGACCAGAACGTCGACATCGGGCTGGCAACCGGGTTCTCCGGCCGCGCGCAGATCGGCAAGGGCATGTGGGCGATGACCGAGCTGATGGCCGACATGGTTGACCAGAAGATCGGTCAGCCGAGGGCAGGCGCGACCACGGCGTGGGTGCCGTCGCCGACGGCGGCCACCCTGCACGCCATGCACTACCACCAGGTCGACGTGTACGCGGTGCACAAGGAACTGGAAGGCAAGCGGCGCACCGACATTGGTCAGTTGCTGACCATCCCGCTCTCCAAGGAGCTGGCGTGGGCGCCCGAGGAGATCCGCGAAGAGGTCGACAACAACTGCCAGTCGATCCTGGGCTACGTGGTGCGCTGGATCGACGCCGGCGTCGGCTGCTCCAAGGTGCCCGACATCCACGACGTCGCGCTGATGGAAGACCGTGCGACTCTGCGGATTTCCAGTCAGCTGCTGGCTAACTGGTTGCGCCACGGGGTGATCACCTCCGACGACGTGAAGGCAAGCCTGCGCCGGATGGCCGCGGTCGTCGACAAGCAGAACGAGACGGATCCGGAATACCGGCCGATGGCACCGGATCCCGATGGCAGCGTCGCGTTCCAGGCTGCGCAGGAGCTGATCCTGTCCGGCGGCGCACAGCCCAACGGCTACACCGAGCCGATCCTGCACCGCAGGCGCCGCGAATTCAAAGACAAGGCAGCCGGCAACGGTGCCTGAGTCGACGATGACCGGCCGTCGAACCGAGCACAAGGGTTTTAGTGGGCAGGCATAGCATTCCGGACCCCGAGGACTCGGGTGGGAAGGACTTGCCAGAAGAACCTCCGACCCAGCGCTTCGGTCGATCCGAACCCGACGAACCCGCCTACGGCCCGGGCTACGGCGAGCAGGACTACCCCGGCCGCGGGTACCGCGAAGCGGAGTACGACCGGCCGGGCTACCGTGAGTCCGGCTACCCCGAGACAAGCTATCCCGAGGGCGACTACGACGAGTCCGGGTACGACGAAACCGATTACAGCGAAGCCGACTACAGCGAAACCGACTACGACGAGCCGGATTACCTGCGAACCGATTACCCGGAGCCCGAACGGGACTATGCGCCGTCGGAGCCTCGACCCGGGGCTGGGGCCGCACCACCGCCGCGGTCGTCTGGCCAGAGGCACACCGGTGAATGGGAAGGCGGCGAGTGGACGGGCAGCCACCGTGCGGTGGCCACCGGCAGGCGCGGTGTCAGCCTCGGCGTGATCGCGGCACTGGTCGCCGTCGTCGTGGTGGTCGGTGCGGTCATTCTGTGGCGATTTTTCGGCGACGCGCTGTCCAGTCGCAGCGACGCGGGCGCCGCCCGTTGCGTGGACGGCGAACTCGCCGTGGCCGTTGTCGCCGATCCGTCGATCGCCGATGAGATCCAGACGCTGGCCAACACCTACAACAAGAGCGCGGCACCCGTTGCTGATCGATGCGTGAAGGTGGGTGTCAAACCCGCCGACCCCGACCAGGTCGTCAACGGCTTCATCGGCAAGTGGCCGGCCGAACTTGGTGAGCGTCCCGCGCTGTGGATCCCGGCCAGCTCGGTGTCCGAGGCCCGCATCGAGGCGGCGGCAGGTGCACAGACCGTCAGCGACAGCCGATCATTGGTCACCTCACCCGTTTTGCTCGCCATCCGACCGCAGCTCAAAGATGCGCTGGCCCAACAAAACTGGGGAACACTGCCGGGCCTGCAGACCAATCCGACGGCACTGGACGGTCTGAACCTGCCCGGCTGGGGGTCGCTGCGGCTGTCGTTGCCGCTCAGCGGCGACAGCGATGCGTCGTATCTGGCGGCCGAGGCGGTAGCGGCGGCGTCGGCACCCGCGGGTGCGCCGGCCAGTGCCGGGGCGGGCGCCATCAACACGTTGGTGGGCGGTCAGCCCAAGCTGGCCGACAACAAGGCATCCACCGCAATGGATGCGCTGCTGAGCTCCACCGACCCGGCCACCGCGCCGGTGCACGCCGTGGTCACCACCGAGCAGCAGCTCTTCCAGCGCGCCGCCTCGCTGCCTGATGCCAAGAACAAGGTCGCTTCGTGGCTGCCGCCGGGCCCGACAGCCATCGCGGACTATCCGACGGTGCTGCTCAGCGGTAACTGGCTGTCGCAGGAACAGGTCAGCGCGGCCAGCGAATTCGCCCGTTTCATGCGTAAACCCGAGCAGCTCGCAGAGCTGGCCAAGGCCGGGTTCCGCACCGAGGGCGGCTCGCCGCCGAAGAGCGATGTGACGAGCTTTGGGCCCGTTTCGGCGCCACTGTCGGTTGGCGACAACGCGATGCGGGCAACACTGGCCAACACCCTGACCGCGCCGGTCGGCAATCCCGCCGTGACGATCATGCTCGACCAGTCGATGCCCACCGATGAGGGCGGCAAGTCGCGGCTGGCCAACGTGGTAGCGGCGCTCAACGCGCGGCTGCAGGCGCTGCCGCAGAACTCTGCGGTCGGGCTGTGGACGTTCGACGGAACCGAAGGCAGATCCGAGGTCGCCACCGGCCCGCTGTCCGACCCGCTGAACGGGCAGCCACGCTCGGCGGTATTGACCAGCGCCCTGAACTCGCAAACCCCGTCGGGCGGCGGTGCCGTGTCGTTCACCACCTTGCGGATGCTCTACACGGACGCGATGGCGAATTTCCGGCAGGGCCAAACCAATTCGATCCTGCTCATCACGGCGGGCCCGCACACCGACCAGTCACTTGACGGCTCCGGCTTGCAGGCCTACATCCGTGGCGCCTTCGACCCGGCCCGCCCGGTCGCCATCAACGTCATCGACTTCGGCTCCGATTCCGACCGCGCCACTTGGGAGGCCGTCACGCAGGCCACCGGCGGCAGCTACCAGAATCTGGGCGGCTCGGCGTCGCCCGATCTCACCAACGCGATCGCCACCATGCTGGGTTAGTGCGACGCCGTTGACAGCAGGCTCAGCGCCGCTCGGGTGAACACGTCCGGCACCTCCACCTGCGGATAATGCCCGACCCCCGGCAACTCGACAACGTCTGCGGCGGGCCGTAATTCACGCAGCCCGTCGAGCACGTTCGTGGTCGCCACCGGATCCTCCAGCGCCCACAGGAAGCTCAGCGGTTTCGGCCAATCCCGCACCGCGCCGTGCCAACGCTCGGCGTAGCGCTCGCGCTCGTCGAGGTACGAGATCAGCAGGTGGGCAATGCGATGACCACCGTTGTACGACATCAGCGCCCATTGCGCGTCGGCCTCTTCCGGCGTCAGCGGGTGGTTCGCACTGAACAGGCGCGCGAACTCCTTGCCGAACCTCGCGCGGTTGGAGAATCGGGCCACAATCGGCCCAAGTGGACTGCGAAGCACCTTCTGAACCGGCCGCAGGCTGGCGCGCCGCAGGATCACGCTGCCGTTGGTCAGCACCACCCGCTGCAGCTCGAATGGCAAGTCCCCCTGAAGGTCTCGGGCCAGCAGTTCGGTCGTGACCGACGTGCCCATGTCGTGTGCGATGAGCACTACTGGACCCGGTGCCGACTCGGCGACGACGGCCGCAACGATGTCGGCCTGCTCGAGCAGGCTGTAGCGGTGCGGCCGGGGTTTGTCCGACAACCCGAATCCGAGGAAATCCAGCGTCAACCACGCACGCCCCGCCAGGTGCGGGACCACCATCCGGTAGTCATACGAGCTCGACGGGTAGCCGTGGAGCAGAAGGATTGTGGGGCCCTCACCCTGCGCCGAGCGGACGAACACCTTGCCCGCGGGCGTCGCCAACGACCTGCCACCATCACGCCATTCGGTCACGCTTGCTGGTACCACCCGACGGACCGTATCAACACCGCGCCCGAAAAGTCGCGTAGTCAACTACTCGTGTGCAGTGACGGCCTGCCGCGGATTCTGGACTCTGCGTCCCAAGCCGGACGCGAACGAAGAAATTCACGAGGGGGTCCCTATGAGCGCGAAATACCAGGTCCAGAGCGGCGACACCCTATGGGAGTTGGCCGAGCGGTTCTACGGTGACGGACGTCTTCATCCTGTGATCGCTGTCATCAATCATCTGGCCGACCCGGACCTCGTCGTTGTCGGGCAAGAGCTGGAGATTCCGTACGTCACCTTTCGTTACCAGGTGAAGGCCGGCGATACGAAGAAGAAACTGGCGCTGAAGTTCTACAACGACATCACGATGAGCGAGGTCTACGAGATACCGAACGGCGCCGCACAACGTGACCTGATCGTCGGCGAATGGCTGTTGGTACCCGACCTCGCCAACGTCGGGCATCACACCGTGGTTGCCGGCGAGACACTCGAGGTCCTAGCGGAGCGCTGGTATGGCGAATCCGGCCTCTGGCCCATCATCTCGATCGCCAACCACCTGCCCGACGGAGATCCGGCGCCGGGCACGGTGCTGATCCAGCCGCGGCTGAACCGCAAGTACGCCGTGGTCGCCGGGGACACGCTGTGGAAGCTCACCGAGGACAACTACGGCGACGGCGGGACCGATCGAACGCTGACGCTGGTGAAGATGGTCGCCGCGGCCAACTTCATCGACGACCCCGACCACATCACCGTCGGCCAGGTGATCTACTTCCCGTCGTTCGAGCTGGGCGGCTAGGCGAACGATTCCACTGGCGGGCACGAGCAGACCAGGTTGCGGTCGCCGTAGGCACCGTCGATGCGGCGCACCGGCGGCCAAACCTTGGGCCGGAATCCCTTGCCAAGCGGATAGGCCGCCTGCTCGCGGGTGTACGGGTGATCCCAGTCGGCGACCAGCAGGCATTCCGCCGTATGCGGTGCACCGCGCAACGGGTTGTCGTCCACAGCCCACGCGCCGGAGCCGACTTGGTCGATCTCGCCGCGGATCGCGATCATCGCCTCGCAGAACGCGTCGACCTCGGTAAGGCTCTCGCTTTCCGTCGGCTCGACCATCAGCGTGCCTGCCACAGGGAAGCTCATGGTGGGCGCGTGGAAACCATAGTCCGCCAAGCGCTTTGCCACATCGTCGACGGTGACGCCGGTGTCCTTGGTGATGCCACGCAGATCCAGGATGCACTCGTGGGCCACCATGCCGTTCTCGCCCGTGTACAGCACCGGGTAGTACTCGTCGAGGCGCCGGGCGATGTAGTTGGCCGACGCGATCGCGGTCAGCGACGCCGCACGCAGGCCACCGGCGCCCATCATCCGGATGTAGGCCCAGGTGATCGGAAGGATCGAGGCCGAACCGTAGGGCGCCGAGGACACCGTGTACTTCTCCGGTAGCTCGTCGGCCAGCGGGTGGCCGGGCAGGTACTTGGCCAGATGCTCGCGCACCGCGACAGGCCCGACGCCGGGACCGCCTCCGCCGTGCGGAATGCAGAACGTCTTGTGCAGATTGAGGTGGCTGACGTCGCCGCCGAACCGGCCGGGTCGGGCCAGCCCGACCAAGGCGTTGAGGTTGGCGCCGTCGACATACACCTGGCCGCCGACGTCGTGCACTGCCGCGCAGATCTCGGCGATGTCGTGCTCGTAGACACCGTGCGTCGAGGGGTAGGTGATCATCAACGCCGACAACCGATCCGCGTGTTCGGTCACTTTCGCACGCAGGTCGTCGAGGTCGACGTCACCGTTGGCGCGGCATGCCACCACCACGACCCGCATGCCGGCCAGCGCCGCCGACGCCGCATTGGTGCCGTGTGCGCTTGACGGGATCAAACAGACGTCACGGTCGGGCTGGCCGCGCTCGGCGTGATACGCCTGGATCGCCAGCAGACCGGCGTACTCCCCCTGCGAACCCGCATTCGGCTGCAGCGACACCGCGTCATATCCGGTGATCGCGGTCAGCCAGGTCTCAAGGTCGGCGATCAGCTTGCGCAGCCCCGGCGTGTCCGACGCAGGCCCGAACGGATGCTGGCGGGCGAACTCCGGCCAGGTGATGGGCTCCATCTCGGCGGCCGCGTTGAGCTTCATCGTGCAGGATCCGAGCGGAATCATGCTGCGGTCCAACGCAATATCCTTATCGGCCAATGACCGGAGGTATCGCATCATCTCGGTTTCGGTGCGATAGCGCGTAAACGCAGGATGGGTGAGGAATTCCGAGGTACGCGTGGCGATGTCGGGGCCGTTGAATTCGCCGGCCAGAGTGGCGCCGAATGCTTCGAGCACCGTCGCGACATGGTCGTCGGTGGTGGCCTCGTCGCACGACACCGAGACATGATCGGCGTCGACGAGCCAGATGTTGATGCCGCGCTCCTTGGCGGCGGCTGCGATGGCTGCCGCCCGACCCGGCACGTGGGCAAGCACGGTGTCGAAGAACCGGTCGTGCACCACCTCGACACCGGCCACCGTCAACCCGCCTGCCAGCTTGCGTGCGCGCTGGTGCACCCGGTGTGCGATCCCGGCCAGCCCGTCCGCACCGTGATAGCTGGCGTACATGACGGCGATCACCGCCAGCAGCACCTGTGCGGTGCAGATGTTGCTGGTGGCCTTGTCGCGGCGGATGTGCTGCTCGCGGGTCTGCAACGCCAATCTGTAGGCCGGCGACCCATCCGCATCTATAGACACACCGACCAAGCGGCCGGGCAGCTGTCGGGCGTGGTTGGTGTGCACCGCAAGGTAGCCGGCATGCGGTCCGCCGAATCCCATTGGCACACCGAAACGTTGGGTGCTGCCGAACGCGACGTCGGCACCGATCTCGCCCGGTGGGGTGACCAGCGTCAGCGCCAGCAGATCGGCGCCCACCGCGACCAGTGCGCCGCGCTCGTGGGCCTGATCGACCAGTCGACTCCAGTCATTGACGCATCCGCTGGCGCCCGGCAGCTGCGTGATGACCCCGAAGAAGTCGCCATCTGGCAGGCCGGCGCGAAGGTCGGCGGTGACGATCTCGATGCCCAGCGGCTCGGCCCGGGTGGCCAGGATCGCGGCGGTCTGGCGGTACACGTCGGCATCGACTACCAGTCGGCCAGACCGATTTCCCTTGACCGCGCGGTGCATCAGCGTCATCGCTTCTGCGGCGGCGGTGCCCTCATCGAGCATCGAGGCGTTGGCCACCTCGAGCCCGGTCAGGTCGGCGACCATCGTCTGGAAGTTCAGCAGTGCCTCGAGCCGGCCCTGGCTGATCTCCGGCTGGTACGGGGTGTAGGCGGTGTACCAGGCGGGGTTCTCAAGGATGTTGCGGCGCAATACCGGTGGCGTCAGTGTGTCGAAGTAGCCCTGCCCGATCATCGACACCGCGACGGTGTTGGAGTCGGCCATGGCACGCAGTTCTGCGAGCGCCTCCTGCTCGCTGGCGGCAGGCAGCAGCCGATCGAGGCCGGGCGCGAGGCCCTCGCCGGACAGCGCGTCGAGGATGCCTGCGGGCAGCGCCTTATCGGCCAGTTCGTCGAGGGAACCCACGCCGATGGTCTTGAGCATGGTCGCGACGGCATCGCCGTCCGGTCCGATGTGGCGATCGGCGAAAGTGGGTTGACTGTGTTCGAACACTTACCTGTACTCCCGACGCGTTAGGGCAGGAACCGCTGGGTTCCTCCCCCTCTGTCGTCAACCCGTACCGGGCGCCTGAGAGATTCGGTGGCCTTGCGCGAAGGCACCTTTCCCCATCGGCGGGTAAGCAGTCTGCTTACCGCTTTCCAGAGGCATCGGGGCCGTGCGCGGTCCTGGGTGCCTGAGAGGTTGACGGAGAGGTGTTGCTCCTTCGGCGTCCGTGGCTGGCGGTCACGGAACTCTCCCGCACAAGGGCGATGCGCTAATGAGTTTA
>Ga0075369_10000712_pt1 | contig 10705 bp, 13 predicted proteins | sample EndMethybrTD3034_FD_71400 | JGI IMG/M metagenome (GOLD analysis project Ga0075369, IMG submission 71400) | Populus endosphere microbial communities from Tennessee, USA - Endosphere MetaG P. TD hybrid TD303-4 | ecosystem: Host-associated > Plants > Roots > Endosphere | place: USA: Tennessee...
CCAGTGCAAATTGGCGGTGGCCGCTACGTTATTGCGGATTTGCAACATGCGCTCCCGCATCGTGGGAGCAGGTCCACCGACGGTTGGTCGAGGACGGCGTCCGACCGGTCTGGTAGACTAGCGGACGCCGCGCCCGGCCGTTCGGGTCGCGGGACGGCGTCCGTGTCCGGCCGTTTTCAGGCCTGCTTGATGAAGTCGATGATCACGCCGGCTTCGCTCTTGTCCTGGTAGGCGACGACGATCGTGTCGCCGAAGTGGATCTGCATCTGGCGCAGCAGGGGCAGGGGATCGTGGTCGTTGACGAAGCGCATCGCCTCGCCGGGCTCCAGGACCTCCAGCGCGCCGAAGATGGCGGCGTGGCGGAAGCGCTTGGCGACGGCGCGCGCGTCGAAGGGATAGATCGCCAGGACGGGGACGCTGGCTTCGGTCGGGGTCGGGGACAAGGTCTGGCTCATGAGGCTCCTCCATCGAAAGAACCCTGGGTAGATGCTTGCCCGGCCCCGGTCGTTGGCGGCCGACAAGCTCGCGCGGCGTCAGGACGGCGGCTTGCCGTTGCGCGTGAACAGCGTGCGCGGCGCGCGGGCCGGCGCGTCGCCCAGCTCCTCCAGCATGCGCTTGAACCGCTCGCCGAGCGTGGGCGCGGCGGTCACCGAGGAGGGCTCCTCCTCGACCCGGGTCACCTCGGGGACGAAGCGCCTGACGACCTGCTCGACGCGGGCCTTCAGCGTCATCCGCGACGAGGGGCAGCCGCCGCAGGCGCCCAGCATGCGGATCCACAGCACGCCGGTTGCGGCGTCGAAGCGCTGGAAGACGATGTCGCCGCCGTCCCGGGCCACGCCGGGGCGGATGTGCAGGCCCAGCACCTGCTGAATCTCGCTGACGATCTCGTCTGAGATCGCGTCCTCGGGCGCCTCGCCCAGCAGGGCCGGCTCGCCGCTAGTCAGGTGCTCGGCCAGGGCCAGCAGCACCTGGGCCTTGAGCTCGCCCCAGCCCGGTCCGTCCGCCGCGCGCTGGACCGTCAGGAAGTCCTCGGCCAACAGGCAGCGCTTGACGCCCGGGATGGCGAACAGGCGGGCGGCCAGGGGCGAGCGGGCGGTGGTCGCCGCGTCATGCTCCAGCGACTGGGTCCCCTGCGCGCCGGCGATCCGCGTCAGGAACTTCAGGGCGTCGGGATTGGGCGTCTGCTCGGTCAGGATCAGCATGGCGGAGCTACAGCCCGTGTGCGCCGGCCACGGCGCCGAAGATCGCGATCAGACTGACCGTCAGTAGGGCCCAGTGCATGAGCGTCAGGCGGCGGAAAGCGCGGGCGGGATCGCGGCTCTGCGCCATGCGCCGATGCAGAACCAGCGGCTCGGCCACGAACAGGATCAGGGCGAAGAGCGTCCACACGCCGACCATCGCATGCAGCCCCCAGGCGGTCGGATCGGAAAAGCGCGACCACAGCGCCAGGCGATGAACCATCCAGAAGCCGGTGACGCCCACCACGGCGACGCAGGCGCGGGCCACCCAGGCGAACCGCCCCTCCAGCCGGTGGAAGGCCTGCAGCCGCCGCGCGGGCGCGTAGTCGGCCGCCAGGCCCGGTAGCAGAACCGTAGTCACGAAGACGACGCCGCCGATCCAGATCACCACGCCCAGCACATGCGCGGCGCGGACGATGGCCAGTTCCTGCACCATGGGACTGCCTCCTGCGGCGCAGTCTGCCAAGGCGGAGAGCAGCGATCGTTGTGCTGGCGCAAACTCTCGGACGGCTACCGTCTGGTGAGGCTCTCGGCGAGGTCCGACGGCTCACCTTGCGTAAGTGACGTCAGCGATGAGTCAAAAACGCCCCCGACGGCTTCCGCTGACGAGGGCGTTCAAATCACTCAGCCGGCTAGCTCGGAAGCCGATCAATCCTCGTCCATCTTCAGGGCGGCGATGAAGGCTTCCTGCGGGATTTCGACCTTGCCGAACTGGCGCATGCGCTTCTTGCCTTCCTTCTGCTTGTCCAGAAGCTTGCGCTTGCGGCTGGCGTCGCCGCCGTAGCACTTGGCGGTCACGTCCTTGCGGAGGGCGCGCACGGTTTCGCGGGCGATGATCCGGCCGCCAATGGCCGCCTGGATCGGGATGACGAACATGTGCTGGGGGATGAGCTCCTTCATCTTCTCGCACATGCCGCGGCCGCGGCTTTCGGCGCGGCTGCGGTGGACCAGCATCGAAAGGGCGTCGACGGGCTCGCTGTTGACCAGGATCGACATCTTGACGAGGTCGCCGGCGCGGTAGTCCTCGAGCTGGTAGTCGAAGCTGGCATAGCCCTTCGAGATCGACTTAAGGCGGTCGTAGAAGTCGAACACCACCTCGTTCAGCGGCAGGTCGTAGACGACCATGGCGCGGCTGCCGACGTAGGAGAGCTCGCGCTGCATGCCGCGACGGTCCTGGCACAGCTTGATCACGCCGCCCAGGTACTCGTCGGGGGTGAAGATCGTGGCCTTGATCCAGGGCTCGGCGATCTCCTCGATCTGCATGACGTCGGGCAGGTCGGCGGGGTTGTGCAGCTCCATCTCGTCGCCGTTGCGCAGCTTGATCTTGTAGACCACCGAGGGGGCGGTCGCGATCAGGTCGAGGTCGAACTCGCGGGACAGACGCTCCTGGATGATCTCCAGGTGAAGGAGGCCGAGGAAGCCGCAGCGGAAGCCGAAGCCCAGGGCGGCGCTGCTTTCCATCTCGTAGGTGAAGCTGGCGTCGTTCAGGCGCAGCTTGCCGACGGCGGCGCGCAGGTCCTCGAAGTCGGCGGCGTCGACCGGGAAGAGGCCGCAGAACACCACCGGGACGACTTCCTTGAAGCCCTTGAGGGCTTCGGCGGTGGGCTTCTTCTCGTCGGTGATGGTGTCGCCGACGGCGGCGTCGGCCACTTCCTTGATCGAGGCGGTGAAGAAGCCAACTTCGCCGGGGCCCAGCTCCGCGACGTCGGTGGCCTTGGGCGTGAACACGCCGACCTTGTCGAGCTTGTGGGTGGCGCCGGTCTGCATCATGCGGACCTGCTGGCCGGCCTTCAGCACACCATCGAAGATACGAACGAGGACCACGACGCCGAGGTAGGGGTCGTACCAGGCGTCGACCAGCAGCGCCTTCAGCGGGGCGTTGCGGTCGCCCTTGGGGGCGGGCAGGCGGGTGACGATGGCTTCGAGCACGTCGGGGATGCCCAGGCCGGTCTTGGCCGAGCACTCGACGGCGTCGCTGGCGTCCAGGCCGATGACCTCCTCGATCTGCGCCTTGACGCGGTCGACGTCGGCGGCCGGCAGGTCGACCTTGTTCAGGACCGGGACGATCTCGTGGTTGTTGTCGATGGCCTGGTAGACGTTGGCCAGGGTCTGGGCTTCCACGCCCTGGCTGGCGTCGACGACCAGGATCGAGCCCTCGCAGGCGGCCAGCGAGCGGCTGACCTCGTAGGCGAAGTCGACGTGACCGGGGGTATCCATCAGGTTGAGGACGTAGGTCTCGCCGTCGGCGGCCTTGTAGTTCAGGCGCACGGTCTGCGCCTTGATGGTGATGCCGCGCTCCTTCTCGATGTCCATGTTGTCGAGCACCTGGGCGCTCATCTCGCGCGCGGTGAGGCCGCCGGTCGTCTGGATCAGACGGTCCGAGAGCGTGGACTTGCCGTGGTCGATGTGCGCGACGATTGAAAAGTTGCGGATCTTGTCGAGGGGCGTCGAAGTCATGCGCGTGCGTCTAGCACATTTGGCCCGGTTCGCGAGGGGCTGAGCGCATCCTGGATGCGGCGACGCGCCGCGCATGCTTAACCGCTCGTTAAGTTTGGAGCCGCAAACCGGTCTCAATGGCTTGCAACAGTGTTGCAATCAATTCGATCCGGAGGCCCTGCATGGACCGTCGCAAGCTGATCCTCTCGGGCGCCGCCGCCAGCCTCGGCGCCGCCGCGACCGAGGCCATGGCGAGGCAGTCGTACGAGCGTCTTCCGCCGCCGACGCCGATCCAGGACGCCGCGCCGAGCTCCAGCTACGACGCCGGCGCCAACGCCGCCCCGGCCAGCCCCGGCCAGAATCCGCCGCCGGCGGGCTCGACCGGGCCGAACTACCAGACGGGCGGCGCCTCGACCTATTCCGCCGACGAGATGGTCCGCGCCACGTCCGACTTCCTGGGCGTGACGGCCGAGAGCGCCGGCGCGGCGATCGAGAAGGTCTTCAAGGACAAGGGTCAGCCCACCGCCTATGTCGCCGGCGAGGAGGGCTCGGGCGCCTTCGTGGCCGGGCTGCGCTATGGCCGCGGCCTGCTGTACATGAAGGGGCGTCCGACGCTGGAGGTGTTCTGGCAGGGCCCGTCAATCGGCTGGGACTGGGGCGGCAACGCCAGTCGCGTCTTCACCCTCTGCTATAACCTGCAGTATCCCGACGCTGTCTTCCGCCGGTTCCCGGGCGTGGAGGGCAGCGCCTATCTGATCGGCGGCTTGGGCGTGAACTACCAGAAGGCCGACGAGATCACCCTGGCCCCGATCCGCGCCGGCGTCGGCCTGCGCCTGGGCGCGAACGTCGGCTATCTGGGCTACAGCCGTCAGCGGCGCTGGTTGCCGTTCTAGACCCGTCTCAGCCGCCCCAAACCTGTTTCAGGCGCGCGTCGCGCCCGCAGCCGGTGCGGTAGAGGTTGTAGTCCAGAGCGTGCCGCTTGGCGTAATCGCGGTGGTATTCCTCGGCCGGATAGAAGGTCTGCAGGGGCAGGATCTGGGCCTTCATCGTGCCGGTCTTGAGGCGCTTGGCGGCTTCGTCGCGGGACTTCTCGGCGATCGGGCGCTGGGCGGGGGTGACGAAGAGGGCGGGGCGGTACGAGGGGCCGCGATCGCAGAACTGGCCGCCGTCGTCGGTCGGGTCGACCAGCTTCCAGTAGCGATAGAGCAGGAAGCCGTAGTCCAGCTTGGCCGGGTCATAGGTGACGCGCACCGACTCGTAGTGGCCGCTTCTCTCGCTGGTGACGTCGCGATAGGTCGGGTTCTTGACGTGGCCGCCGGTGTAGCCGCTCTCGACCTTCAGCACGCCCGGGATGCCGCCCATGTCGTGCTCCATGCACCAGAAGCAGCCGCCGGCGAACACGGCGGTCTCGGTCTTGAGCGTGGCGGCGGCCGAGGCGCTGACGCCGCCGAGGGCGAAGAGGGTGGCGAGAAGGGCGAACAATCGGCGCATCGGGAACTCTCCAAGGGAACTCATCCCTGGATACGCACGATGCGGGGAGAAGGTTACAGCCGCCAGCCGAAACCGACGCCGCGCACCGATGGACACGACGCCAGGCGCGACGCCAGAATCTCGGCGCGGTCGTCGCCCTGGTCGTCGATCTCGAGCCTAATGGCCAAATGCTGGCCCTCGGGAGCGGCGGACAGGGCGCGCAGGCGGGCCTGCTGCACCGAGGCCACGCCCAGCACCCGCATGAGGGCGTCAGGCGTGTCTTCGGCGGTTACGAGGAAGAGGCGGCGCCTAAGAGCAGCAAAAGCGCCTTCCTCGGGTTTGGCTGCGTCTACAAGCGCATTCACGGGCGGAACCACTGGTGCTCGACAGAGGCCGAATTGACGCCGGGCCAGGCGGCCAGGTCGCGGGCCAGCAGACGTGCGGCCTGGTCGCCCAGGTGACGAACGCGCAGGGACGCTTCGACGATCTGGCCGACCGGCTTCATCGTCAGGCCGCACAGCTCGGCGCCGCTGTCGGCCAGGCTGGCGCGGACGGCGTCCAGGGCGCTCGGCGCGTCCTGGGCGGCCAGCAGCAGCTGGTGGACGGTGACGCCTTCCTGGTCGCTATGGAAGGCCGGTGGAGAGGGCAGGTAGCTCATTGGGGTGGTCCTTTGCATGAGAGGCTTTGGGACCGAGGAACCGCGCAACAAAAAACCCCGCTCGGTGGAGCGGGGCTTTTGGAGATCTTGCGATCCTTCGGCTTTGGTTTTGGTAGGGTTCCTACCGCTGCTTGCGCCGATTTTGCCCCGTCCGGATAGGCACGGTTTTAATCTGGTTGTTAATCATGTTCCACATCGACACCGCGCACGACATCGCGGCCACGGCGGCGAGGCCGGTGGTCACAAAGGCGGCGAAGGCGAAGGTCGATTGCATGTGGAAGCAATGAATCCAGTTAGCGCTTCTTACAGGTAGCGTGACGGTTGGGCTTGCGCAAGGTCTTGCCTACCCAAGAGGCGATCAGTCGCGGGGAAGGACGAGAATTGGCGGTTTTTGAGCGTCGTGGTTAAAAACGCGGCAGATCCTCCCCTACTAGGGGGAGGATCCCAATTCTACGACCGCAGCTTGCCGCCGGCCTTCTCGGCCGCCGCCACGACCTTGGCCGAGAGGGCCTCGATCTCGGCTTCGGTAAGGGTGGCTTCGCGGGGCTGGACCACGACCTCGATCGCGATCGACTTGAAGCCCTCCGGCACGCCGGGGCCCTCGTAGACGTCGAACACGCGCGCGGCGGTGATCAGCGCCTTGTCGGCGCCGGCGGCGGCTTTCACCAGGTCGCCGGCGGCCTTGGCCTTCTCGACCAGGAAGGCGAAGTCGCGGGTCAGGGGCATCAGGGCCGAGGGCGAGAAGGCCGGGCGGGTCTTGACCGACTTCTTCTTCGGCTCGGGGATCGCCTCCAGGGTGATCTCGAAACCGTAGACTGGGCCGGCCACGTCCAGGGCCTTCAGCACCGCCGGGTGGATCTCGCCGAACTCGGCCATCACCGCCTTGGGGCCCAGCTGTAGGCGCGCCGAACGGCCCGGGTGCCACCAGGACGAGGCCGAGCCTTGCGCCGTCTGCAGCGAGGCGACCGGCGCGCCCAACTCTTCCAGCAGGGCCAGCAGGTCGGCCTTCACCGTGAAGACGTCGCCTTGCGCGGCCTTGTCCCAGCCGCGCGGGGCCTTGGGGACCAGGATGGCCGCCACGACCGTGCGCTGGTCGTTCGGACGCTCGCCGTGGAAGGTCGGGCCGATCTCGAACAGGGCCGCGTCGGGGAAGCCCTGGCGCGCGTTGCGGCCGGCCGCCTCGATCAGGTTGGGCAGCAGCGACGGGCGCATGCAGTCCAGCTCCGAGGCGATCGGATTGGCCAGCAGCAGTTCCGGCTGACCGCCGCCGAACAGTTCGGCGACCTTGCGGCTGGTGAAGCTGAAGGTCACGCCTTCCGCATAGCCGGCGGCCGCCAGAGCGCGCCGGGCCACGCGGGCGCGGGCCTGCTTGGCGGTCAGGATGCCGCCGACGGCGCGCGGAACCTCCGGCAGGGCCGTCGAGGGCAGAGCGCCGTAGCCGGCGATGCGGGCGACCTCTTCCACCAGATCGGCCTTGCCTTCCACGTCGCGGCGGAAGGTGGGCGGGGTGACGGTCCAGGTCGCGCCGTCCTTCACGTCGAAGCCCAGGGCGACCAGGATCTGGCGGGTGCGCTCGGCCGAAACGGCCAGACCCGACAGCTGCTCGACATAGGCCGGGTCGAACGGGAAGCCGACGGGCGCGGCCGGGGCCTCGCCGACCAGCAGCACGTTCGACGGCTCGCCGCCGCACAGCTCCAGGATCAGCTTGGTGGCCAGCTCGATGCCGTCGACCAGCGAGTGCGTGTCGACGGTGCGGGCGAAGCGGTACTGAGCGTCGCTGGCGATGCCGGTGGCGCGGCCGGTCTGGGCCGTGCGGATCGGGTCGAACCAGGCGCTTTCGAGGAAGACGTCGACGGTCTCGTCCGAGCAGCCGGTGCTCTCGCCGCCCATCACGCCGCCCAGGCCGATCGGACGCTCGCCCGACGCATCGGCGATCACCGACATCTCGGGCGTCAGCTCATAGGTCTTGCCGTCCAGGGCGATCAGGTGCTCGTCGCCGTGGACGCCATGGCGGCCCAGGCGCGTGGAGATCTGCGTCCCCGACAGCTTGTGGGCGTCATAGACGTGCAGCGGCCGCGCGCGGTCATAGGTGATCAGGTTGGTGATATCCACCAGGGCGCTGATCGGGCGCAGGCCGATGGCGGTCAGGCGATCCTGCAGCCACTTGGGCGAGGGGCCGTTCTTGACGCCCCGGAAGTAGCGGCCGGCGAACACGGGGCAGGCCTCGCCATCGACCTTGACGGTGATCGGCGACGGATAGGTTCCAGGGACCGGCGCGATCGACAGGTCCTTCAGCTTGCCTACGCCCGCGGCGGCCAGGTCGCGGGCGATGCCGGCGACGCCCAGCCAGTCTGGGCGGTTGGGGGTCACTTCGAAGTCGATCACGGCTTCCAGGCCCAGGGCGTCCACGGCCGACGTGCCGACGGCCAGGCTGTCGGGCAGCTCCATGATGCCGTCGCTCTCGCTGGCGTATTCCAGCTCTGCGGCCGAGCAGAGCATGCCGTTCGAGACCACACCGCGCACGGGCTTCTCGACCAGGGTCACGTCCAGGCCGGGCACATAGGCGCCGATCGGGGCGTAGATGGTGGTCAGGCCCGGACGGGCGTTCGGCGCGCCGCAGACGATCTCCTTGCGGCCGTCGACGGTGTCGACCTGGCAGACCTGCAGGCGGTCGGCGTTGGGGTGGCGGGCGGCCTCGACGATCTTGCAGACCGTGAACGGAGCCAACTTGGTCGCCGGATCGATCACGTGCTCGACCTCGAGCCCGGCCATGGTCATGGCCGCGACGATCTCGGGGACGGTGGCGGTGGTCTCAAGGTGATCCTTGAGCCAGGACAGGGTGAATTTCATCGTCTTGCGTCTCCAAGCCCCGACGCCGCGCGAAGGGGTTGGTGGAATTCCAGAAGGGCGATCAGCTCAGGCCGCTAGCGGGGTTCGGCGCGGCGAACGCGCTGAACCCGTAGTGCGACAGCCAGCGGACATCCGACGACCACATGTCGCGCAGGTCCGGCATGCCGTACTTCAGCATGCCCAGGCGATCGACGCCCATGCCAAAGGCGAAGCCCTGGTACTCGTCCGGATCGATGCCGCAGGCCCGCAGCACGTTCGGGTGAACCATGCCGCAGCCCAGGATCTCGAGCCACGACGTGCCCTGGCCGATCTTGATCTCGCCGCCCGAGCGGTCGCACTGCACGTCCATCTCGGCCGACGGCTCGGTGAACGGGAAGTGGTGCGGCCGGAACTGGGTCGTCACCGCGTCGGTCTCGAAGAACCGCGCCAGGAAGGTCTCCAGGGTCCACTTCAGGTGGCCCATGTGGATGCCCTTGTCGATGACCAGGCCCTCGACCTGGTGGAACACCGGCGTGTGGGTGGCGTCGTTGTCCACGCGATAGGTGCGGCCTGGCGCGATGATGCGGATCGGCGGCTTCTGCGACACCATCGTCCGCACCTGGACGGGGCTGGTGTGGGTGCGCAGCAGCATGCGCTCGCCGTTCTCCTTCATATTGAAGAAGAAGGTGTCGTGCATCTCGCGGGCCGGGTGCTTCGGCGGGAAGTTCAGGGCCGTGAAGTTATGGAAGTCGTCCTCGATGTCCGGGCCTTCCGCGACGGCGAAGCCCATCTCGGCGAAGATGGCGACCATCTCGTCCATGGTCTGCATGGTCGGGTGGACGCTGCCCTTGCGGCGGTAGGGGGCGGGCAAGGACAGATCCAGGGTCTCGCTGGCCAGCCGCGCGTCCAGCTCGGCGGCTTCCAGGGCGGCCTTCTTCTCGGCGATGGCCTCGGCGACCTTGTCACGCAGGGCGTTGATGGCCGCGCCTTGCGTCTTGCGCTCGTCGGGGCTCATGGCCCCGAGGGTCTTGAGTAGGCCCGAGATGGAGCCGGTCTTGCCGACGGCGGCCACGCGGACGGCGTCGAGCGTCGAGAGATCGCCGGCGGCGGCCACCTGGGCCAGCACATCGGCTTCGAGGGTGTTGAGATCGGTCATGACGGGCATCCGTCTAGAGGATTTCGAGAGGGTTGAAACTAGGGAAGAGGCCCCAATTCCGCTCATTCCCGCGAAAGCGGGAAACCAAGCCGAGTTGGCCTTCTCGTCCGCGTCCAATCCGCTTGCTCAGCTTGGGCCCCCGCTTTCGCGGGGATGAGCGAAGTAGGGCGCAGCAAAAAGCCCTCTGGCTCGCGCCAGAGGGCTTTGCAAGATCGGTTGGGTCGAAACCCAAAAAGACCTTAGGCCAGGGCGGCGCGAACCTTGTCAGCGATGGCCTTGAACGCAACCGGATCGGCGCCGGCGATGTCGGCGAGGACCTTACGGTCCATCACGATACCCGCCACGTCCAGGCCGTGGATAAATTGCGAGTAGGTGAAGCCTTCCAGACGGGCGCCAGCGTTGATGCGCTGGATCCACAGCGAACGGAAGGCGCGCTTGCGCACCTTGCGGTCGCGGTAGGCGTACTGGCCGGCCTTGTCGACCGCGGCCTTCGCCGTACGAATGGTGTTCTTGCGGCGCCCGTAGAAGCCCTTGGCTTGCTCGAGAACCTTCTTGTGCTTGGCGTGGGCGACGACGCCCCGTTTAACGCGAGCCATGTGTCAGCGCTCCTCTTACAGGCCGTAGGGCAGGTAGGTACGGATGATCTTGGCGTCAGCCTCGCTCATCACCTTGGTTCCGCGGTTTTGGCGGATGTACTTACCGTTGTGGCCGATAAGGCGGTGGCGCTTGCCGGCGACGCCGGCCTTCAGCTTGCCCGTGGCGGTCAGTTTGAAGCGCTTTTTAGCGCCCGACTTGGTCTTCAACTTCGGCATTTCGCGTCGGAGCTTTCGCCCCGTCCTCTAGGATAGCAAGACGAACCGCCATGGCGGTTCGTCTTGCTATCCTAGAGGACGGGGCGAAAGCTCCGACGCGAAATGC
>Ga0075369_10000713_pt1 | contig 10699 bp, 10 predicted proteins | sample EndMethybrTD3034_FD_71400 | JGI IMG/M metagenome (GOLD analysis project Ga0075369, IMG submission 71400) | Populus endosphere microbial communities from Tennessee, USA - Endosphere MetaG P. TD hybrid TD303-4 | ecosystem: Host-associated > Plants > Roots > Endosphere | place: USA: Tennessee...
GCCGCCGCCCGACCAATCGGCTAAATGGACGCTCAAGCACCCGTAGCTCAGCTGGATAGAGCGTTGCCCTCCGAAGGCAAAGGTCACACGTTCGAATCGTGTCGGGTGCGCCAGATCTTGTTGGACGCCACATAGGTTTGGACTGGTGCCACCCAGGGTGGACTCCGTGCCACATAGCATTGGACTTTATCGATCTCAATTTCGCTATGGGCGCGAGCCCTCGTTGAGCTTGCCTGGGGCGGGCTGAGAGGCGGTGGGTACGGTCAAGCTGCCGAAGGACTTGGTGGTTAACCAGGAAATTGATGTCCCGCTTACGCGGTCCGACGACCGGTGACGTTGCGTCAAGTCCATTGCCTCAGGCGTTGTCCGGCCATCGTCGCGAAGAGGGTGTATCCGGAACCACGCCACATAGAGCGCCGGCAGGAACAAGAGCGTCAGCAGCGTGCCGACGATGATGCCGCCCATCATCGCGTAAGCCATCGGGCCCCAGAAAATCTCGCGCGCAATCGGAATCAACGCGAGACTTGCGGCAGCTGCGGTTAGCAGGATCGGCCGCATGCGATGCTCCGTCGCTTCTACAACGGCATCCCAGGCCGGGCGTCCCTCCCTCCTCAGATCCTCGATCTGCACAATCAGAATGACTGAGTTCCGGACCAGAATGCCAATCAGTGCCAAGACGCCGAGGATGGCAACGAAGCCAAGCGGCGCGCCGCTCGGTAGCATGGCCATGACGACGCCGATCACGGCAAGCGGCGCGACCGCAAACACCAGGAACAAGCGATGAAAGCTCTGCAGCTGAATCATCAGTATCGTGGCCATGACAAACAGCATCAGCGGAACGACGGCCACGATCGGCGACTGGCTCTTCGCGCTCTCCTCCACGGAGCCTCCGATCGCCACCGAGTAACCCGCCGGCAGTTCTTTGCCGAACTCCGCCAACTTTGGCGCCAACTGGTCCAAGATTGTCTTCGGCTGGGCGTCGGTGACAATGCCAGCCTTCAGCGTGATCGTGGGAATACGCGCGCGGCGCCAGATAGTCGGCTGCTCGATCTCATAGCGCAGATCGGCCACGGCACCGAGCGGCACCGACTGCCCGCCGGCCCCGGTTAACTGCAGATCGCGGAGCGTATCGATCGAGCTGCGCTCGACCGCGGTCGCCCGTCCCGTCACATTGACGAGATAGATACTGTCGCGAACCTGTGTGATCGGGGTGCCCTCGAGCACCGAATTGACTGCCGTGGCGATGTCTTCCGACGTCACGCCGAGCTGGCGCGCTTTGTCCTGGAGAACGTCGATCTTGACGACGCGCGCAGGCTCCATCCAGTCAAACACGACGTTGCCGAGATCGGGACTTCTCCGGACGATGCCGGCGAGTTCCTGCGAGAGATCTCTGACCTTTGCGATGTCTGGCCCGCTTACGCGGTATTGCACGGGACGCCCCACCGGGGGGCCGACCTCAAGCAACTTGACGTAGGTGTCGGTGCCTGGAAACGTCTTTCTCAGATATTCCTCAAATTTCGCCTTGACGAGGTCGCGCGCTTTTATCCCGCCCTTGGTCACAATGACTTGCTGGCCAAACCATGAATTCGCCGTCTGCAGGTCGAACGACAGCACGAAGCGCGGAGCGCCCGTACCGACATAAGTCGACCAATGCTCCACCGAGCCATTGCCCTGCAGCTGTTCGCTCTCGAAGCGAGCCATCTGTGCATTGGTTTCTGCGATCGAGGCATTTTGCGGCAAGTTCCAGTCGATCACCAACTCGTCACGGTCCGACGAGGGAAAGAACTGCTGCTGCACGAACATCATGCCGAACAACGCGACGAAGAAGGCTGCAACCGTCACGCCAATGGTAATCCAACGGCGACGCATGCAGACGAGCAGCAGGCGTGAGAACATCTGCGCCAGCCGGCCCTTCTCCCCGTGGGGCCCCTTCATCTTTGCGGGCAAGATGGTGACGCCGAGCAGTGGGGTGAACAGCACCGCGACGATCCACGACACCATCAGGGAGACCGCAATCACCACGAACAGGGTGAAGGTAAACTCGCCGGCATTACTGCTATTCAGCCCAATCGGGATGAAGCCCGCGACCGTGACCATCGTGCCCGTCAGCATGGGAAAAGCGGTCGACGTATAGACGTGGGTCGCCGCTTTCTCGAGAGGGTCGCCGACCTCCAGTCGGGCCACCATCATTTCGACGGCAATCATGGCATCATCGACCAGAAGGCCCAGCGCGATGATCAATGCACCAAGCGAAATTCTCTGCAATGAAATGCCGGCATAGGCCATCACCACAAAGGTAATGGCGAGGACCAGCGGAATCGCAATTGCGACGACAAGCCCGGCCCGCATGCCAAGGCTGAGAAAGCTGATGGCGAGAACGATGACCACGGCCTCAAACAACGCTTCGGTAAAGCCCGATACGGCATGCTCGACGACGACCGGCTGATTAGCGACCAAATGAACGCCGACGCCGATCGGTAGGTCCGCAATGACCTTTGTCATTTCCTGTTTCAGAGCTTCGCCGAAGTGAAGCAGGTTCGCGCCGGACTTCATGCCGATGGCAAGTCCGATTGCAGGCTGGCCGTTGTACCTGAACAAGCTTTTGGCCGGATCGGCATAACCGCGCGTGATGGTCGCGACGTCAGTCAGCGGAAAGAAGCGATCGTTGATCCGGAGATTGACTGCCTTCAGGCTTGCTTCCGAAGTGAATTGGCCGTTTACGCGTACGCTGATGCGCTCGGGTCCCTCCTGGAACACGCCGGACGGCGCGACCGCGTTCTGGCCCTGCAGGGAAGCCATGATCGAGCGGACATCGAGGCCAAGGGCCGCAATCTTGCGGGTGGAGAACTCGAGGTAGATCACCTCGTCCTGCGTTCCGAGAAAGTCGACCTTACCCACATCCGGCACGATCAAGACCTTGGCACGGATATCCTCGACCACGTCGCGCAGCTGACGCTGGGTCAAGCCATCGCTGGTGAAGGCATAGATGTTACCGAACACGTCGCCGAAGCGATCGTTGAAGCCGGGTCCGATGACCCCCTGCGGGAATTCGCCCTTGATGTCCGCGATCATGTTGCGGACGCGGACCCAAGTCGGCTTGACGTCAACCGCCTTTGTCGTGTCTCGCAGATAGACAAATACAGTGGTCTGCCCCGCAATTGTAACGCTCTTGGTGTAGTCGAGCGATTCCAGTTCCTCGAGCTTCTTTTCGATCCTGTCGGTGACCTGCCGCGTCATCTCTTCGGGTGATGCGCCCGGCCACTGCGCCTGGATCACCATTGTCTTGATGGTGAAGTCGGGATCTTCCTGACGACCAAGCTGAAGGTATGCAAAGAGGCCTGCCGCCATGAAGGCGAACATGAAATACCAGACGAGTGAACGATGGCGGAGCGCCCAATCGGAAAGGTTAAACGACTTCATGGCTTACGGTCCTGTTCGATGCGGACTTGCTGTCCTTGCTTGAGGCTGTGGACTCCAGCGATCACGATGCGCGCGCCAGGATAAAGCCCACTGGCGACGGGGGTACCCGCAGGATCCCCGGCGAGATCGACTTTGTGCAGCGACACGGTGCTCGCAGGCTGATCGACGACCCAAACGAAATTCGCGCCATCCTTGGCGAGCACCGCTGAAGCGGGGACGCGCAACGTTGGACTTTGCGCTTTGCCGAGCTTCGCCGTAACGGTCGTGCCCAGGCGGAAGCTTTCCGGAGGATCGTTGAGCGTGATGCGAACTCGCCGTAGACGCGTCAGAGGGTCTGCCTGCGGGGCGATCTCGCGAACCTTGCCTTCGACCTGAACGGCGGGGAGCAACTGTAAGCCGACCGTGAAAGGCAAGCCGATTTCAAGTGGCACCGGGAAATCCTCCCCGATATCGACCACCGCCTCCCTGACGTCGGGCCTTGCAACCGTCACAACTTTTTGGCCCGGAGAAACAACTTGCCCAACCTCTGCGCCCACCGCAGTGACGACGCCAGCGAAATCGGCCTTGATCTGAGCATAGCCTCGTTGCTCGATCGCCTTGATCAAGTTCGCCTGTGCGTGAGCCACCGATGCAGTGGCGCCGGCCCGCGCCTGCTCCGCATTGTCCAGTGTCTGCTTTGTAGTGGCGTCGGTTGTGATGAGGGTTCGCTGCCGCTGCTCCGTCGCCGTTGCAGTCGCCAGCTGCGCCTCGACCTTCGTAAGCTCAGCCTTGGCCGAGCGCACTGTAAGCTCAAGAGCCGTGGGATCGATGACCCCGACAGTTTGTCCCTCGCTGACGAGGTCACCAACGGAGACGGGACGCCCTGTCAGACGTCCCAAGACACGGAACGCGAGGTTGTTCTTGTACTGCGGTTCGACAACGCCCACGGCAACCATGTCATCCGGGCCGCTGGGCTCAAGGACCTTCGATAGGACAGGTCGCACAGGCTCGGGCGCTTTCGCGTCCCGCTGACATCCCGCCAGCACGAGCGCGGCTACCAACGTGCCGATTGCAATCATGGCGCGTTTCTTCATGACGGGTCTCCCTCATATGTCACAGCCTGGCCGACGCTCAGCAGCTTGCCGCCATCGATGACGACGCGATCGCCCGGCTTGAGGCCTGCCTTGATCAGCACTTCGCGGGCTTCATAACCGCCGATCGTCACCGGCTTGAGCGCAGCCGTTTTGGTCGCCGGGTCGACGGTCCAGACCGCGGGCCTGGATCCCGCTGCCGCCAATGCACTCCAGGGCAACGCAATCTGCTGCTGAGCTTTCGCTTTGACGGTCCCTGCAACGGCGCTTCCAAGCGTCATCGCCGCTGATGGATCCTGGATCGCAACCTTGACGCGGATGGTCGCGCTCTTCACGTCAATCACGGGCGAAACTTCCCTGACATGACCGCTCGCCGTAACGCCTGCGTCGGAGACGAGCACCAAGGAGACGCGGCTGTTGTCGAGATCGCCAAAGAAGAGGGATTCGTAGATGTCGAACACGGCATCCCGTTCACCATCCTGCGCCAGGGAGAAAACGGGCTGTGCGGCCTGTACGACCTGGCCGACTTCCAAATTGCGCGCGGTGACTATGCCCGCCGTTTCTGCGCGCAGCGCGGTATAACTAAGGGCGTCTTTCGACGTTCCGAGCTCCGCTTTTGCTGCTTCAAGTGCACCTTCTGCCGTTCGCAATCCTTCCTGCGTCTGATCGTAGACCGTCCGCGTGGTAAAGCCGCTTGCAATCAGCGCCTTTTGCCGTTCGAAGGTTGCCCTGGCGACGCGTAGCTGAGATTCTCCGGCCAGCACCGCCGCAGTTGCGGCATCGACCTCAGCCTGCTGCTCGGCGGAATCCAGCAAAGCCAGGACGTCGCCAGCTCGGACGTGAGCGCCAACATCGACATAGCGCGCGGCCACACGCCCGCTGACGCGGAACGAAAGGTCAGCGCGAAACCGGGCCTGGATTTCGCCGGTGAGGGTGACAGAGGCTTGTCGGTCGCGCGGCTGCACGACCTCCGTGCGCACGGTAGCAGTGCGCGTAGTGGGAGCAGTAGCACGATCGTTACAGCCACTCAGCGCGATTGCGACAATCGCGGCCGCCAGGACGCTCGCGACCTTTAGCTTGCGTTTGCCGGCTGCTTCATCGGTCTCGGTGTGGTTCGCAGCATCATGGTTCATAGGAGGTCCACGCGGTGGGGGTTAACAACAACTCGCCGAGCGCATCCACCGCTGGACGGCAGCGACCGGTTGGCTCCGCGAGCCAGATTCGGGATGCGGTCGACCTGCAGCTTAGAGAGCTGGCCCGCGGAAGTTCGTTCCTGCGCAAAACGCGGCATCGGGTGCAGGCCGCCGTCGTAACATATACACTATACCGTATATTTTCTTTTTGTTGCACTTCTCTCCTAGCCGTGTCAAGTGGGATCGATGCGCATAATCGTGATTGGAAGTTTGGAATGACCAAGAACAAGAGCCCGAAACGCGGCAGACCCCCCAAGGATCATGCCGGTGATGTCCAGGCGCGGATTCTTGACGCGGCCCAACAGCTGTTCCTCGAGAAAGGTTTTCGAAGCGCCAGCATCGACGATATCTCCGAATTGGCGCCCGCGAGCAAACCGACCATCTATGCCCATTTCCCCGGCAAGGAGGCACTGTTCGTGGCTGTGGTGGCCCGCACGATCAACGGATTAACGGATTTCGAGGGATTTTCGCCGACAGGCCGCACTATCCACGAGAAGCTTATCAATCTCGGCATCGAGATTGTGGAGAGGTTCGTGGAGGACACGCTGGACCTCACGCGCGCGACGATCGCCGAAGCGCGACGATTTCCCGAGTTGAGCCGAAATGTTCACGACGCGGCGCGCGACCGTGCGGCTGGGGCAGTTTCATCGCTCTTAAACGAGGCAACGCAGAAGCTCACGCGCTCAGCCAAAGGACCCTTCGGCGCAAAGCGCAGCGTTGCGACCGCGCAGATGTTTATGGATCTCATCCTGCTCCCGATGCTTATGAGATCGCTGATGGGTGAGGAACTGAAGGATCTCAGAAAGGAGCTGCCGACGTTCTTGCACGAACGGGTGAACTTTTTTCTTGCGGCTTGTGAGGCAGACTGGAAGCCGTGATTCAGCCACAGACCCCGCTCTCTATCTTTGCGCCACGGCGTTGGGACAGACCTCGGCGGTCAAGTCGATCGACTGACCCCGCGCTACGTGATGTAGAGCGCCCGCGCAGAAATCCATCATCTCGTCAAACGCGGGCCGAACAGTAGCTGCGGTGATCCGCGACGGATTGAGATATGCGTCCATCGATTCAAGCAGGCAACAGGTCATCGCCATCGGACTTCCCGGTCGCAGCTCGCCACTCGCCTGTCCGTCGGCAATGGTCGCGCACACCAGCCCTCTGATCCGGTCCGCGTGAGACAGGGCGACCGTCCAGTTCTTGCATACCGCCGCAGCGACAAGCTCGTGCTGTTTGCTGTCGTTCTTCAGCCGATGCTCATGCGACCGTGAGATTGCCGCTAATGCGGCCGTTAAGCGCTCCATAGCAGAGCCGCCGCCGCGAGCTGCAAGCGTTGCCGCCATGGAGACGCGCTCGAACAGATCCGCCACTACGGCCTCTTCGAGATCCTGTTTTGAAGCGAAGAAGCGGTAAACGTTAGCGGGCGACATCGACGCTGCCCTAGCGATATCGGTGACAGTCGTCTTCTTGAAACCGATCTCCCGGTGCAATCTGATCGCTTCTTGTACGATCCGCCGACGAATGCATGATGATCCCGCTTGGCGTATCTGTGGCTGCATTGCTTGCGACCTCAGCGAGGTGTGATCGATTGCAATTCCCGGCGGCAGGCTTCCCCGAAACCACGCAAGGGATCCATGTCCTCCATGAACGCAGGCAAATCAACAAATTCGCGGTTTGGCGACACGTAGGTTTCGATGATCAAGCGAGCCGCCCGCTCCGCGGCTTGAACCACTTCATCGCTGGACAGAATCCTCATTCGCCCGACCAGCGCGTACAGCTTGACCAGTTGCGGAATCTCGGATTTGTCGCTGACGAGCGCGTCGGCATAGAGTCGGGAGGCTTCCTCGATGAAACTTCGATAGAGCCGCTCGCGCTTGGAAATCGACCGGGCAAAATCGCGCTCGCGATGCCTGCGTCGCCTAGTCACCCATCCAGTGACAATTGTGGAGATCGCCCCGAAGGCCGAGCCCCCGAACGCGGCGAAAGCGGGAGCATATGCCGTATTCATGCGATCATTCCTCATCTCCTGCGCCGCGGTGGCGGAGCGATCCTATGGTTCTGCTAGTGGTAGTGGCCGCAGCGTGGTCGAAGACGGCTTTGCACGCGTCGCTGAGTTCCGGCTGTCTCTGCTTGAGGCAGGCTTCCACGCTCGTGGCGTCAGGAATGTAGGTCGCGCACAACCGAAAGGCGTCAGGCGTGCACGCGGCCCTTTGCTCGGATGAACCGCGGTTCTCCAGCACTAGGGCTGCGCTATTGGTGAACAAGGCCGCCAGCACGACGACTAATGTGTACTTGGACATACAGGTATCCTTTGTCGGGCTGAGGCATCTGCATTTCGAACGAGAAACGCAGCGACACGCTACTATTCCCCCTCAAACCGTCTGAACGCGCGCTTGCGAGTCTTCGCTCTTGACTCATGCGGCGGCGTGGGCTTTATATGAACTATACGGTTTAGTATAGTTCGGAGCCGAAAATGTCAACTCTGTTCTTTCTGCTTGGACGAGAAAATCCGTGGCCAGGACTAGTGGCCGCATCACTGAACCTGATCGTAGCTCTGTCTCTCGTGGGCCTAAGCTTGCTGCTGGGCGTTACGATTTCCTTGCTCGCTTGGCTGCACGCATTCGTCGATCGAGGGGCGGCACCGATCAACCGGAAAGCCTCAACCAAGCTCGTCGAATCTCATTCGACGCTTCCGCCGATCCGGATCGTCTCCGAGCTTAAGGCACCCGGAGCAACCGCCAGCATGCACCCACGAACATACCAATAAAGGTCAACGGTCCGTTTTTGCGCGCACGACCACTGGATTTATCTCATGTCAAAGAAGCGACTGTTAGCGATGATCTTTCTGTCTGCCACTCTCGCTGCCACGGGCGCGATAGCTGATGTCAGCCATGCGCCTTTGGACGCTGCAAACCGAGATGCAGCCGGCCAGCGCGATACCGAGGATGCAGTGATCCGTCGCTTGCTCGAGCAATTTCGCACTGTAAAAATATCCCTCAGTCAAGCAGTCGCGATCGCCGAGCATTTGCATGATCGTTCGCGGGCCGCGGACGTCAGCTTTGAGATATCAGGACCGCCCATTTATCGAGTGCTAACGGTAAAGAATGAGCGCATTTGGGAAAATATCATAGATGCGAACACCGGAAGTGTGACAGAGAAGGAAACTTCATTTTCGCTGAGGGAGCTCAACCACGAGGATTTGGGTAACCTCATCGCTCTGAAGTCAATCAAGCAAGAGCTGTTGGACGCCGTACGCATTGCCGAGAAGGCTGCAGAGGGAAACGCTCTCGCCGGAGGTCTGATCAAACAAGATGGAAAACTCAACTTTGTGGTCCTGATTGCAGATGGCGATCACTTGAAAGAGGTAATGCTCGAACCACCCAAGATCGGTACGGACAAATCAGCTCGCCACTAGCCGCAGGCGACAGCCATTATGGCAACAGAAACAATTCTTGCTGCGGCGGCGGCCGGCAAACGCCGACTGGCTGGTGATATAGCTCGTTCCGCCACGTCCGGCGAAGTGAAGCATCTTCGCCGGGAAGCCTTGGCGTCGAAGCCAGCTCCGGCAGGCCGAACGGCGCGAAGCTCTTCTCAAACACGCTTTGAGCCTGACTGACCACCGCGCCGCACTAGACGGCATGGCGGCATGCGTGGCGGGGTCAAATCCAACGGATCGGGCCTGGAGCTTTGCTTCCGCTAAGCTGTTCGACCCGCGCCCCGCAGCGTCTCGTCGACAACATAATCGACCATCGCGTCCTGCAGATGATATTTGCGAACATGATCGCGCAGATCCAGTGCCATCTGGCGCAGACGCGGCTTGTCGCTCAGTCCCCGCTCGATCGCGGACGACAGACTGCCCGGAGTCACGTCGTATAGCAGGACATGCTCGTGTTCTCGAACGGGGGCGTGACGTTCGACCGTCGGATAGTTGAGAACCGGCACGGTCAGGCATTGCGCCGCCTCGGCGGTCCGATAGCACTCCCAGCTATAGCCCGAAGGTGACCAGGCCAGCCATGCGCTCGAAAGCCGCCGCAGGAATTCGTCATGCGGTAGCCGATCACGCGGAATATCGATCTTGAGCCCCTTGCTTCTCAACGTCTCGAGTTCTGAAAGACCGACACGGCGCACCCACGAATTTTCCGCGACTTCGCCAACGAAAAACACATCAGACGTCTTTTCCGGATGTTCGCCTTCGGTATCGATCCTTGCTGCAGGAAGCGAAATGGGGCGTATCTTCGCCAGACGTTCGTTCCAGCGCCGATTGCGCCTTATGCGCCGCGTCGGCAGTGCCGGATGGGCCGAGTGGCAGAGAATGTGCCACCGATCGACGGGAAGCTCGCGTTTGAAGGCCGCGGTAGCCTTGTCGAGCAGAAAGAAGTTGTGCGAACCGACGATGAAGGCGTCGTTCATATCCAGAACGGCGATCGGCACGGGGAGCTTCACAAATCTTAACCAGGAAACGCCGAACACTCTTGTCATCGCGGAGAGCGGACGAAGCGGTTGCCGGAAAAAAGCGCGTAGCCAGTAGCGCGGATGCCACGCCGGGCGTAGTGGCATATAGACGATGATCAGGTCGTATGCCCCGCGTCGCGCCTCACCCATCGCCTTGATGAATCGCCAGGGCGTGCAGTCGGCGAAGCCTTTCGCCGCTCGCCCGCGAGGGATCGGACGTTCCCCCGTCCAAAGCACATCGGTCTCTTCGGGATAGATATCCTTGCAGTAGTGCCAGGAGCCTAATTCGAGGATTCTCGGTCTGGTCCTATTTGGGCTTTCTGCCGTCGCACTCACCGATGGAATTCCTTAACAGACGAGGCCAGATCACGGGAGTTGCAATAGAACGGGTATCACCATCACGGATTGATGCGCGACACGACATGAATGCAACAAAAAAGCGCGTCTGACGAGGGCGAAGAAGGCTGCAACATGCCCGTTTGCAAGCGTTTTTGGCGAGCTGGCCTCAAGGCGCCTTTTAGCCTCTCCCAGAGCTACCTGCGATCGGACACCGGCTGTTCGCTTGCTGCA
>Ga0075369_10000714_pt1 | contig 10691 bp, 6 predicted proteins | sample EndMethybrTD3034_FD_71400 | JGI IMG/M metagenome (GOLD analysis project Ga0075369, IMG submission 71400) | Populus endosphere microbial communities from Tennessee, USA - Endosphere MetaG P. TD hybrid TD303-4 | ecosystem: Host-associated > Plants > Roots > Endosphere | place: USA: Tennessee...
GGGTCGTCGGGCCAGTAGTGGCGCGGATAGCGGCCTTTCAGCTCGGCCTTCACTGCCTTGTAGCCGTTGGCCCAGAAGCTCGCGAGATCCCGCGTCACCTGCACCGGCCGGCGCGCCGGCGACAGAAGATGGATGGTCAATGGCACCTTGCCGCCGCCGACGCGCGGCGTATCGACAAGTCCGAACATCTCCTGCAGGCGTACTGACAAGGTCGGCTCAGCTGCGTTGGCGTAGTCGATCGTAACGCGCGAGCCGCTCGGCACTTCGATATGGGTCGGCGCCAGGCGGTCGAGCTCGCGCTGCCTGTCCCACGGCACCAGCGATTTCAGCGCCGCCGTGAGATCGATCCGCGCCAGATGGCTGCGCCGCGACACGCCGTCGAGGAACGGCGCCAGCCATGCATCCAGCGAGTCGAGCAACGCGTTGTCCGAGAGATCGGGCCAGCCGTCGTCCTGCGTGCGCAGGAAGGCCACGCGCTCGCGCCATTTGGCGAGGTCGTCCGACCACGGCAGCGCGCCGAGGCCGAGCTGGCGGATGCCCTCGACCATCGCCGCCTTGAGCTTGTCGGCGTCGGGATTGGCCAGCGGCTTGTCCTCGAGCAGCAGCGCACCGAAGCGTCGCCGGCGGCGCGCCAGCACGACGCCCTCGCGCTCGCTCCATTGCAGGGCCTCCTCGTCGACGATCCGTTCGGCGAACAGCTCTTCGATCTCGTCGAGGCGAATCGGCGCGGCGAGGAAGATGCGCGAATCCTGGGCCGAGCCGTCGAGATCGGCGACAACCAGAAACTCCTCGTTGCCCATCGGATCGCCGTCCGGCAGCGCCGCACCACGCCCGCCCGACAGAAGATAGCGGTTCGTTCCCGGGCGTCGCCGGCCGATGCGATCGGGATAGGCGAGCGCCAGCAAGGCGCCGGTCATCGACAGGTCTGGCCTTTCGTCGCTGCCGCCGCGCGGCATCAGGCGACGCGCCTGTTCCTGGATCAGGCGCAAGGTGCCGTCACGCTTGCCGCTCAAAGCGATATCGACGCGATGCCGCAGATCGACGTCGCGCTGTCCCGGCGGCAGGCGCAGGAAGTCGCGCTCGCTCAGGATCGCGGCCAGCAGAGCGGCGATCCTGCCTTGCCCGAGCTCACGGCCCTTCAGCACCAGATGGGCAAGGCGCGGATGTTGGCCGAGCCGCACCATCGCCCGGCCGTGCGGTGTGATCGCGCCCGTCGAATCGAGTGCACCGAGATCAATGAGCAGGGCGCGCGCCGTGGCGAGCGACGCGGCCGGCGGCGGCGTTAGCCAGGGCAGGGTGGCGTCATTGGCACCCCACAGCGCCAGTTCGAGGGCCAGCGGCGCCAGGTCGGCGTCGAGAATCTCGGGCGGCGTGAAGGGCAGCAGGCCGCGCTGCTGCTCCTCGGGCCACAGGCGATAGCACACGCCAGGCTCGAGGCGGCCGGCGCGGCCGCGGCGCTGGTCGGCCGACGCCTGGCTGACGCGCACGGTCTCCAGCCGCGTCATCCCCGAGCGCGGCGAGAAGCGCGGCACGCGCATCAGGCCGGAATCGATCACCAGGCGCACGCCCTCGATGGTGAGGCTGGTCTCGGCGATCGACGTCGCCAGCACGACCTTGCGCCGGCCGGCAGGCGAGGGGGCGATGGCGCGGTCCTGGTCGGCCGGCGAGAGATCGCCGTAGAGCGGCGCCACGTCGATGCCGGCGCCGAGGTTGAGGCGTTCTTCGACACGGCGGATTTCGCCGACGCCCGGCAGGAAAACCAGCGCGCTGCCGCTCTCCTCGGCGAGCGCCCGGCGCACTGTCGAGGCGACGCTGTCCTCGATGCGTCCGGCCGCTTCGCGCTTGAGATAGCGCGTGTCGACCGGGAACATGCGACCGGCGGAGTCGATCACCGGCGCGCCGCCCAGGCGATCGGACACCGGGCCGGGATCGAGGGTCGCCGACATGGCGATGACGCGCAGGTCGTCACGCAGCGCCGTCTGCGCCTCGCGGACCAGGGCAAACGAGAGATCGGTTTCGAGGCCGCGCTCGTGCAACTCGTCGAAGATCACGCAGCCGATGCCGTCGAGCGACGGATCGTCCTGCAGCAACCTGAGGAACAGGCCGTCGGTCACCACTTCGATGCGCGTGCGCGGCCCGACCTTGGTGTCGAGCCGCACGCGATAGCCGACAGTCTCGCCGACCTGCTCACCCAAAGTCGCCGCCATGCGCCGCGCCGCGGCGCGCGCCGCCAGCCGTCGCGGCTCCTGCATGACGATCTTGCCGCCGCCGAGCCACGGGGCATCGAGCAGCGCCAGCGGCACGTGCGTCGTCTTGCCGGCGCCGGGCGGCGCGACAAGCACGGCGGCGTTGTTTGCGGCGAGTGCCTCTTTCAGGCGCGGCAGCGCTTCGTCGACAGGAAGAGTGTCCATCGCGGCGGGCTTATAGCATGCTGGGAGCGCGGGCCTCTGGCCCGCTCATAGTCTTCCGGACCGCGAGCCGGAGGCTCGCGGTCCGGAAGAGCATGAACAAGAGCGGGCCGGAGGCCCGCGCTCCCACATGAGTGGCGTGCTCCAGGCAAGGAGTGGCATGATCCGCCAAAAGGATCGAGGGAACGCCGTGTTGAAACTGACCTTCTGCCTGCGGCGATTGCCGTCGTTGAGCCTGGAAGAATTCCAGGACTACTGGCTGAACAAGCACGGGCCGCTGGTCAGGACCCTGCAGCCGGCCCTCGGCATGACGCGCTACGTTCAGCTTCACCGGCTGTCGGGCGACCTCGCCGACGGCATGCGGCGCGTGCGCGGCGCACCCGAACCCTATGACGGCGTGGCCGAGCTGTGGTGGCAGAGCGAGGAGACCTGGCGCGCCGCCAGCCGCAATCCCGAGGCGCGCGAGGCCAACCGCCTGCTGCTGGAGGACGAGGCGAAGTTCATCGATCTCAAAAACTCGCCGCTGTGGCTCAATCGCGAGGAGATGATCTACGGCGAGCAGCGGAGACGGGCGCCATGAAGCGCCGGCTGGTCCTCGGCCTCCCTGCCGCCCTGTTGCTCGCGGGGCCCGCAGGCGCGCAGACCTATCCGACCAAGCCCATCCGCCTGGTCGTCGGCTACTCGGCCGGCGGCGGCAATGACCTCATCGCGCGCATCGTCGCGGCCAAGCTGCAGGAGAAGCTCGGCCAGCCCCTCATCGTCGACAACAAGCCGGGCGCGGCGTCGATCGTGGCGGCCGAACTGGTCGCCAAGGCGGCTCCCGACGGCTACACGCTGCTGGTGGCGCCGAGCGGGCCGATGACCATCAATCCCGCTGTCTACGCCAAGCTGCCCTACGCGCCCGAGAAGGATTTTGCGCCGATCTCGCTGCTCGCCGAGTTTCCGCTGCTGCTGGTGGTCGGCGCCGACCAGCCGATCAAGTCGGTGCGCGAGCTGATCGACTACGGCCGCGCCCATCCCGACAAGGCCAACTACGCCTCGAGCGCCACGCCCTTTCAGCTTGCCTCGGAGCTGTTCAACCAGCGCACCGGCTCGAAGTTCCAGCACATCCCTTATCGCGGCAGCGGCGACGCGGCGCAGGCCGTCGCGTCGGGTCAGGTGCTGATGACCATCGCCGACACCGGCCCGATCTCCGGCCTGCTGAGCGGCGGCAAGCTGCGCGCGCTTGCCATCACCACGGACAAGCGCGACCCGGCTTTCCCCGACGTGCCGACGCTCGCCGAAGCGGGCGTGTCCGGCATGGCGATCTCGCTGTGGACCGGGCTGGTGGCGCCGGCCGGCACGCCACCTGACATCGTCGCCCGACTGAACAAGGCCGTCGTCGAGAGCCTGGCCGCGGCCGACGTGCGCACGGCTCTGACGAAGATCGCCGTCGAGCCGCGCAGCACCACGCCAGAGCAGTATCGCGTCCTGATCGCGCGCGACGCCGCGCGCTGGAAGGCGGTGGCGACCGCCGCCAACATCAAGCTGGAGTAAACGACCGCGATGCTCGACAAGCTGGCGTTCCTGCGGCGCGTCTATGAGCGCTTCAATGCCCGCGACATCGACGGCGTCTTGGCCTCGGTCCATGCCGACGTCCGATGGGCCAACGGCCAGGACGGTGGCTACGTGCAGGGCCACGATGGGCTGCGCCGCTACTGGACACGGCAATGGGCCATGATCGATCCCCATGTCGAGCCCATGGACTTTTCGGTCACATCCAGCGGTGAGATCGTAGTCGCAATCCGCCAGACAGTGCGCGATCCTTCCGGCAAGCTTTTAGTCGACAAGAAGGTCGGCCACGTCTTCCAACTGGAGGACGGCCTGATCAAACGCTTCGACATCCGTACGACCCCTTGAGTGAGGACGCGATGGACAGCATCAACGAGGCCCGCCGATCGGCCGCCCATTATTTTCTCGAAGGCCTGACCGAGATCGGTTGCGACTATCTGTTCTGCAACTTCGGCACCGACCACGCGCCGATCATCGAGGCGATGGCCGCTTTCAAGCGCGACGGCCGCAAGGCGCCCAAGACCGTGATCTGTCCGCACGAGATCACGGCGGCGCACATGGCGGCGGGCTACTTCCTCGCCACCGGCCGCGGCCAGGGCGTGATGGTGCATGTCGATTCCGGCACCGCCAATTCGGCGATGGCGCTGCACAACATCTGCCGCGCCCGCATCCCGGTGCTGCTGATGGCCGGCCGCGCGCCCTACACCACGCGCGGCGAGCTTTTGGGCTCGCGTGACACCTACGTGCACTTCATCCAGGAGCCGTTCGACCAGGCCGCGCTGGTGCGGCCCTATACCAAGTGGGAATACAACCTGCCCTCGGGCGTGGTCGCCAAGGAGGCGCTGCGCCGCGCCCACACGGTGATGATGAGCGACCCCAAGGGGCCGGTCTACATGACCTTCCCGCGCGAGACGCTGACCGAGCTGTGGTCCGAGGGCCAGATCCGCTCCTATCCCGAGGAGCGATTCGCGACTCCGGCAGCAGGCGCGGTCGATCGGCACGCCGTCGAGGCCATTGTGGACAGGTTGCTCGCAGCGGAGCGGCCGCTGCTGATCACGGCTTATTCCGGCCGCAACCACGCGGCGGTCGCGTTGCTCGACGAGCTGGCGCAGTTCGCCGGCATCCGCGTCGTCGAGTTCAGTCCTGTCCATCTCAACCTGCCGCACGATTCTCCCTGCCATGGCGGGTTCGTGCCGACCAAGGCGCTGGCCGACGCCGATGTCGGCCTGCTGGTCGATGTCGACGTGCCGTGGATCCCCAAGGACATGCCGGAGAATCCCTCGACCTGGTGGGCGCATATCGACGTCGACCCGGAGAAGCGGGCGATCCCGATGTGGACCTTCCCGGCCAACCTTCGGCTACAGGGCGACAGCTGCCACTTCTATGCCGATCTTTTAGCGGCCCTGAAGGCGAAGGCCGATGCTGGCTTCAAGGCGCGCGCATCGGCGCGCGTGAAGGAAATCGCGGCGGAGGGTGTGGCGCGTCGCGAGCAGGCGGTGAAGCTCGCCGCCGAGCCCGGCGTCGCGGGCGAGATCAACCCGCACTATCTTTGCGCCAAGCTGGTCAAGGCGCTTGGGCCCTCCGGCGTGGTGATCAACGAGGCGATCCGCAACATCCCGACCGTGCTGGCGCAGATGCCGCGCACCGAGCCCGGCACCCTGGTGGGCCTGGCCGGCGCGGGGCTGGGCTTCTCTGGCAGCGTGGCGCTCGGCCTGAAGCTCGCCATGCCCGATCGCATCGTCATGCCGATCATGGGCGACGGCACCTTCTACTTCTCCAACCCGCAGTCCGTGCTCGCGGTGTCGCAGAATTACGGCCTGCCGGTGTTCATGGTCGTGCTCGACAATTCGGGCTGGGGCGCGGTGAAGGAGGCGACCTTGCGCGTCTATCCCGCCGGCGAGGCCAAGGCCGCCAGCGATTATGGCGCGAACTTCGGCATGAACATGGACTTCGGCAAGATCGCCGAAGCCGCCGGCGCCCACGGCGAGTTCCTGTCCGATCCTGCGGATGTCGACGACGCGGTCGCGCGCTGCCTCGAGGCGGTACGCTCCGGCCGCTCGGCCGTACTGCATGCGAAGGTGACGAAGATCTAGATGTTTGATCCCAGGGTTTGATGGTGCATTGTTTTCCAGGAATGGAAGGATGCGCTGCGGCCCGGATTCTCCACGGCTGCGCCACAACGACAGAGGCGGTCCGTCGAGAGATACAACATAGTCAAGAGAGCCTGAGAGCGCTGGCCACGCTCAAGGTAGCCGTTGAGGCGTCGGAGCGGACAGAGTCCGCAACATGAAGCGGCCGAAGAGGTCGGACCCGGCAAGGTTCCAATGAGCATCATACGGCAGGAAGTGCCGGCGGATTTCGGTGTCCGACATGCCGGCGTAGACCTCGCTGCCGTCGTGGAAGCTGGCGCCGATCATTTCTGCAAAGCGCCGCGTTTCCGCTTTGAAAGCAGCATCGCTGCCGGGATCGAGCAGCCCCGGCCGTGACGGGATATAGGCCACCGTCGCCCTCCACTGTTGGGCCGCGATGATGGCAGCGATGTCCGCTATCTGGCGCTCGCGTGCTGCGGCGTCGGCGGAGTCGAGGATCGGTAGCGCCGTCACGCGCCCGGGCTGCTCGCGCGGCTCCCATAGCGCCGCCACCTGCCGCTCGACAAACCATCGCCGGGCCTCATGTGGCCGCCACTCGCCCGACAACGCATCGAGAAATCCGGACTCGTCGGTGAAGTAGAAGTCGCCCGCCATCGGCGCCATCACTCGCATCGCCTCGTCAAGCGTCTTGGGATAGCGCGCCGGATCCCACGACGGCACGCGGCCGAGCCACCACTTCTGACCTTCCGAGTGCGTGACCAAGAATTGCCGGTATAGGTTTTCCTCCCATACGGCGAACACTACGCCGTCGAGCTCATATGCGCCCGCCATGTTCTTTAGGATGCTCCACCAGTTCGCGAGCCCGGTGCCGCCGAGCGAGAAGTTGAGGAGCTGAAGCGGGCGGCCCTCGGCGAAGCTCGCGGCCTCGACATAGGATGGCCAGTTACGGGCGAGGTAGTCAGCCTGCGAGAAAGAGTCGCCGAAGACGGCGATGCGCCGCCGTCCGTCCTGGCGCTGTGGCGCAAACTCGCTCGACTGGAAACCAAGACTATTCGGCTTGTAGAGGCCGACATACTCGATTTGCCCGCGCGTGATTCGGGTCTCATGGATTGGCCCGGGCCGCAGTCGGAATCCGGAGACGGCATCGAATTGAACCGGCGCCCCGCCGTACACGTAGTAGGACCCCTCGAGCGAGCGGCCGAAGTAGAGCCGGCCTGCAATCTCGATGAGCCCGACGCCAACCACGATGGCTACGACGACCAGGGCGATGTTGCCGAGCACCCGCATCCCGCCGGACCATGCCCGAAAAGGAAAATCCCCGCCAGCCTTTTGGCCAGCGGGGAAGGGTAGGGAGGGAAATGCCGTCACGGGCGGCGACGGCTCCTGCGCGTTGCCTCGCGGCTGTACGCTCCGGCCGCTCGGCCGTACTGTATGCAAAAGGTGACGAAGACCTGAAACGCATGATCCAGCACGACCGCCACGTTCCGCTGCGCTCCATGGCGTGGGACGAAAGCGTTGTCGTCTCGGCGATCGACGAGATCGTGTCGGATGCGCTGACGCATTTCCATCCGGAGGTATTCTGGCCGTCGCATCCGCTCGATGGTCGCAAGGATGATGGCCACAGCAGCCTCTATATGGGGGCTGCTGGCATGATCTGGGGATTGGACTACCTGCGAAGGGTCGGCGCAACGAGAGCCGCCGTGGATTTTCGGCCGGTGTTGCAACGACTACTGGAGAAGACGCAAGCCGAGATGAGCGGCTACGGCGACTATGCGGAGCTGGGCTCGCTGCTGTTCGGCGATCTGGGAACGGCGCTGGTCGTCATGCGGCTGGCGCCCGATCCGTCGATCGCCGACCTCATCCACGCCCGCTGCGAGAGCGACACGCATCTCCCGGTGCGCGAGATCATGTGGGGTATGCCCGGCGCCATGGTGGCCTGCATCCACATGGCCGAGCTGACCGACGAACCGCGCTGGGCGTCGCTGTTCGCAGTGCAGGCCGCGCGGCTGCTGGCCGATCTCGAAGACACGGCGAACGGGCCGCTCTGGACCCAGGACCTGTACGACAGGCAGCTGCGCTATCTCGGTCCCGTTCACGGCTTTGCCGGCAACATGATTCCGCTGATCCGCGGTTGGCGATGGCTGGACGAGGCGCAGCGGCGGCGGACTGCCGATGTCGCGACGCGCGCGCTGGCCGTCAACGCCTGGCGCTCGCACGAAGGCATCACCTGGCATCCCGTCGCCGGCCGCGAGAACCCGCCCCATCTCTGCCAATACTGCCATGGCGCGCCGGGCATGGTGGCGACCTTCGCCGATGCGCCCTTCGCATCGCCCGAGCTGGAGGAGCTGCTGGTCAAAGGCGGCGACTTCACCTGGGCCGCCGGGCCGTTGGTGAAAGGCTCCAACCTCTGCCACGGCACCGGCGGCAACGGTTACGCCTTTCTCAAGCTCCATCAGCGGACCGGCGATCCACTGTGGCTCGAGCGGGCGCGCGCTTTCGCCATGACGGCGATCGCGCAATGCCGAGACGTGCGCGAGCAGACAGGGCGGGGACGCTATACTCTGTGGACCGGAGACGTCGGCCTCGCCATCTATCTCTGGGACTGCCTGACGGCCGATCCGCATTTCCCGTCGGTCGATGTTTTCTAGTAGCTCTGCACACGGGTTTTGACCGGCTGGCCGGCGAACGAGATCGCGTTCGCGGCGCGTCTGCGGAAACGCCCGCAAGCCATTGGTGTCTCTGGCCGTTCGGGCCGTGGCGGCGGCCGGACGTTGTCCGCCAAACGAGGACAGCAACGACAATGCGCGTTGCTCGGCGCGGTGAAATGATTTTGCGGCATTATCGGCATTTCCGCCGGTACTTTCGTAGTGGTGCTCGGAAGCCGACCCACTATCGATGGGGTTTGCCGGCGAATTTAGATAGTTAAGATAGTTTAGATGTTGGTTTTCGCTCGGCCGGAGAGGCCGGCCCGACTGCGGCCGGGCGCGATGGGTATCGGATGAACGATGCAAAGAGCGGAGCCGCCGGGAGGCGAGCACGCGGCCAATATAACTGAAGTGATTTAACGGGTCAACTACGGTTTTAGTTTTTGCGCTCCATAGGCGGTCGATCGACGCATTATCTCCGGGGTCGGGGACCGGTGCCAGCAGTGCAGGCAATCTCATCGGCCCCGCACCAACCCGTCATGATCACTGTGCAGAGCCACTAGTTGGTTCGCAGAACGAAAACGTCAAGCCGCAGGTTGATCTCTGCTTGCAATGCCCCTGATATTGGGGCGCTCCCCGACACCCCTGCACGAAAGACAGCCGATGCCCGATACCGCCGCTCAGCTCACGTCCTCGTCCGCCCAGACCGTCGAGCATTTCGACGTGCTCATCGTCGGCGCCGGCATCTCCGGCGTGGGCGGCGCCTACCATCTGACCAAGCAGAGCCCGGGCACGAGCTTCGTCGTGCTGGAAGGACAGGAGAGCTTCGGCGGGACGTGGATCACGCATCGCTATCCCGGCATCCGCTCCGACAGTGATCTCTACACCTTCGGCTATCGCTTCAAGCCGTGGACCGGCAAGCCGATCGCCACGGCCAAGGAGATCCTGGACTACATGGGCGAGGTGATCGCGGAGAACGACCTCGCGCGCCACATCCGCTATCGCCATCACATCGTCTCGGCGCGCTGGTCGGGCGAGGACAACCGCTGGACCATCGAGGGCGAGCGCCTCGATACCGGCGCGCCCTTCCGCATCACCGCGGGCTTCCTATGGATGTGCCAGGGCTACTACCGCCACGCCGAGGGCTATACGCCCGAGTGGGACGGCATGGCCGACTTCAAGGGCCGCATCGTCCATCCTCAGACCTGGCCCAAGGATCTCGACGTCACGGGCAAGCAGGTGATCGTCATCGGCTCGGGCGCCACGGCGGCGACCTTGGTGCCCAACATCGCCGACGACTGCGCCCACGTCACCATGCTGCAGCGCTCGCCGACCTATTTCATCCCGGCGCGCAACGCCAACGACCTCGCCGACCAGCTGCGCAAGCTCGAGGTCGACGAGGCGTGGATCCACGAGATCGTCCGCCGCCGCATCCTGCACGACCAGTCGGAGTTCACCCGCCGCTCCTTCGAGGAGCCCGAGAAGGTGAAGGCCGAGCTTCTGGCCGGCGTGCGCGCCTATCTCGGTCCCGACTTCGACATCGACGCGCATTTCACGCCGTCCTACCGGCCGTGGCGACAGCGCATTGCCTTCGTGCCCGACGGCGACCTGTTCCGCGCCATGCGGCAGGGCAAGGCCTCGGTCGTCACCGACGAGATCGAGCGCTTCACGGAGAAGGGCATCAAGCTCAAGTCCGGCAAGGAGCTGCCGGCCGACGTCATCGTCACGGCGACCGGCTTCCATCTCAACGTGCTGGGCGACATCGCCTTCGAGATCGACGGCAAGCCGCTCGATTTCTCCCAGACCGTCACCTATCGCGGCATGATGTTCACCGGCATCCCCAACATGGCCTGGGTGTTCGGCTATTTCCGTGCGAGCTGGACCCTGCGCTCCGACCTGGTCGCCGATTTCGTCTGCCGCCTGCTCGGCCACATGAAGGACAAGCAGGCGCGCCGCGTCGAGGTGGCGCTCAGGCCCGAGGACAAGGACATGCCGCT
>Ga0075369_10000716_pt1 | contig 10682 bp, 6 predicted proteins | sample EndMethybrTD3034_FD_71400 | JGI IMG/M metagenome (GOLD analysis project Ga0075369, IMG submission 71400) | Populus endosphere microbial communities from Tennessee, USA - Endosphere MetaG P. TD hybrid TD303-4 | ecosystem: Host-associated > Plants > Roots > Endosphere | place: USA: Tennessee...
CGTTGACCATGTTCACCGTGTCGCTCTGCTGGCGCAGGAAACCGCACAGCACGGCAGCCGCAATCGGCTTGATGTTGAGCTCGGCAGCGGCGCCTTCGGCGTGAATCGAGATGCGCGGGATCGAACCCGTGGTCAGCTGGCCGACCAGGCCGCCCAGCTGCTCGGCCAGTGCCATGTATGGCTTCAGCTTGGGCGCTTCCTCGGCCGAGAGGCTAGGCATGTTGAGCGCATTGGTTACCCCGCCACTCACCAGGAAATCGGCGATCTGTTCGGCCACTTGCAGCGCGACATTGACTTGCGCTTCGTTGGTGCTGGCGCCCAGATGCGGCGTGCAGATGAAGTTCGGCGTGCCGAACAGGGGGCTGTCCTTGGCAGGTTCGGTCTGGAACACGTCGAGCGCGGCGCCGGCGACATGGCCGGAATCGAGCGCTTCCTTGAGGGCCGCCTCGTCAATCAGTCCGCCGCGCGCGCAATTGACGATGCGCACGCCCTTCTTGGTTTTGGCGAGGTTTTCCTTCGAGAGGATATTGCGCGTCTGGTCAGTCAAAGGCGTGTGCAGCGTGATGAAGTCAGCGCGTTTGAGCAGTTCGCCCAGTTCGACTTTCTCCACGCCCAGTTCCACCGCGCGTTCGGGCGAAAGGAACGGATCGAAAGCGACGACTTTCATGCGCAGACCAATGGCGCGGCTGGCGACGATCGAGCCGATGTTGCCCGCGCCGATCAGGCCCAGCGTCTTGCCGGTTACTTCCACGCCCATGAAGTCGTTCTTAGGCCATTTGCCGGCTTGCGTCTGTGCGTTGGCTTCCGGAATCTGGCGGGCAAGCGCGAAGATCATCGCGATGGCATGTTCGGCCGTGGTGATCGAATTGCCGAAAGGCGTGTTCATCACGACAACGCCTTGCGCCGAGGCGGCGGGAATATCGACATTGTCGACCCCGATGCCGGCGCGGCCGATCACTTTCAGGTTCTTCGCGGCGGCGAGGACTTCCTTGGTCACCTTGGTCGAACTGCGGATTGCGAGGCCGTCATAGTCGCCGATGCGGGCGATCAGCTGCTCGGGAGTCTCGCCGGTGATGACGTCCACATCGCAGCCGCGCTCCTCAAGGATCTTGGCGGCATTGGGGTCCATCTTGTCGGAAATGAGTACGCGGGGCTTGGTCATGATTTTCGTTCCTAACGCGTCGTCCCGGACTTGATCCGGGACCGGTGGAGTTCGTCACCGACCGGTCTGTCTGACGGCCAGCGGTCCCGGGTCAGGCCCGGGACGACATTATTGCTTGAGGCTTGCGTAAGCCCAGTCGAGCCAGGGTCCGAGTGCCTCGATGTCAGAGGCATCGACTGTCGCGCCGCACCAGATGCGCAGGCCCTGGGGAGCATCGCGATAGCCCGCGATGTCATAGGCAGCGCCTTCTTTTTCCAGCAGCGCTGCGAAAGCCTTGATGAAGGCTTCGTCAGCGCCTTCGACAGTCAGGCAGACCGATGTTTTCGAGCGCGTGCCGTGATCGACCGCCAGATGCCCCAACCAGTCGCGCTCGGCGACGATTTTGGCCAGCGCGTCCGAATTGGCGGTGCAGCGTTTTTGCAGCCCTTCCAGCCCGCCGATCCCTTTCGCCCATTCCAGCGCGAAAATCGCGTCTTCCACGGCCAGCATCGAAGGCGTGTTGATCGTCTCGCCTTTGAAGATTCCTTCGCTGAGCTTGCCCTTGGAGGTAAGTCGGAAGACCTTGGGCAGCGGCCAGGCGGGGGTGTATTCCTCCAGCCGCTCGACCGCGCGAGGGCCCAGGATCAGCACGCCGTGGCCGCCTTCGCCGCCCAGCACTTTCTGCCACGAGAAGGTGCAGACATCGATCTTGTCCCAGGGGATGTCGTAAGCGAAAACCGCGCTGGTGGCGTCGGCGAAAGACAGGCCTTCGCGGTCGGCAGGGATCCATTCGCCATCGGGCACGCGCACGCCGCTGGTGGTGCCGTTCCAGGTGAACAGCACGTCGTCCGACCAGTCGACCTTGTCGAGGTCTGGCAGCTGTCCATAGTCGGCGCGCATCACCGTGGGTTCGAGCTTCAGCTGTTTGACCGCATCCGTCACCCAGCCTTCGCCAAAGCTTTCCCAGGCGAGAGCGGTGACGCCGCGCGCGCCCAGCATGGTCCACATCGCCATTTCGAATGCGCCAGTATCGGAGCCGGGCACGATGCCGATGCGGTGCGTATCGGGCAGGCCGAGCACTTCGCGCATCAGATCGATGCAATATTGCAGCCGCGTCTTGCCGATCTTGGCGCGGTGCGAGCGGCCGAGCGATTGCGTTGCGAGCTTTTCGGGGGAATATCCGGGCGGCTTGGCGCAGGGACCGGAAGAGAAGAACGGACGCGCCGGTTTGCGCGCCGGAATTTGTACAGACATTTAAGTCTCTCCTTGCAGAGAGCACGCGCGGCGTTGGGACCGCGTGGCCCGCCGCCGCGTTTAGATCGGGCAGACAATAAGTCAAGCACGGCGAATGGATCCGCGCTGGATGTGGCGCGCCTTTCGAAATGCCCCCCAAGGACGGAACTTGCGCCTGCCAAGCGCGTTATGGTTTTTGCAATAAGCACGAGGATAAGGCTATGGCAGACTACAAGACGACCGAGACAGTCGTTCGCGATCCAGATCACGATCACCATATCGACAATCGCACTGTCGAGCGAAACACAGTCGTGCACCGTGGCGGCGGCGGGCGTACATTCCTGCTTCTTCTCATCATTGTGGCGCTGGTTGTAGCGCTTCTGTTCGCCACCGGGTTCTTTTCGGCACGTGTTACAAAGGATGGCGAGCTGCCGTCGGTTAGCGTCAAGGCGGACGCAGGTGCTCTGCCGCAAGTCGATATGGATTCGAAAAAGGTCGTGGTGGGCACAAAGCCCCAGTCCATCGACGTGCCGACTGTCGAAACCAAGAAGACGACAATCGACGTGCCGGTGGTTGGTGTGAAAAACTGATTTCAGAGGCAAGTGCTCTGCAGAAGTCAGCTTTTGAAACAGCCAGTTCCGGATAGGGTCGCCGGGAATGTGTTGAGCATACCGGCAAAGGGCGAGTTGAAAGTCGTCTGAACGACGACTTTCACCGACCCCGTATTGCCACGGCAGGTTTGATTGCTGGCGCTGGTTACTCCCGAACTGATGATCGTGATGCCATATCTGGCGGCCAGGGCGACTGCATAGCTTTGCGTTGCCGTACTATTCGCACAGTTGGTGCCGCTGCTGACCCCGGTTCCGTAAGTTGCGCAGCGCGCAGTGCTGAAGGCTACGGCGTTGAGCGACTGCGTCATCCACAGAACCCGGCAATATTCCATGCATCCCGCTGCCAGGACGAGGAATATCGGGAATACCAGCGCGAACTCCACGCTCGTGCCGCCGCGTGCGCATCGGGAGAGAATTTTGCTGGTCATTTCAGCCTTACAGTCACAGCCCGGCTGATCGAGGAATTCTTGAGCAAAATCATGCCTGGAAACGAATGCGTGGCGTTGATCTTCACGTAATAGCCAGACACCGCTCCCGACGAATATCCCGTACCGGTGCAGGCTGTCCCGCAAGATGCCGCAGTGGCGAAAGTTCCACTTGATGACAGGCATTTGCAACTGGTCAGGGTGTTGTCGCAGGTCGTATTGCTTGTTCCTCCATTACACGTGACTGTGACGGTCGCATTCGTCCCGGTGGATTGGCGGATATATGTCTGAATGCCCGCTTCAGTCAGGTCGACTGCATCGCGGTTCTTGAAAGTGTTATTCACTTTGTCGGAAATGGCCTGCGTTAGGCGTGCGTCCTGGACGAAATAAGTGCCGAAATCGAGCACGCCCAGAAAAGTCACGAAAAAGGCCGTGGTCATCAGCGCAAATTCAATTGCGGCCACGCCGCCCGTGTCGCGCCAGAGATTGCGGAGTTTCTTCATCAGAACACCAGCGAAATTGAACTGCTGCTAGCAGCAGTCGTGGTCGTCGAGCTGGTGCTGGCGGTCATGGTTCCCGAGCAGGCCGATCCTGTTGCGGCGCCATTGGTCACGCTGATAGTCTTGGCCGTGAGCATGAAGCATCCGCCCGAAGTGGTCGAATTGCCGCCGTTCATCGTCACATCGGAATTGGGCAGGTGAGCCAGCCCCGAAAATACATTGTTCGCACCTGCGCCCCACGTGGTGACCGACGTGGTTGCGCTATGGACCAGCACATTGGCAATGCCGCCACCTGAGGTGGTGGAAGCGGGGGCCGTGAAATAGCTTTTGGCCCCGCCCGCCAGATTGAACGCGCCTGACAGGATGAAAGTCACGTTCTGGCCGATCATGTCATAGTTCACGCCGCCGATCGTCGCCCCGTAAGTCAAGCCGGTGATCGGCGAGGTATAGGGCCAGGTCGTGCCGCCGGTGCCGTTGATCAGGCTGCCATTGATCGTATAGGCGCCCGCGCCGAACAAGGCCGCGCCGGCAATCGTCACGGTTCCGTTGAAATAGTGATTGGTCGTGGCGCCAAACACGATCCTCGAGCCGCCCGCCGTGGTGACCCCGCCGCCGCAGCTGAAAGTGCCGTCGCCGAAAAACAGGTTGCCGCTGCCGGCGATGTCGATGCAGTTGCCCGTGGCCGTGGTGCGGCCGAGCGCATAATTGCCTGCGCCGAACGCAACGGTCGATGATCCGGTCACGGTAATGCCATTGGCAACATCGACATTGCCTGTGCCGACTTTCAGATTGTAGCCACCTCCGCACAGGCTGCTTGCGCAGATGCTGGAAAAGCTGTGGCTGCCATCGCCGATGGTCAGCGTGCTCGCGCCATTCAGCACAAGGTTGCCATTGATGCTGACCGGGCCGTTGCCGATCGAATTGGTGGCGGCAGTGAACTTCACGGTCCCAGTACCGCCGCTTGTGCCGATCGAGACGCTGCCATTGCCGAAGATGATGCTGCCCGAACTGTTGCCGTTGAAGCCGCCGTTCACATTGACAGTGCGGTTGCCGAAATTGACCGACGCGCTGCCACTGGTTGTGAAGCCGCTGCAAATGTTGATCGTCGAGCCATTGCCATAGGTCACTACTGCTGTGCCGCTGATGCTCAGGCTCGAATAGTTGTATGTGCCTGCGGGAAAGGTCTGGTTGGTGGCAAAGTTGCCGGCACTCGCGCCCGAGCAGGCAGCGCTGGAGGGATTGCTGGGTGATGTCGGCGCAGTCGTCGTGCCAATCAGCGCTTCGGCCGCGCTCACTGTGGCATTGTTGCTGCTGGCATAGGCGTCGGCATAAGTGGTGGTCTGGCTTGTGTATGTCGGACTGCCCGAGCCATTGGCGCGGTAGATCTGGGTGTTCCAGCCGGGGTTCGTCCAGCCCGAAGAATGGGTGATGTTGTTGGCCCAGACATAGCCGTAGGAATTGGTGATCGAGCCCGAGCCCGAAACCAGGCTGTTCACTTTGACACCGGTGCTGCCAAGATTGATGCTGCCAACGGCCAGGGCGTCGCAGCCCGGCATGTTGATCGTCGCCCCGCCGGATGTGACAATCGCCGACGATCCCGTGGAAAGCGCCAGAAAGCAGGGGCTGACATAATTCGTCGATGTGGTGGTGGTGGAAGCAGGCAGCGTTGCATAGGCAGTCGCCGCGATGGCATAGCCGGTCGATCCGTTGATCACTTTGCCAAGAGTCGACACGACTGTCGTGGTCACTGTGACTTTGACCGAATTTCCCGAACCAGTCGGGCTGATAACTGACTGCGCTTCGGTGATCGCCGAAGTTGGCATGCCGTTGGCGACGGCGATGTCCTGCGCGGTGGGGAGCAGGACCAGTGTGCTCTGGGCAGAGCGGAAATAGGCCATGGCGGCGCTCTGTGCCGCAGCATCAGCCACCATTTGCGCGCGCAACCTTTGATCATGCACATTGTTGAAATCGACGGCCAGGGCACCGAAGCCGAGCAGGATGGGCAGAGTCAGCGCGGCAATCGACAGCATCGAGGCCCGGCTGCAGCCGAGAAGCTCCCGAAGCGCTGAGGCAAGACGATGTCGCAAAGTGATCCCTATCTCCACCGGGCAGGCATCGCGGGCGACTGACTGCGCGCGAGAGCCTGAACCAACGCCGGTTTATCGGCTGGCGTGAAAATTTGACGCCAATTGGCGGCTCGGCAAATTTACCTACCCCCAGCCAAGTGCAGCGTAACATTTGGCTGAGGCGAAGATTTTGCGTGTTTGACAATCGGGGTGCGAGGACCTATCTGCCCCCTCGCTCGGCGCTTCGAGCAAGGCGGGCCTCGCGCAGGGGCCTTCCCGGGAAGGAAGCGATCCGGGTTTCATCTGACGCAACAGGCTGCTGGCCAGTGCAGGGCCTTCCGATTCGGAAGGGGAGCTTGCACGATCCATGCGGCCGTTTTTGCGTTGGGCGGAAAAGACTGCCGCGCACGATATATTTGAACCGTACAGCGAAAGAGGCACGTTCCCTCCATGGCCAGCAAGACCAAACCCGCCGTTGCAGCATCCCGCTCGACGGCCAAGAAGCGCATTCGCAAGATCTTCGGCGACATCCACGAAGTCGTCCAGATGCCGAACCTGATCGAGGTTCAGCGCGAAAGCTATGAGCAGTTCCTGCGTTCCGATCCGGCTACCGGCTATGTATCGGGCCTGGAAAAGACGCTGCGCTCGGTCTTCCCGATCCGTGATTTCGCCGGCACCAGCGAGCTCGACTTCGTGCATTACGAGCTTGAGGATCCGAAGTACGACACCACCGAATGCCGCCAGCGCGGCATCACTTATGCAGCCCCGATGAAAGTCACGCTGCGCCTGATCGTGTTCGAGGTCGACAGCGAGACGGAAACCCGCTCGGTGCTCGATATCAAGGAGCAGGACGTCTACATGGGCGACATGCCGCTCATGACCGAGAACGGCACGTTCATCATCAATGGTACAGAACGCGTGATTGTCTCGCAGATGCACCGTTCGCCGGGCGTTCTGTTCGATCACGACCGCGGCAAGACGCACTCGTCGGGCAAGTTCCTGTTTGCCGCGCGAGTCATTCCCTATCGCGGTTCGTGGCTCGATTTCGAATTCGACGCCAAGGACATCGTCAACGTCCGCATCGACCGCAAGCGCAAGCTGCCGGTCACGGCGCTGCTCTATGCGTTGGGGCTCGACGACGAGGCAATCCTCAACCACTTCTACGAAACCGTCACCTGGAAGCGTGGTTCGGGCGGATGGCGTCTGCCTTATGTGGCCGAGCAATGGCGCGGCACCAAGCCGGCTTTCGACATCGTCGATGCCGCAACCGGCGAGGCGATTTTCCCCGCCGGCACTAAGATCAGCCCGCGGGCCGCCAACAAGGCCGAGAAGGACGGGCTGAAGGAACTGCTGATCCCGACCGAGGAAGTCTTCGGCCGTTATGCCGCGCGCGACATGATTGATGAGAGCACGGGCCGCATCTGGATCGAGGCTGGCGATGAAGTCACCCCGGAAAATCTCGAAGCGATCGACAAGGCCGGCATCGACCAGCTTGATCTGCTCGATATCGACCACGTCAACACCGGTCCCTGGATCCGCAACACGCTGAAGGCCGACAAGGCCGAGAACCGCGACATGGGTCTGGAAGCCATCTACAAAGTGATGCGCCCGGGTGAGCCGCCGACGAAGGAAACCGCCGAGGCGCTGTTCGAAGGCCTGTTCTTCGATGGCGATCGCTACGACCTTTCGGCCGTGGGCCGCGTCAAGCTCAACATGCGTCTGGCACTCGACGCCGAGGACACTGTCACCACGCTGCGCACCGAGGATATCCTCGCCGTGGTCAAGGAACTGGTGAACCTCAAGGACGGCAAGGGCGAGATCGACGACATCGACAATCTCGGCAACCGCCGCGTGCGTTCGGTCGGCGAACTGCTCGAAAACCAGTACCGCGTCGGCCTGCTGCGCATGGAACGCGCAGTGAAGGAGCGGATGAGCTCGGTCGACGTCTCGACCGTGATGCCGAATGACCTGATCAACGCCAAGCCCGCCGTGGCCGCGGTGCGTGAGTTCTTTGGTTCCTCGCAGCTCTCGCAGTTCATGGACCAGACCAACCCGCTTTCGGAAGTCACCCACAAGCGCCGCGTCTCGGCGCTCGGACCGGGCGGTCTCACCCGTGAGCGCGCCGGCTTCGAAGTGCGCGACGTTCACCCGACCCATTATGGCCGCATCTGCCCAATTGAAACGCCGGAAGGCCCGAACATCGGTCTGATCAACTCGCTGTCGACTTTCGCCCGCGTCAACAAGTATGGCTTCATCGAGACGCCCTACCGCAAGGTAATCGACGGCAAGGTGACCGGCGATGTGGTCTATCTCTCGGCCATGGAAGAACAGAAGCACGTTGTGGCGCAGGCCTCCGCCGAACTGAACAAGGACGGCAGCTTCGTCGAGGATCTGATCTCGGCGCGCGACAGCGGCGAGTTCGTCATGAGCCCTCGTGACCTGGTGACACTGATGGACGTCAGCCCCAAGCAGCTGGTCTCGGTCGCCGCCTCGCTGATTCCGTTCCTGGAAAACGACGACGCCAACCGCGCGCTGATGGGTTCGAACATGCAGCGCCAGGCCGTGCCGCTGGTTCAGGCCGAAGCGCCGTTTGTCGGCACTGGCATGGAAGCCACGGTTGCTCGCGATTCGGGCGCTGCAATCGGCGCGCTGCGCGGCGGCATTGTCGATCAGGTCGACGCCACGCGTATCGTCATCCGTGCTGCCGGCGATATCGAACCCGGCCAGTCGGGCGTCGATATCTACACGCTGCAGAAGTTCCAGCGTTCGAACCAGAACACCTGCATCAACCAGCGCCCGCTGGTGAAAGTTGGCGACCTGGTCGAGGCCGGTGACATCATTGCCGACGGTCCTTCGACTGAACTGGGCGAGCTGGCGCTGGGCCGCAACAGCCTCGTCGCCTTCATGCCGTGGAATGGCTACAACTACGAAGACTCGATCCTGATCAGCGAGCGCATCGTCAAGGACGACGTGTTCACCTCGATCCACATCGAGGAATTCGAAGTCATGGCCCGCGACACCAAGCTGGGGCCTGAAGACATCACCCGAGACATTCCCAACGTCGGCGAGGAAGCACTGCGCAACCTCGACGAGGCGGGCATCGTCTACATTGGCGCCGAAGTGCACCCGGGCGATATTCTGGCCGGCAAGATCACGCCCAAGGGCGAATCGCCGATGACACCGGAAGAAAAGCTGCTGCGCGCGATCTTCGGCGAAAAGGCCAGCGACGTGCGCGACACTTCGCTGCGTCTGCCGCCGGGCGTTTCGGGCACGGTCGTCGAAGTGCGCGTGTTCAATCGCCACGGCATCGAGATCGATGACCGTACCCGCGCGATCCAGAACGAGGAAATCGAACGCCTCGCCAAGGACCGCGAGGACGAACGCGGCATCCTCAACCGTGCGACCTACAACCGCCTGCGCGAAATGCTGGTGGGTCAGGTCGCCGCTGCTGCCCCCAAGGGCTTCAAGAAGGGTGCGGAAATCACTGCCGCCGAGCTTGAAGAAGTCGAAAAGTGGGAATGGTGGAAGTTCGCCGTCGCCGACGACAAGGTCCAGGGCCAGCTCGAAGCGGTCAAGGCCCAGTACGACGAGACGATCAAGACGATCCAGGAGAAGTTCGAGGACCGCAAGGAAAAGCTCGAACGCGGCGACGAACTCGCGCCGGGCGTGCTCAAGATGGTCAAGGTCTTCGTCGCGGTGAAGCGCAAGCTGCAGCCGGGCGACAAGATGGCCGGTCGCCATGGCAACAAGGGTGTCATTTCGCGCATCCTGCCGATGGAAGACATGCCTTTCCTGGAAGACGGCACACCAGTCGACATCGTGCTCAACCCGCTGGGCGTGCCCAGCCGCATGAACGTCGGGCAGATTTTCGAGACGCACCTGGGCTGGGCCGCGCGCGGCCTTGGCCAGCAAGTCACGGCGCTGCTCGAGGAATGGCGCCACGCCAATCCCAACCCGGAAGCAGCCGCGCCACCCACCGCGCTGATCGACCGCCTGAAGGACATCTACGGCGAGAACTATCACGCCGACATCGATGCCCGTTCGGACAAGGACATCATCGAGATGGCGGGCCTGCTGAAGAACGGCGTGCCGATGGGCACTCCGGTGTTCGACGGCGCGCGCGAGGCGGACGTTTCGGCCATGTTGGAGAAAGCCGGGCTCGATACTTCGGGCCAGGTCACGCTCTATGACGGGCGCACTGGCGATGCCTTCGACCGCAAGGTGACTGTGGGCTACATCTATATGCTCAAGCTGCACCACCTGGTCGACGACAAGATCCATGCCCGCTCGATCGGTCCCTACAGCCTCGTCACCCAGCAGCCGCTGGGCGGTAAGGCGCAGTTCGGCGGCCAGCGCTTCGGCGAAATGGAAGTCTGGGCGCTGCAGGCTTACGGCGCTGCCTATACCTTGCAGGAAATGCTGACAGTGAAGTCCGACGACGTGGTCGGCCGCACCAAGGTCTACGAAGCGATCGTCAAGGGTGACGATACTTTCGAGGCCGGCATTCCCGAGAGCTTCAACGTGCTCGTCAAGGAAATGCGCAGCCTCGGCCTCAACGTCGAGCTGTCGAGCCTTACCGATCCGGACGAGGACGACGGTTTCGCGCAGGCAGCGGAGTAAGCAATCCTCCCTCCCGCTCGCGGGAGGGGTCGGGGAGGGCCTGTTAGGGCAAGCTCTACCCAGTACGAACAAGCCCTCCCCCAGCC
>Ga0075369_10000718_pt1 | contig 10677 bp, 8 predicted proteins | sample EndMethybrTD3034_FD_71400 | JGI IMG/M metagenome (GOLD analysis project Ga0075369, IMG submission 71400) | Populus endosphere microbial communities from Tennessee, USA - Endosphere MetaG P. TD hybrid TD303-4 | ecosystem: Host-associated > Plants > Roots > Endosphere | place: USA: Tennessee...
GCCCGGCACGCAAAGTCCGGTGGTGTCGGTGATCTCAGCGATATGGGTGGCGACGTCGTCGGCGGTGAACGCGTCGTTCGGGCTGAACCAACCGCGGGTCACGCCGATCTGCACCGCGGCGACGCGACCCGCGAAGGCACTGAACACACCGTGCGTCGTGGTGCACGCCTCACTGGCGAGGTAGGCGACGACGGGCGCAACCTGGTCGACCCGCAATGAGTCAAGAAAAGTCCGGGCGTCTGGTGTCTCGGCTGCCTCACGCATGAGCGCCAACGCCATCCGGGTGCCTGCCATCGGCATGATGGCGTTGGCGGTGATCCCGAACGCGGCACCTTCCAGCGCCGCCACGTTCATCAGCCCGAGCATCCCAGTCTTCGCCGCCGCGTAGCCCGCCAATCCGGGCTGACCGAAAACGCCTGCCGCAGAGGACACGAAGACCAATCGGCCATACCCGGCCTTCTTCATGACGGCGAACCCGGGCCGCACGACATGGAAGGCGGCAAGCAGATGATGGCGGATCAAGGCCTCGAACCGCTCTGTAGGCCACTGCTCCAGCGGATCGTCGTGGATGATGCCCGCGTTGGTGACGATGACGTCCAAACGTCCATATTCGCGAAGCGCCAGATCGACTGCGTCGCGGCCGCCATCCTCGGTACTGGCATCAGACGTACACGCCACTGCTCGGCCGCCCTCGGCCACGATGGCCGCCGCCACGTCATTTGCCGGCGTGCCGTCACGGCCTCGGCCGTCGGCGCCCGCGCCGTTGTCGTGGACAACGACGGAAGCACCGCGTCGCGCGAATTCTCGGCAGTACGCCTGCCCCAACCCGCGCCCACCGCCGGTGACGAGGGCAACGCGATCGGTGAAGGAGATGGCCGCCGGCGTCACCGATTGGTCCAATGCGCGACGAACGGTGCGATCCTCGACAGGTCGTAGAGTCCGGGTTCGGCGGCGACCACCGCCGGTATCGCGTTGACGGCGTGCATCGCGGTGGCCAGGCATCCCTGTGCGGCGTGATCCTCGCCGTCAGAACCGATGACGAGGTGAAGACGCATATTTGGTTCGCCTTCGAACGTGAGCTGGTATCCGATGTCGCTCGGCCACTCCGGAGCGAGATCGTCTGCCATGCGGGTGAGGTGCTCGACAGACATCGTTGTCTCGCCGCAATCGACGGAGACGCCGAAGCGCATGGCACCGACTGTGCCCGCCGGGATTTCGCCCGCCGCAACCGTCAGCGTTCGCGGCGTGATCGCGACCTCGCGGAAGCCTTCGACTGATCGGATCTCCAGTCCCAGCGCCTGGGCAAGCACCGTGGCGCTACCGATCCACGCGCTCGCCGCGTAATCGGTATTGGAGAGCAGCGGAGTGGTGTCGTCGGGGTGATGGCCGAAACCCATGGCGTTGAAAATCAAATCGTGGCTGGCGTACGTCGAGTAGTTGAGTACCTCACGGACCCTGATCCGATTGGTCTTCTGTGTAAGGCGGGACAGGACAGGACCCAACGACTCCCCAACGAATCCGGGATACAAGCCGAGCCCGAGAAACGAGGATCCCCCTGTGCGACATGCCTTCTCGATGTCGTCGCCGAGGGATTCATGCAACGACCGGGGATGGATGAACCGGCTGCCCGTGGCCACCACATTCTTTCCCGACGCAAGCAGGTCGCAGACATCGGCGAAGCAGCCGGGGGTATCTGTCTCCACCTTGCCCATGTACAGCACGACATCGGCATCGGTGTTGATCACGGCGTCCCGGTCGTCGGTGGTGACGACGCCTGTCTCCCCCACGCCACACAACATGCCGGCATCCACGTTCGCCTTGACCGGGTCATAGACCCGCACGGCGACGAGATCGAGGTCCTGCCTGTCGAGCACGTGACGCAGCGACATCGTTCCGGTAGTGCCGGTCGCCCATTGAATGACGCGCATCGGTGCGCCTCAGTCCCATACCACGTCGAGCCGCGGTGGCGACCGGAACATGGATCCGGTGATGTATGGCGGTGGCGCATCGGGGTCCAGTCGTAGCCCGGGCAGTTCGTCAAACAGTGCGTTGAAAATCTTGGTGCTCTCGAGGCGCGCCAAATGCATTCCGAGGCAGACATGCGCACCGTGTGCAAAACCGATGTGCGGCTTGCGATCCCGGAAGATGTCGAACTTCTCCGGATCATCCCAGCGACTCTCGTCGTGATTGGCGCTGCCAAGACTGAGCATCATCGTCGCGCCCTTCGGTATCGCGACACCGCCTATCTCCGTGTCGCGAGTTACCTCGCGCATGAAGTTGAGAAGTGGGGTCTCCCATCGAATGCCCTCCTCGATGGCTTGTGGCAGCAATCCGCGATCAGCGCGTACGGCGTCGAGCTGGTCGGGGTGGGTCAGCAGCGCCATCGCGAGACTGGCCGTCGATCGTGACGTCGTCTCAGCGCCCGCCGGTAGCAGGTTGCGCATGAACCCGTAGATCTGCTCGTCGGACATCTTCACGCCGTTGACCTCGGCGCCGGCCAGGATGGACACCATGTCGTCCTTCGGCTTTTTGCGCCGGTCGGACAGAATTCCGACGAAGTACTCCTTCATCTCCGCCGAAGCGCGCATCGCACACTCCATGTCCCCACGAAAGCCCAGCAAGTCGATGGCGAGCCGATGGAACTGCAACACGTCGGAATCGGGCAGGCCGAGCAGCGCCGCGATGACCCGAACCGGGATCGGCATGAACACGGCGTCGACGAGGTCGATACGCCTCGCGTCCTTGAACTTGGCAATTGTCTTGGCGACCAAGGGACCGACGAGCTCGGTATCCCATCGCTTCATCGAGGAACGCGCGAACGCGAACTCGTGCAACTTGCGGTACACCGCATGCTCGGGTTCCTGCATCTCCAGGATCGTTGGGCCCTGCAGCGGCCGGACGATGTCCTCGTAACAGCGCGTACTGAATGTGACGTTATCGGTGAAGATCGCCTTCACGGTGTCGAACGTATAGGCGGTGAACGTCGGCGGACCGTCACCGCCGTTGCCGACCATGCCCATCTCTGGCCACCCGGCGTGCACGGGACTCTGTGCCCGCAGTTCCTTCAACATCGGATAGGGCGAGGCATCGCCGTCGGCGCCCATGCCCGCGTTGAATCTGCTCTGTGCATCTCGAATGCTCTGTTCGAGTTCCTCGACGGTCGCCGGCTGGGCCATGGTGCGGCTCCTCACTGCTGTTTCGGCATGCACAACATACACCTTGGTGGTTGCAAACCTACATGATGTAGGTTGAATCGAGCCCGTAACTGGGCGCGACGCGAAAGCGCAACCAGGAGCGATCGATTGGCAATTCGAGTAGTGCAATGGGCCACCGGCGCCGTCGGACGCGCCGCGCTGGCGGAACTCATTGAGAATCCCGATTTTCAGCTGGTGGGGGTTCTGGTATACGACCCGGCGAAGGCGGGCCAAGACGCAGGCGCGCTATGTGGTCTACCGGCCACGACCGGCGTGTGGGCCACCTGTGACAAGGAGGAGATATTCGCACTCGGTGCCGACGTCGTCATCCACGCAGCCAGCAAGGCCCACACCGTCGAGACCAATGCCGATGACATCTGCCGGTTGCTTGCGGCCGGAACCAACGTCATCACGACAACCTCGTATAACCACCTGCCCACCTATGGAGCAGACACGGAGGCCGCGTTCGTCGACGCCTGTCGCACAGGAAGCTCTCGGTTTCACGCCGCAGGCGAGAATCCCGGCTTCATGTTCGAACGTCTCGTCGCCACAGTGACGGGGCTCAGCAAGAGCATCGACCGCATCGACCTCTACGAGGCGACCGACGTGTCGGCCGTGGACAGCCGCCCCATGCTCGTCGATCTGATGGGAATGGGCCGACCACCCGAAGACGTCAGTATCGACTCACCGATCATCAAGAAGCTCGACCTGGCCTACCGGCAGGCGCTCAACGCCACCGCCGACGTACTCGGCATCCGGCTGTCGCATGTCGAGGTGTCGGTGGACGCCACCACGCTCGACCACGACATCGAGGTGCTCGCCGGCAGAATCGAGGCGGGAACGGTCGTCGGCCAACGATTCTCGTGGGTGGGCCACTGGTCGGGCCGGCCATTGCTGGCCATCCACGAAGAATGGGTGCTCACCCGCGATCTGCCGCAGTGGGGTCTGGAGCCGCTCGCCGTCGGTGCGAAGGCACCGCTCATCCGCGCTGTCATCAAGGGTGTGCCCAGCTTCGAACTTGCTCTCGACGTCGGCTGGGACGGCCAGTCACCCACCGGAAAGCATGCACAGCCGGGCCATCTGATGATCGCGATGGGAGCGGTGCGTGCCATCCCGGATGTACTGGCACATCCCCCAGGAATCGTCACCGCGCCGGTCTTCGGGGCGATCCAATTAGCCGGAGTTTCAACGAGTCAAGCCGACCGCGCGTGAGATGTTGTCGCTGGGAGCCGAATGGAAGACGTGACGGCTCCCGTCCGGCAGCACCCGCCGCGCAATCAGATAGTCCGAGCCCAACCAGCCCTGCCTGATGTAGCGCCCGAAGCGCAGGAAGGTGCCCGGCGCCCCACTGGCCGACGGGATGAGCTTCACCTGTTCGATGCCGCACTTCACGCCCTCACCGGTCAGTGGCCGCGCCGCCGCCAACCCGCGCACGATCACCGTGCCGACGTCGTATGCCAATCCTGGCATCGAATGCCCGGGCCGACGGCCGTATCGCGCCTCGAACCGATCGAGGAACGCCTGCCCGACCGTGTTTCGCTCGTCGTAGCTGTCGAGTCCGACCCAACCACGCAAGTGGTGCATCCATTCGGCACTGATATGAGCCATCTCGAACGCAGTGGTGGTGTAGCGCGGCGGGTCCCAGCCCGCGGCCATGAGCGCATCGGAGAAGCCCCACAGTCCGTGGCCGAACCCCACGTGCACGAGCGCGTCCGGCTGGGCGGCGGCGAGTTCGGCGACCGCCGCCGACTTATCGGCTTCCACTTGTGGAATCGCCACCGTCGTCACGACTTTCAGGCCAGCCGCCGAATATGCCTTCTCAGCGAAGGCGAGATACTCCTTGCCGATCAACGATGCCTCGTACGCGATTGCGATCCTGGACCGACCGTCACCGAGCATCACCGCGGCAAGCATCACCGGCTCCTCCGGCATCGATCCGTTGTTCAAGGCGAACGTCCATTCACTGAGTGCACCCTCCGAACCCGACAGGATGATGTTGGGTACCTTGCCGACGCGTTCGGCGTGTGCCGTCAAGGGCACTGCGTTGTCCGAGACGTATGGCCCGAAGATCGCCAAGCACCCCGCGGCGACCAACTCGTCGTACCCCTGCTCGACGGCCTGATAGGTGCCGTTGGGCAAGCCGATCACGTTGCGCTCGACCACTTCGATGGGTCGGTCGACGAGGCCAGACGCGGCAGCCTCATCGAAGACCAGTCGCAGAGTGTCCAGAGTGTCGTTGTCCGTTCCGGTGCGGGTTGGATAGTCGTTGAGCAAGCCGACTTTCAGAGGAGCCACCGAGCCATACGCGCGAACGTCGTCGTCACCCATTAGCGCAACATACAGTATGAATGTTGTTACGATGCCCGACATGGCCAAGCGTGGTGGCACCGACATCGAACGTCGGGCACGGGGCGATCAGACGCGACGCGACCTCATCGACGCCGGCCGCACCCTGTTCGTGGAGAAGGGTTACTTCAACACCAGCATCGGCGATCTCGTCGCCACCTCGGGCGTCGGCACTCGCGGCGCCTTCTACCACCACTTCAAAGACAAGGCCGAACTGTTTCGCGCGGTGTTTGAGGAGGTCGAGCGTGACCTCACGCTGAGGTCCTTGGCATCCCCCCCGTCGGGCGCCGATTCGTGGGAGCGGCTTTCAGCCGGGCTGCACGGATTCTTGGAGTCGGCGCTGGAGCCCGAGGTACAGCGGGTCATGCTGCTCGACGGTCCGGTCGTACTGGGCTGGCAGACACTACGCGCAATTCAGGAGAGCAACAGCATCGCCCTCATCAACGAGATGGTGGCCGGGGCCATCGCGGAGGGCATCATCGACGACCACCCGGTCGGCGAACTGACCCACATGCTGGTAGCCGCCCTCGAAGAAGGCGCTCTGCTTGTCGCGCATGCCAAAAGCCCGGCGAGGGCCCGCACTCGGGCTGCGCGAATACTCGACCGGCTGATGCTCAGCTTCGCGATCGAGCCTCGGAACGTATTGAAACGCTAGCCCTTCCCCACCGCCCCACCAATGCCTGGGTCTGTATGTAAATCGGTGTTATCGGTAAGTGAATATAGTCCTTCTACAAAACTGATAATGTGGCTCTCGCCTCGTTTCCAAGGAGTTTTGATGCATGACACGCCGCCACTGCGAGTTGCCGTTGTCGGAGCCTCCGCAGGCCTGGGCCGCTGCATCGCAATGGGCCTGTCCCAACGCAACGCCCGGGTGGCCTTTCTGGCCAGACGACGTGACCGCCTCGTCAAAGCGGCCGATGAAGCCGGTAACGGCGCGTTAGCGGTCGCGTGTGACGTCACGGACAGCGCCACATGCCGACATGCCGTGGATGAAGTCGTCGCGGCCTTCGGCGGTCTCGACGCACTGGTGTACACGACCGGTGTGGGCGTGCTCGCGCCACTCACCGACGTCAGCGGCGATCAGTGGGCGAACCTCTTCGCCACCAACGTCACTGGTGCATCACTCATCACAGCGGCGGCCGCATCCCACTTGGCAGCCGCCGCCGGATCGGCGATTTATCTGTCGTCGCTGAGTGCTTCTTACTCCGCGCCGTGGCCGTTGCTGGGCGCTTACGCGGTGTCCAAAGCCGCGCTCGACAAACTGGTCGAGGCGTGGCGTATCGAGCACCCGAACATCGGGTTCACCCGCCTCGCGGTCGGTGACTGCTTCGGTGGTCAAGGTGACTCGCAGACGGAGTTCAACAAAACCTGGGACCCCGATGCGCTCGAGAAGGCCATCCGATTTTGGATGGACAACGGCTACATGCAGGGCGGCCTCGTCGACGCCGATCACCTCGTAGGCGTGGTGCACTCCGTACTCGCCTGCGGCAACAGCAGTTTCATCCCGTATCTGACCCTGGCGCCACGGCCATCCGGTGCCGTCGCCGAACTTCGACAATGGTGAAGGACATCTCACGGTGACCCACGAATCCCGCATGCTCGTCGACGGCAAGCTCGTCGAATCCGAAACCGGCCGGCAATTCGACAACATCAACCCGGCGACGGAGGAGGTGCTCGGCGGCACCGCCGACGGCACACGCGCCGACATGGAGCGCGCGGTCGCGGCGGCGCGCCGGGCCTTCGACCAGACCGACTGGTCTCGCAACGGCGAGGCCAGGGCTGCCGGCCTTCGGCAGCTACGGGCGGCGCTCGAAGCCGAACGGGAGGAGCTGCGCAACGAGCTGGTGGCCGAGGTCGGTTGTCCGGTGCTGTCTACCTACGGGCCGCAGCTTGATGTGCCGTTGAACGAGGCACTGACCTGGCCGGCGGACATGATCGGTGAGTTCCCTTGGAAGCGTTCACTTCCAGACAAGGACGCATTCGGAATGGGCACGCCTGCGACGCGGGAAGTGTGGAAGGAACCCGTCGGCGTCGTCGGAGTCGTCACGCCGTGGAACTTCCCCTTGGAGATCATCCTGAACAAGATCGGCCCGATACTGGCGATGGGCAACACGTTGGTGCTCAAACCGGCGCCCGACACCCCGTGGAACGCCACCCGGATCGGCCGAATCATCGCCGAACAGACCGATATCCCGCCGGGCGTGATCAACGTCGTGACGTCGTCTGATCATCTTGTGGGCGAGGTGTTGTCGACCTCGCCGTTGGTGGACATGGTGGCGTTCACCGGGTCGACTGCTACCGGCCGACGCATCATGGCGGCTGCTGCCGAGACGGTCAAACCCACCTTCCTCGAACTGGGTGGCAAGTCGGTGTATCTCGTGCTCGATGACGAGGGCGACATCAGCTCCACCGTCGGCGGCAGTGCGTTCATCATGATGCACGCCGGGCAGGGCTGCGCGATGCCAACACGTCTGCTCGTCCCGAACTCGCGATACGACGAGGCGGTCGAGATCGTCAAAGTTGCGATGGAGAAGAACAAGTACGGCGATCCGACAGACCCGTCGGTGCTGCAAGGGCCACAGGTATCCAAGAGGCAACAGGACCGGGTGATGGGCTACATCGAAAAGGGCAAACAAGAAGGCGCCCGCCTGGTCACCGGTGGCAGCATTCCAAAGCATCTTCCGAAGGGCTACTTCGTCGAACCGACGGTCTTCGCCGACGTCGACAACCGGATGACGATCGCTCAGGAAGAGATCTTCGGGCCCGTGCTGTCGGTGATCGGCTTCGATGACGACGACGACGCGGTGCGCATCGCCAACGACTCCATCTACGGGCTATCGGGCGTGGTGTTCGCCAACGAGCTCGAACGCGCCAAGTCGGTTGCCAGCAGGATCAGAACCGGAACGCTCGGCATCAACGGCGGCCTCTGGTATGGCGCCGATGCGCCGTTTGGCGGCTACAAGCAGTCAGGCATCGGCAGGCAGTGCGGCATCGAAGGTCTTGAGATCTTCACCGAGACCAAGACCGTCGGCTGGCCCGCATCATGAGATCCAAGGCGGCAGTGCTGCGCGGAGTCGGCGTGGATTGGGAAGTAACCGAGGTCGACCTTGATCCACCCCATGCCGGCGAGGTGCTGGTCAAGATGGCCTATGCCGGCGTCTGCCACTCCGACGAGCACTTCTATACGGGCGACAGCGTGCCAAGCAAGGACATGGAAGAGATGATGCGGGCATCCGGCGTCCCCGTGCCCGAATGGTTCCCGATGCTCGGCGGGCATGAAGGATCGGGCATCGTCGAGGAGGTCGGCCCAGAGGTCAAGACGCTGAAACCCGGTGACCACGTGGCTGTTTCGTTTCTGCCCGCGTGCGGTAGCTGCCGATGGTGCGCAACTGGATACACCTATCTGTGCGACGTCGGAGCCGACATCTACAGCAAGGCGATGACCACCGACGGCACGCGGCGGCGCCATCTTGGCGACGAGGATCTGATGGCGATGATGCAGGTCGGGACCTTCTCGGAGTATGTAGTCGCTTCGGAACGGTCGTTGGTCAAGGTCCACGACTGGATCCCCCTCGAAGCGGCATCACTGGTTTCTTGCGGGGTCACAACGGGGTTCGGTTCGGGTTCGGTTGCCGCGGGTACCAAAATCGGTGACACGGTCGTGGTAATTGGTGTGGGCGGAATAGGCATGAACGCCGTCCAGGGCGCGAAAGCGGCTGGCGCCAAGTACATCGTCGCTGTCGATCCCAACGAGTTCAAGCGCGACATCGCACCGACTTTCGGTGCGACGCACACCGCGGCTGACGCAGGCGCGGCACTGGAGCTCGTCAAGGACATCACGTGGGGCGTCATGGCAGACCGCGTCGTCCTCACCCCCGGCGTGGTACCAGTCGACATGGTGACGATAGCCATGATGCTGCTGCGCAAGGGCGGCACGTGCGTGGTCACCGGCATGGCCAAGCTGAGCGACATGATGGTGCCGTTGATCCTGCCCGACATGGTCAGCTCTTGTAAGACGCTGAAGGGCGTGCTGTACGGCGAGATGAACCCACGCGACGCAATGCCAATGCTGCTGTCGATGTACGAGGCGGGCGCGATCAAACTCGACGAGCTGGTTACTCAGAAATACAAGCTGGACGACATCAACGAGGCGATGAAGGATCTGCGCGCGGGCAAGAACATTCGAGGGGTCATAGCTTTCGAGTGAATCACGGCAAGACCAGCCGCAGCCTCTCCCAGCCGCGAACCGTCGACGTCGGCGCTAATTCTGCTGTCTCGTAGTCGATCTCCCACTCGGGCCAGCGGTTCAGTAGCTCGTCGAGCGCGACGCGACCTTCCAATCGAGCGAGATTGGCGCCAAGGCAGTAATGCACACCCTTGCCGAAAGTCAGATGCGAGATGTTGTCGCGATGAATGTTGAACGTCTCGGCGTCCTTGTACCGGCGTGAGTCCCTGTTGGCCGCGCCGAACAACAGCAGCATCGCACTGCCGGCGGGCACGGTGGTGCCGTAGCACTCGAAATCCTTTGCCATCCATCGCGCTACGTGCGGGCCGGTGGGCTCGAACCGCAGCGTCTCGTCAACAGCGCGCGTTAGCAGCGACCGATCTTGTTCGATCTCACGACGCTGATCGGGATGCTCGGCGAGCACCTTGGCCAGCCAGCCGATCAGCCGTCCCGTCGTCTCGTTTCCCGCACCTGCGACCACCTGTGTGTAGCGCAGTATCTCGTCGCGAGTCAGCTTCCGAGTGACGCCGTTCTCGTCTTCGAACTCGACGTTGAGCAACGCCGTCATCAGGTCGTCGGAGGGATTCTTTGCGCGCCAGTCGATGTAATCCGCGTAGATGCGGCCGTCCGCGATCTTGTCGGCGGTGACGACCTTCATCGGGGCGCCCGGCTTGGTGCGCAGGTTCGCATCGTTGGCGTCGCGGACCTGGACCTGCTCCGACTCAGGAATGCCCAACAGCATGCCGATCACACGCATCGGCATCATCGAGGCAAGCTCCGCGATGATGTCGAAGCCGTCCGAACCCACATGTGGGTCAAGGCAGTTGACGCAATACCGCCGGATCTGGTCTTCGATCTCGGCCATCCGCCGCGGCGTGAACACACGCGACATCAGCCCGCGCAGCATCGTGT
>Ga0075369_10000720_pt1 | contig 10673 bp, 10 predicted proteins | sample EndMethybrTD3034_FD_71400 | JGI IMG/M metagenome (GOLD analysis project Ga0075369, IMG submission 71400) | Populus endosphere microbial communities from Tennessee, USA - Endosphere MetaG P. TD hybrid TD303-4 | ecosystem: Host-associated > Plants > Roots > Endosphere | place: USA: Tennessee...
GAGTATGGGTTGGGCGATGACGGCGGGCGGTGCCGCAGGCAACCTGATCCGCAGGCTTGTCGTCCCGAGGCTGTGCTTGGTTCCCGGCTTGCGCGACAAGCTCGTCGAGAGCAGGACACCCGCTCTGCGCCGATCCGCGTTGGTCGCCAAGACACGCGCACCATGGGAACTGGCAGGCACCCTGTGTCCCAACCCGGCGACAGCCGATGGGATCCGGCTCGACGCCGTCCTCGGCAACGGCTTCGCGATGGTTACCACCAAGCATCCGTTCGCATTTCAGTGCGCGTTGGTCGAAGAGTCTGGCGTCGTCGTGTATACCGCTGAACCCGGTGGCGAGCTGGCGCGTTGGCTGCGCCGCGGACGGGCAACGGCAGCCATCGTCCGGCCCGACCGCACCGTCATGTGCGCGGGCCGAAACCTGAGCGCATTGTGCGCAGCAGTGCCGCGATTCGCCCACGCATCAGAGCCGCTCATCACAAGAAAGGCGCCATCGAAATGACCGTCAATTTCACCCCACACCTACACCGATCCGCCGCAACGTATCAGCACAGAGAATCTGTGGCATCTACATCCCAGCATGCTCCACACGGATCAGTCGCCGTTATCGGCACGTTCGTCGATTCAGTGAGGGGCTAGACCTATGCTGAAGGCGCGCGATGGAATTCCGGAATACCACGCGGACATCTATACGACCGACGCGATCGTCGACCCGTATCCGCACTACGCTCGGCTGCGGCAGCGTGGACCCGTGGTTTGGCTGCCGCGGCACCGCGCCTACGCGCTGCCGCGCTTCACCGAGTGCAAGGCCACCTTGCGTGACGACACGACATTCGTCTCTGAAAAAGGCGTGGCACTCAACCGTCTCACCAACCGGCTCTCCCGCGGCACCACGCTGAGCAGCGACGGCGCCGACCACGATCAACGTCGCAAGCTCGTCGCGCATCGCCTGCTGCCCCGCGCGCTACGCGGCATCGATGACAGTGTCCGGGAGCAAGCCGCACGCGTTGTCGACATCGCGCTCGCACGGGGCCACGTCGACGGCGTGGAGGATCTGGCGCGCGCCCTGCCGATGGCAGTGGTGCCCGATCTGATCGGGTGGCCCCGCGATCAGCGTGACCACCTCTTGGCCTGGGGTGGTGCGACTTTCGACATTCTCGGCCCGATGAATCGCCACGCCATCAAGTCACTGCCGTCCAGCCTGCGCATGCTGCGCTTCGCTCGCCGCGTGGTCCGGGACCGCGGTCTCATCGAGGGCAGTGTGGGCCACGAGGTCCTGCTGGCCGCCGACGCTGGCAAGTTGTCGCACGACGACTGCGCCCCGCTGATGATCGACTACATCGCCCCCTCACTGGACACCACAATGAGTGCCATCGCGAATGCGCTGCACCTGTTCGCCGAACATCCCGACCAGTGGCGGCTCCTGCGGGAGGATCCGTCGCGGATTCCGAACGCGGTCAACGAGGTCATCCGCTACGAGTCTCCGCTGCGGGCATTCTCCCGACTGGCACGCCACGACACCGAAATCGGCGGCCACCCGATCCGCGCCGGTGCCCGCCTGCTCGTCATCTACGCCTCAGCGAACCGGGATGAATGCGAATGGGATTCACCGGAAACGTTCGACATCCGGCGCGATGCCACCCGTCAGCTCGGATTCGGCCACGGCGCGCACGCGTGCGCCGGGCAAGGGTTGGCCCGAATGGAGACCCAGGCCATGCTGAGAGCACTCGTCGAGCGGGTCGACCGGATCGAGCTGGCCGCGCCACCCACGTGGGCGGTCAACAACATTATCCGCCGACACGAGCGGCTACCGCTGAAGCTGATCGCGGTCTGACTCAGCGTGAAGCACTGATCACCGACTTGCCGAAGCGTTCGATCGTCTCAAGCACATGCGCAAGGCTGTCACCTGGCAGGCCGACCTGCACCCACGTCACCCCGACTGCCGCAAGTCTTTCCAGCCCGGTCAGGTAGGCGTCGGCGCTGAACTTGTCGCTTCCCGGATTGCCGCCGTCGGGGTTGGTGAACGTGATGTCGATACCCGACCAGTCCCTGCCCGCGGCATCGAAGCGGCGGCGCAGGTCGTCGACACCCTCGGCCAGGTGATCCGAATCCATGGCCGCGGTGTTCGCCGTCTTGGCGAGAACGGCAGGTGCGGGGAACGGGCACCACCCGTCGCCGTACATGGTGACCCGCTTGCGCGCCGCCGAGGTGTTACCGCCGATCCAGATCGGCGGGTGCGGTTTGCTCACCGGGCGCGGGTGCGCGGTGATGCCCTTGGCGCTGAAATGCTTGCCGTCGTACGAGAAGTCGTCAGTCGTCCAGATCCCGCGAATCACCTCCAGCGCGTCCTCGAACACGGTGGCCCGCTCGTCGAACTCGACGCCCAGCGCCGCGAACTCGCGCTTGAGATAGCCGACGCCGACCGCAAGGGTGAACCGTCCCTCTGACAGCAGATCGAGCGTCGCACCGGACTTGGCCACCACGAACGGGTTTCGGTACGGCAACACGACAACGTTCGGAATCAACCGCAGCGTCGTGGTGCGGGCGGCGGCGAATCCCATCGCCACGAAGGGGTCCAGCGCATCGTGACCACCCGCCTCGAGCCACCGCTGTGTGGGCGCGGGGTGATCGGTGAAGCCGAACCCGTGAAATCCTGCAGCTTCGGCCGCAGCCGCCACCGTCGCGATGCCCGCCCCGGTGACCAGCTCTGGGTTGTAGGGGTGGGTGTGCATCGGATAGGTGAACGTGAAGTACATCTGAACACCGTGACACTCTCGCGAATATTTGTAAAGATCGACTAACTGATCACAACGGAAAGGCGTGACCTTGGGCATCGTCACCACGACTTCGGAGACCGCGTTCACCCACTCCCCCGAAACGGTCTACGACTTCGTCACCGACCCCGCGAACTGGACGAAAACGTATCCGGGGAGCGCACATGTCGGCGAGCTGCCGCCACAGCGGCCGCTCAAGGTCGGCGACACCTGGACGGAGTCGGGTCCAGATGGCGAGCGGATCTTCACATGGCATCTCGCGATCGCGATGCGAGCGACGCTGTGGATGTTCAACTCTGTCGGCCGCCTGGGTCACGACCCCGAGGGCAGCGGCGGCATGGACGGCCGGATCACCGTCCAGTACCACTTCACCCAGCCCAGCGAAGGTATCACGCTGTTTCGCAGGACGATGACGATCGAAGCCTACAAGCACGCTCCCCTACCGGACGCCTTCTTCCGGACGGTAAACCCGGCCAACATCGACGCCTACCACTTCGCGATCGCACGGGAACTCGGTTGATCGTCACTGCTTCGGCCATGTAGCGCCCGCCTCAACGCCGACCCTTGCACGGCAAAAAGCTGTTGGCTCATCTCCCAGTCCGGGAGGAGCGAATCGAATCCATGACACGTGCCCGGATACACATGCAGTTCCGTGCTCACCCCCGCCCACATCAGCCGCAACGCGTAGTCCACCGCTTCGTCGCGGAGCGGATCCAGTTCCGAGCAGGTGATCAACGCGGTTGCCCCACCGGATAATTCGGCGGCGCGGGCGGGGACGGCATCAGCGGGGACCAGCTCGCCGGCCAGATAGTGCAGCCACATCTGCTTGACCGCGGGACCGTCGAATCCCGGTGTCGTGTCGAACTCGTCCTTCGACGGCGTCGGCCGGTCGTCGAGCACCGGCTGATGCAACAACTGGAACACGATCGGCGGTCCAGATGCTGAGCGTTGGGCGAGTTCGGCGGCCAGCGCCGCGCCTGCACTGCTGCCCGCGACCGCGATCCGGCTCGGGTCGATTCCCAGCTCCGTCGCGTGCCCGTGCGCCCATTGAAGTACCGCGATCGCGTCGTCAAGCGCGGCCGGGAAGGGGTGCTCTGGTGCCAATCGGTAGTCGACGGAGATCACCGTACAGCCTCCCCGCCGCGCGAACTCCACGCATTGCCGATGGTCGGTGTCGAGATTCCCCAGCACGAAAGCCCCTGAGTGGCAGTAGATCACCGCGGGTGCCGGTGCCGGAGCGCCGCGATAGATCCGCACCGGAATCGACTGGAAACCCGTGACGGGCACGTCGTGGTCCTCGATGTCCACGCCGACGGTGTTGACCTCCATGGCGGATTCGGCTCGGCGCCGGTTTAGCGAATCACGAACGACGCCAAGCACCCCAGGTGACAGGTCGGTGCGGGCCGACGCCAGGTTACGAAGTGCGGGATCGAGCCGATTCAACACGGCGAAGGATCGAACGTGTAGTCCGCGGGCCTGAACCGGCGAGTCACGCCCCAGAACGCCAGCGCACTGCGTGGCCACTGGGTGACGACCCTGCCGTTGGCGGCGCGGAAGTAGTTGCTGCACCGGGTGAGCCACACGGTGCCCTCCATCCACTCGTCGATCTTCGCGATGAATGCCGCCACGGTCTGCGGCCGAACGGCGACGTAGGTCTTGCGCCTGCGCCGCATGTGCTTCAACGCCCGCACGATGTAATGGGCCTGGGCCTCGAGCATGAAGATGACGCTGTTGGAGCCGACGTTTGTGTTGGGACCGTAGAGCATGAAGAAGTTCGGAAAGTTCGGCACCGCCATGCCGAGGTACGCATACGCCCCTTCGGCCCATTCCTCACGCAGCGTCGTTCCGCCTTCGCCGACGACGTCGATCTGACCCAGATAGTCGGCCGCGGCGTAACCTGTCGCGCACAACACCACGTCCACATCCATCTCGGTGCCGTCCTCGGTCACCAGGGTGCGCGCACGCAACGAGCGCGCCGCGCTCGAGACCACCTCGACATGGGGTTGATTCACCGTCTGCAGGTAGTCCGTGGCGAACACCAACCTCTTGCATCCGAACGGGTGATCCGGAATCAGCCTGCGGCGCAACTCCTCATCCTCGACAGTCGATTCGAGCGCGCGCAGCGCCATCCCCTTGAACTCCTGCGTCTTGTCGCTCCCGTCCTCGATCACCGAGATGTTCGACTCGCTGCGCAGCCACAGGCGGGTTCGGTAGATCTTCTTGGCGAACGGGACGTAGGTGAACACCCACTTCTCTCGCTCGGTGTAGGGCCGGTCCGGCTTCGGCATGATCCATGTCGGCGAGCGCTGCACGGAGTAGACCTTCTTGGCCACCTTGGCAACTTCGGGAACAAGTTGCGCTGCGGTGGAGCCGGTGCCGAGCACGGCGACCCGGGCATCGGCCATGTCGACGGCGTGATCCCAGCGCGCCGTGTGCATCAGCGTCCCTTCGAACGGCTCGTCCTCGACGAGATCAGGCAGCACCGGCTGGGTGAACAGGCCCACCGCCGAGACCACCACGTCGAAGCTGTGCTGCTCGCCATTGTGTGTGGTCAGTTGCCACGTATTGGTGCCTGCGTCCCATCGGGCGGCGGTGATCTCGGTGTGCAGCCTCAGGTTCGGGCCAAGCTCATAGCGTTGCGCGCAGCCCTCGAAGTAGTCGAGGATCTCGCGTTGGCCCGACCACACCCTGGACCAATTCGCGTTGAGGTCGAACGAGTAGGAGTACAGATGTGATCTCACGTCGCAGGCCAGTCCCGGATAGGTGTTGATGCGCCACGTCCCTCCGACACCGTCCTCCCGGTCGAAGATCGTGAAATCGCGAAAGCCTGCCCTTCTCAGGAAGATTCCCAACGCGAGACCGCCAGGGCCGGCGCCGATGATTCCCACCGACGGGCTCACCCGATTCGCAGGCATTGCCCTCCGTCCACGACCAGTTCGGACCCTGTGATGAACGACGCCTGTTCGGAGGCCAGGAACGCCACGGCGTCCGCGATCTCCATCGGCTTGCCGAGTCGCCCGGTGGCGGCAAGGCGCGTCTGAGTCGGCTCGTCGAGCATCGGTGTCTCGACGGGGCCGGGCAACACCGAGTTGACCCTGATGCCCGACGGGGCGAGCTCCGCGGCGGCGATCTGCGTCAAACCCCGCAGCGCCCACTTGGATGAGCCGTACGCGGCATGGTTGGGGAACGGCCGCACGGCGCCGGTACTGCAAGTGTTGACGATCGAAGCGCCGTCGGCTTGCCGTAAGGCGTCCAACGATGCCCTGATGCCCAGAAACGGGCCGAGACAGTTGACGCGCCAGCTTGTCTCGAAGCCTTGCGGTGTCTCCTCGGCGAGCGACGCACGGTGCAGGACACCGGCATTGTTCACCAGAGTCGTCAGGGCGCCGAACCGGTCGATGGTCAGATCCACCGCGGCGGTCCACTGCTCCTCTGATGTGACGTCGAGCGGAACAGCGATGACCCCGTCGGCTACGTCCTCAAGGTCGTCGATCAGTACATCGCACGCGGCGACACGAAATCCGTCCTTGTGCAGTCGCTCGACAATCGCCGCACCCTGCCCGCGCGCGGCGCCGGTCACCAGGGCGACACGATCGGACCTCACTGTGCCTCCTTGAGGTGCTCGGCCGCGCCGCGCCGCAGCGCCTGGGATTCCGATGCGAGCGTGATCATCCGGAAGCCCAACTGCGCCATGGCCTTTCCGCGTTGACCGGTGCCGGCGTGGACTCCCGCGACCAGGCCGGCGGCCGATGCGGTGGCCCCGATGCGCGCCATCGCATTGCGCACAGCCGGGTTGGTCCATGCTTCCGCAGGCCCGTATCCCATCGAGATCGCCAGGTCAGCTGGGCCGACGTAGACACCGGATAGCCCTGGGACGGCGCAGATCTCGTCGAGTGCCGAAAGCCCCTGCGCGGTCTCCACCATGGCGAACACGGCCGCCCTCGCCTCGATGGCAGCCGGATCAAGACCCAGGCTCGCCCGCAGCGGTCCGAAACTGCGCACCCCCGCCGGCGGATATCGCGTCGCGGCCACCGCCGCGGCCGCCTGTTCGGCAGACTCGATCATCGCGATGACGACGGCATCGGCACCGGCGTCGAGCACCCGGCCGATCGCCGCCGGATCCGTTGAGGGCAGCCGAACCGCGGTGGCGATGGGAACATGCTCGAGCCGCCGGAGCAGCAACGCGACATCGGCGTCGTCGAGGTAACCGTGCTGGACATCGAACCCGACGTAGTCGTAACCCGCCGATGCGAACTCTTCTGGCCCGATGATGGTGGGTCCCACGACCCATCCGCCCCATAACTGTTCCTTCGCGGCGACAGTTTCCTGCAGTCGGCTTGCCGTCATTCGACGATCGCGATCTTGATGCGTTCGGGGGTTGGCCGGCACGCGAGCTCGAACGCGGCTTGCACGTCGTCGACGCCGAAGGAGTGGGTGACGTATGCGGGAAGCAACTCGGGATGTGCGCGTGCGAACTCGTTGGCGCTGCACAGCATTCGACGCCGGTCGAGCGTGACACCCGATTTGAGGGTCAGGTTGTTGCGAAGCATGGTCCGCATGCTGATCGGATAGCTGTCGTCGTCGGCCACCCCGAAGTAGAAGACGGTGCCGCCGAATGCGGCCGCTTCGACCGCGTGCCCCAGCGTCGAGACCTGATGGCCGACGGCCTCGACAACGATGTCCGGCCGGTCGTGGTGGTCCAGATGGCTCACCCACCGGTCGCTGGTGGCGCGCACGATGGTGTCGACGCCGAACTCCTTGCCGATCTCGTCGCGATGGATCGGGTCCACGCCCGTGACATGGCGTGCGCCCAACGCCTTTGCCGCATAGGAGAACAGCAGCCCTATCGAGCCCTGGCCGATGACCGCGACATGGCTACCCTTGAGATCAGGCAGCTGTTCGAGCGCGTACAACACGCATGCGAGTGGCTGCAGGGCGACCGCGTGCTTCGGAGCCAACGCGAGATCGAAGGTGGCCAGGCCGTCACCGTCGGCGACCACGTGCTCCATCAACCCGTCGAAGCCCGACGCCCAGCCAACCACCCGGTCCCCGATCCCGTGACTGCGGTGGCGGCTCGCGATCACCTCGCCGACGACTTCGTGGATCGGAAAGCCGTCCATTTCGGCGGCACTGGCTCCGGTGTCGCCAGGCAGCCGCCCTTTCGTGCCGCGGAACCCGGGCAGATCGCTGCCGCAGACGCCTGCGGCCAGGAATCGCAGCAACACCTGACGGTCGCCGAGGCTGTCGGCGGTTCTCTCTGGAATGTCCACCCGCTCAAAGGTGTACGGCGCCACAAGCCGATACGACCACACGTCAAACCTCCACGGGGAGGTTGTTCCAGCCCCACTGGAAACTCGACGGCGGCCGTGACGCCGCCTCTGACAGAATCCGGAAGTCGGGCACCCGCTTGAGCCACTCGGACACCATGATCGCGATCTCGAGGCGCGCCAGGTGCACACCGAGGCAGAAGTGCTGTCCACGGCCGAATGCCAGAAGGCGTTGGATGGGCCGATCCCAGATGAAGTCGTCGGGGTGGGGGTACTCGCGCTCGTCGCGGTTGGCTGACGCAAGCAGGGTGATGATCCGCTGCCCCGGCCTGATGGTGGTGTCACCGATGGTGAACGGCTTGCGCACGGTTCTGGCGAACCACTGTGCGGGAGCACAGAACCGGATCATCTCCTCACGTGCCACCGGGACATTGGCGTCGAGGTCGGCGCGCACCGCGGCCATCTGGTCGGGGCGCCTGCCCAGTTCCCACAGTCCGTGCGCGACGATCTTCGGCACGGTTTCGGTTCCCCCGATGAACACGCCTAGCATCTGTATAGCCGCCTCGATGTCATTGAACGACGAGCCGTCGGGCAGTTGGTATCCGATGAGGTTGTCGGCGATCGGCAGTTCGCCGTCGGTGTTGGTCCTTCGGCCCTGCACGATCGGGATGAGGTACTCCAGGTAGCCGGGCCTGGCGTTCGCCACCTCCACACCGCTGCCCGGCTGAGCCAGGCTTCCTGCGTTGACGGTCGCCAGCACCTCGGAAGCCAGATCCACTGGCAGGCCGAGCAGTTCGCACACCACCGAGGCGGCCACGATGCCGCCGTACTCCTGGGTCAGGTCGAACGTGCCGCGCGGCAACAGGTCGTCGAGCCGATCGTTGGCCAACGTACGGATGCGGTCCGCCAGCTTGGCGACGGACCTCGGCCGGAACTGGCTCGATGTGCAGCGGCGTACACCGTCGTAGATCGGGGCGTCGAAGTTCGCATGGAACGGCATCGGGTGAAGCGGCGGGTCCGGCACAGGTCCGTCGTTGTGCTGCGCCAAAACCGTTGCCGCGGGCAGGGTGCCCTCCGATGCGACGAACGTCCCGTCGTTGATCTCCAGCACCCGCCAGATGTCGTCGAACCGCGACAGCGCGTAGACGTCCCACTTGTCGACGTAATAGACGGGGTGCTCGTCGCGAAGGACGCGGTAGAACGGCAGCGGGTCGGCCATCACCGACGGGCCGAACGGGTCGTAGGTGAAGTCTTGCATCACAGGAGAATTCATTGCAGCGGCGACGGTGGCAGGGCAGCCAGGATCGAATCCTCCCAGCCGTCGCGCAGTGCGGGCGCGACGCTCATCCAGGTGACGATCTCCGCCGGTGGACTGTCCTTCCACGACGGGTAGTGGTTGGCGAAGCAGTCCCAGTCGCCGTCCAGCGCCCAGTAGTGGATGACCTCGTTGAACCGGAACGTCGTGATGAACGAGCCGAGCCACCGCTTACCCGTGCGTTCCGACCACGGCACGTACAGCCGCTCGAGCTCACGGATGTAGTCGTCCTGGCGGCCGGGTTTGGTTTGCATGATCTCCTGAATCACCAGCCCGGCCGCGAAGTTGGCCTCCTCGAGCTGCGCGAGCGGTTTGTTGCTTGCGCCTGCGTACATGATCCGGCCCTCCCCCGAGGCCCCGATCTCCGAGAGGAACATCGCCCATTTGGCCGCGGACTCCGCGTGGCTGCCGCCGCGCGCCTGCGCCTTGCCGATCCGGGCGTAGTCGGCGAACGCATCGAGCTCCCAGATGACCGTCACCTGCGGCCAGTGCCCGTTGTAGGGCGTGGCCTCCCAAATGGCGAACAGCCGAGCGCCCAGCTGCTCCATCATCGGGTGGTAGACGTCGCTGAATACCTGGCTGAACCGATCGGATGACCCCGAACCGAGGTCGATCGTCTCGTGCAGATACAGGAGCGTATGGCCGTGGTAGCGCTTCATGTTCACGTGCGATCGCCGCAGACAGTTGACAGTGGCACCTAGGGAGCGTGACACTTGTGGCATGTTTTGTAAAGGCGCTGACCTGCTGACCCCGCTGGCCAACGGTTTCTGCTTCGGAGAGGGCCCCCGCTGGTTCGAGGGGCTGCTGTGGTTTTCCGACATGCTCGGTGAATCCGTGCACACCGTGAACCTGCGTGGCGACATGACCACGTTGGCGCTGACGGGCCATGCGCCGTCCGGACTCGGCTTTCGTCCCGACGGGTCGCTGCTGATCGCGTCCACCGAGAACCGGCAGGTGCTGCGCTACGACGGCGAGTCCGTGTCATGCGTCGCGGACCTGTCCGGCACGGTGCCCGCGAACCTCGGCGACATGGTGATCGACGGCGTCGGCCGCGCGTACGTCGGGTCCCAGGCCTTCGAGGGCGGGGTCATCGTGCGGGTCGACCCAGACAAGACCTCCACCGTCGTCGCCGACGACCTCGACTTTCCGAACGGAATGGTGATCACCTCCGACCGGCAGACGCTGATCGTGGCCGAGTCGATGGCCCGGCGGCTGACCGCGTTCACCATCTGGCCGGACGGCTCACTTTCGGATCGGCGAGTCTTCGCCGACGGCCTCGACGGCCCGCCCGACGGCATCACACTCGACGCGGAAGGCGGA
>Ga0075369_10000724_pt1 | contig 10647 bp, 11 predicted proteins | sample EndMethybrTD3034_FD_71400 | JGI IMG/M metagenome (GOLD analysis project Ga0075369, IMG submission 71400) | Populus endosphere microbial communities from Tennessee, USA - Endosphere MetaG P. TD hybrid TD303-4 | ecosystem: Host-associated > Plants > Roots > Endosphere | place: USA: Tennessee...
CCGAGAATCACGGCGCTGCCGCCACTCATCGAGCTCAGGGTCTGAGTCAGCGCGTCGTTGACCCAACGAACCGGCGGCCCGACGAGCAGAACGGTGACGATGCAGGTGATCGCCACCGACAGCAGCGGGATGACCACGACGGGCATGATCCCGCGGACGCCGCTGGGCACTTTCCATCGGGAGATCCACAGTGCCAGAAAGCCACCGAGGAAGCCGGTGACGATCCCGCCCAAAAAGCCCGTTCCCATCACTCCGGCGGTGAATCCGCCGACAAATCCGGGGGCGATGCCAGGTCGGTCGGCGATGCCATAGGCAATGTATGCCGACAACGCCGGGACGAGAAATGCGAAGGACCACTTGCCGATCCAGAACAATAGGACGGCCCAGGACTGCAGTGAGGCGACGCTGAATTGCGAGCCGATCCACGACATGAAGGCAGCCGGATCGTTGCCATCGACCACTTTGGTCACCGCGACCACGCCATCGCTGGGCCAGGCGAGCGTCGCGATCAGAAATCCAGCCGCGATCAACAGACCACCCGCCGCGACGAACGGAATCATGTGAGAGACGCCGGTCATCAGATACTGACGGATCTTGCTGCCAGTGCTCACCTTTCGGGTCGACACTGACGATCCGGGAACGGCAGTATCGGCTGCGTTCGTTGCAGGCCGTGCGCGCCCTGAGGACGCAACGGCAACTGCCTGGTCGATGAGCCCCTGCGCGTCATGGACGGCGGCTTTGACACCCACGTCCACCACGGGAAGGCCGGCGAATCTCGCCTTATTCTTGACCTCGAGGTCGGCGGCAAAGATGACCGCGTCGGCGGCATCGATCGTGGCGGGCGAAATCGGGTCAGACCCGATGGCGCCCTGGGTTTCGACGGTGATCTCGTGCCCAGACGCTTCTGCGGCGAGGGTGAGAGCTTCCGCAGCCATATAGGTGTGGGCGATGCCCGTAGGGCAGGAGGTGACGGCGACAAATCTCATCGCAGGTGTGGACCTTTCTTGTCTCGAGATCTCATGCAGGGCTGTGCGTCTGCGCTTCGGTGCGCGACGGCCTCAGGTGACGATTACTTCCACGCCGTTGGTTTCAAACTCGGCCACTAGCGCCGGGTCTGCCTTGCTGTCGGTGATGAGGGCGTCGACACGGTCGATTCCGGCGACGATCCCGAACTCGTTCCGGCCGAGTTTGGTGTGGTCGGCCAGGACCACGACTCGCTGTGAGTGCTCGATGATGGCCCGCTTCACGGCAGCTTCCTCGACGTCCGGTGTGCTGAGCCCATTTTCAACGGTGATCCCATTGACTCCGATGAACGCCACGTCGACATGTACCTCCGCATACGCGCGTTGCGCCCACGGACCCACCGCGGCCATTGTCTTCGTGCGTACCGCACCGCCGACCAGATGCAGCGTCAGATTCGGCATCGCTGCCAAAGCCCCCGCAAGCGGATGGGCGTGGGTCACGACGATCAGCTCGACATCGCTGGGCAACAACTCGACCATACGCCCCACTGTCGAACCCGCGTCCAGCGCAATCGATCCCCCGTTGGGAAGCTCCCCGATCGCGGCGCGGGCAATCCTCGCCTTCTCGTCGGGAAGCGTCTGAAGACGCTGCGCCAATGTCGGTTCGTACCCAAGCCGGTGCACCGGGATCGCGCCGCCGTGCACACGCCGCACCAGCCCACGCCGTTCGAGCATGCCCAGATCGCGCCGAATCGTCTCGGGTGTCACGCTGAATTGATCAGCAAGGGCCGAAACGTCGACGCGACCCTGGACGCGGACCAGGTCCAGCAACTGTTGGTGACGCTGCGAGGCGAATCTGGGGGCATGCCCTGCCCCGTCGACAACGGGGATCATGGCCGCGAAGCGTAGGTCTCGGCCTCGTCGACCTGAGCCAGTGACGGGCGTACCCCGGTGTATAGCACAAACTGTTCCAACGACTGGAGCAGCATTACCTCGTCGCCCGTGATGACGCGTTTTCCGAACTGTTCGGCCTGCTTGACCAGCGGAGTGTCGCGAGGCATGTAGACCACATCGAAAACCGCATCGCACGCAGCGATCACCTCCGGCGCGAATGCCAGCTGATCTGACTCGGGACCTCCGGACATGCCGACCGGCGTCGCATTGAGCAACAACTGGGGGCGGACGGTGTCCAGGCTGTCCACCACCCGGACCCCGTACCGCTCCGCCAGTCGCGCCCCGCGCTCGTAGTTGCGCGGCGCCACCACCACACCGTCGGTGAACCCGTGATCTACCAATGCTGCGAGCATGGCCTTGGCCATGCCACCGGACCCCAACAAGGCGAATCGCGATTCGGTGGGAATCGCGTAGCTGGCCAACAACAGCCGTACGGCGATGAAATCGGTGTTGTAGCCGGTCAACACGCCCTCATCGTTAACAATCGTGTTGACCGACTCGATGGCCTGTGCCGACGGGTCGAGATGGTCGAGTAGCGGGATCACCGCCTCCTTGTACGGCATCGACACGCTGACGCCCCGAATCCCCAACGAACGGACGCCCGCGATCGTGTCGGCGATATTGGAGGAACTGAACGACTTGTAGACGTAGTTCAACCCGAGCTCGCCGTACAGATAATTGTGGAAACGATTGCCGTGGTTGCCCGGTCGTGCCGCCAACGACATGCACATCACCGTGTCACGATCAATGACGTTCATTGAACTCCCTCCTTGCGGACCGCTCGGTTTGTCGCGGCAACAAACGTAAACAGACATCATCTGCATTTAGTTGTGTCCGAGTATGGTGCATGTCACGTCCGATCGCAACCGTAACTGCCGCCACAGGCGCATACAAATATAGCTACAAAAAGGAACAGACGATCCGCCGTCGGCTCGGTCAGGCCAACCGCTTGTAGCGCGCGGTCGAACACACCGTGCCCTTCAGCTCGTCGCGTCGACAACGCGGTCATCGTGTGGCCCGGATTCGCAGAACCCTTGTCGCAGCATCAATCACATCCGCCTGCGTGCATCCGCGCGGCCTCGCATCTCGTAAGCTTCGGCGCCCACACCGGCTCCGGCTTGAATCGGAACTGAGGTCCGCGTTGGTCGGCGCGCAAGTGTGCCCATGCTTCCCAGCCCAAGGCTCGGCGACGATTTCCCAGGAGTGTGCGAGCCGGTTCACCCTGGCCGTCCTACGTATCGCTCCTAGCCGCGGGCGGAGACGCGAGCGATGACCCGCCGGTCACGACCTGCTCACCGCTGGCCGTCCCCGCTGAATGCGATCTTGTCGATACCTAGTCGTCGGCGTCTCGCCCGACACCAGAGGTGCACTATCGGGGCGACGAGTATCGGATCGCCAAATCTGAACGGTGCCTTCAGAGTTCACGGTCTCTAGCAACTGGCCATCTGGCCGAAGCAGGCCTCGTCGGGGCGCTCCAGCTCGAGTGGAGGTTCATGTCAGCCGCCTCGACGGAAAGAATTTCCGCGGTCGATGTCGAGATCGCACGAACCCGTGCGACGTACGAGATGACACCACTGACAACCGACCGCCCCAGGAGGCCGAGATGAGTACCGCAACCACCGCACCGCCAACCCGCACCACCGCCGGCTTCGCGACGGGTCCCGCAGCCCGCAGGGTCGGCTGTGTGATCACCACGCTGATGACGCTGTTCTTCGGCTTCGACGCCGTCACCCACGTACTTCTCGTCGCACCGGTCGTCGAAGCGAACGCCGAGTTCGGAGCGCCGCCGCAATTCCCAGTCGTGTCCGGAGTGATCCTCTCGGTCTGCCTCATCGCCTACCTGGTACCGGCCAGCCGCGCGATGGGCACCATCCTGCTCACCACTTACCTCGGCGGGGCCGTCGCCGCGAACCTGATCGCCGAACAAGCACTCGGCCACACCGGCTTCGCGATCATCACCGCCGTCCTTGTCTGGGCAGGCGCGTGGCCACGGGACACGCGCCTGCGCGCACTGCTCCGCCGCTGATCATCTGCCTTGCACACCCCACGTCCCCCCACAAGAATCCCAACACAAAGGAGAATCACGATGAAGTTCATGACGATGGTTCACGAGACCAAGCGCCCCAGCCCGGAACCGCCGCCCGAACTGTTCGCCGCGATCGGCGGCCTGCAGGCCAAGACGCAGGCCGACGGAACCCTCGTCGAGGTCGGCGGATTGATGCCGATCGACCTCACCGGAGCGATCGTCACCCTGTCGGGCGGATCGATCACCACCACCGACGGGCCGTTCGTCGAGGCGAAGGAACTCATCGGGGGCTACGCGGTCTACGACGTCCCCGACGTTGCGGCAGCCAACGCGTTGTGTGAGGAATTCCTACGGGCCCACCACGATGCGTGGCCCGGCTGGGAAGGATGGGTCGAGGTCCGGGCGATGTTCGAGGCGCCACCGCAGTGAGCACCCCGGCCGACGCACCATGAGCGACGCGGTACACGCAGTCGAGGAGGCGTGGCGGCGGGAGTCGTCGCGCCTCCTCGGCGCATTGCTGCGCATCACACGCAGCATGGATCGGGCAGAGGATCTGGCCCAGGAGGCGCTCGCCCAGGCGCTGTCGACGTGGCCGACCTCGGGTGTCCCCACGAACCCGGGTGCATGGCTAATGGCTACCGCCAAGCGCCGCGCGATCGACCAGTTCCGGGCCGGTGAGCGCCAGTTGCGGGCTTACGCCGAGGTCGCCGCCGGCACCGAGGAGGCGTACGAGGCCGCGTTCGACACCGCGCTGGCGAGCGAGCACGTCGCCGACGACGTCCTCCGTCTGATGTTCGTGTGCGCCCATCCGGCGCTCACCGACGACACCCGAACCGTCCTCACGCTTCGGGCAGTCGCCGGCCTGACCACCCGGGAGATCGCCCGGGCCTACCTCACGTCCGAGGCCACCGTCGCCACCCGGATCTCACGCGCGAAACGGACCCTCGCCGACGTTCACGCCACCCTGGAGGAACCTAGTGGCCGGGAACGCGAGGAACGTCTGGCCGCCGTCCAGCGCGCGATCTACCTGTTGTTCAACGAGGGCTACACCGCGACCGCCGGCCCAGACTGGACCCGACCGCACCTGTGCCGTGAAGCGATCCGGATCGCCGCTATCCTCGCCTCCGTCGTGCCGTCCGAACCCGAGGCCCACGGACTCCTCGCCCTGTTGGAATTACAGGCGTCACGGCTAGGATCGCGGACCGACTCCGCGGGTGAGCCGGTGCTACTCACCGAGCAGGACCGCTCCTCGTGGGACCACCGGGCGATCTCGCGCGGACTTGCGGCACTCCGGGTAGCAGTCGGTCTCCGCGGCAATGGACCGTACGTGCTGCAGGCGGCGATCGCCGCGGAGCACGCGCGAGCGGACTCGGTGGACACCACGGACTGGGAGCGGGTCGCCGAACTCTATGCGGCTCTCGCGCGGGCCACCGACTCGCTCGTGGTCGAACTCAACCGGGCCGTGGCGCTCGGGCGCGCCCGGGGGCCGGCCGCGGCGCTCGTGGTGGTCGATGATCTGGCGACGGTGCCCGCACTGCGCTCGTATCATCTGCTGCCCAGCGTGCGCGGCGATCTCCTCGAACAGCTCGGACGTGGCGACGAGGCCGCCGCCGAATTCCACCGAGCCGCGGATCTTGCCGCCAACGAACGCGAACGCGCGCTGTTGCGCAAGCGGGCCGAGCGAGCGAGGAGTCGCATTGTCGGCTGAAATGGCCACCGGAGCAGCGTCACTCGGTGGCACGGCTGTGCGGCCAGCCATCACTCGCCCGCGAGTGCCCAACCGAACGCGACGTGGAAAGTCCTCTGCTGCCCGAACGACGGGAACGGGACAAGGAACCTGCTGACAGGCAGGCCGGCTGCGGCAGCGCCGGATACACCACCCAACCCGGCCGCCCACCTCGGAGTTCCGAGGCTGGCCGCACTGAGAGGCATCTGAACAAGGGTGCCCAGGTGTCGCCGAGGACTTCATCGTCCTGTTGCGCGGACAGGTTTGGTGGCAGCGGATTCGGGCAACAGGACCAGCCAACCAGCAACACGGAAGGTACGCAATGAAGCGCATTTCGACCCTGATCGTCACCGGTCTGGCTGCCGCCGCGTTGGCAACGGGATGCTCGTCCGCGATCACCAACCAGGGCGGCGACACCAAGTGCAGTGACTTCATCGCCGCGGACGAGAAGACGCAGAACGAAACCATCACCCAGATGCTCAAGGATGAGGGCAAGAACGAGCCGTCGAACCTGGAGTTGTCCGGAACCCGCACGGCGGTGCAGACCTACTGCCAGACGGTCGGCACGCCGGACACAAAGATCAGCCAGGCACCGCACCTGTAACCGCGAGCCTCGACCCAAGCGGCACCTGAACCTGCATGTCCTCGAAGTCCGGATACGACACGTCACCGTCTGGCACGGCGATACATAGGTTCGCGGCGAAGGCGACCATCACCGTGCGCACGCTCTCACCGGTTGACTTCGATGCCGTGATCGCGGCAACAGCCTGACCGCTGAGCGCTCACGAAGCGTCGGTGGCTCCCGCCGGACCGCTGGGGGTCGCGCCACCCTCATCGGTCCAGTCCGAGCGGCCGTCGGCGCCCTTGGCAGGATCGCTTTCGACATCCCGATCGGATCCGGAGGTTTCGAGGGCCTCTGGTTCATCTCGTTTCATTGCCACGGGCTACCCCCGTCGCAGCGAATCTATTCGGATATGCGTGTGGTCATGCATCGTTTTCACGCGCCGGGTGGAATCATGGCGCGTCCATCTATACCTGCTCACCCGGCCGCGCCGCCGCCGTCGCGGTGTAGTCGCCGGCGGGTTTCAGCGCTACGCCACGCTGGGTCGTCGCCGACCCGAACGTGCGCCTGCCCTTCGACAGGGTGTCCAGCGGCCGGTAAAGCCTTGTCCGCGAAGACAACTCGACCGCGCCGGGGGGTGCTGCTCAGCTACACGCAGGTCAGGGCCGATTCGCGCGAGGAAAGGTACGGCGATGGGTGTGGGCGGCGTTTTTGTTTTTGTCGGGCGATGAGATGAGCCCTCGATACAAGGCCCGAAACGCCGAGATCGAGTAGTGGGCTACTCAAGCCATCGGTCTCGGCGGCCAGGACGATCTCCTCATACGGCAATAGCCAAAGCTGTTCGGGCGGCTTGGCGCTTGCGACGCCGATTCTGGCAGGGGAGACAAGTGTGCCTGATCCGAGCCTAGATCACAGCTGCTTGACTTGCGACGATCCGATCGCCGCAGAATGCTTCTACACCAGCGATTTTTGTTCCCGCCGTGCTCATGTCGTCGGTATTGGTGATGGCTTGCAGATCGTTCACAGACCGGACGGGGGCGGTCTCGTGGCGAGGAACCTTCCAACCGACTTCTCGGCGGCGATGCTCGAGGCGGTCATGAGCATCCTCAGCGCGGTCGAGGACGGGTCCGGAGGACGCCGACGGTTCTGCGAGACCGCCGCCGCGCTCTTCGCATGCGGCGCCGTCGCCCACGCCGTGCTGGACCCCGTGCACCACGGCTGGTCGCTATGCCTGTGGCGGTCGACGCCGGAGGGCGTCGACTACGCGACCGCCGCCGACTTCGCCCAGGACCTGGCCGGTGACGTGATGGCCGACTGGTGGTCTGCGAGCCCCTGCCGCCGGGTAGCTCTCAAGTGGTTCGACGGCCCGTACCTCGTCGAGGTGCCGCTTGCACGGAACGGCCACGAATGCCGCAGCGTTCTCGCGCTCGGCCGGGACACCGCGTTCGGCGACGAAGAGACCCAACGGATGGCCACGATGCTCCATCAGATCGCGGTCGTTGAGCGTGCCGTGCTGCGACTCGAGGCCCCTATGCTGTCCGCGCCGAGCCGGTGCAGCGCGGTGACGGAACGGGAGGTTGAGGTTCTGCGGCTGCTCAGCGAAGGGCTGATCGCCCGCTCGATCGCGCACCGGATGTCCGTCTCCGAACGCACCGTGCACAAGCACCTGGAGAACCTGTACCAGAAACTCGAAGTGCACGACCGCCTCTCGGCGGTGATCCGCGGGCAGCAGCTCGGCCTCCTGCCCGACCGGCACCCCGCTACGTAGTTCTACGCATGGTCACCCGGCCCCCGCCGCGCCGATAGTGAAAACCGCGAGGAGGAGCAATGGCGACGTTCATCGATCGGGCGCTGGTTTGGCTGCACGACCCGGGCACCCTCGGTGCGCTGCTGCGTGGCGCGCCCGCCACTTCCTATCCGCACCTGGAGCGCCTCGTCGCCGCCGTGTTCGACCCGGCGGGAGTCACCATCGACCGGATCGTCGGTGCCACGGTGACGAACGTTGCACCGATGCGCGCGCTGGCGGTCACCGACCGCGTCGAGCTCAACTGGCAGCAGCACCAGCCGTCGTTCCAACTCGCCGACGTCCGCGGCACGTTCACCCGGTCAGGCACCGAGGTGTGGGCCGACCTGTACGCGACGGTGCGTCTCGACCTCGTCGCCGAGGTGGATCCCGGCGGCATCGAGTCCGCGGTGTCGTCGTCGATCGGGAACATCACCAGCCTCGCGGACTTCCAGTCCCGCTTCCGTTTCCTGGACCTCGACGACTTCCTTGCCCGGATGCGGATCTCCACCGTCGAGGAACTGCGCGAGTCCGCCGAGTACGTGCTCACCGAGGTCCGGCTGCGCCAGCTGCCGCCGTTCGACCCGACGGACCCGGCCAACGCGCGTTCTGTGACGCTCGACGTCGCGGTGGCTGTCCGCGAGGAGCGTGACCTGGCCGCCGGGCTGCAGGCAGCGCGGCGCCTGCGGGCCGCCGGCCGGACCGCCGACCCTGGCCGCTCCGACCCGGTTTTCGGTCCTGCCCTCCACCCCTACGCCCTGGCCGTCGTCCTACCGCCGGCCGCCGCAGGCGATCTGGACGACGACGCGGTCAATGCGCTGTTCGGCGCCGCCGGCGTCCTCCCACTGACCGCCGACCCACCGTGACGGCCGAGCCGACCCGGTATCGCCACGCCACTCGAGAAGGGATCCACCATGACCGTCCGGTACGTCCGGGTGAACCCGGTCGCCGACTTGTTCGCGCCCGCCGTGCGTGCGTACGGCAACGTGGCCATCGTCGGCCCGGTCACCCCACCGAGCCCCGCACCACCCGACCTGGTCGTCGTCGACGACCCGGTCGTGTTCACCGACCCCGCCGAAGCCCGCCGCCGCGCGCCAGGCCCGCTCGGCGACGCGATCGCGCTCGCCTTCGCCCAGTCCCCGGGCCCGTTGCAAGTCACCGGGGTTCGGGTCGCCACGACGCCGGACTGGGACGACAGTCTCGCGGTGCTCGCAACGCGAGACATCCAGATAGTCGCTCTCGCCGACCAACCGCTCGACGCGACGTCGGGCGCGGCCGGCGGTTCGGTGCGGGCGCTCGCGGACCACGTCACTTCGGTGTCGAACACCGGCGGCGACGGACTCGAACGCATCGGGGTGGCCATGCTGGCCAAGGACGCCACCGATCCGACCATCGTGACCGGCGCGCTGGCGAGTGAACGACTCGTCTACGTCGCGCACAAATCCGACGAGGACGTTGCGGCCGCGGTCGCGGGCACCATCGCCGGCTACGAACCGCACGTATCGATGCTGTTCAAACCGGTGGCCGTGTCGAGCGGCGCCTTCACGTCAGCGGAGATCGGTGAGCTCAACGGGTCGGAGACGTTCACCTCTGGTCCGGCGGGCAAGGGCGTGAACTGGCTCGTCGACCCGCCGCTGATTCCCGGCCAAGGCGTGTACCTCGGCGAGGGCTACACCGGCAACCCCGGCGGCAAGAAGTACATCGACATCGTCCGCACCGTCGACAACGTCACGTTCCTGCTCAAGGCCCGCCTCATCCGGTCGATCGGCAACGTCCGCATCTCCCGGTCCGGGTTGCGCACCCTGGGCGGCCAGATCGAGGCGGTGCTCGAACCGCTGATCCGCCAGGGCGTCATCGAGGGCTACACCATCTTCATCCCGGTGCTGACGCTGCTCGACAAGCCGGTGCGCACCCCGGCCGAGGACCAACAGATCAACAACGCCCAGTCCGAGCGCGTCGTCGAGGTGCTCGTCGCCGTCGACTACGCCGGCGCAATCCACCGCATCGCCCTCACCCTCAAGTTCGAATAGGAGGCCCAGCAATGGCCGATTCGTGGGCTAGCCGCCTCGAAGTCAAGCTCGGTGACAAGACGATCTCGCCGATCACGAGCATCTCACCGACGTTCACCGTGCCGCACACGGTGCTGCACAGCATCGAGTCCGACAACGTCGGGATCATCCGCCAACCGTTCACCGTCACGTTCACCATGGCGATCCCCGCGATCGCCACCGCAGTCGCCGACCTCACCGAATTCGCCCTCACCGGAAAGGAATTCGACATCGCGGTGGTGGACAAGGAGGGCGACGACTGGGCGTTCAAAGCGCTCAAGTTCCGCCGGTGCTTCGTCACCAGCGCGGCGCCGAGCAACATCGTCGTCGACGGCGTACCGCAGGCGAACTTCAACGTGACCGCGCTGGACGTCGGTGTGGAGGTCTGACGTGGAATCCGACGACGTCGACATGGACGCCGCCCAGCGCGTCGAACGCACGGGCCTCGCCCTTGTGCACGAGGGCGAGCTCGTGGTGCCCGCGCCTGGCGCCGAAGCTCGCCTGACACCAACCGATCTCGCCGCCGGCGGTCTGCTCGTCGAGTCCGACGACCTCGATCTGCACGGGGAACCAGTAATGCACTTCG
>Ga0075369_10000725_pt1 | contig 10646 bp, 11 predicted proteins | sample EndMethybrTD3034_FD_71400 | JGI IMG/M metagenome (GOLD analysis project Ga0075369, IMG submission 71400) | Populus endosphere microbial communities from Tennessee, USA - Endosphere MetaG P. TD hybrid TD303-4 | ecosystem: Host-associated > Plants > Roots > Endosphere | place: USA: Tennessee...
TCGGGGCCGGTTTCGCTGGACGCCGGGGTGACGCCGCTGGGCTTCATGCGCACCACCTTCACCGGCGGCCTCACCGCGCGGCTGGGCCTGGGCGAGGGGCAGATCCGCGCGACGGTCGAGCAGCGCCCGGTCACTGACAGCGTCCTGGCCTATTCGGGCGATCGCGATCCCCTGACGGGCGTGGAATGGGGCGGCGTCATCCGTCGCAACGTCAGCCTGGGCGGATCGGCCAATTTCGGCTCGGGCGGCGCCTATTTGGACGGGGCCTATCGGCGCCTCACCGGCCGCAACGTTCTCAGCAACACCGGCTTCGAGATCAACGCCGGCGCCTACTTTCGCCCGATCGACAGCAACGGCAACCAGCTGCAGATCGGCCTGAACGCCAACATGCAGGCCTATGACAAGAACCTGCGCTTCTTCAGCTTCGGCCACGGCGGCTACTTCAGCCCGCAGCAGTTCGTCAGCGTCGCCCTGCCGGTGACCTATTCGATGGAGCGTGAGCGCTGGCAGGTGAAGGCCGGGTTCAGCGTCGGCGTCCAGTCCTACAGCGAAGACAGCGCCGCGGTGTTCCCGAACAATCCGGCGGCGCAGCAGGCGCTGGAGTCCTATGCGTCCGCGGACTCCACGATCCTGGCCCGCTACGACTCGGCCAGCAAGACGGGCATCGGCCTGACCGGGTTGTTCTCGGGCGAATACAAGCTGTCGGCCGGCACGGCCGCCGGCGGCGAGCTCTCGGCGGACACCTTCGGGATCTACAACGAATACAAGTTCCGCTTCTATCTGCGGCGGATCCTGGCCAGCCAATAGGAATATCCGATGTTGAAGAGTCTCTCGTCCCGGGGAGCGCCTGAGGCGCCGAAGACCGACACGGCGGAGCTGCGCTATCTGGCCGCCCGTCAGTTCAGCCCGCAGTGGCGGACCGTTCTGGTGGCGATGGCCGATGAGCTGTTCGAAAACTTCAGCGCGGAGGAGGCCTGGGGCTTCTACCGCCAGATCGGCCTGCGCGTCTCCGGCGAGGTCGCCCTGCCGTCGGTCAAGACGCTTGAAGAGCTGGAAGCGTCGCTGAACAAGGTGCTGGCCGAGCTGGACTGGGGGTTCGTGGCCCTGTCGCTGGACGACAGCGCGATCTCGATCCGCCACCGCGCCTATCCGGGCCTGCACATGGAGGACCAGAGCGGCCACTGGCGCCGGGCCTTCGCCGCCATTCTCGAGGGCGTCTACACGATCTGGCTGCAGACTCAGGGCGGGCGTCCGGAGATGAAGGCCACCTACCGCGACAGCGGCGGCGATGACGCGCTGGACTTCTCCTATGGCCTCTAGGCGATCGGCCCTGCTGCTGATCGCCGCCCTGACCTTCCAGGCGGTGACGATGAGCGCCTGCGCCGCCCCCTCGTCGCCTCGGAACTGGACAGCGTACAAGTCGCGCTTCGTCCAGCCCGAAGGGCGCGTCGTGGACACCGGCAACGGGAATGTCAGCCATTCCGAGGGGCAGGGGTTCGCGATGGTCATGGCGACCGCCTACGACGACCCCGACACCTTCAAGAAGCTGTGGTCCTGGACGGACCGCACCCTGTCCCGTTCGGACACGCGCCTGTTTCGTTGGCGCTATGTCCCGACCGGCGACCTGCACACGCCCGACCCCAACAACGCCCTCGACGGCGACCTGCTGATCGCCTGGGCCCTGTTGCGCGGCGGCGAGCGCTGGCGGCGGCCGGAATATATCCAGGCCAGCGCCGAGATCCGCAAGGCGATCCTCGCCAAACTGCTGGTTCGCCAGGGCGACCGCACCCTGCTGGCGCCGGGCATGGAGGGCTTCGTCCAGGCCGACGGCATGGTCTTCAATCCGTCCTACGCCATCATGCCGGCCCTGGACGCCTTCGCCACGCGCGAACCTCGCTCGCCGTGGCCAGGCGTTCGCGACCAGGCGCTGCGGGCGCTGCGCGACGCGCGTTTCGGCGCGACGGACCTGCCCGTCGACTGGGTGCGGGTGGACAGCGCCGGCGCTATGTGGACTGACCCGGACCGCCCGCCGCGGTTCGGTTTCGACGCCGTCCGGGTGCCGCTCTATCTGTGCTGGTCGGGCCGCTGCGGCGACGCGGCGCTGGATCCCGTCAAGCGCTGGTGGTCGTCCTTCCGCGCGGCCGGCAAGCCGGCGCCGGCCTGGATCGACGTGCGCACGGGCGAGGTGGCGCCGTTCGCCGCCTCGGTCGGCATGGCCAGCGTCGCCGACCTGGTGCTCACGGGCCGCGCGGCGTCCGCGTCGATCGACAACGAGGACTACTATTCGTCGTCCCTGCTGATCCTGACCCAGATCGCGGCCCAGGAACGACGCGAGCGGCCCGCGACGGCCCGTAAACCCTAATTCGCCCGCTCTAGAGCAACGCAGATCCGGCGACGCGCCGGCGCTCGGTCGCGCGGGAGAACGGCGGTTTCGGAAATACAGTTTGGTTGAGTGCTCGCGCTAGCCGCGAGAGTGGTTTCGGTAAATGCTTCAAAAGTGTGCGGGCGCCTCGACTTTCCTAGATTTGGGGAGGCTTCCGATGGTCCTTTTGGTAAAGCTGTGTTAAGTACATTCAACGTGAGCTGCCCTCGACTTGTCAGGGCCTGACGAGAGGCGGAGATTTCCATGGTCGGAAATGTGGCGCGAGGGCAGGCGACGTCGTCGTCCGTGCATCGCTCGAGCACGCCCTATCTGATCCTGCTGGGCATCGTGGGCATGATGGCTGTCGGCTATCATCCCAGCGCCAAGTCCGCCCAGATCGAGACCCCTCTGGCCTTGCCCCGCATCCGCCAGATGGAGCTTGGCGGGGCGCAGTGGACCGTGAAGCGCCACCTGGAAGTCTGGGACAACATCAGCTTCCGCAACGAGCACATCGAACATCGCCAAGGCCGTGTCGCCGTCTGCGGCGAGGTTCAGGTGGGCGCCGCCGGCGACTTCCAGCCGTACGTCGTCGTCAATGGCCGCGCCGCGCTGGCCAGCGACACCGGCAGCGATCTGCACCAGGTCTGGCTGGAGTTCTGCTCGGTCTGACGGCGAGGCGGGACCCGCGCCCGCCGTTTAAGCGGTCGGCGTGACGCCCAGTTCGGCCATGACCTCGGCGGCTTCGGCGAAGGCGGTGTTGGCCGCCGGCACGCCAGCATAGATCGCCGTCTGCATCAGCACCTCCTTGAGCTCGTCGACGGTGAAGCCGCCTTGCTCCAGGCCCGCGCGGACGTGCAGACGGAACTCCTCCCAGCGGGCCAACGACGCGCAGATGGCCAGCACCAGCAGGCGCCGGGTGCGGTGATCCAGGCCGGGCCGACCCCAGACCTCGTTCCAGGCGTAGCGGGTGATCATGGCCTGGTAGTCGGCCGTGAAGGCCGTGCGCCGAGTCAGGGACCTGTCGACCCAGGCGTCGCCCAGCACCTTGCGGCGGGTGGCGAGGCCGGCCTCGAACAGCGTGTCCTGGGCCTCGCGCACGCTAGTTCCGTTCAGGACCTCACCCAGGAACGTCCGCACCGCGCCAGCGAGGGCGGAAGGGACCTCCAGGCTGGGCAGGTGGGCGCCGCCGATCTCCAGGTGACGAGCGTCGGGCACGGCGGCGACGATGCGTTCGCCGTGGCCCTCGTAGGGCGTCGCCACGTCCTGGGCGCCGGTGATCACCAGGGTGGGAGCGGCGATGGCGGACAGGCGCTCCAGCAGGGCCATGTCGCGGATCGCCGCCCCGCAGCCGCGATAGCCGTCGGGGTTCTGGGCCAGCATGCCGGCGCGAACGGTCTCGACGATCTCGGGATGCCGGACGCGAAAGCCCTCAGAGAAGAAGCGCTCCATCACCGGCTCGACCAGCGGCGCCAGGCCCTGGCTGCGGATCAGGTCCAGGCGCTGGTCCCAGACCGCCGGATCCATGGCCGGCGAGGTGCAGGCCAGGACCAGGGCCTCGATCCGCTCGGGAGCCTTGGGCGCCAGGGCCATGGCGATCATGGCGCCCAGCGAGGTGCCGACCAGACTGGCCTTGGCGACGCCCGCCGCATCCATCACCGCCAGCACGTCGTCGGCCAGCAGGTCCAGGCTGTAGTCGCCGGCGGGAGCATCCGAGGCGCCGTGGCCTCGGGTGTCCATGCGCAGCACGCGGAAGTCCGGCGTCAGCAGCGGCGTGACCGGGTCGTACAGCGAAAGATCCGTGCCGATCGAGGTCAGCAGCACGACCGCCGGCTTGTCGGCCGCGCCGTCGGCCCGCCAGTAGATCCGGGCGCCGTGCGAGATGGCGAAGGGCATCAGCGGTCCTTTCGGTGATCGGCGAGGGCCCGAGCACTCAGGGTTTTGGCCACGAGGGCTTCGGACTCGCCGGTGTCGGTTCCGACGTCGGCGGCGGCCAGGTTTCGGGCCATGCGGTCGATGTCGACCTCCAGGCCCTCGATCACAGGCGCCATGGCGGCCAGGGCGCCGTGAGTCAGCTGGAACAGCTCGGCCAGCACCGGCGCTTCGGCTTGCCAGCCGCCCAGTCCGCGCTCGTGCTGCTGGGGCAGGGCGGCGACGATCGTGGCGGCCAGGTGCGGCGCGCGCGTGGCGGCGGTCAGGGCGATCTGACAGCCGGTCGGATTGCGCTTATGGGCCATGGCGGAAGAGCCCCCGCGCCCGGCGACGCGCGGCTCGAAGGCCTCGGCGACTTCGTTCTGGGCCATCAGCGCGATGTCGCCGGCGATCTTGCCGATCGCGCCGGTCAGGATAGCGAGGCTGGACGCCAGGCCCGCCAGGCCCTCGCGCCGCGAATGCCAGGGCGTTTCGGCCGCCGGCAAGTCCAGCAGGGCGGCCAGGCGTTCGGTCACGGCGCGGGCCTGACCGTCCAGGTCGGCCAGCGACCCGGTCGCGCCGCCCAACTGCAGCTGAATGGCGGCGGTCTCGCGCCGGAACCGGGCCAGGGCGCCGTCGACCCCCTGCAGCCAGCCGGCGACCTTGAGGCCGAAGGTGATGGGCAGGGCGCCCTGCAGGAGGGTGCGGCCCAGCATGGGCGTGGCGGCGTGGCGCTCGGCCAGGGCGGCCAGGGCGTCGGCGAGGCGAAGAGTCTCCTCGACGACCAGCGCCGCGCCGGCCTTGGCCTGCAGCATCAGGGCCGTGTCGGCCAGGTCCTGGCTGGTCGCGCCCCGATGGACGTGCCGGGTGATCTCCGGATCGTTGATCCGCTCACGGATCATGGCGACCAGCGGAATGGCCAGGGTTCCGGCGTGAGCGGCCTCGTCCGCCAGGATCTCGATGTCTGGCAGCTCGACGCAGGCCGCCGCGATCGCCTCGGCCGCCGAAACGGGGATCAGCCCGACCTGGCCTTGCGCGCGGGCTAGCATCGCCTCGAAGGTCAGGGCCGCGCGCAGCAGGGCGTCGTCGCCGAACACGGCCAGCATGGCGGGCGTCGAGGTCGCGCGGTCGCGGATCAGGGACGGCAAGCGGCGACTCCCAGCTCGAGTTCAGATATCGAAGAAGACGGTTTCGGCCGCGCCTTGCAAGACGATGTCGAACCGCCAGGCGCCGTCGACCTCGCGGGCCAGCAGGGTGTCGCGCCGTTCGGCGGGGACCAGGGCCAGGATCGGGTCGACCGCGTTCTCGGGCGCGCCCTCGAAATAGACCCGCGTGACCAGCCGCTTGATCAGGCCGCGCCCGAAGACGCCGACGGCGATGTGCGGGGCCTGGGAGCTATTGCCCGGGCCCGGCACGGATCCCGGGCGGACGGTCCTGAAGCGATAGAGGCCCTCCTCGCTGGTCGAGGCGCGACCGAAGCCGATGAAGCCCTCGTCCAGCGGGATCTCAGTCCGGTCGTCGTCGGGGCTGAAATAGCGGCCGGCGGCGTTGGCCTGCCAGATCTCGATCATGGCGTCCGGAACGGGCTTGCCGTCGGCGTCGTAGACCACGCCTTCCAGGGTGATCACCTGGCCGGCGACTGCGCCCTTCGGCGGCGCCAAGTTCAGGACGTAGTGCTCCTCGGGGAACAGTTCGGGCCGCGCGCCCATGTCGGACTGGCCGACCAGATCCGCGCCGCCCTTCCAGGGCAGGCCGTAGTGGAAGAACGGACCCACGGTCTGGGACGGGGTCTGACCGAACAGGGCCGGTTCCTGGTTGTCCTGGCGCGGGGCGGGATGGGCCAGCTCAGTGGTCATGGCCGTCCTCCGTCGGGGTCTGGTCGCGGCCGCGCAGCACGATGTCGAACAGATAGCCCAGCGCCCAGTTGGGTCGGGTGGTCTCGATATCGAAGCGCGACACCATCCGCTGGCGATAGGGCAGGGGCGCGGCGTTGGCGATCGGGTCGATCTCGATCAGCGGATCGTCGGGGAAATACATCTGGGTGACGATGCGGGTGGCGAAGGCCGGACCCAGCAGCGACAGGTGGATGTGCGACGGTCGCCAGGCGTTGTGGTGGTTGCCCCACGGATAGGCGCCCGGCCGGATCGTCACGTACTGGTAGCGGCCCTCGGCGTCGGTGATGACGCGGCCGGCGCCGGTGAAGTTGGGATCCAGCGGCGCGTCCCATTGGTCCTTCTTGTGGATGTAGCGACCGGCGGCGTTGGCCTGCCAGATCTCCATCACGGTGTTGGGGACGGGGCGGCCGTTCTCGTCCAGCACGCGACCGGAGACGATGATCCGCTGGCCCTGCGGCATGGCCTTGTGCTGGGCGGTCAGGTCGGCCAGCGACGACCCCATCAGGGTCTCCCAGCAGCCCGCCGGACCGGTGGTCTCGGTCAGCGTGTGCGGGATCCGGACCAGCGGTTGGCGCGGCGAGCGGGCCACGGTCGAGGCGTAGGGCGCATGCAGCGACGGCGGCTGGCCGGCGTCCTCGCGGCTGTAAGGCAGGATCAGGCTCATGACGCGAAGGCTCCGGCATCGAAATCGGCCTCGGTCTTGGCCTTGATCTCGTCCAGGGTGACGTCCGGCGCCAGTTCGATGAGCTTGAGGCCGCCACCCTTCCGATCCAGGTCGAAGACGCAGAGGTCGGTGATCACCATGTCGACGCAGGCCGCGCCCGTCAGGGGCAGGGCGCAGCGCTTGAGCACCTTGCTCTGGCCGGCCTTGTTAGCGTGGTCCATGACCACGATGACGCGCTTGACGCCGGCCACCAGATCCATGGCCCCGCCCATGCCCTTCACCATCTTGCCGGGGATCGTCCAGTTGGCGATGTCGCCGTTCTGGGCCACCTCCATCGCGCCCAGCACCGTCAGGTCGATATGGCCGCCCCGGATCATGGCGAAGCTCTGGGCGCTGTCGAAGAAGCTGGAGGTCGGCAGCTTGGTGATGGTCTGTTTTCCGGCGTTGATCAGGTCCGGGTCGGCCTCGCCCTCATAGGGGAAGGGGCCCATGCCCAGCATGCCGTTCTCGCTCTGCAGGGTGACATGGACGCCGTCGGGAATGTGGTTGGCCACCAGAGTCGGGATGCCGATGCCGAGGTTGACGTAGAAGCCGTCCTTCAGCTCGCGGGCGGCGCGGGCCGCCATCTCGTCACGGGTCCAGGCCATCAGACGGTCTCCTCGCGCGGACGGGTGGTCAGCTTCTCGATGCGCTTCTCGTTGATCGTCGATTTGATAATGCGGTCTACATAGATGCCCGGCGTGTGGATCGCGTTGGCGTCCAGCGCGCCAGCCTCGACGATCTCCTCGACCTCGACGATGGTGACCTTGCCGGCCGTGGCCATCACCGGGTTGAAGTTGCGGGCCGTCATCCGGAACATCAGGTTGCCCTCCGGGTCGGCCTTCCAGGCCTTCACGATCGCCACGTCGGCGCGCAGCCAGGTCTCCCGAACATAGGGTTCGCCCTCGAAGGTCTCGACCGGCTTGCCCTCGGCGACGACCGTGCCCACGCCGGTCTTGGTGTAGAAGGCCGGGATGCCTGCGCCGCCGGCCCGGATGCGCTCGGCCAGGGTGCCCTGCGGGTTCAGCTCCAGCTCCAGCTGGCCCGAGAGGTAGAGCTGCTCGAACAGCTTGTTCTCGCCGACATAGCTGGAGATCATCTTCTTGATCTGGCCGTTGTCGAGCAGCATCCAGAGCCCGAAGCCGTCGGCTCCGCAGTTATTGCTGATCACGGTCAGGTCTTTCACGCCGGTGTCCTTCAGGGCCGGGATCAGGGTCTCGGGATTGCCTGACAGGCCGAAGCCTCCGGACATCAGGGTCATGCAGTCGAAGACGACGCCCTCCAGCGCCGCCGCGGCGCTCTCGTAGATTTTGGATTTCATGAGCGTCTCCAGGGCCTCCTAGACGAGCGGGAGGCCGACATAGTTCTCGGCGAGAGTGACCTGGGCGGCGCGCGAGCCTCGGATGTAGGCCAGCTCGGCGACCTGCATCTTGCGATCGAAGCCGTCGCGATCGGGAAAGCGGTGGGTCAGGCCCGTGAACCACCACGAGAAGCGCTCGGCCTGCCAGACCCGGGCCAGGGCGCGGGCCGAATAGCCATCGAGGCCTGCTTGCGAGCCGTCGAGGAAGTAGTCGGTAAGGGCCTCGGCCAGCATGACCACGTCCGAGACAGCCAGGTTCATGCCCTTGGCGCCGGTCGGCGGGACGATGTGGGCGGCGTCCCCGGCCAGAAACAGGCGGCCGTGGCGCATGGGTTCGCCGACGAAGCTGCGCAGCGGCGCGATCGACTTCTCGAACGACGCGCCGCGCGTCACGCGGCTGGCGGCCTCATCGCCCAGGCGAAGACACAGCTCGTCCCAGAACCGGTTGTCGCTCCAGTCCTCGACCCTCTCGTCCAGTCCGCATTGCACGTAGTAGCGGCTGCGCGTGGTCGAGCGCATCGAGGCTAGGGCGAAGCCGCGCTCGTGGTTGGAATAGATCAGTTCGTGGTCGCAGGGCGGCACGTCGGCCAGCACGCCTAGCCAGCCGAACGGATAGACCCGCTCGAAGGTCTTCAGCACGTCGGCCGGGATCGCCGCCCGGCTGACTCCATGATAACCGTCGCAGCCGGCGATGATGTCGCAGTCCAGCCGCTGTTCGACGCCGTCCCGCCGCCAGGTGACGTGCGGTCGCGCGCTGTCGATGTCGTGCAGGGCTACGTCCTCGGCGTCGAAGACCACGGTCACGCCGCGCGGTTCGGCGGCGTCGAACAGGTCCTTCATCACCTCCTGCTGACCGTAGACCGTGACGGTCGAGCCGCCGGTCAGCTCGGCCATGTCGATGCGGAACAGCTGGCCGTCGGCGGCGATGTTGGTTCCGCTGTGGACCATGCCTTCGGCGCGCAGGCGTTGACCCAGGTCCAGCCGGTTCATCAGGTCCACGGTGACTTGTTCCAGGACTCCCGCCCGCACCCGGCCCTCGACATAGGCCCGGTCGCGACGTTCCAGGATGACCGCGTCCACGCCCGCGCGTCGCAGCAGGTGGCCCAGGAACAGACCCGCGGGACCCGCGCCGACAATGGCGACTTGCGTGCGCATGTTTTCGCGGTCTCCGTCCCCATGTCGCTCTCGGCGACTTGCGCCAGACTGAGCGCGCCAGCGGGCCTTGGGGATGGACAGAGCGTCACAAAAGTTGGATTTTTCTTATGCGCCTTTCCGAGCGCCGCGGATGGTCGTCGTGCCTCAATCCTCAAGAATTCCGAGCTTTTTTCTGTTCGGAGAACCGTTGCGGACCGTCGAAGGCAAGTTCCTGCATCTCGAGGATTTGGACGATCGCTCGCGGCCGAACGACTGGAACATCCGGCCGCACGCCCACGCCGATCTCAACCACGTCTTCCTGATCGCCCGGGGCTCGGGCGTCATGCGCGTGGAAGGCGAGACGGTCGCCTTCGCGGCGCCGTGCCTGCTGCTGATCCCCGCCGGCGTGGTCCATGGCTTCGTCTATGAGGCCGACAGCTCCGGCTCGGTGCTGACCATCGCCGACAGCTATCTGCGCGAGCTGGTCGGGCGCGAGCCGGGGTTCGCGGCGCTGTTCCGCGCGGCTTGCCAGCTGCCGCTGCCGCGCGACTCCCGGGTGTCCGACGTCCTGGCCGTCCTGGGGCGCGAGCTGGTCTGGACCGCGCCGGGACGCGCCGCCGCCGTCGAGGCCCAGCTGCTGACCCTGCTGGTCGAGGCCCTGCGCCTGCTGGTCCAGGCCCGCGCCTCGGGTCCCGCCGCCCAGGGCGCCCAGGCCAGGCTGGTGGCGCGCTATCGCGAGCTGATCGAGACGCACTTCCGCGAGGGCCTGACGCTGGAGGCCTATGCCGAGCGGCTGGGTTGCACCGTGTCGCGGCTGCGCGTGGCGTGCCTGAAGGCGGCCGGCGCCGCGCCGCTGCGGCTGGTCCACGACCGCACGATGCTGGAGGCCAAGCGGGCGCTGATCCATTCGAACATGACCATCGCCGAGGTGGCTTACCAACTGGGCTTCGACGACCCCGCCTACTTCTCGCGGTTCTTCAGCAGGGCCGAGGGTTGCTCGCCCCGTCGCTACCGCGCCGAGCGGGTCATGGATGGCGCCGCCTAGGCGGCGTGCTCAGCGCCGATGGCGCGGGCGATGATCCTGCGGGAATGGACGCCGCCGGCGTCGATGTTCAGCTTCAGCAGAGCGCGGTCGGGGTGACGCAGCAGGTTGGCCTGTTGGGCCTCCAACACGGCCAGGTCCTCGCTGAAGATGCCGCGCTGGCCCTCGCGGATCGAGGCGGTCAGCGCTTCGTCGTCCGAGGCGAAGCCGCGCGCCATGCCCCAGAAGTACCAGTGCGAGGT
>Ga0075369_10000726_pt1 | contig 10639 bp, 9 predicted proteins | sample EndMethybrTD3034_FD_71400 | JGI IMG/M metagenome (GOLD analysis project Ga0075369, IMG submission 71400) | Populus endosphere microbial communities from Tennessee, USA - Endosphere MetaG P. TD hybrid TD303-4 | ecosystem: Host-associated > Plants > Roots > Endosphere | place: USA: Tennessee...
TACGACGAGATCTGGATCTACGGCCTGCCGCAGATCAACAAGCCGCTGACCGGCATCGAGGTGCCGCCGTCGGTGCGCCACAAGATGGTCTATACCGGCTACCTGCGCCGCGACCTGCCGTTGCACAGCGACGTGCCGCACGAGATGGAGGAGATCGACGGCCCCTTCATCCTGGTGACGGCGGGCGGCGGCGGCGACGGCGCCGACCTGATCGACTGGGTGCTGGCAGCCTACGAAGCAGATCCGCACATCCCCTACGGCGCGGTGATCGTGTTCGGTCCCTTCATGTCGGCCACCGAGCGCGAGGCCTTCAAGGAACGGTCGGCCAGGTTCAAGAACATCCGCACGCTCACCTTCACCAACAATCTCGGCGCCTTGATGAAGCGTGCGGCGGGCGTTGTGGCGATGGGCGGCTACAACACCTTCTGCGAGATCCTGTCGTTCGACAAGAAGGCGATCATCGTGCCGCGCACCCGGCCGCGCCTGGAACAGTTCATCCGCGCCCGCGCCGCGCGCAATGTCGGTTTGATCGAGATGCTCGACGCCGATCGCGGCCGCGATCCGCATGCCATGGCGACGGCGCTGAGGCAGCTGCCGCAGCAAGGCCTGCCGAGCGATGTCGTCGTGCCCGGCCTGCTCGACGGGCTTCCCAATGTCTGGCGCCTCGTCGCCAAGCAACTCGCCCATCCTCATCGCGGCCCGGCGCCACTCGAAGCGATGTGGAGTGAACCGGAGCCTGCACCGCCGGCCGTGCCTCCGGCACGCGCCAGGACCTGATCGCCGGAAGCTTCATGCCTTCGCCAATCGACGCGCGTGTCGCGGTCGTGCTCAAGGGCTGGCCGCGCCTGTCCGAGACCTTCATCGCCCAGGAGATCGCCGGCCTCGAGGCGCGCGGTGTGGCGCTGGAGATCTGGTCGCTGCGCCGGCCGACCGACAAGCATCGCCATCCCGTGCACGATCGCGTGCAGGGCCGCGTGGTCTATCTGCCGGAGTATCTGAAGGACGACCCACGCCGCGTCTGGGCGGGCTGGCTGAAGGCGCGGCGGCTGCCGGGCTATGCGACGGCACGCGCGCGGTTCCTGGCCGATCTGCGGCGCGATCCGTCGGCCAACCGGCTGCGCCGCTGGGGCCAGGCGCTGGTGCTGGCGGCCGAGTTGCCGACCAGTATCGACCGGCTGTACGCCCATTTCCTGCATACGCCCGCGTCGGTGACGCGCTACGCCGCCCTGATGCGCGGCCTGCCGTGGAGCGTGTCGGCCCATGCCAAGGACATCTGGACCAGCGAGCCCTGGGAGGCGGCGGAAAAGCTCACCGACTGCGCCTGGGCCGTGACCTGCACCAACATAGGCGCCGACCGCCTACGCGCCCTCGGCACTCGGCCGGACAAGGTAAAGCTCGTCTATCACGGCCTCGACTTCGCCCATCTGCCGGCGCCGATGCATCTCAGGGCGCTGCGCGACGGCAGCGATGCCGCCAACCCCGTCGTCATCCTGTCGATCGGCCGCAAGGTCGAGAAGAAGGGGTTTGGCGATCTTTTGGACGCGCTGGCCCTCTTGCCCAAGACGCTGCACTGGCGCTTCGAGCACATCGGCGCGGGCGAGCTCGGCGATCTCTTGAAGGCGCAGGCCGAGCGACTGGGCATCGCCGAGCGCTGCACCTGGCTCGGCGCCCAGCCGCAGAAGCAGGTGTTCGCCGCGCTGGCGCGGGCCGACCTGTTCGTGTTGGCCAGCAAGAAAGCGGCCGACGGTGACCAGGACGGTCTGCCCAACGTGCTGATGGAGGCGGCCCACCAGGGCCTTGCCATCGTCTCGACGCGGGCTGCCGCCATCGGCGAGTTCATCGAGGATGGCGAGAACGGCCTGCTGGTGCCGCCCGGCGCGCCCGAGGCGCTGTCCGCTGCGCTGGCGCGCATGATCGCTCATCCCGACCTGCGGCAGCAGCTCGCGCACCGCGCCGCCGAGACCGTGCGCACGCGTTTCTCCTTCGACGCCGGCGTCGACTGGATCGCCTCGGCGCTCGGCCAGGGCGTCCAGGCAGAGGCCATGCTATCGGAGGCAAGGGCCGCGGAGTGATCCATGCGCGTGCTGTTGCACACGCCGCTCAAACCACCGGACAGTCCCGTCCCCTCGGGCGATCGCGAGATGGCGCGCGGGCTCAGCCGCCTGCTGCGCCGGCTCCGCCACACCGTGGTGATGCCGGCGTTGAGCCGCGTCGCTCCGGGCGTGCCTGCGCCGCAGGATCACCTTGCGCTCGAACGGCGCGCACGGACGCAGGCGCAACGACTGATCGCGCGCTGGCGCGCGCTGCCGGCGCATCATCCCGAGCGCTTCGATCTCTGGCTCACCTACCACTGCTACTACCGCAAGCCCGACTGGCTGGGCCCGATCGTGACCCGCGCGCTCGGTGTGCCTTATGCGCTGGTCGAGGCCTCGCACGCGCCGCGCCGCGCCCACGGGCCGACGCGTCTCGGCCACCGCGCCGTGGAGCGCGCGCTGGCCGCCGCCGACCTGGTGCTGACGGTCAATCCGCGCGACGTCGCCGGCGTGAAGGCGCGCCTGCGGCCGGGCACGCACCAGGCCTGGCTGCCGCCCTTCATCGATACGCGGCCGTTCGCGCCGATGCCGCGCGCCATCAACGATCCGCCGCTGTTGCTGAGCGTCGGCATGATGCGCACGCGCGACAAGCTCGACTCCTATCGCGTGCTCGCCGACGCGCTTGGCCGCTTGAAGGACAAGTCTTGGCGGGCCCTGTTGGTCGGCGACGGGCCGGCGCGCGGCGAGGTCGAAGCGATGATGACACCGTTGGGCGAGCGAGTGCGCTTTGTCGGCGCCGTGGCGCACGCCGATCTGCCGTCCCTCTATGCGTCGGCCGACCTTTACCTGTGGCCCGCGATCAACGAAGCCTATGGCATGGCCTTCCTTGAAGCCCAGGCGGCGGGCCTGCCCGTCGTCGCCGGCCGAACCGGCGGCGTGCCGGCGGTGGTGGCCGACGGCGTCACCGGCGTCCTGACACCGATCGGCGACGCCGCCGCGTTTGCCGCGGCAACGGCGCGGCTGCTCGACGACGCCAAAGCGCGTCTACAGCTCGGCAAGGCAGCGCGCGCGCGAGTAAATGCCCGGCATGACGAACGCGCCGCCGCCCATGCCCTGGCCACGGCCTTGGCGAGGCTGCGATGAGCGTACCCTTCGCCGTGCTGCGCCACGCCAGCACCGACTGGAACGTCGAACGCCGGCTGCAGGGCCTCACCGATACCCCGCTCAACGCTGCCGGCGAAGCCGATGCCCGGACGTGGCGCCTGCCGTCGCCGGCCGACGGCTGGAAACGGCTCAGCAGCCCGTTGCAGCGCGCCCGCCGCACCGCCGAGCTGCTGCAGCCGTCGGCGCCAGTCGTCATCGATTCGGCGCTGCGCGAGATGAGCTTCGGCACTTGGGAAGGCCGTACCATCGCCGAGCTGCGCAAGAGCGTCGGCGCGGCGTTCGTCGCCGCCGAGAACAAGGGATTGGACTTCCAGCCGCCCGGCGGGGAATCGCCGCGTGCCGCGATGGCCCGCATCGGCCGCTGGACGGCGTCGGTCGCGGCCAGCGGGCAGCCCGTCGTCGCGGTGTCGCACAAGGCCACTATCCGTTCCTTGCTGGCGCTCGCCACCGGTTGGGACATGATGGGCCGGCCGCCGCACAAGCTCGACTGGCGCTGCCTGCATTTCTTCTCGGCCCATGCCGACGGCCGCGTGTCGCCCGACCGCCTCAACGTGCCGCTATGAGCCGCGTCTTCTTCTACGTGCAGCACCTTTTAGGTATCGGCCATCTGCGCCGCGCCGCCGTGCTGGCGCGCGCGCTCGTGGCTGGCGGCTTCGACGTGCTGCTGGTTTCCGGCGGCGCGCCGGTCGAGGGCTTGGCGCTCGATGGGGTTCGTTTCCACCAGCTCCCACCACTGCGCGCAGCCGATGCGAGCTTGCGCGAGCTCGCTCGCCTCGATGGCAGTCCGATCGACGAGTCCTTCGAGCGCCGGCGCACCGAGGCGCTGCTCGGCCTGCTGCATGCCGAAGCGCCGGATGTTGTGCTCACCGAGCAGTTCCCCTTCGGCCGCACGCGATTGCGTTTCGAATTGCTGCCGCTTCTGGAGGCGTCCCGCGGTCTGACGAAGCGGCCGCTGATCGCCTGCTCGGTGCGCGACGTGGTGCGGCGCGCCGGACCTGAAAGGGTCGACGAGGCGGTGGCGCTCCTGGAGCGCTTCGATGCCGTGCTGATCCACGGCGATCCCCGCCTCGTATCTTTCGAGAGAAGTTTTGCCGGCTGGGAGCGCATCAAAGGGCGTGCCTTCTACACCGGTTACGTCTCGGAGCGGTATTTGGCGCAGGGGATGCAGAGCGCCGAAGGCAAGGACGAGGTCGTCGTCTCGGTAGGCGGCGGCGCCGTCGGCGCGCCTTTGCTCAAGGCCGCTATCGCCGCGCGGCCAAAAACGGCGCTGGCCCACCGGACCTGGCGGTTGTTGATGGGCGAGAACCTGCCGGCACAGGAACGTGGCGCGCTCGCCCACGAGCGAGGCGTCATCGTCGAACCGGCCCGGTCCGACTTCACGACGCTTCTGGGCAACGCCACGCTCTCCATCTCCCAGGCCGGCTACAACACGACCATCGAGACCCTGTGCTGTGCCAACCGCGCCGTTCTCGTGCCCTTTGCCAGCGAGCGCGAGACCGAGCAGATGGATCGCGCCCAGGCGCTGGCCGAGCGCGGCATGGTGGCAGTGGTGGCGCCGGGCGCGCTGTCCGCGCAAAGCCTGGCCGATGCCGTCGGTCGGGCGCTGGCTGGCCCGTCGTTGAAAAGCTTCCCGCCGTGCGACGCCGATGGCGGACCGACGGCGGCGGCGCTATTGCAACGCCTGTTGGCGAGATGAGCACCTGGACGGATCTTTCGGACGAAGCGGCGCGCTGGTCGCAGGCCGGCCGCGTGGCTGACTTGTGGTGGCGCGACGACGATGCCGCCGATGTCGGGCCCGCGCTCGAGCGCTTGCTGGCGATCCATCGCGACAGCGGCGCGCCGTTGGCGCTGGCGGTCGTGCCGGCGAAGGCAACGGAGGCTCTTGCCGACCGGCTGGCCGGCGAGCCGGGCGTCGATCTGCTGCAGCACGGTTACGCGCACGTCAATCACGCGACGTCGGGCGACAAGAAGGTCGAGCTGGGCACGGAGCGGCCGGCCATGCTGGTACTGGGCGAGCTGGGTACCGGCCGCATGGCGCTCGAACGGCTGTTCGGCGCGCGGCCGCTGCCGGTGATGGTGCCGCCCTGGAACCGCATCGCGCCGGTTCTCGTGCCGACCTTGCCTGAGATCGGCTTTACCGGGCTCTCGACATTCGGCGCGCGCCGGCGCACCTACCCGGTGAGGGGGCTTCTCGAGGTCAATACTCACGTCGACCTGATCGACTGGAAGGGCGGTGGCGGCTTTGTCGGCGAGGCGGCTGCATTGGGTGCACTCGTTTCGGCACTGTCCCAGGCGCGTATTTCTGGCGAGCCGGTGGGCGTGCTCAGTCACCATCTTGCGATGGACGGCGGGGCGTGGGATTTCCTAAGGTCGATATGGGAAAGAGCACAGAAAATGCCCGGATTTCGCGTCCGACCGGCACATAAATTGTTCGCAACAGGGGAGGACCGCGGTTGAGTTCAGCCGATCTGCGCTATCCGCGTCAGACCCTGCTGGCTGACTATGGGCGCGCCACGGCGGGCGTGCTGCTGTGCGGCGCGCCGTTGCTGCTGCTCGACGTCAATCGCTGGCTGGCGCTGATCCTGCTGCTGGGCTTCCTGCTGTTCGCCGTGTTCCTGGCCCGCACCGCCTTGCGCCATCATACCCGCTACGTGCTGGGGCCCGACACGCTCTGCGCCGACGGTCCGGCCGGCACCATGGTGGAATGGAACCGACTCGACCGGCTGAAGCTCAGCTACTTCTCGACCAAGCGCGATCGTAGCGAAGGCTGGATGCAGCTCAGCGTCGGCTCGGTGGGCGGCCGCATGATCAAGCTCGATTCCTCGCTCGACGGCTTCCATGATGTCGTCGAACGCGCGGCGCACGCCGCCGAGACGACGGGTCTGCCGTTGAGCGAGACGACGCGGGCCAATCTCAAGGCGATGGGCATCTCGGTGGCGGGCCAGGAAGAAAAAGTATGAAAGAGCTGCTGCGCGTCAAGGAGCTGACCGTCGACTTCGGAGTCCACGAGGGCACGTTGCGCGCCGTCGATCACGTGTCGTTTAGCCTGCCGCCCGGCGGTACGCTGGCGCTGGTGGGCGAATCGGGCTCGGGCAAGTCGGTGTGCAGCCAGGCCATCATGGGCCTGCTGCCACGCACCGCGACCATCTCGTCGGGCTCGATCCTGTTCCATGATCCGCGCAACGGCACCCAGCCGGTCGACATCGCCAAGCTCGATCGCGCCGGGCCGCAGATGCGCACGATCCGCGGCGGCGCCATTTCCATCATCTTCCAGGAGCCGATGACCTCGCTGTCGGCGCTGCACACGGTAGGCGACCAGATCGGCGAGGCGGTCGAGCTGCATGGCGGCGGCGGTCATTTCAGCAACATTCATTCGCTCGGCGACCAGATCAACGAAGCCGCGCAACTCTCCGGACGCAAGCTCAGCCGGCCCGAGATCGAGGCCCTGACCGTCGATATGCTGCGCATGGTGGGCTTCCCCGATCCCAAGCGGGCATTGCGCACCTATCCCTTCGAATTGTCGGGCGGCCTGCGCCAGCGCGCCATGATCGCGATGGCCCTGGTCTGCCGGCCGGCGCTGCTGATCGCCGACGAGCCGACGACCGCGCTCGACGTCACCATCCAGGCGCAGATCCTGCGCCTCATGAAGGACCTGCAGGCCGAACTCGGCATGGCGCTGCTGATGATCACCCACGATCTTGGCGTGGTCGCCAACGTCGCCGACGACGTCGTGGTGATGTATCGCGGCAAGGTCGTCGAATCGGGCGACCTGCGCGACATCTTCCGTGATCCCCAGCATGCCTACCTGAAGGCACTGCTGCACGCCGTGCCGCGCTTCGACATGGCGCCCGGCGAACGGCTGGTGCCGATCCGCGAGATCACCGCGGCGACGGGCCATCTGTTGAAGGAGAAGGCGGTCTCCAAGCCGACCGAGACCTTCAATGCCAAGGCACCGGTGCTGAAGGTCCGCCACCTCTCCAAGACCTTCAGGATCCGCAAGGCCGACACCCTGTTCGAGCAGCTGACCGGCGGCGGCACCACGCGCACCGTGCGCGCCGTCAACGACGTGAGCTTCGACGTCGAGCGCAACGAGTGCCTCGGCCTGGTCGGCGAATCGGGCTGCGGCAAGACCACGCTCAGCAAGATTCTCATGCGCGGCATCTCGGCCGACCCCAACGAAGGCACCGGCCGCGTCGTGTTCGACGATTGGGGCCGCAAGATCGACGTGCTGTCGCTCGAAGGCGCCGAGCTCGACCGCTTCCGCACCAAGCTGCAGTTCATCTTCCAGGACCCGTTCGGCTCACTCAATCCGCGCATGACGGTCTACGACATCCTGGTCGAGCCCCTGGTCATCCATAAGATCGGCGACGACGCCTATCGCCGCGAGATGGTGAGTGAGCTGATGGAGATGGTAGGGCTCGATCGCCGCCACCTCAGCCGCTATCCGCACTCCTTCTCCGGCGGCCAGCGCCAGAGGATCGGCATTGCCCGTGCGCTGGCGCTCAGGCCCGACATGGTGATCTGCGACGAGCCGGTGTCGGCTCTCGACGTGTCGATCCAGGCGCAGATCCTCAATCTGCTCAAGGACCTGCAGAAGCAGCTCGGCCTCACCTACATGTTCATCTCGCACAATCTCGCGGTGGTCGATTACATCGCCGACCGCATCGCCGTGATGTGCGCCGGCCGCCTGGTCGAGATGGCGCCGGCGGGCGAGCTGTTCCGCAACCCGCTGCATCCCTACACCAAGGCGCTGCTCTCGGCGGTGCCCATGCCCGATCCCGACGCCCGCCTCGACCTCGGCGCGCTGATGGAAGGCAAGGCCTCCGACCCGAGTGCCTGGCCCGAGCCGTTTCGCGACGATCCCACCAACCAAGTGTTCTGGACGGAGACCTCGCCCGGCCACTACGTGCGTGTCGCGCGGGGAGGACTCTAGCCATGCTGCGCTTCATCGTTCGGCGCGTGCTGCTGATGATCCCGACGCTGTTCATCATCAGTGCGCTGGTCTACTTCATCATCGACCTGCCGCCCGGCGACTGCGTCACCGCCCAGGTCGACGAGCTCCTGTCGCGCGGCGATCCCGACGCGCTGCGCCGCGCCGATGAGCTGCGCGCGATGTACAACCTCAACGACCCGCTGTGGCAGCGCTACCTCGAATGGGTCGAGGGCATCTTCCGCTGGGACTTCGGGCTCAGCTGCCAGGACACCGTGCCGGTGCGCGAGCTGATCGGCGAACGGATGGCGCTGACCATCATCATGGAATCGGCCACCATCGTCTTCATCTGGGTCGTGTCCTTCGTGATCGGCGTCTATGCCGCGACCCACCAGTACAAGCTCGGCGACTACGTCGCCTCGTTCATCGGCTTCATCGGACTCTCGGTGCCGAACTTCCTGCTGGCGCTGGTGCTGCTCTATGTCGGCAAGGTCTACTTCGGCCTGTCGATCGGCGGCCTGATGGATCCGGAGTACATCGACCAGCCGCTAAGCTGGGGCAAGGTCTCGTCGGTCCTGCAGCACCTGATCATCCCGGTGATCGTGATCGGCATGTCGGGCACCGCCGGCATGATCCGCCGCCTGCGCGCCAACCTGCTCGACGAGCTGCAGAAGCAGTACGTCGTCACTGGCCGTGCCAAGGGCCTGCCGCCGCTGCGACTCCTCATCAAGTATCCGCTGCGCCACGCCATAAACCCGTTCGTGGCCGACATCGGCGGGCTGCTGCCGGACGTGATCTCGGGCTCGGTCATCGTCTCGGTCGTGCTGTCGCTGCCGACCACCGGCCCGATGCTGCTGGGTGCGCTGAAGACTCAGGACGTCAATCTCGCCGCCACCTTCCTCTTGTTCGTGGCGACGCTGACCGTGATCGGCATGCTGATCTCGGACCTGGCGCTGGCCGCACTCGATCCGCGCATCCGCTTCGGCGCAACCTCAGAGAAATAGGGTAGCGCCATGACCGACCAGATCACGCCTTCACCGCGACCGCGCTCCGATCACTTCGTCAACAAGGAGCCATGGGACCCCTACGTCTCCGAGCGCCTGACGGCCGAGCAGGAAAAGTACTACATGGCCGGCCAGTGGAAGCTGATGTGGTGGCGCTTCCGCCGCCATCGGCCGGCCGTGGTTTCGGCGGTCTTCCTGGCGCTGATCTACTTCTCGACGGTGATCAGCGAATTCATCGCGCCCTACGACCTGCACACCCGCCACTCGGCCTACATCTTCGCGCCGCCGCAGCGCGTCCATTTCATCCATGAGGGCCAGTTCCTCGGGCCGTTCGTCTATGCACTCAAGACCACGCGCGACATGGAGACCCTGCAGCGCGTCTACACGGCCGACACGAGCCGGCCGCAGCAACTGCGCTTCTTCTGCCTGGGCGATTCCTACGAGTTCTGGGGCCTGATCGAGGGCAGCTTCCATTTCGTCTGCCCGCCGGAGGGCGGGCACTTCTTCTGGCTGGGCACCGACCGACTGGGTCGCGACATGTTCAGCCGCATCGTCTACGCCGCGCGCATCTCGCTCACCATCGGCATCATCGGCATCGCGCTCTCCTTCGCGCTGGCCCTGATCCTGGGCGGACTGGCCGGCTACTACGGCGGCTGGGTCGACAACGTCGTCCAGCGCATCACCGAGATCATCAAGAGCTTCCCGCATCTGCCGTTGTGGCTGGCGCTGTCGGCGGCGCTGCCCGTCACGTGGTCGCCATTGCTGGTCTATTTCGGCATCACCCTCATCCTGGCGCTGCTCGACTGGCCGGGCCTGGGACGCGCCGTGCGTTCCAAGCTCCTGTCGTTGCGCGAGGAGGACTACGCCGCCGCCGCGCAGATGATGGGCGCCAAGCCCGGCCGTATCATCGGCCGCCATCTGCTGCCGGGCTTCATGAGCCATCTCATCGCCTCCGCCACGCTTTCCATTCCCTCGATGATCCTGGCCGAGACGGCCTTGAGCTTCCTGGGCCTTGGCCTCAGGCCGCCGATCACCTCGTGGGGCGTGCTGCTGAACGAGGCGACCGACATCAATGTCGTCGCCGTGAACTGGTGGCTGATGCTGCCCGTGATCCCGGTGATCCTGGTCATCCTCGCCTATCAATTCATGGGCGACGGCATGCGTGACGCCGCTGATCCCTACGGCTGACACGTGTTCGGCGTCGGTCGGACAACATATTGATTCGACGCCTAATTTTCCTAATTCGCACCATCACTGTGTGTGATTGAAAAATCACACTTTGGCCCCATTTGGGTCTAGCGACGGCCATCGGGGGTTTCCATCTTCGCTTTGTATCTCCCCCGAACGTGGTCCCCCCAAAGCCACGTTCTAGCCTCTTCGGAGGCGCTTAGGCCGTCTTCTCACTCTCCCCCGAGAAGACGGCCTTTTTCTTTTCAGCATGCTACGAGGGCGTCGCATGGCGCCCACTCTCCTCGATGTGGCGGATCTTGCTTGCCGCCGCGGCGGCA
>Ga0075369_10000727_pt1 | contig 10638 bp, 8 predicted proteins | sample EndMethybrTD3034_FD_71400 | JGI IMG/M metagenome (GOLD analysis project Ga0075369, IMG submission 71400) | Populus endosphere microbial communities from Tennessee, USA - Endosphere MetaG P. TD hybrid TD303-4 | ecosystem: Host-associated > Plants > Roots > Endosphere | place: USA: Tennessee...
CTGATCCGCTGGCTGCGCAGCAAGCAGCAGCAGGGCCAGCCGATCCGCGACGATGGTCCGGCAAGCCATCTCATGACCAAGAAGGGGACGCCCACCATGGGCGGCCTTCTGATCCTGATCACGCTCGCCATCGCGACGCTCCTGTGGGCCGACCTCAACAACCGATACGTCTGGATCGTGCTCGGCGTCACGCTGGCGTTCGGCGCGATCGGCCTGTGGGACGACTTCCTCAAGGTGACCAAGCGCAACTCCCGGGGTGTGCCGGGCAAGGTGAAGCTGGCGCTCTCGGTCGTGGTGGCCGGCGTCGCGACCTTTTTCATCTCTCAGGCCTCGCCGCTGCCGCTGCGCTATATGCTGGCCTTGCCCTTCCTGAAGGATGTGCTGCTGCCGCTCAGCCTGCTGGGGTTCGTGGCCTTCGGCGTTCTGGTGATGGTGGGTGCCTCCAACGCGGTCAACCTGACCGACGGGCTGGACGGCCTGGCGATCGGTCCGGTGATCATGGCGTCGGCCGTGTTCGGCCTGATTGCCTATGTCGTCGGCAACACCATCCTCACGAACTACCTTTATCTTCATCACATCCCGCGTTCGGGCGAACTGGCGGTGCTGCTGTCGGCGCTGGTCGGCGCCGGGTTGGGCTTCCTGTGGTTCAATGCGCCGCCTGCGATGGTATTCATGGGCGACACCGGTTCGCTTGCCATAGGTGGCGCACTGGGCGCCGTAGCCGTCGTCACCAAGCACGAGATCGTGCTGGCGATCGTGGGCGGGCTGTTCGTGCTGGAAACCGTCTCGGTGATCGTCCAGGTCCTGTCCTTCAAATGGACGGGGCGCCGCGTCTTCCGCATGGCGCCGCTGCACCATCATTTCGAGCAGAAGGGCTGGGCCGAGCCCACCATCGTCTTCCGCTTCTGGATCATCGCCGCCATCCTGGCGATGGCCGGCCTCGCCACCCTGAAGCTGAGGTGAGGGGATGATCGATCTCGGCATCCTGAAAGGTTCGTCCTTCGTCGTGCTGGGGCTGGCGCGCTCCGGCCTGGCGACCGGGCGCGCCCTGAAGGCGGCCGGCGTCGACTACATCTGCTGGGACGACAGCGCCGCCTCGCGCGATGCCGCCGTCGCGGCCGGACTGAACGTCGCCGACCCCGCAGGCATCGACTGGTCGCGCATCACCGCGCTGGTCATCAGCCCGGGCATTCCGAGCACCTTCCCCGAGCCGCATCCGGTGGCCGCCGCGGCTCGCGCGGCCGGCAGGAAGATCATCTGCGACGTCGAGCTGCTGGCGCGCGCCCAGGACAAGGCGAAGTACGTCGCCATCACCGGCACCAACGGCAAGTCGACGACGACGGCGCTGATCGGCCATATCCTGGCCGCGGCCGGCGTGCGCTGCGAGGTCGGCGGCAATATCGGCCGCGGCGCGCTCGACCTCGCGCCACTCGGCGTCGACGGCGTGTACGTGCTGGAGCTGTCGTCCTACCAGCTCGAATTGCTGGAGACTTTCCATGCCTATGTCGCGGTGTGGCTCAACATCACGCCCGACCATATCGACCGCCATGGCGACCTGGCGGGCTATGTCGCCGCCAAGGAGAACGTCTTCGCCCGCCAGCAGGCGCACGACTGCGCCGTGATCGGCATCGATGACGAACCGTCGCGCGCCGTCTACGCCAAGCTGGCGCAGCGCGGCATCGCCACGGTGCCGGTGAAGCTCGAGACGCCGGTCGCCGGCGGCATATCGTACCGTGCTGGCATGCTGATCGATGCCGACGGCTATATGGTCGATTTCGCCGACGTGCCGACCCTGCCGGGCGACCACAACGCACAGAACGCCGCCTGCGCCTGGGCAGCCTGCCGCTGGCTCAACGTGCCGCGCGAGGAGATCGTCGCGGGCCTGAAGACCTATCCCGGCCTGCCGCATCGCCAGGAGCGGGTCGCTTCCGTCGGCGCCGTGATCTACGTCAACGACAGCAAGGCGACCAATGCCGACGCCACGGCGCGGGCGCTGTCGTCCTACCACGACATCTACTGGATCCTTGGCGGCCAGGCGAAGGAGGGCGGCGTGGCGCCGCTCGCACCCTGGTTCGACCGTATCCGCCACGCCTTTCTGATCGGCGAGGCGACCGAGCTGTTCGCCGGCCAGCTCGAGGGCAAGATCGCCTACAGCCGCTGCGGTGACCTGAAGTCGGCGCTCGACGCCGCCCATGAGCGCGCGCAGCGCGAGTCCAAAGGGAACGCGGTGGTGCTGTTGTCGCCGGCCTGCGCCTCGTGGGACCAGTGGAAGAGCTATGAACACCGTGGCGATGCATTCCGTGCCATGGCGCGCGCCCTGCCGGGGGCGCAGGTTTTGGGGAGAGCAGCGTGATCCAGGTACCCCGTGACGACCGCAGCGTGATCGGCCAGTGGTGGTGGACCGTCGACCGCTGGTCGCTGGGCGCCATCCTGGCCATCATCGGCTTCGGCGTCATGCTGACGCTCGCCGCCTCGCCGCCCGCCGCCGAGCGCATCGGCGCCGATTCCTTCGTCTTCGCCAAGCGCCAGTTCTTCTTCCTGCCCATCGCTCTGACGCTGATGCTGGCGATCTCGCTGGCCTCGCCGCGCCACATCCGGCGGCTGGCGCTGCTTGTGTTCTGCGGCAGCGTCCTGTTGCTGGCCGCCACCTTCGTCATCGGGGTGGAGATCAAGGGCGCGCGGCGCTGGATCTCGGTACCCGGCCTGTCGAGCGTGCAGCCCTCGGAATTCGTCAAGCCCAGCCTGGCGGTGATCTCGGCCTGGCTGCTGGCGCAAAGCCGCGCCGAACGGCGGGCGCCCGGCTACATCCTCTCGACCCTGCTGGTCGGTGGCGTGCTCGCCTTGCTGGTGATGCAGCCCGACCTCGGTATGACCGTGGTGGTGGCGCTGGTCTGGGCGGCCCAGCTCTTCGTCGTCGGCCTGCCGATGTGGGTCGCGGCCTTCGGCGTCATCGGCGGTGCCGCCGGTCTGGTCGGCGCCTACTTCACCTTCAGCCACGTGCGTAGCCGCTTCGACCGCTTCCTCGACCCCTCGTCAGGCGACAATTACCAGGTCAACACATCGCTCGAAGCCTTCATGAACGGCTCGCTGTTCGGTCGCGGGCCGGGCGAGGGGACGGTGAAGGCCCAGCTTCCCGACGCCCATACCGACTTCGTCATGGCGGTCGCAGGTGAGGAATTCGGCCTGATCGTCTGCCTGATGATCCTGTCTCTGTTCGCCTTCGTCACGATGCGCTCGATGTCGCGCGCCTCGAAGGAGACCAGCCTGTTCATCACGCTGGCGGCGACCGGGCTTGCCGTGCAGTTCGGCCTGCAGGCCGCCATCAACATGGCCTCGACCATCCAGCTCATCCCGGCCAAGGGCATGACCCTGCCGTTCATCTCCTACGGCGGCTCCTCGGCACTGGCGATGGCGATCTGCCTCGGCATGATGCTGTCGCTGACGCGCGAGCACGCCGGCCTGCGGGAGGCGGTGTGATGGCAGAAGCGCGCCCCGTGGTCCTGGCTGCAGGCGGCACCGGCGGGCACGTGTTCCCGGCCGAGGCGCTGGCCGGTGAGCTGGAGGCGCGCGGGGTGCCATTCGCCCTGGTCACCGATGCGCGAGGCCGCCAGTGGCAGGGCGCGCTGTCCGATCGGCCGATCCACTATATCCATTCCGCCAGCCCCAGTGGCTCTCTCAGCCAGCGGCTGAAGGCCATGATGTCGCTCGGCCTCGGCCTGTTCGACGCCTGGCTGGCGTTGGGCCGTATCGGCCCGTCGGCCGTCGTCGGCTTCGGCGGCTACGCTTCCGTGCCGACCATGGTCGCTGCCCGCCTGCGCCGCCTGCCGGCGATGCTGCACGAGCAGAACGCCGTGCTGGGTCGCGCCAACCGCATGGTGCTGGGCGGCGTCGAGCGCATCGCGACCTCGTTCGATTCCACCCGCTTCATCGCCGACGGCGACGGCCGCGCCCATCTGGTCGGCAATCCGGTGCGCGAGGCTGTGCGCCTGCTGCGCGATCAGCCTTACCGCGCGCCGGGCGAGGGCCGCGTCATCGACCTCGTGGTGTTCGGCGGCAGCCAGGGCGCCACGTCGTTCAGCCAGGTCGTGCCTGAGGCGATTCTTTCGCTGCCGCAGGCGCTGCGCAGCCGCATTCGCTTGGTCCAGCAGTGCCGCTCGGAGGATTTCGACAAGGTGCGCCAGCGCTATACGCGCGGCGGCGTGGTCGTCGAATTGGCGCCGTTCTTCACCGACCTGCCGCAGCGGCTGGCGGCGGCACACCTAGTGATCGGCCGCGCCGGCGCCTCGACCGTGGCCGAACTCGCGACCATCGGCCGGCCGTCGATCCTGGTGCCTTATCCCTACGCCGCCGACGACCATCAGACCGCCAACGCTCGCGCCTTCGAAGCGGCGGGCGCCTGCATCGTGATCCCGCACGCCGAGTTCAGCGCGCCGGCCCTTGCCGGGCATCTGTCGGCACTGTTCGGAGAGCCGCAGCGGCTGACCGCCATGGCCGCCGCCGCTCACGCTGCCGGCCGGCCCGATGCCGCCGCACGCCTTGCCGACCTGGTCGGCGAGATGACCAAGACATTCACGCCTGCAGGAGCTGCCGCATGAGGGCAATGCCGCTCGATCTCGGATTGATCCACTTCGTCGGCATCGGCGGCATCGGCATGTCGGGCATCGCCGAGGTTCTGCACAATCTCGGCTACAAGGTGCAGGGCAGCGACATCGCCGACGGCGCCAACACGCGCCGGCTGCAGGAGATCGGCATCAAGGTCGCGATCGGCCATCGCGCCGACAACATCGCCCACGCCCAGGTCGTGGTCGTGTCGAGCGCCGTCAAGAAGGACAATCCGGAAGTGCTGGCCGCCCGCGCGCGCCTGCTGCCGGTGGTGCGCCGTGCCGAGATGCTGGGCGAGCTGATGCGCCTGAAGTGGTCGGTGGCGATCGGCGGCACGCACGGCAAGACGACGACGACCTCGATGGTCGCCGCCATGCTCGATGCCGGCGGGCTCGATCCCACGGTCATCAACGGCGGCATCATCAACGCCTACGGCACCAACGCCCGGCTGGGCGGCGGCGACTGGATGGTGGTCGAATCCGACGAATCGGACGGCTCGTTCCTGCGCCTGCCGGCCGTCATCGCCGTCGTCACCAACGTCGACCCCGAGCATCTCGACCACTACGGCACCTTCGACGCGCTGCGCGACGCCTTCGTGCGTTTCGTCGAGAACATCCCGTTCTACGGCTTCGCCGTGCTGTGCGCCGACCATCCCGAGGTGCAGGCGCTGATCCCGCGTATCGCCGATCGCCGCATCATCACGTACGGAACCGGGGCCAACGCCGACATCCGCGCCATCAACCTCAAGCTCGACCGCGGCGGCGCCGACTTCGACGTCATGGTGCAGAACCGCGCCACCAACGAGACGCGCACCATCGTCGACCTGCGCCTGCCGATGTTCGGCCAGCACAACGTGCAGAACGCACTGGCCGCCGTCGCCGTGGCCCAGGAGATGGGCCTGCCCGATGAGACCATCCGCCGCGCGCTCGCTGGGTTCGCCGGCGTCAAGCGGCGCTTCACCAAGACCGGCGAGGCGCACGGCATCACGGTGATCGACGACTACGGCCATCACCCGGTCGAGATCGCCGCCACCCTGCGCGCCGCGCGGCAGAGCTATGGCGGCTCGGGCCGGGTGATCGCGGTCATGCAGCCGCACCGCTACACGCGGCTCGCCAGCCTGCGCGACGATTTCGCGACCTGCTTCGGCGATGCCGACGCCGTCCTGATCGCCGATGTCTACGCCGCCGGCGAGGCGCCGATCGAGGGGGTGAACCGTGACATGCTGGTGAACCTGGCGCGCCGCGCCGGCCATCGCGACGTGACGCCGCTCGGCGGACCGGGCGACCTTCCCGGCCTGATCTGGCAGATGGCGCGTCCGGGCGATGTCGTGGTCTGCCTCGGCGCCGGTAACATCACGGCCTGGGCGCATGCGCTGCCCGGCCAGCTCCAGCAGATCGCCGCCGAGCAGGCCGGTCTGCGGTCGATCGCCAACGATCACGGTCCAGGGACGGCGGCATGATGGCGCTCCAGGCCCGTCCTCACCTCATCGACCGGCTGCCGAAGCCGCGCGGCCGGCTGACCGCCGATGCGCCGCTGGGCAAGCAGACCTGGTTCGCGACCGGTGGGCCTGCCGAAGTGCTGTTCCGTCCGGCCGATGTCGAGGACCTCGCGGCGTTTCTTGGCGCGCTGCCGGCCGACATGCCGGTCACGGTGCTGGGCGTGGGCTCGAACGTCATTGTCCGCGACGGCGGCATCCGGGGCGTGGTGATCCGTCTGCTGCGCGGCTTCACCGGCATCTCGGTCGAAGGCCACGAGGTGGTCGCCGGCGCCGGCGCGCCCGACCTCAATGTCGCGCTGACGGCGCGCGAGCACTCGCTGGCGGGACTGGAATTCCTGAGCGGCATTCCCGGCACCATCGGCGGCGCGTTCCCGACCAATGCCGGCGCCTATGGCGGCGAACTGGCCGAGGTGCTGATCTCGGCCGAGGCCGTCGATCGCGCCGGCCGGATTTTCACCGTGACGCCGAAGGAGCTGGGTCTCTCTTATCGGCACAGCGACGCGCCCGCCGATTGGATCTTCACCTCTGCTCGGCTGCGGGCTGCGCCCGGCGACCAGCTGGCCATCACGCGCCGCATCAACGAGATCGACGGCGCGCGCGCCGATTCCCAGCCGCGCAGCCGCACCGGCGGCTCGACTTTCGCCAATCCGCCTGGGCACAAGGCGTGGGAGCTGATCGATGCTGCCGGCTGCCGTGGCCTCAAGGTCGGCGGCGCGCAGGTCTCGGAGAAGCACACCAATTTTCTGATCAATACCGGCGCCGCCGCTGCTTCCGACATCGAGAAGCTGGGTGAGGAGGTGCGCCGGCGCGTGTTCGACAAGAGCGGCGTGCGGCTCGAATGGGAAATCCGCCGCCTCGGAGAGTTCCAATGAGCCGGAAAGTTGCAGTCCTGATGGGCGGCTGGTCGCCCGAGCGCGAGGTTTCTCTGGTGAGTGGCAAGGCCTGTGCCGAAGGTCTGCGCGAGGGCGGCCATCAGGTCATCGAGTACGACGTGAAGCGCGACCTGCGCGCGCTGATCGAGTTCCTGCGGCCAGCGGCCGGGGGCGGTCCGGACGTGGTGTTCAACGCCCTGCACGGCAAATACGGCGAGGACGGCTGCATCCAGGGCGTGCTGGAAGTCCTGGCCGTGCCCTACACCCATTCCGGCGTGCTGCCGTCGGCCATCGCCATGGACAAGCCGATGACGCGCCACGTCTTCACGTCGCTCGGCATGCGCGTCGCCGAAGGCCGGGTGATCGAACGCCAGTCGCTTGCCTGGGGCGATCCCATGCCGCGACCCTATGTCGTGAAGCCGATCGACCAGGGTTCCAGCATCGGCGTGCACATCGTGCGGGAGGGCGATAATCTCGCGGCGGTGGAGCTCGCGGAGGCAAAGTTCGGCGATCGTGTCCTGGTCGAGAAATTCGTGCCGGGTCGTGAGCTTACGGTCGCGGTGATGGGCGACAAGCCGATTGCCGTTACCGAGCTGCGCCCACGCACGCGTTTCTACGACTACGAGGCCAAGTACACCGACGGCGTCACCGAGCATCTTGTGCCGGCGCCTGTCCCGGCCGAAGTCTACGAGTTGGCCAAGGATTGGGCGCTGATGGCGCACGAAGCGCTGGGCTGCAGCGGCCTGACGCGCACCGATTTTCGCTGGGACGATTCCAAGCCCGACACCAGCGGGCTGGTGGTGCTGGAGATCAACACCCAGCCCGGCATGACGCCGCTGTCGCTGGCGCCCGAGCAGGCCAAGTGGGCCGGCATCTCGTGGTCGCAGCTCATGACCTGGATGGTCGACAATGCGAGGCATCCGGCATGAAGGCCGATCCCACCGAGGCACCCCGCCGGCGCGATTACGACCGCCGCAAGAAGCGAGCGCCGATCAAGAAGATCGGCCGTCCGTTCTGGCGCCAGCCGTTGCTGCTCGGCCTGATCGTGCTGCTGCTGGGCAGTGGCGGGGCCGGCGGCTGGTGGGCGTGGCGCGAGGGCTGGCTGGTCGAGGCGCGCAATCGGCTGGACGCGGTCGGCCTTGCCATCGTTGGCGCCGTGACGCCCTTCAAGCTGGTCGACGTCTCGGTCGAGGGCCGCGATTACGTCGAGCGCAGCGCCATTTTGGGTGCCCTCGGCGTCAAGGCGGGCGATTCGCTGCTCGGCATCGACCTGCAGGCCTCGCGCCAGCGGCTCGAGTCGATCGACTGGGTGGCCAGCGCCACCGTCGAGCGCCGCCTGCCCGACACGCTCTACGTCACCCTGGTCGAGCGCCGCGCCGTCGCCATCTGGCAGAACGGCGACGAATACACCCTGATCGACCGCGATGGCCGCACCGTGCGCGCCAGCCGCATGCCGCCGGGTGCGGAGAAGCTGCTGCTGCTGGGCGGTCCCGGCGCGCCCGAGCATGTCGGCGAACTGCTGCTGCTGCTGGCCTACGAGCCGGCCGTTGCACGCGAACTGCGCTCGGCGGTGTGGGTCGGCCAGCGCCGCTGGAATCTGGTGCTCAACAACGGCGTCGAGATCTGGCTGCCCGAGGAGGATGCGGTCGCCGCCCTCCAGCAGCTGGTCAAGCTCGACGACAAACACAAATTGCTCTCGCGCGAATTCGGCGTTGTCGATCTAAGATTGCCGGACAAGCTCTATCTCAAGAAACGCTCGGGCGATGCGACGCCTGGACCGGTGTGAAATGCTCGGTGAACGTTTAGTGTAAAGCGTAGCGACGGGGGAGATCGTGGCTAAGACAAGAAACGGCGTGATTGCGGCTCTCGATATCGGCACCAGCAAGGTCGTCTGCTTCGTGGCGCGCGTGGACGGCCAGGGGTTGCGCGTGGTCGGGATCGGCCATCAGCCGGCCCAGGGCATGCGCTCGGGTAACATCGTCGACATGGAGGCCGCCACGCGCGCCATTTCTTCGGCGGTGTCGACCGCGGAGGAGATGTGCGGTGAGCACGTCCGCGAGGTCATTGTCGGCGTGAGCGGCGGCTCGGCCGCCTCGCACAACCAGAGCCTCGACGTCGCCATCGGCCACCACGAGATCGGCGAGCGCGACGTGCGCCGCGTCCAGCAGCATATCCACCTGCCGGCCGAGACCGCCGACCGCGACATCATCCATTCCGAGGCCATCGGCTTTTCGGTCGACGGCACGCCGGTGCGCGACGCCCGCGGCATGTTCGGCGAGCGCCTGGGCGTGGAGGTCCACCTGGTGACGGCGGCCAGCGGCTCGATGCGCAACCTGCAGGTCTGCGTGCGCCGCGCCCATCTCGAGATCGCCGACCGCGTCGTCGCGGCCCATGCCGCCGGCCTCAGCTCGCTGGTGTCCGACGAACGCGACCTCGGCGTCACCCTGATCGACATGGGCGGCGGCACGACCTCGATCGCCGTCTTCTATGAAGGCCATCTCGTTCATGTCGACAGCATCCCGGTCGGCGGCGAGCACGTCACCCGCGACATTGCCCGCGGATTGTCGACGCCGCTTGCCCATGCCGAGCGCATGAAGACCCAGATCGGCCGCGCCGTCGCCAAGCCCAACGACGAGTACGACATCATCGACGTGCCGTTGATCGGCGAAGAGGATCGCACGCGTCCCAACCACATCCCGCGCTCGATCCTGGTCGGCATCATCCGGCCGCGCGTCGAGGAGACATTCGAGCTCGTGCGCAGCCGACTCGAGGCCAGCGGTGTGGATAAGTTGGCGGGTGGACGCGCCGTTCTGGTCGGCGGCGGCTGTCAGCTCGACGGTGTGCCCGAGGTCGCCGCATCGATCCTCAACAAGAAAGTGCGCACCGGCGGTCCGCTGCGTCTCGCCGGACTCGCGGATTCAACTGGCGGACCGGCATTTTCCGCCGCTGCCGGTTTGCTCGCCTTCGCGCTCAACAACCACGCGGCCGGTCAGGCTCAACAAGTCCAAACGGAAGCGCCTTCGAGTCGAATCGGGCGGATCGGTAGTTGGATTCGGGAAAACTTTTAGGCAATATGTTGTGCGGGGAAAGGCAATCCCCACAGGCTATTGATAAGAAGTAAGAAAAGCCGGTGGCGGTGAAGGGTCCGGCCAAGAATGGGTCCACGCCGCTGCTCCGAGCAGATAACCCCCTCGTTTGCGTGGAGAAGCCGTATGACAATCAACCTCAGTCTCCCCCAAAAGGAGTCGGAGATTAAGCCGCGTATCACCGTTATCGGCGTCGGTGGCGCGGGTGGAAACGCCGTCAACAACATGATCAGCGCCGCGCTGGAAGGCGTGGAGTTCATCGTCGCCAATACCGACGCTCAGGCGCTCGGCGGATCGCTCGCTGACCGCCGCGTCCAGCTCGGCATCACCATCACCCAGGGCCTGGGTGCGGGCGCCCGTCCCGAGGTCGGCCGTCAGGCCGCCGAGGAGGCGCTGCCTGAGATTCTGCAGCTGCTCGACGGCGCCAACATGGTGTTCGTCACCGCCGGCATGGGCGGTGGCACCGGCACCGGTGCAGCGCCGGTCATCGCCGCCGCGGCGCGCGAGCAGGGCATCCTGACCATCGGCGTCGTCACCAAGCCGTTCCACTTCGAGGGCCGCCGCCGCATGCAGTCGGCCG
>Ga0075369_10000729_pt1 | contig 10625 bp, 14 predicted proteins | sample EndMethybrTD3034_FD_71400 | JGI IMG/M metagenome (GOLD analysis project Ga0075369, IMG submission 71400) | Populus endosphere microbial communities from Tennessee, USA - Endosphere MetaG P. TD hybrid TD303-4 | ecosystem: Host-associated > Plants > Roots > Endosphere | place: USA: Tennessee...
GGGTGCATAGCCAGTACTTCGACGCCGGCCTGGTCGACGAGGGAGCGACGTTCGCGGCAGTCGCGCTCGAAACGAGCTGGGCCGCGGATGGCCCGACGCCGCCGCCCACCGTGGTGCACCTGCCCGCGTCCCCGCCTCCGACCGCCGTACATCTGACCGATTCGCCGAATCCCGGAGAGCAGCTGGGACCACCGCCGGGTCCCGTGATTGCGGCGCCCGGCCCCGCCGGTGTCCCTCCGGTGCCCGCCGCCCCGATCGTCTGAGCTCCGGTCAGCGGGAGCTTGCCGGCGAGCGGTACAGCTCGGCGAGTAGACCGATCTCGTGCGATGTCGCCGGGTGCATGTCGTCACGCCACCAGAACAATCGGACCGGCACCGGCGGCGCGTCACGCAGGGGACGGAAGATGACGCCCTGTCTGCGGTATTGCGTCGTCGTGCTCTCGGCCGTCACGCCGACGCACCGGCCGGCGGCAATCAGGTCGAGCCAGTCGTCGAGTTCGTGGATCTCCTCGAAGTCGGGCCGGTTGCCTGGTGGCCACAGAACCGGTGTGGTGGTACCGGTACGCGGGTCCACCGCCAGCACGCGGTCGGCGAGGTCGGCCAGACGCAGCTGACGGCGCTTCGCCAACGGATCATCCATGGCGACCGCGCAGTAGCGCGATTCCAGTCCGACGACCACGCGCTCGAACCGTCGGTCGAGCAACGTCGGGCTGTCACCGGAGGTGCGGATGACGGCGACGTCGCAGGCCCGTTCAGCCAATCCCCCGGTGGGTGAGTTCGTCCGCACCAGGTGCAGCTCGACATCGGGATGCCGCGTCGCCCACTCGCGTTGAAACTCCACCGTGTACGGGGACACGGGACATCCCTGCGCGTCGCGGGCAGCGGGTGCCGCGCCGCGCGAGACCGGACAACGTCGAGCGGCCCGCCGCGTGAGGGCCCGAATAACTGGACCCACCGGCTCTCAGCGCGAGCAGCACGGATGCGACGAGGAGCCGGACCACGAGGAACTCTCGGGGTAGGAACCCCACAACGGGGGCGACCATGACGGGGCAACCGGGTGGGACGACGTGTCGTAGTTATGGGTTCCGTCCTCGTCGATGACAGCCGGGGGCATCGGGGTGGCATCCAAGCCGTCGGCGCCGGCGGTTGCCGCGTCGGTGATCAGGCACATGCCGCTGATGCCAAGCGCGAGCCCGCATGCGGCGGCCAACCTTTTGGTGGTGCCGGCGACGTTCGCTTTGGTGCGAGAGCTGACGTGAATTGCCATGAGAATCCCCCTATCGAGCCACGGAGTGTGGACTGATTCGATCGTCATGGCGCGCGTCGCCGAGGAAGTAGGTAGCGCACCACGCGATTTCGACCGCTCGCGAGGATTCGTACTACGCGGCGACGGGTCCGGGTATCCATTCCCCTGCCGACTCAGACTCGAAGGTGCGGTCTACTACTCGATGCCGGCGTGTCCGCGCGATCTGACGTTGCCACGGGCTGTCGTTCGTTCAGCGTAGACAGCCGTATGATCCTGTCCGAGTGCGCCTTTCGCTGACTCAGTCGGATTGGTGTGGTGGGTCGATGAGGTTGCGGAAGGTCGTAGCGGGATAAGCGTCGGCCCCCGCAGTCCGGGTGCGATCGGCCAATGCGGTGTCCGATGTCACGACGATGATGTCCTGGGGTCGATCGTCGGCACGGACCAGCCGGATGATCTCATCGTCGGCGGAGTTGGCCGCCGCCCTGGGCGCATATCCGATCTCGATCACGGTCGAGCGAATCGGCTGCGACGGCGGCTGCTCGAACACCACTGCCACATCCCGGCCCTCTGCCGACGCCCAGCGCTCAAGCTGGTCCACCAGCCTGGCCATCGCCCGGCGGCGGTCCTTCCACCAGCCATCGGGGCGCGTGCCGATCACGTTCATGCCGTCGACGATCCAGCGCATCGGCCAACGTTACGTGCTCGCGGTCGCTATCCGATCCCGCTGTGGGCGGCCGTTGCCAGGTCGGCGTCGATGTAGCGCTGAATGGTCGGGCCGATCGCCGCCACCGCCTCGTCCTCGGTCATGGATGCGACGGGTTCGATCCTCCAGACGTACCGAAGCATGGCGAAGCCGATCAGTTGGCTGGCGATCAAGCCGCTGCGCCGCAGCCTGTCGGCTTCGTCGGTACCCAGCGTGGACTCCCCGATGAGGCTGCGCTCGACGACCAGCCGCACTTTCTCCCGCACTCGCTCGTCGTGCGCCGCGGTCAGCAAGGTGGCGCGCAGGACCGGTCCGATCTCGTCGTCGGTCCACGCGGCGAGCACGTTTCGCACCAGGTGCTCGCCCAACTCGGCTCGCGGGGTCGCCCAGGCCGCGACCACGGAATCCAGCCATCTCTGCGGTGGATTGGTTGCCGCGTCCAGCAGTGCGTCCTTGGAGCCGAAGTAGTGATACACCAGCGCGGGGTCGACGTCGGCGGCGCGGGCGATGGCGCGGATCGTGGTGCCGGCCCACCCGTTGGCGGCGAACTGTTGCCGTGCCTGCTGCAGTATCTGGGCCTGCAGCACGCCTCGTTCATCGCGCGGCCCCGGCGGCAAGGGCTTCCTGGCCATGTGTTTCATCATAGCGTGAATTTTTCTGGTCGAGGTCGTGTGAAAGTTCCTTACCCGACGGATAGGAAACCCTTCCGGTTCCGGCGTGAAACCTGGCTGTGGCGACGATTACCGAAGCGCTTGTAGCGCAGCACAATTCTTCTTCAGCGACTCCACCCCAACCGCGACAGAAGGACATTGACATGACACGTACCACCACCCCCGCGATTGGCTGGCGCCGGCTGCTGCCCGCCACCGTCATCTCGGCGACAGCCCTGATCGGCGTGAGCGTCTTCGGCAGCATTGCCGTCGCGAGCGCCGACTACAAGGACAGCGACTTCGAATCGTGCATGAACCGCAACATGCCGACCGACTACTGCTGCGAACACGCCGGAGGCGTCATCCGAAACGGCGCGTGCATCGACCCGGAGACCCTCAAGGTCCCGTCGTCGGGTGTGCTGCAGCAGGTCCCCGACACGCCGCCGACGAATGTCGGGCCGCGCGGGGTGTTCCAACTGCCGACGCTCAAGTTCGTCTCCTGAGCGGCGGGGCCGGTGCCTTCACCCGGTCAGTGGCCGTAGCTCCGCGACCTCGTATTCGGCGACCGATGCCGCGAGGATCGCGGGCCCCTGGTCGTCGTCCGGGCCGCTGCCGCGGAAGGCTTCAACGGCTGCCTGTGATTCCCACCGCTCGAAGATGTTGACGCGGCCTGGATCGAGTAGATCGGCGGCGACGGAGAAGTCGAGACAGCCCGCCGCGCGGCGGGCCTGAGCCACTGGGCTTATGCAGCCCGCGAGGTAGGAATCGCGCTGCTGGGGATTGACGATGATGTGTCCGGCGACGATGACCATGGCATTCTCCTTTTCGGGCGCGCTCCTTTCCGGGGAGGGCTCGCTGCAACGGTGCAGACCCCGTCAGTGTGCAAGACTCGTCGGGCTTCCGAACCAGGTGGTCAGGGCGTCGGTCAGCCCGGCGTCGGCCGCATCTTCCACCCAGGCGACATATCCGTCGGGCCTGATCAAGACGGCCCGCGGGGCGGCGACCACTCCGATTGCCGGAAGCTCCCATGCGCCAACATATTCGGCGTCGACCACGTGAACACGATCGGTCCATGGCCCGATGTCGATCCGGTCCGGCGCACCAAAGTTGAGCAGCAGTGGACGGGCAGCGTGTAGCAAGGTGAACAGCCGTCGCGGCCCGCTGGCGGTGAGCAGGTCCAGGTCGGGTATGCGACGGCCGAGCAACGGGTGCCCCTCACCAAGGTCGTACCGGATGCCCAGGCCGGACATCATCGCGGCGAACCGCTTCCGCGGCTCGTCGATGCTCAGCAGTTCGGAAACCGTGTCGAGCGCCGCCTTGGAGCCGTCGTCCGGGCGGAGGAGCGCCATCTGTGCCATGGCATTCCGCAGCACGCGCGCGCCGACCGGATGCCGCTCGGCGTGGTAAGTGTCCAGCAGGTCTGCCGGTGAGGTCTTGTTGACCACCCGGGCGAGCTTCCATCCCAGGTTCACCGCATCCTGCACTCCGGTGTTGAGGCCCTGCCCGCCCACCGGGTGGTGCACATGCGCGGCGTCGCCGGCCAACAGAATCCGTCCGTCGCGGTAGGCGACGGCCTGCCGCGCCGCGTCGGTGAACCTGGAAATCCAAGTGGGACTGTGGATCCCGTAATCCGTGCCGTACACGGCAACGAGCCCCTCGGCCAGATCGCGCAGGGTGGGTTGGGTCGCCGGACCGATGTGCCGTTCGGTGACCATGATGCGGACCGCTCCCCCGGTCTCCGTTGGGCTCAGCGCGTGGACGCCGAGCGTGTCGTGGCGGATGCCGTACTCCGGTGCCCGGCCAGTAGCCGAACCATCGTCGGCTGACTCGGGGTCCAGTCGGGCCTCGGCGAGCAGGTAGCTGGTCGTCGGGTCCCAACCCGCGAATTCGATACCGGCCGCCTTGCGGACCACGCTGCGTCCGCCGTCGCACCCGACGAGATACGCGGCCCGCGCGACGTGCCCGTCGGAGACCTCGACGTCGACGCCGGTGTCGTCTTGGGCGATGCGGATCACCTCATGCCCGCGATGGATCGGGACTCCCAACTCCTCGACCCAGTCGGCGAGGATGCGTTCGATCTCTTCCTGCCACAGCGCCAGCCCGTACGGGTGCCTGGTGGCAAAGTCACTGATGTCCAGCCGGATCTGGGCGAATCCGGCCACCTGCGCGACCTGTCCACGCGACAGGAATCGATCAGCGATTCCGCGCTGATCGAACACTTCGATCGTGCGGGAGTGCAGACCGCCCGCACGTGCACCGATCAAGGCTTGGTCCGCGCGTCGCTCGAGGACGGCGACGTCGACCCCCGCCAGTGCGAGCTCGCCTGCCAACATCAGCCCGGTGGGGCCTCCGCCGGCCACCACCACCGCGTGGCGGGATCGCGGCTCCACTTCCCGACTGGTCCTGTCCGCCGCCGACAACAACTGCACTGCACACCCCCGGCCTCGTGAGTTATGGCTTCGCCCAGCGATTTTGCGGCATGACCCAGGGCTTGCCGCAAGCCCCCCGGTGCGCTATATGTTGAATGTGAGAAGCCGCGTCAGCGCACCGGCATCGAATCGTCGCGCCGCAGGACGAAGAAATACGGGCGAATCCATCCGCGCATGTCCATAGCCCCGATGACCACGTCGTCGGAGAGCTGCCGGAACACGTCGTTGATGGGCAGCTGGTCGTAGATCATTGTCGCGGAATCGATTCCGCGATAGCGCGTGATGCGCAGCCGGGCCTTCGGCGCCTTCGTCCGCAGTACCGGCTGCAGAGCGGCGATCGGGCGCCGATATGAGCTGGTGCGCCCGAGCATCGGCAGGCCCGTCGCCGCTTTGAGGCCGCCGAACGCGAGCGCAGGATTCATCGCCCACAGTGCGGCGCCGTCGCTGGTGGGAAACAGCAGCGGGTGCACGTTCTCGGCATCGATGAATTGTTTGCCCCACCAACCTGAGGCCGCGAGCATTCCGTCCATCGGATGCGAGGTGGGCAGTTCGGCGCCGTTCCAGGTTCCGATCATGAAGTCCGGATCGACCTGAGGCGCGTCGTCGAAGGCGGCCAGGGCCTCGGCGGTTGTCGTCGGCACCGGATCGAGGACGTCGTGCACACGCATGACCCGATGCTACTTGACAGGTGTCAAACCGTCGCCGTTCGCCGATTTCTGCGATGTGGTCGTTGAACCGCCGTGGGCACAGCCGCCACGCAGATTTCGGCGCGGAAAGGGGTGGGTCATGATGGGTGGCATGGACTCGACCCGGGTGGATCGGTGGCTGTGGGCCGTCCGGCTGACGAAGACCCGGCCGGACGCCGCGGCGGCGTGCAGGGGCGGGCATGTGCGGGTCAACGACCGGCCCGCGAAGCCGGCGACCATGGTCTCCCCCGGCGACGAGGTGCGCGCCCGGGTCGGTGAGCGGGATCGGATCGTCGAGGTGGTGCGCGTGATCCAGAAGCGCGTCGGCGCGACCGATGCCGTGACCTGCTACCTCGATCGAACGCCGGCGCCGCCGGAAACCCCGTACGTTCCGATCGCCGTCCGCGATCGCGGCGCAGGCCGTCCGACCAAACGGGACCGCCGGATGCTGGACAGATGGCGAGCGACTCAACGGTAAACCTTATGCGTTGTTGCGCAAGGGATTAACCGGCAGAGGCGGTCAATCGTGCGGCACCGGGACCGTCGAGCGATCCGTCGGGCAACGGGCGTCCCGAGGCGGCCAGCAACAGATCGATCGCGCGACCCGTGACCGCGATGCCGTCGCCGAGTGCGAACCCGGAATCCGTCGCGACGAGCCGCAGACCCGCGACCCGTTCGCGTCCGCCACCGATCGCGACCGTCGTCTTGGACTGGTGCATCAGAGCCGCAGCGACCGCGTCGAGCGGGTAGTCGGTCGCGATCCCCAGTGGGCGGCGGATGTCCTCGCCATGGACGAATGCCTCCACCAGACGCGTCGCCCTGGGTGCGGGTGGTGTCTTGGTCAGGGGAACCGCATCCTGCATCGCCGTGAGTGTGGCAGCGGGGTCATCCCGTTTCTCCCGGGCGATCCCGATGTCGTTGTCGCCGTCGAAGTCGAAGCGCGCGGCGATCATCCGTCGGATGAAGTCGATTCGGGAGGTCTTCGCGGTGTCCAGCAGGTGAGCGAGCACATCATGGACGGTCCACCCCGGACACAGCGACGGCGTCGACCAGGCGTCGCGCGGCACCCTCCGAAGGTCGTCGACGAGCCTGCTGCGTTCCGCGTGCACCACCTGCCACACATGTTGGGAATCGACATCCACGGGGAGCACTCCTGTTTCACTGAGCGGCGTCGATATGCAGACCTGTGTTGGCGTGATGATTCATCGTCGCGAACTCGTCACGCCCCGGCTCGGGGACGCACCCGTCCGTTAGAGCGGCAAGCGGTAGGTGATCGATTTGCTGTGCACCGAGAAACCGAGGCTTTCATAGAGGGCGAGCGCGCCGGTCGGGCTGGCGGCGTCCACTCCGAGCCCGGCGCGCTGATACCCGTCGTGAGCGCCGCATCGCATCACCGTCGCCAGCGCCGCCCTGGCCAGCCCGCGACCACGATAGGCGCGCAGGGTGCCGACATAGCCGACGTAGAGCTCGCGGATTCCGGTGGCCTCGGTGTCGGCCTCCCACTCGAACCCGAGCACGTAGGCGGCGATCGTGTCCCCGTCCAGCACCAGGCGGGACAGGTCAGTGCGGAACGCACGGTTACCGGTGCACCAGGCTTTCCAGCTGGCCGCATCCTGGGGCGTGAAGGCCCAATGGTCGAGGAACGCCTCGTTGTGGGAGGCCCGCAGTGCCTCGTCCATCGACGTGTCGAACGGCACCATGAGCATCCCATCGGCCAGAGGCATCTGGGGCACGTCGTCGTTCAGCCAACGCTTCATATCGAAGAAGTACCGACATTCTTCGAAGCCGAACTTCCGCAGCAGCCGGTCCGCCCCGATGTTCGTGCTGATCGCGCTGTCGTGGACCTCACCCGAGGTATCGGGGTGATTCTGGGCGTGCAGGTCGGTGGCGCGCTGGATCAGCCAGGGCATCAACGCGCTGCCCAGGCCGCAGCGCCGCCACTCCGGATGCACCCCACCCGCGGCCTCGATCCGGTCCACATCGAGCACGTCTTTGGCGGTGAGCAGCATGGCATATCCGACCATCCGCTCGTCGGCCCACAGTCCGAGCGTGTCCGCCGCCCTGTCCAGATTCGGGCCGGTCAACTCGTCGATCAGGTCCTGCTGGCTGTAGCTCATTCCCACCTGATCCGTCTTCTCGTTTGCGGCCATCAATTCCGCCCAAGCCTCGACGTCAGCGATGTCGATCGCTCGCGCTTCGCACCCCGCCGGCCACGTCGTTTCCCCCATGGCTAGAAGATACGACCCGGCCGCCATCGAGTCACCTGAATTAATCCGCGCCGATCACTGCCCACCCATCCCCTGTCGCACAACACTATTCGGGAGGTCGCGATGATTCGGGAGGTCGCGATCATTCGGGAGGTCGCGCACACCGGCACGCGTGAATCTGTGGATCGTGCGAGGAAAGGCACTACCGCGGACCCTTTTCTTTCGCCGGGTATGGCCGCCGTCACATCATGGCGGAACCTACAGGGAGACAGGAGAGGCCATGGGGAAACAGCAGATGCCGCCGGGCGGTGCGCAAGGGTCACGATCGGTGGCGGGCAACGTGATCCGCGGATCGCTGGGCAATCTGATCGAGTGGTACGACTGGTATGCCTACGCGGCGTTCAGCATCTACTTCGCCAGCGTCTTCTTCCCGGCGGGCGATCAGACCGCGCAGCTGTTGAACACGGCCGGGATCTTCGCTGTCGGCTTTCTTGTCCGCCCGCTGGGCGGGTGGATGTTCGGCCGGTACGCCGACCGGTACGGGCGCCGCGCCGCGCTGACGTTGTCGGTGACCCTGATGGGGATCGGGTCGCTGGGTATTGCGGTGCTGCCGGGCTATGCGCAGATCGGGGCGCTGGCACCGCTGCTGTTGGTCGCCGCCCGGCTGCTGCAGGGGTTGTCCCTGGGCGGCGAGTACGGAACGTCCGCGACGTACCTGAGTGAGGTCGCCACGCCGCACCGGCGCGGGTTCTACTCCTCGTTCCAGTACGTGACGTTGACCAGCGGCCAGCTGCTGGCGCTCGGGGTGCAGATCGTTCTGCAGCACATCCTCACCGACGAGCAGATGCACGACTGGGGGTGGCGGATCGCGTTCGTGATCGGGGCGGCGGCCGCCGTCACCGTCATGTGGCTGCGGCGGACCATGGACGAATCGGAGAACTATCGACTGGCCGTCAGCGAGAATGCCGCGCATAACGAACGCGGCAGCCTGCGGACCTTGCTCGAACATCCGCGGGAATGCCTGACGGTCGTGGGCCTGACCCTCGGCGGCACCATCGCCTTCTACACCTTCACCACCTACATGCAGAAGTTCATGATCAACACGACGGGCCTGCCCAAGGAGCAGGTGACCTGGATCAACTTCGTCGCGCTGCTGATCTTCGTTGGCCTGCAGCCGCTGTTCGGGGCGCTGTCGGATCGCATCGGCCGCCGGCCGCTGCTCATAGGCTTCGGAATCGCCGCGACGGTGTGCACCGTGCCGCTGCTGACCGCGGTGTCGCGCGCAGACTCCGCCCTGTCCGCATTCGGTCTGATGTTGATCGGTCTGATCATCGTGTCCGGATACACGTCGATCAACGCGGTGGTGAAGGCCGAGCTGTTCCCCGCCAGGATCCGGGCGCTGGGCGTCGGGCTGCCGTATGCGCTGACCGTGGCGATCTTCGGCGGTACCACCGAATACGTTGCGCTGGGGCTGAAGAACATCGGTCACGAGAGCTGGTTCTTCTTCTATGTGGCTGGCTGCGCGCTGATTTCGCTCCTGGTCTATGTGGTCATGGGCGAATCGTCGCGCCGCTCCCACCTGGAGCGCGAGACGCGCGAGCTGCGCGCCGGCGAGCGTGAACTGGTCAATACCGCGGAAGTTTCTGCACCGGGTTCTTAGCATCAGCGCCATGCAAGTGCTGCTAGTCGAGGACGACGAGGGGGTCGCGGCGGCGTTGGCCGAACTTCTCGGCCACGCCGGCGCGGCGGTCGTCCGGGCCGGCCGCGGCGCCGACGCCCTGCACCGCGTCAAGGGTTGTGACCTGGTGCTGTTGGACCTGGGCTTGCCGGATATGGACGGCCTGGACGTACTGCGCACGCTGCGGCGGGCCTCGGCGGTGCCGGTGATCATCATGACGGCCAGAGACAGCGACGGCGCCGTCGTGCTGGGACTGCGCGCCGGAGCCGATGACTATCTGGTCAAGCCGGTCCGAAAAGCGGTGCTGCTGGCCCGCATTGACGCCGTCATGCGGCGCATGCGCCGCACCGTCGGTGACGTCGCGGCACCGGCAGGACCGGTCGTCGCCGGACCCGTGACGATCGACCGGGAGCGCCGCGAGGTCACGCTCGCGGGCGCCCCGCAGGCACTGACCAGGACCGAGTATCAGATCCTGGCCACGCTGGCGGCCCGGCAGGGTGAGGCGGTCAGCCGCGAGGAGCTGATGCTGGAGGTGTGGGGCACCGCCGTCGTCGGCCGGTCCCGATCGCTGGACTTCTTCATCGGCCAGATCAGGGCCAAGCTCGCCGGGCTTCCGCTACAGACGGTGCGCGGCTTCGGTTTCCGGCTGGACGCCTGATATGGGCCTTCGGGTTCGCGTCGTCCTCGTCATTCTGTCGTTGGTCGCTGTGGTGGCTCTCGCCGTACCGTTGGCGCTGACGTTGGCGGACCGCCGGACCGCGGCGCTCGCCGCCGAGCGGGATCGGCAGCTGGCCGCGCTGGCCGCCGCGGCAGCCACACCGGACGTACCCCTGCAGCGTTTGGTGGACCGCTATTACGAGGTGTACGGCGAGGGTGTGCTGATCATCGACTCCGATGGCCAGACGCTCGCGACGCCGGGTTCGGTGATGCCGAGTCCCCGCGTCGCGAGCGTCTGGCCATCGGAGTCGATGATCAGCACACCCTCGCCGTACACCTCGTAATAGCGGTCCACCAAACGCTGCAGGGG
>Ga0075369_10000732_pt1 | contig 10618 bp, 6 predicted proteins | sample EndMethybrTD3034_FD_71400 | JGI IMG/M metagenome (GOLD analysis project Ga0075369, IMG submission 71400) | Populus endosphere microbial communities from Tennessee, USA - Endosphere MetaG P. TD hybrid TD303-4 | ecosystem: Host-associated > Plants > Roots > Endosphere | place: USA: Tennessee...
ACACCACCCTCGACGGGCCGTTCGCTGGCAGGCTGAAGTCGTGCGGCCAGGTGGCGCTGAGCTGCGAGATCAAGGTGGTCGACGCCAACCGCGAGGAAGTGCCGCGCGGCACCGCGGGCGAGCTCGCCATCCGCGGCGCCAACATCATGAAGGGTTACTGGAACAAGCCGGCCGAGACCGAGGCCGTGCTCAAGGACGGCTGGTACTACTCGGGCGACGGCGCCTACATGGACGACCAGGGCTTCGTCTTCATCGTCGACCGCCTGAAGGACATGATCATCTCGGGCGGCGAGAACGTCTACTCCGCCGAGGTCGAGAATGCGATCTCGCTGCTGGCCGGCGTCAGCGAGGTCGCGGTCATCGGCGTGCCCGACGAGCGCTGGGGCGAGCGCGTGCACGCCATCATCGTCCCCAAGCCCGGCGTCACGCTCAACGCCGACGACGTGATGGAGCACTGCCGCGGCCAGATCGCCGGCTACAAATGCCCGCGCAGCATCGACTTCCGCGACACGCCGCTGCCGCTGTCCGGCGCCGGCAAGGTGCTGAAGCGCGAGCTGCGCGAGCCCTACTGGAAGGGCTTCACCAAAGCCGTGAACTAGGAGCGTTGTTCCTTGGTGTGCGGAAAGATCAGCGATTGCAGGAAGCTCAACACGAACCAGACCACCAGGAACGCCAGGCACTCGAGTGCGAAGCTCTTGAACTTGAAGAAGAACTCGGCGATGCCGAAGGCTATCAGGAACGGCACAGCCTCTTGCTTGGCCGCTACGAGAAGACCGAGATCCTTGATGAGTGAGAACACTGTATCCCCCGTTTTCAAAGCAACGCGTCATTGAAGGCGCACTGCTCCTTGAATTCAAGTCAATCCGAGATGCCTACCATTCCCTACTACGACTGGATCGCCCATCACGCCGGCCGACGGCCGGCCAGGCTTGCGATCCACGACCTCCAGACCGCACGCAAGTTCACCTACGCCGACCTTCACGCCCGCACCGACAGGCTGGCAGCTGCCCTCACCGCGCGAGGGATCGGCAAGGGCGACCGTGTGGCCCTGCTGGCGCCCAACTGCGCCGAGTACTTCGAGCTTCAATTCGCCTGTGGGCGGCTCGGCGCCATCATGCTGCCGCTCAACTGGCGGCTCGCCGTGCCCGAGCTGCAGTACATCCTGTCCGATTCGACGCCGTCGCTCCTTATCTACGACAAGAGCTTCGCCGATCAGGCGCATCAGCTATCGACGCAGCTGCTCGAGGTCGACCACGAGCGGCCCGACAGCGCCTACGAGCGGGCGCTGGCCACTGCGCCCCCACCGAGGCCGGCAGTTGCGCTCGGCCACGACGATATCGCCATGGTGATGTACACCTCCGGCACGACGGGGTACCCCAAGGGCGCCATCATCACGCACGGCATGAACTTCTGGAACTGCGTGAACCTCGGCATTCCGGCCATGATCACGCCCGAGACCGTGCAGCTCGTGATCCTGCCGCTGTTCCACACCGGCGGCCTCAACTGCTACGCCAACCCCGTGCTGCATGCCGGCGGCACGATCCTGCTGATGCGCACCTTCGATCCGGGCGCCGCCCTCGACTGCATCTCGGATCCCGCGCTCGGCATCACCCACTTCTTCGGCGTACCGGCGCCCTACCAGTTCATGATGCAGCATCCCAAGTTCCAGGGCGCCGACCTTTCACGCCTCAGGATCGCCGGCGTCGGCGGCGCGCCCTGTGCGCTCGCCATCCTGGAAGGATGGAGCGCCCGTGGCGTGCCGCTGGTGCAGGGCTGGGGCATGACCGAGACCAGTCCTGCCGGCACCATGCTCGATGCCGCCGACGCCCTCCGCAAGGTGGGCTCGGCCGGCAAGGCACTGATGCACACCGCCATCCGCATCGTCGACGACGAAGGCAATGACGTGCCGGCGGGCAGCATCGGCGAACTGCTGATCAAGGGACCCAACATCACGCCGGGCTACTGGAACAAGCCGGAAGCGACGGCGAAAGCCTTCACCGACGGCTGGCTGCATACCGGCGACGCGGCGCGCCAGGACGAGGAAGGCTTCGTCTATATCGTCGATCGCTGGAAGGACATGTACATATCCGGCGGCGAGAACGTCTATCCGGCCGAGGTCGAGAACGTGCTGTTCCAGATCCCGGGCGTCGCCGATGCCGCCATCATCGGCGTGCCCAACGAGCGATGGGGCGAGGTCGGATTGGCGATCATCGTGCGCAAGTCAGGCGAGATGCTCGAGGAAGGCGACGTCATCCGCCATTGCCTCGGCAATCTTGCGAAGTTCAAGGTGCCGCAGTCAGTCGTCTTCGTCGACGTCCTGCCGCGCAATGCCACCGGCAAGGTGCTGAAACGCGAGCTGCGCCTTCAGTTCGTCGGTTCGGACAAGCCTGCGATCAGTTAGGAGCCTTCCTCCCCATCGAAGACGATGGGAAGGCAAGTCTTCTAAACCAGCGGCACGTAGTCGTATTCGCCGACGCCCTGCAGGATCAGGAAGGTAAGCGAGGTCTTGCCGGCATTGGTCACCAGGTGCGGGCGGCCGGCGACGGCGACGTAGCTCTGCCCGACACCCAGCCGCACCTCTTCCTTGGGCTGCTGCAGGAACAACCGCATCTCGCCTTCCAGGACGTAGAAGGTGTCGCTGATGTTGGTGTGGAAGTGCCAGGGCACGGTCTGCGTCGGCGAGAGCTGCAGCTCGCTGATGCGGAAGCCGGGACGCTCGGCATGGCGGTCGCGGCGCTCCACCTCGTAGAGATGGCTGGCGTCCTTGACGGGCTGAAGTCTGCGTTCGGCCTTCATCATCGATCCACCTTTCGCAAGGGACCGGGACCCATTATGAACCTCGCCATGATAACGATCTACGGCGTCCACCGCTCCCGCGCCTCACGCAATATCTGGCTGGCCCACGAGCTCGGCATCCCCTTCAAGCTGGTGCCGGTGATCCAGCACTACCGCCTCAAGGAGCCGATCCCGGCGGACATCGTGCACACCAAGTCGCCGTCGTTCCTCAAGGTCAATCCCAATGGCCACATCCCGACCCTGGAGGATGACGGCCTGGTGCTGCACGAATCGCTTGCCATCAATCTCTATCTCGCCAAAAAGCATGGCGGTCCGCTGGCGCCGTCCAATGTCGGCGAGGACGGCTTGATGAGCATGTGGTCGCTGTGGGCCGCCACCGAGGTCGAGCCGCACTCGCTGTCGATCGCTCAGAACGGCCCGGCAGCCGGTGCGATCGATGCCCTGCGGGCACCCTTCGCGGTGCTGCAAGAAGCGCTTTCAAACGGCTTCCTGGTCGGCGATCGCTTCACCGTGGCTGACATAAACGTCGCGGAGGTCGTGCGCTACGCCGATGGCGCCACGGAACTCTTCAAGGAAGCACCCAGGGTGAAGGCCTGGTTCGAAGCCTGTCGCGCCCGTCCTGCCTATCGAAAAATGTGGGACGCACGCGAGAAGGAGCCGGCCTGAACGTTCGGCATTCCGCCTCTCGGGTGCTGTCGTCAAGATGCAACGCGAAAAGCCGATTCCCTCAGGGCGAGGCATGGCCTAGGCTTGGCCACGCGGCTAGCTCTCGGGACCGCCGCGGACCAGGTCTATGGCGGCCAAGGCAGGCTCGGCGCGTAGCGCCGTGCGGTCGCCGACTAGGGGCACAGAACGTCTATGAGGATTCTCGCGGAAACGGCGGAACGCAGCATCGTGACGGTGCTGGCGGTAGACACCGTCAATTCCACTGGCCATATCGCCGGCGACGATCCTGACGATGCCCAGGAACTGCTCGATCGCATCTACGAGCATCTCGACGGGACGATCAGGCGCGCCGGCGGCCTGATGGTGAACTATTCAGGCGACGGCGGCATCGCCGTGTTCGGATGGCCGACCTCGATGGAAGACCATGCCGATCGTGCCTGCGAGACGGCGTGGCTGATCCAGCATCCCGGCAGCGAGACCGGCCGCATTCGCGACATGCTCAATCGGCCGATTCGCTTCCGCGTCGGCATCCATTCCGGCCTGGTCGGCTTGCGACGCATGGATATGCAGATCGGGTCGCGGCTCGACCCGGTCGGCGGCACCGTCCACATCGCCGCGGGCTTGCAGAAGCTGGCGCCGCCCGACAGCATCTTCGTCAGTTCGAAGACCGTCGAGTTGTGCCGCTCGGCGCTCGACCTCACGCCGCTCGAAGACGTCAAGATCCTGAAACAGATCAATGCGAGCGCTTACAGCCTGGGCGGACCGCCGCGCGCGCCGGGCATCGGCGACAGCGGTTCACGCAACTACCGGACGCCGCTGATCGGTCGCCAACACGAGCGCGATTCGGTGCGCCACGCGCTGGCCAGGCAGGATCGCGGCTGCCGCGCCATCGCCGTGATCGGCGAACCGGGCATCGGCAAGAGCAGGCTGGCGGCCGCGGCCATCCAGGACGCTCAGCAGAGCAGCAGGCTCGTCCTGATCTTCCGGGGCGATTCACGGCGCCGCACGACACCGTACTCGGCCGTGCGCTCCCTCATTCTGACGGCCTCGTCGCTCAGCGAGGCCGCGACGGATGACGAGGTCATCGGCGGCCTGGCGACGGCCGGCATCCAACATCTCAAGGACGGACCGCTGGGTACGGTGCTGCTGGCCAGGCCCGGCGCCGAGGATGCCTCGGCGGGCCAACTGACCCAGACCCAGATCGCCCGGGCGCTCGTCGAGGCCCTGACGAAACTGACGGCGGGTACGTCGACGCTGATCGTGATCGAGGATCTGCATCTTCTCGACCTCGAAAGCATCTACTGCCTGCGATTGATGGGCGAGAATGCCGTCTGCGAACCTTGTACGCTGCTGGTGACGGGACGACCGGAGTCGCTTGCAGAGGCTCGGGACATCGCCGCCACGGTCCTGCGGCTCGATCCCCTGCCGCGCGCCGAGATGCGCGAACTCGCCCACCATCTGTGGCCGCCGGGCGCGCCCCTGCCGTCCATCGTCGACAAGCTCCTCGACAGGGCGGACGGCGTGCCGTTCGTGCTCGAACAGATCGTGCTGTCGATCGAAGACGCCCCGAGCGAGAGCATCAACCTGGTGCCTCAAAGCGTCCAGTCGGTGATCCACGCCCGCCTCAACCGCCTTTCGCCGAGCGCAAAGGAGTGCGCGCAGGCATTGAGTGTTCTGGGCAACGAAGTCGAGGTCGATGTTGCCCTGCGGGTATTGAACAAGGACAGCGAGACGCTGCTGCGCGACTGCGCCGAACTCGAACGACTCGATATCGTGCAGCCGTCGATCGGCACGTCGATCCGCTTTCGCCATGCCATCGTCGCGGAAGCCTGTTCAGAAACGGTGCCGGGGCCGCGGCGCCGGGACCTGCACCGCGCCGCGATGGTCGCCGTCACCGCAATCTATTCCGATCTCGGTGGCCAGCTCGAGCGCCTCGCCTTCCACGCCGAAAGTGCTCGCAACGACGCGCAGGCGCTCGAGTATCTGTGGCTGGCCGGGCTGCGCGCCAGGCGCAGTTCGGCGAACGGATCGCTCTTCCTCATCTTCCAGCGCGCGATGGAGTGTGTCGAAAGGATCGGCGAACCGGCGGAAAGGCGGTTCGTCGACTTCGTGCTGATGGCGTTCGCCCAGCTCGTGTCGATCGGTGAATTCAGCAAGATGAACCCCTACCTGCCGCGCGCCCTGGAGCTCGCACAGCGCCAGAATCGCCCGGGCAGGGTTTGCGCCGCCTTGTGCCACATGGCTTTGCTCAGCTGGTTCAAGGGCAACTATGTCGATTGTCGCGAGCAGAGCGAAAGGGCGCTCGCGATCGCCAGCGAGCTCGACAATCTTCCTCTGCAATTCAGCGCCAAGTTCATGCTGGGCAGCGCCCTCTACGGCACCGGAAAGATCAAGCGTGCGATCGACGTCCTGCGCGAACTGCGCGATGACTTCAGCGGTCCGCTCGAGACGACACGCCTGGGCGCTGTGTCAATTCCAGCGTCGCTTATCCGCAGCTTCCTGGGCTGGCTCCTGATGGAGGTGGGCCTCTACGAGGAAGGGCTGGGTCATGCCGAGCAGGCGCTGGAGATTGCCACGCGGGAGGGCGAACCCTACTCCGAGCTGCTCGCCCGGATGGGGCTGGGCCGCAACCTGCTGAAGCTGCGGCGCGACCGTGACGCAGCGGATTGCCTGGAGGTCGCGGTCAACCTGATCGATCAATACGGCTACGATCCGGCATTGCCGCACGTCGTCGGCCTGCTGGCGAGCGCGCTGGCACGGACGGGAGAAGCGGCAAAAGCCGTGTGGGCCGTCGAGGCCTGGTTGGCGCGCGGCCTGCAGGACCGCACCGGCCGGCTCGAGCTCTACTATCTCAACGCCGGCTACGCCGAGGCGTTGGCCGGGCTGGGTTCCTCGTCGGATGCGCTGGCCGCGATCAATCGTGCGCTCGATATCGCGCGCAGCATCAGCAACCCGTGCCTGATCGTGCAGGGTCTCGGCGTGCGCGCGAGCCTGCTGACGGCCTTCGAGCCCAGCTCAGCGCAGATATCTGCCGACCTTGCCGAGCAGACGAGCCTCTGTCGGCAGTACGGCCTGGTCGCCGACGAGCAGCTCAGGGTTTCTTTGGCCAGTCCGGCAGGACACTGACGAACCGCGTCGACAGCCCGACGTTCACTTGCGCGATCTTCTTGAGCTCGCCGGCGGCGCCCGCGACCTTCTTCAGTCCCTTCAGCCGCCCTGCCGCCTTGAGACACTCCGTCAGGAGATAGAGCGCAAGCTTGTCCCTGCCCCAGCAAAGGCGGCCGGGCGCCTGGGCGTCGCCGAACAGCAGGTAATCCCCAAGATTGCGTTTCGGCCCGGGAAGGATGGGATCGAGCGAGAACTGCTTGGGCTGGTCGAAGGCAACGGGATCGAAGCAGGCCGCGGCGATGAGAGCCGCAATCCAGTCGCCCTTCTTGACCGTGTCCTTGCCGTACAGCTCATCCTGATTGGCGCGCCGCATCAGCAGCTTGACGGTGGGATTTAGCCGCCAGGTCTCGTAGAGCAGGCGCTCGATGCCTTCGTCGAACTTCGCCTGCGACGGCGTCACCTTCATGATCAGCTGGATGAGCGACGACAGATCGATGCCGGCGGTCAACGCCGTATGGACGACCGCGCCCAGCGTCGGTGCAATGACGACCGCCGAGCTCGCGACTTCCAGCAGCAGCATGCGGACCAGGCCATAGTAGGCCTCGACCGACAGGGCATTTGGTTGGGTCGGGTTCGCGAACGTCGCCTCCAGCGATACGAACGCCGCCAGCAGGTTGGCCTGCGGCGGCAGTCGCTGCACCCTGGCTTTTGCGATCAGCATGTCGATGTGCGTGAGGAACTCCCGGCCTGCCTGCACACCGAGCGCCTTCAGCTCCTCCTGCTGCAGGTAGTTGCCGACGATGTCGACGAACATCAGGATCGACCAGATCTGCCAGGTCGCCAGGCCGACGTCTTCGGGCTTGCCGCCTTTGATGGCGGCAATCCATTCCGGATCGATCTGGGTCAGATGCTGGCGAGAGAAACGCAAGGCAATGGCCATCTCGGTCAACCAGTCCGGACCGGGTGTGCCGAACAACTCGCTGATGACGTTGTAGGTCGTGACGGATCCCAGGTCATAGACGATGTCGATGGTCCGGTGGGACGCTGTTCGCCGCAGCGTCGCTTCGATGTTCCGCTTGGTCAGCCGCGCCAGGCGCACGTAGACGGATTCCTGAGGAGTCGACAGCGCCGCCCAGCCTGCTTCCAGGATCTTGATCATGAGCGCACGCTTCGGGCCTGTAACAGCGTCCGGTTGCGTGCTGACGATCATGTCCAGGCCGGTGCTGATGGTCCGAGTGGCCTCCTGGTAGTGCGGAACCGAGGTCATCATCTGGCCGGCCGCGTCAGTCCGCATGCTGAGCGCTTGCTTGACGTGGGCAACGCGCGCCACGAACGCGACCGGCGCGGCTCCGGGATCACCAGCAGCCGCTGACGGCATGCCGACACGCACGACGTCTTTTGCTCCTGCGAAGATCTGGCCGGCATAGCCCTTGATCCGCCTCTCGTCGAGAAGCGCGGGTGCCATGGCGTCGCCCATGCTGTAGCCCTCGTAGGGCAAGTCCGCCGGGTCGACGGCGAACTTCTCGCCATATGCGAGCTCGCGCATGGCCTTGACGCCAGGGGCGAAGAAGTAGTCGCCGCCGCGCGTGATCACGAAAGGCGGCAGGCCCGTCACCGGCGACACGGCGCCGCTTTCGAGGAAGGAATCGGTCGGCTTGCCGAGATTGGCGCCGGTCAAAGGACAGCGGTTGAGGCCGGCCTGGCCCAGGATCTCACCCTTGTTGATCCAGTCGCCCTGGATCACCTCGAACTGCAGGTCCAGCCGCGAGTTCGCGGCAATGAACAACAGGCCCCGCTTGCGCCCGTCGCCCGGCGAATCCATCGGCAGCAGCGAACCGCCATAGGCCATGCCGCGGCGCAGGAGGCGATGGCGACGCACGTCGTTGGTGCCACCGATGTCGCGCGGATTGGTCCGGCGGATATGCGACCCGAGAGGACAACGCCGTCCTTGCGGATCATCTGCGGCATAGCGGAAATCGTTGAGAAGCCCGTCCGGATCGCTTCCCAGATTCCGTGGTGCATCGGGCGCGACGGTCAGCGGCGTGCCGTTCGGCCAGCGTCCGACGAACTGCGCGGCGAGCTTGTCCTGGGCGACATGATCGTTGGGGCGTTGGCTCGCCAGATAGGCACGAAACGCCGCGACGTCCTGCTCGAGCTTGCGGAAGACCAGGAACGTACTGCCTTCCCGCAGCAGCTTGTGAATGGGCAGATGATGCTCGTTGCCGTCCTCGTCCCGCTCACTGAGGTAGATCTCGCCATGAGCAACCGGCGTCCAGGTTCGGTTGCGACTTGGCGTGCCGCCACCCGGGAGGGGATCGCCGAGGTTCATGTCGACGAACGGCTGGCTAATGCCGTCGCGAAAACCGAAATGCTCCATGCGATATGGTGGGCGGACGACCCGTCCGTTCCTGTCGACGTGATAGGGATCTTCGCCGAGCTCGACATGGAGGATCTCGATACCCAGCGGCAGGCACAACAGCGTCATGATGGTGCGCAGCGTCTCGCCCCACCCGTTGGTGCCGGTACCGTCGTTGAAGGCGCTTACATCGTCGCGCAGCCGCCGGCGGGAATCCTCCGAGATCGGCTGGTCGTCGCCATCGACGAGATAGCCGCCGGTGAAGTAGCCGTGCACACAGTCGAGCCCGAGGACTCCCTCCCAATTCTCCGGCGCGCTCGGGCCGATGTCGCCAAGCCGATCGGCGCGCGCCGCCATGCCCTGCCTGAAGGCTTCGGGAAATGAAGCGAGCGTCGGCTCGCTCAATTGCAGCGCCCTCAGACCCGGGAAGGTGAAGGCGAAATTGATCGGAACCGGATCCCATTGCTTCTCGACCTGCTCACGGTCGCGCGTCAGCCCGGTTTCCACGGCCTCGCTGCGTAGCACGGCGGGCCGGACGACGCCGTCCTTCGGCCCAGCCTGTGCCGGCGCGAATTGTCGGAACAGCTCGTAGGCGAACGCCCCCAGGAGCCCGCCCGACAACGCCTTGCGGCCCGCGGCAGCGGCAGTGTTGCCGAACTTCGCCACGAAGGCATTGAAGTTGCTCGGGTTCGACAGCGTGACATAGGCCGCCCGCGCAACGTCTGCCTTGATCGGCGCAGTGAAGCCTGCCGGCAGTCGAGTGAACGCGCCTTTCGAAAAGTCCTCGATCGCCTGGAAGAGGAACTCGTACGCTTGCTGGTCGGGGCCGGCTTGCGCCGGCATCTGGATGCCCGCCTTCTCGCACTCCGTCCTGAAGGTCTTCCAGAAGTCGTCCGACTTGGCCTCGACGAGGATTTTCAACCAGTCCAGAAAGAGCTGGGCCGGCGCCTGCGGATCATCCAGCTTGGCTGGCGCGACGCCGGCCGCGGCCTTGGCATCGAGCGCCAGCGCAATCTGCTTCAGGTTCGCCGTCAGGCGGGCCGTCGACAGGATCCGGAAGAAGAAGAACAGCGACCAGTTGCGCGTCGTGCCGTCGACGAAGCGTGAAGCCCGGCCGAGATGGGCCTGCACGGAGGTCGCAAGTCCCGAAGATACCGGCGGCAGCCGGCCTGCCTCACCATCGTATGCCATCACGGTCCCCGTTCAGCTCTTCGATTTGTAGACGCCGCCAGGCGACGGAAAATCGCTGGCGTATTGCTGCGTCTGTGCCAGGAATTGGTCGAACAGATCGTCCATCGACTTCCCGCGCGATCCGTTCGCCGGCCGGACCTCGGCTACGAACTCGTCGAAGCGACGCTTGAAGTCCTGGAGCTGCTTGATGCGCACCAGCGTGAGGTCGCCATAGCGCGAGTAGAAGAGATTGCTGTCGATCTGGTATCGCTTGATCCAGGACCAGAACGCTTCGAAGTTCCGAGTCGTGCCGTAGTCCTCGCAATTGCGGAACAGCGAATCGAAGTCGTCGGCGATGAACTGGGCGATGTCGCGGAAATAGACGCGGATGTCGCCGTCGAACTCGACGAGCGTCAGAAGCCACGAGCGAAACGTCGGCGGCGTTGCGGCAGGCGCGTCAAGCGGGACGTAATCGTCGAACGGCTTCGGGACCTTGCCCCTGGCGGTCTGGTCGTACTGCAC
>Ga0075369_10000733_pt1 | contig 10610 bp, 3 predicted proteins | sample EndMethybrTD3034_FD_71400 | JGI IMG/M metagenome (GOLD analysis project Ga0075369, IMG submission 71400) | Populus endosphere microbial communities from Tennessee, USA - Endosphere MetaG P. TD hybrid TD303-4 | ecosystem: Host-associated > Plants > Roots > Endosphere | place: USA: Tennessee...
TGCACCCGGCCGACGATGCGTCAGGGTGGACGTTCCAGGTGCACAGCCGACCCTACGGTGACCGAGAGGCCGACTGGTCGCTGAACGCCGGCGGCAACCGTACCGCCGGCGTTCAGCGACCAGTCGGCCTCTCGGTCACCGTAGGGTCGGCTGTGCACCTGGAACGTCCACCCTGACGCATCGTCGGCCGGGTGCAACACCAGCTGAACATCGCGGGAATCCTTGTCACCCAGGATGATCGGCTCGTAGAAGAAGACGTCCTGCACCCGGGCCGGAGCCGCCACCGCGGCCAGCGCCATGGCCGCATAGGTGGCTCCCGGCACCACCACCGTGCCGTAGATGACGTGATCGGACAACCAGGACTGGGCGCGGACGGACAAGCGGCTGGTGTAGACGACGTCTCCGGACGCGAGGTCCTGGGTGAAGCCGAGGATGCCCGAGCCGCCAGCGGCGCCGCCGGTCACCGCTGCCGCGGTCTTCGGCCAGAACGGACGGTGCTGGAACGGGTAGGTGGGCAGTTCGACCTTGCGCCGTGGCACCGGGTGCAGCGCGGCGAAGTCCGGCCGGTGTCCCGTGACATAGCAACCGGCCACCGCGTCGGCGATCTGGCGCCGCACTGCGTTCGCTTTCCCGTCGTTTCGCTCTCCCTGGGCGCTCTTGCGCAGGGTGGGGATGGCACGCGGGGTGGCCGCGGATTCCGGCCAGGCCCGCAGTGCGGCGGCGATCAGGATCGGTTGTGGGCCGATCTCCATGAGCACCGAGCACCCCATCTCCGCCAGCGTGCGTACGCTTTCGGCGAACTGCACCGGCTGCCGGGCGTGGCGCCGCCAGTACTGCGCGTCGAGCTGGGCGGCACCGGTGAGCACCGTGCCGGTGCGGTTGCATACCAAGGGCCGGCTCGGGGCGGCGAAATCGACTGTCGCCGCGTATGACTCGAACTCGTCGAGCACCGGATCGAGCAGGGCGGAATGGAAGGCATGGCTGGTATCCAGCCAGGTGCACCGGATGTCGTCCGCAGCGCACGCGGCGACCAGATCGTCCAAGTCGGCGGCGGGTCCCGATAGCACGGTGTTGGGGCCGTTGTAGGCGGCCACCGAGATCGCGGGGAACTCGTCGGCGTAGTCCTCGACGAGTTCGGCATCGGCGGACACCGCGACCATTCGGCCGCCTGCTGGCAGGCTGCCGAACAGCCGACCGCGTTCGGCGACGAACCGCGCGCCGTCCGCCAACCCGAACACACCGGCCACGCACGCTGCCGCGTACTGGCCCACGCTGTGCCCGAGCACAACATCCGGTTCGATGCCCCACGACTGCCACATCCGCGCCAGCCCCATCTCCACCGCGAACAATGCGGGTTGCGCAAACGAGGTGTGCTGCAACATCTTCCCATCGTCGTCGGTGTCGAAGACGACCTCCAGCAGGGGACGCGGCAGCAGGTCGCCGACGGCCTCGGCGCAGCGAGTCACGGTGTCGCGGAACACCGGCTCGGTGTCGAACAGCTCACGAGCCATCCCCGGGTACTGGCTGCCCTGCCCGGTGAACAGCCAAGCGGTCTTCGGGGGGTCTCCGCATACCCCACCCGACACCCCCGGGCCCAGCCGGCCCTCGGCCATCCCGGCCAGCAGCTCACGCGCACCGTCGGCGGAGTCGACAACCAGCGCGGCGCGATGCTCGAAATGCGAGCGGGCTTCCCCGGCCGTGAAGCATACGTCGGCGATATCGGCCTCCGGATGCGAATCCAGCCAGTCGGCGTATCGCCGCGCCATGGCGGCCAACGCCTCCGCGGACCGCGCGGAGATCGGCAACACATTCAGCGGCTCGCCACCCACTGGCTTCGACGCGGACGCCGAAGCGGGCTCGGTCGGCGCCTCCTCCAGCAGGACATGCGCATTCGTGCCGGAGAACCCGAACGAACTCACTCCGGCCCGTCGCGGGTGGCCGTTCGCCTTCCACGGAGTGGCTTTGTCGACGACCTGCACCGGAAGCAGATCCCACGGAATATGCGGCGACGGTGTGTGGAAATGCAGGTGCTGCGGCAGCATGTCGTGCTGTAGCGACAGCACCACCTTTATCAAGCCGGCCACCCCCGACGCCGACTCCAGGTGCCCGACATTGGTTTTCACCGATCCGATCAGCAACGGCCGGTTCGGGTCCCGCCCTGCCCCGTACACCGCCGCGGCGGCCTGGATCTCGATCGGGTCGCCCAGCGAGGTGCCGGTTCCATGCGCCTCGAGGTAGTCGACCTCCCGGCCGGCGACACCGGCGCGGGCCAGCGTCGCGGCGATGACCCGCTGCTGTGCACCACCGTTCGGCACCGTCAGGCCACCGGAGGCGCCGTCCTGGTTCACCGCACTGCCCCGGACGACGGCCTGAATCCGGTCGCCGTCGCGCACCGCATCGCTGAGGCGCTTGAGGACCAGCACACCGCAGCCTTCCCCGCGCACATAGCCGTCGGCGGCGGCGTCGAAGGTCTTGCACCGGCCGTCGGGGGAAAGCATCCTGGCACGCGAGGTGGCGATGGTGGTCGCCGGGCTCAGCAGCACGTTCACGCCCCCGGCCAGGGCCAGGTCGCAGTCGCCTGAACGCAATGCCTGGCAGGCCTGGTGGACTGCCACCAGGGACGAACTGCACGCGGTATCCACGGCCACCGCAGGACCCTCCAGACCGAGCGCGAAGGCCACCCGGCCGGCGATGACGTTGAGCGCGTTGCCGGTGATGAAGTGGGCCTCGATGGTCTCGACAGAACCGGTCGACAGCAGATGTGAGTACTCGTTCGCTCCCACGCCAACGTAGACGCCGGTTCGGCTGCCGCGCAACGCCACCGGCGAATACCCTGCCCGCTCCAGACCGGCCCATGCGGTTTCCAGCACCAGCCGTTGCTGCGGGTCGATCCACACCGCCTCGCGCGGGGAGATGCCGAAGAACTCCGGATCGAATCCGTCGATCTCGTCGAGGAATCCGCCGTAGCGGCTGTAGATCTTCCCCGGTGCTTCGGGGTCGGGGTCGTAGTATTCGTCGACGTCGAACCGGTCGTCTGGGATCTCCCGGATCATGTCGGCACCGGCCGCCAACACCTCCCAGAACTCATCCGTGTCGCGGGCGCCCGGGAAGCGGCACGCCACCCCGATGATCGCGATCGTCTCGTCGGTCCGTACCGGCGCTTCGGGATTCGGTTGGTCCGGTGCCGGATCCCGCAGGCCGAGCACCTCGCCGAGCAGGTACTCGGCGGCATCGCTGAGCCGTGGATGATCCATCGCCAGGGTCGCCGGAAGCTGCCGCCCGAATCCCTGCTCCAGCCGGCGGCGCAGTTCGATGGCCATCAGCGAATCCATGCCGAGGTCGAAGAATCCGGCCTCGTCGCGAATCTCGGCCGGGTCGATCCTCGTCACATCCGACACCGCTTCGCGCAGATATTCCAGCACCAGGCTCTTGCGTTGCTCTACCGGTGCCACGGTGAGCTTTTCGACCAACGCAGTGGTTCCGGTCGGGATCGGCGCCGGCTCAGGCTCGGGCGCCTCACGCTCGAAGTGCGCCAGGAGCGCCCGCCGCCGCTGTAGTTGATAGACCGGCAGGAAGCGGGCCCAGTCGATCCGGGCCACCACCCCGTGCGGCACCGACGTCGCGATCAGCTCACCCATCCCGGCAAGCGCGTCGGCGGGCGAAAGGGTCCGGACACCGCGGAGTTCGAGTTGTGCTCGGGCGTCCTCGTCGGCCATCCCCGTCGACCAGGGCCCGAAGTTGACGCTGACCGCGGGAACGCCCCGTTCGCGCAGCCGCCACGCAAGGCCGTCCAGGAATGCGTTGGCCGCGCCGTAGGCGGTCTGGCCAAAACTGCCCCACACCGCCGAGATCGACGACGTGCTGACGAAGAAGTCCAGCGGCGTCTCCGCCGTGGCCTCACTCAGATGCCAGGCGCCCCAGACCTTTCCGGCGAAGACCCGGTCGACTTCGGCATCGGGCAGGGTGCACAGCGGGCTGGCCCCGATCTCGCCGGCTGCGTGCACGATGCCGGCCAGCGCCGGCAGTTCGGCGCGGATGGTGGCCAAGACGCGGGCGACATCGTCCGCATCGGCGACGTCGGCGGTGACGACGTGGAATCGGGAGCCGTACCGGTCCGCGGCGGCGTCGATGCGCCGCTGCACGGCCTCGCCGGGTGACCGACGACTGGTCAGCACCAGATGGCCGGCACCGCGCGCGGCAAAATGCTCGGCGATCTCCAGCCCGAGCGCTCCCAGCCCGCCAGTCACCAGATAGGTTGCATCACCGCGCAATGCGAGTGTGGGTGCGGACGGTTGATCCGCGCGGCGGGCCAGCCGGGCAAGATAGATCGACCGTTCGCGCACGCCGATCTGATCCTCGTAACTTCCCGTCGCTCCGCTCGCCCCGGCCGTCGCGGGCGCCGTCGTGATGTGGTCGAGCAGCGCCGACCATTCGTCGGCGGATGCCGCGGCCAGATCGGCCAGCCCACCCCAGAACTCGGGATGCTCCAGGGCGGCGGCCCGGCCGAAACCCCACAGGCAGGTCTGCACCGGCGAGACAGCGTCGGCATCGGTCACATGTTGGGCGCCGCGGGTGACCAGCCAGATGGGCGTCGGCACGCCCGCGGCGACGGCGGCGTGAAACACCTGGCGGGTGCCCGCGAGGACATGGTGCTGCATCCGCCCCAGCGAGACCGCCGACGCCGGGCCGTCCGGCCAGAGACCGCCGACGTGCAGGATGCGCGTCGCCCGATCCTCCGCCACCGCCGTACGCAGCGCGGCGACGAATTGCTCGGTGTCCGCGCCGCTGACCGGCAACCTCACGATGCGGTATCGATCCCCACGCGCCGCCAGCACATCGGTGAGCGGCCCGATAGCGTCGGTGTCGTCAACGACCAGTATCCACGCCGAACCCTCGCCGATGCTCCTGCCGGGCTTCACACCCGACTTCTCCCAGCGGACCTGGTAGCGGGCATCCTTCACGGAGATCACGTCACGCTGCTGATTGTGCTGCACGGCAAGCCGTTTCAGCGCCTCGGCTGCTCCCCCGCCCAGCTGCGCGTCGAGTTCCTCGATACGGCCCTCCTCCAGCAGCCGGACGGTGTCGGTGCGGGTGGCGTCGCTCGCGGTGTCGCTGACCGGACTCTGCGGGAACCAGTAGTGGCGACGCTGGAACGGGTAGGTGGGCAGGTCCAATGTGCGGCCGCGCGGCAGGCGCGTGGCGAAATCGGGGCGGTAGCCCGCGACGTACAACTGACCGAGGGCCTCGGTGATCTGACGGATCTCGGAGCCGCTGCGGCGCATCGATGCCACCGCGCGCGGGGTGGCGGCAGTCTCCGGCCACGCCCGAAGCGCATTGGCGGTCAGCACCGGGTGCGGGCCCACTTCCAGGAGCACCGCACAACCGAGGTCCGCCATGGTGTGCACGGTTTCGGCGAACCGGACGGGCTGGCGAGCATGACGTCGCCAATAGTGCGCGTCCAGCTTCATCTGCCGGTTCAGGACCGAGCCGGTGCGATTGCACACCAACGTCCGCTCCGGTGTGGCGAAGCTGAATCCAGCGGCGTACGACTCGAACTCGTCGAGCACCGGATCGAGCAACATGGAGTGGAAGGCGTGGCTGGTGTCCAGCCATTCACATCGGAAGCCCTCTGCGGTCAGCCCCGCCACCGCGCGCTCCACGTCCTCCACCGGGCCCGACAGCACGGTGTTGGCACCGTTGTAGGCCGCCACCGATAGGCGGGGAAATTCGTCGGTGCAGCTCTCGACGCGTTCGGCGGCCGCGAAGACCGCGACCATCCGTCCGCCAGCGGGCAGGCTGGCGAAGAGCCGGCCGCGCTCGGCGATCAGCAGCGCGCCGTCTTCCAGACTCATCGCCCCTACCGCGCAGGCCGCCGAGTATTGGCCGACACTGTGACCGGCCACCACATCCGGTTCGATGCCCCACGACTGCCACAGTCGGGCCAACCCCATCTCCACCGCGAACAGCGCGGGCTGCGCGTAGGCGGTGTCCCGCAGCGCGTCGTCGTCGGTGCCGAACATGACGTCGAGAAGGGGCTGCTCCAGGACGGCGCTGACCACAGTGGCGCACCGTGTGACAGTGTCCCGGAACACCGGCTCGGACGCGAACAGTTCCCGCGCCATTCCGGCGAACTGGCTGCCCTGCCCGGGGAACAGCCATGCCGTCTTCGGGGGATCCCCGCATACCCCGCGGACCATTCCCGGCGCCGGGCGGTCGTCGGCGAGCGCGCCGACCAGCTCCCGCGCGCTGCCCGCCGAATCCACCAGTAGCGCGGCCCGGTGCTGCAGGTGGGAGCGTCCCACCGCGGCGGTGCGACAGAGGTCCGTCACCGCGACGCCGGGGTGGGCGTCCAGCCAGCTTCGGTAGCGGTCAGCCAGCGCCACCAACGCTTCCGGGCTGCGCGCCGACAGCGGCAGCACGTCAAGCCGGCCGGTTTGCGGCACCGACTCCGGGTCGGACGCGCCGATTGGCGCCTCCTGCAGGACGATGTGCGCGTTGGTTCCGGAGAACCCGAACGAGCTGACCCCGGCGATGCGAACGCACCCGTTGCGCGACCACGGCTGGGCGTCCTGCACCACTCGAACCGGGAGACGGTCCCACGGAATGTGGGATGAGGGATTGCGAAAATGCAGATGCTTCGGCAGCAACTCGTGCTCGAGCGACAGCACTACCTTGATCACCCCGGCGATGCCCGCGGCCGCTTCCAGGTGTCCGATGTTGGTCTTCACCGAGCCGATCAGCAAGGGTCGCTCCGGATCGCGTCCGCTACCGAATGCCGCACCCGCGGCCTGCGCCTCGATCGGATCGCCCAGGGATGTTCCGGTCCCGTGCGCCTCCAGATAGTCGACATCACGGGCATCCAGGCCGGCGCGGCGCAGTGCGGCGGCGATGACCCGTTGCTGCGCTCCACCATTGGGTACCGTCAGACCGCCCGACGCGCCGTCCTGGTTGACCGCGCTGCCGCGGATGACCGCCCGAATGTTGTCACCGTCGCGGACGGCGTCGTCCAGTCGCTTGATGACGATGACCCCGCACCCCTCGCCGCGCACATAGCCGTCGGCGGCCGCGTCGAACGTCTTGCACCGGCCGTCGGGTGCCAGCATCCGCGCCCGGGAGAAGTTGATCATCGTCGCCGGGCTGAGGAGCACGTTAACGCCGCCGGCCAACGCCACGTCGCACTCTCCAACCCGCAGCGACTGGCAGGCCTGGTGCACCGCGACCAGCGAAGAGCTGCACGCCGTGTCGACGGCGATCGCCGGTCCCTGCAGCCCGAGTCGATAGCTGATCCGCCCCACCGCCGCCGCGGGTGACGTGCCGGTTCCCAGGTAGGCCTCGATCTCCGCATAGGACAGCTTGTCTGCGATCATGCCCAGGTAATCGTGGGTGGACAGCCCGATGAACACCCCGGTCAGGGTGCCCGCCAGCGCCGATGGCGCGGTTCCCGAATGCTCGATCGCCCGCCACGCCGTCTCCAGCAACAAGCGGTGCTGGGGATCCATCAGCGCGGCCTCCCGCGCCGACACCCCGAAGAACGCGGCGTCGAATCCTGCGACGTCGTCGATGAATCCGGCCCTGCGGGTCATGATCTTGCCGCGCGCCTCCGGGTTGGCATCGAAGAACTCCTCGATGTCCCACCGATCGGCGGGTATCTCCGACACCACGTCGCGGCCCTCGCGCAGCACCTCCCAGAATGCATCCGCATCCGCAGCCCCCGGGAACCGCACCGCGTACCCGACGATCGCGTAGCCCTGGCCTGCACCCTCCAGTTCACGAATCCGGTGCTGCAGCTTCTCGATCGCCAGCAGCGCCCGTTTCTCGACGTCGCTCATCTGCGGTCGCCCATCATTTCGTCGAGGCTCTTGAGCTTCATCGCCAACGCCCAGTCACCCTCGACGCTGAGCCGGCCCATGAAGAACAGCGCCCGCCGATCTTTGCGCCCCTCGACCAGATCGATGAAGTCCTTCGCCGCCATCCGGATGATGCAGTCGGCCGTGCCGTCCCCGTCGATCACCCGCGGATTCTCGGTGAGATCGACGATGAACGTCCGTCCCCCGTCCCCGTCCAACTCGAACTTGTAGACACCGCCGAATTCGCGTGCGCGCTCTGGGTTCTCGGCGATCATCGTGGTGGCCCGGTCCATCAGATCGCTGACGGTCGTCATGGGTGAGTGCCTTTCTGCGCGGTCGGTGTTCAGCCGTCGAGCCGGGTCAGCGCCGCGGCGTCGGGGGTCGGAAACTTGGTGAGTGGGTGGCCCGTCTCGATGGCGGCCAGTTCACGCGCATAGAGCTTGCGCAGCAGGATGATTGCCGCGTCGGAGGCGCCGAGCCGGTTCAGCGAACGGTCTGGCAGCACGCCCTGGCCGAGCAGGACGATGCCGTCCTCGATGAGGACCTGATCGGGTCGGTCTTCGATGTCCTCCCACCGTTCCCGGCCGCTGAGCACCGCGCGGACAACCTCCTCGACCGGCCGCAGGGTGGACAGGTACTTCCGTCCTTCCCGCACACCGGCCGCCACCCGCGCGCCGACCTCGGGCGGCAGATGGGCGGCGATGAACAGGAAGAACATCATGTGGCTCTCGTCGTCCACCGGCACGTTCCACAAGAAGCTCTTGAACCCCCGCATCACCCCGGCGCCCGAGTTGAAGTACAGGGTGTTCGGCATCAACAGGGCCAGCCGGCGTATGAAACCGTTGCTGAATCGGCTGGTCTGTGTCAACCCGAAATCCGCCAATTCGGCAGTGATCTCAGGCAGTTCGCCGGAGAGGCCATCATCCTGGTAGACGCCCGTCTTGTGCACCCAGTACTGATGCACATCGTCGACGGTGTTCTCCAGATCGTGGAAGTAGTTCCACTTGCGCAGCTCGATGACATGGAATCGGCCGTAAACGTCGAGCTCCGGCCAGTGCGGCAGTTCTGGCTCCGGGCTGTCGCCCAGGTACACCCAGATGAATCCGAGGTACTCCTGGACCGGGTAGCTGGCGATGCGTACCTTGTCGGCAAAGCTTTTCGGCTCGGCCGGCTGGTCAACACATTGGCCGGTCTCGTCGTAATTCCAGCCGTGGTAGCGGCACCGGATGCAGCTGCCTTCCACGATGCCGACGGAGAGCAGCACGCCGCGATGCGCGCATCGGCCGGCGATGATGTGCGCCACCCCGTCCTCACCGCGGTACAGGGTCAGCTCCTCATGCAGCACTTTCAGCGGCACCGCCTGGCCCGGCTCGAGCTCCTCAGCGGCGTAGACCGGTTGCCACCGCTGACGCAGCAGGTATCCGGCCGGTCGGCCCGGACCGGTGTGTTCGAAGTCGGCGTCCTTCAGGCTGTTCATATGACCCTCCTGTGCTTACCGGAACTTGGCCCGTCGCTGCGCTCGCCACCGGAACCATTCCCGTCGCTGCGCTCGCCCCGGTGGCCCGGTGAATACGGTGTCAGCGCTGCAATGAAATTCGTGATGATGCCCTCGATCGATGATGCTTCGTACAGTGCGTGGTCGTAGGTCACCGTTCCGCTGATCTGACCGCTTCTGGTACTCATCGCCACGGTCAGCTCACGGCGGGCGATGATGCGTTCGGGCGGAACCCGGGTCAGCGTGAAACCGCCCGCGGCGAATTCCCCGGGTGCCGGATCGTCCATCAGGAACACCGTCTCGCCGATGCCGTGGGCCGACGGTCCGTGGTCTTCTGCCAACGCGGAAAGCACGTGCTGCCACGGTGCATCCTGATGCGCCAATGCCTGTCGCACCGTGGACTTCACGTTCCCCACCAACCGCGGCAGGTCGTCCCCGGTCTCCATGTCGACGCACAGCGGGACGGTGTTCATCATCGGACCCAGCATGAGCTGGGTGGCCGGCTCATTGCGCCGGGTCACCGGCGATCCGATCACCACGCAGCGCCGGTCCGCGTAGCGGCCCAGAGCCGCGGCGAAGGCCGCCAGTAGTACCGCGTACAGCGACACCTGTTCCCGCACCGCCAGCGCGCGTGCGGCATTTGCGGCCGCGGGCGCAAACTCGAACATGTACTGGCCACCGCGGCGGGCCGGGCGACCGGTGCGCGGGTGGTCGGTGCGCAATGCGGGCGGAAGCTCGCGCGACGCGAACTCCCGCCGGAAGTGCTCGACGTGGCGGGCCAGCACATCACCGGTGAGCCAGGAGCGCTCCCACGCGGCGTAGTCGGCGTACTGCAGGTCACCGTCGAGCAGGGGAAAGTCGTCGAACCCCGCCGAACTCGCGACCAGGCCACCGATCTCGCTCAACAGCAGCCGCATGGTGTACCCGTCGGCGAGGATCCGGTGCACGCGCAGCCGCAGGATGTGGTGGCCGTCGGCGACCCGGACCAACTCGGGGCGAAACGGCGGGCGAACGTCGAGATCTCGCCATTCCCGATCCGAGTCATCGCACCGCTGTAGCGCGTCCAGAATCGGCACGTCCGGCAGGTGGGACGGCAGAATCACCTGCGTCACCGATGTGGCCGCCGGCCGGAAGGTGGTGCGTAACAGTTCATGCCGTGCGACCGTCTGCTGGACGCCTGCGACCAGCAGCGTGGTGTCGAGTGGACCGCGGATGCGAATCGACAAGTCGATCCAGTGTGCCGGGGACCCGGGATCGTCGCGCTCCAG
>Ga0075369_10000734_pt1 | contig 10610 bp, 10 predicted proteins | sample EndMethybrTD3034_FD_71400 | JGI IMG/M metagenome (GOLD analysis project Ga0075369, IMG submission 71400) | Populus endosphere microbial communities from Tennessee, USA - Endosphere MetaG P. TD hybrid TD303-4 | ecosystem: Host-associated > Plants > Roots > Endosphere | place: USA: Tennessee...
GCCCTGGTGGATGCTGACTTCGGCGTCCTCGTTCTCGGCGGACAACTCGGCGAGGAATTTCTCGGCTTGCGCGGTGTTCCTGCCGTAGCCGGCGGCCACGGTTGCGCCCTGGCCGACAAGGCTCTTGCTGATTGACGCACCGATGCCGCGAGTACCGCCTGTTACGAAGGCGACGCGACCGCGGAGCTTCGCACCGGACGCTGCTTCTGACGGGGATTCGCCGACCTGATCAACGGTAGTCGTGGTCACTGAGAATTTCCCTCCTCAATTGGTAGCGCTCATTATGGTCGGCTCGGTCGGCGTCGACGTGGCGATTGGGGAATCTGATGGCCGGGAGTTGCGCACGCCACAGTTCGGCGACTGCGCTGGTGGCGTCTGCGCGGTGCGCCCCGTATTCGCCAATCCCGTGGGTGGACAATGCATTCGGGACGGGGTCGGCGATGGCCGTCCGCCCGGCACGGGCGTGGTCGGCCGCCACTGTGAATTGATTCACGTGGCGCTGTATGCATCCGTCGTCCACCCGTACGCGCGTCGGCACCGGGACAGGATCCGGCCGGACCTGCCGCACCGTCCGGTTGGTCGATTGCTGTGAAGTCGCAGGGGTGCCGCGAGGGGACCGGGACACTGACGTTGACCTCGGTCGACGTCGATCCGACGGGCGATGCCCGCGACATGACGTTCGACCCCGCTGGTCCTGCCCCGTGACATAGAAGCGTCGGACGATCCGTTGCTGAGCGCGATCGGCGTTCTACCACGCGTCGTTCCGGCGCCGGATCGACGACCATGTCGGCACCCCGGCGGTCATCGACGTCACCTCGTAACCGGCCGCGCTGACCGACCGTGGCCTGGCCTGATATTGCGCCTGCCCCCAAGGATTTCTACGGTCGGGTGATGCAGACGCTGAGGGTCGGTGCAGCACTTTCCGATCCGCCGTTCAACGCCATGCCCGGCGGCGGGCTCGACGTGGACCTGATGACCGAGATTGCGCGGGCGCTGGGAATGGCCGTCGAGTTCGTGCCTTACGACGGCGCTGACTTCGACGGGATCTTCGACGCCCTCACCGCGGGTGCCTACGACTGCGTCGCCTCCTGCGTCACCGTCACTCCGCGGCGGGAGGAACGCGCCGCGTTCGTGCCCCCGTACCTCGTCTCCGGACAGGCGCTTGCCGTCGCCGGCACCCGGCACCCGTCGGTGCGCTCGGTCGATGATCTCGCCGGTCTGACGATCGGTGTGCAGCGGGGCGACCCCGGCCAGCCGATCGCCGAGCGGCTGGCCGGGGAGGGGAAGGCCGCCCGGGTTCGCGTCTACGACTACGGCGCCGTCCACACCACTCTGCGCGATCTGAGCACCGGCGGCTGCGATGCGGTGATCAAGCTTGCCCCGGTCCTCGCCGAGCTGGTCAAGTCGGTGGCCGGGGTCGATGTGGTGCAGCGCGGTCTGAGCGTCGAGCGGATCGCCGTCGCGGTCGCGCCGGGGGAGCGGGAGATGCTCACGCGGATCGGCCATGCGCAGGCCCGGCTCGAGGACGACGGTGCGTTGCAGCGCATCCGGAGGAGGTGGCTGGGCAACCCGTACCGGGACCACAAACTGGCGGGTCTGTGAACCGTGGACTTGTGCCCGGATCATGTCCGGTTCTGTGGATGTCCGGGACTTGGGTGAATACCTGGCTACAGGCGGATTTAATTGGTCGACCCAAGCCGCACGCCGGTACGCGACCGGCACTAGGCTAGCGGCCGAGCAGCAATCGAATCGAACACTCGCGGTAGCGGAAGAGATAAAGGGAGAGCTGACGTGACGATCCGGGTTGGCGTTAACGGCTTCGGCCGCATTGGACGCAACTTCTACCGGGCCCTGGCGGCGCAGAAAGCCGAGGGCAAGAGCACCGACATCGAGGTGGTGGCGGTCAATGACCTCACCGACAACGCGAGCCTCGCGCATCTGCTGAAATTCGACTCCATCCTCGGGCGGCTGTCCGAAGACGTCAGCCTCGAGGGCGAGGACACCATCGTCATCGGCAGCACCAAGATCAAGGCGCTCGAGGTCAAGGAGGGACCCGCGGCGCTGCCGTGGGGTGACCTCGGCGTGGACGTGGTCGTCGAATCGACGGGCATCTTCACCAACGCCGCCAAGGCCAAGGGGCACCTGGACGCGGGCGCCAAGAAGGTCATCATCTCCGCGCCGGCCACCGATGAGGACATCACCATCGTGATGGGCGTCAACGACGACAAGTACGACGGCAGCCAGAACATCATCTCCAACGCGTCGTGCACCACCAACTGCCTCGGCCCGTTCGCCAAGGTGCTCAACGACGAGTTCGGCATCGTCAAGGGCCTGATGACCACCGTGCACGCCTACACGCAGGACCAAAACCTGCAGGACGGCCCGCACAAGGACCTGCGTCGCGCCCGCGCGGCCGCGCTGAACATCGTGCCCACCTCCACCGGCGCCGCCAAGGCCATCGGCCTGGTGCTGCCGGAGCTGAAGGGCAAGCTGGACGGGTACGCGCTGCGCGTGCCGATCCCCACCGGCTCGTGCACCGACCTGACCGTCGAGCTGAGGAATGCCGCCACCGCCGCGGAGATCAACGCCGCGATGAAGGCCGCCGCGGAGGGCCCGCTCAAGGGCATTCTCAAGTATTACGACGCGCCGATCGTGTCGAGCGACATTGTCACCGACCCGCACAGCTCGATCTTCGACGCGGGCCTGACCAAGGTGATCGACAACCAGGCCAAGGCGGTGTCGTGGTACGACAACGAGTGGGGTTACTCCAACCGCTTGGTCGACCTCGTCGGTCTGGTCGGCAAGTCGCTGTAACACGATGAGCGTCAAGACTCTTGACGATCTGCTCGCCGAAGGTGTTGAAGGTCGGGGCGTGCTGGTGCGCTCCGACTTCAACGTGCCGCTCGATGAGGATCGCAACATCACCGACCCCGGCCGCATCATCGCGTCGCTGCCGACGCTGAAGGCGCTTTCCGACGCCGGCGCCAAGGTGATCGTCACCGCGCATCTCGGCAGGCCGAAGGGCGAACCCGATCCCAAGTATTCGCTGGCCCCGGTGGCCAAGGACCTGGGGGAGCGGCTGGGCCGCCATGTGCAACTGGCCGGCGATGTGGTCGGCACCGACGCGCTGGCGCGGGCCGAGGGGTTGACCGACGGTGACATCCTGCTGCTGGAGAACATCCGGTTCGACCCCCGCGAGACCAGCAAGGACGAATCCGAACGTCAGTCTCTTGCCAAGGCGCTGGCCGAACTGGTCGGTGACGGAGCCGCTTTCGTGTCGGACGGGTTCGGTGTCGTACACCGCAAACAGGCCTCGGTGTACGACGTCGCCGCGCTGTTGCCGCATTACGCGGGAACGCTGGTGGGCACCGAGGTCGACGTGCTGCGCACGCTCACCGGGTCGAGCGAACGGCCCTACGCGGTGGTGCTCGGCGGATCGAAGGTGTCCGACAAGCTCGCGGTCATCGAGAACCTAGCGACCAAGGCCGACAGCCTCATCATCGGCGGCGGCATGTGCTACACGTTCCTTGCGGCCCAAGGTCTCACCGTCGGGACCTCGCTGCTGCAGGCGGAGATGATCGAGACCTGCAAGAAACTGCTCGACGAGTACGGCGACGTGATCCATCTGCCGGTCGACATCGTGGTGACCGAAAAGTTCGCGGCCGACTCCCCGCCGGAAACCGTTGCCGCAGACAAGATCCCGGCGGACCAGATGGGCCTCGACATCGGCCCGGAGTCGGTGAAGCGGTTCACCGCGCTGCTGTCCAACGCCAAGACCGTGTTCTGGAACGGCCCGATGGGCGTGTTCGAGTTCCCCGCCTACGCCGCCGGAACGAAAGGTGTCGCTGAAGCGATCATCTCGGCGACGGCCAAGGGAGCGTTCAGTGTGGTCGGCGGCGGTGACTCCGCGGCCGCGGTGCGCCAGCTCGGCCTGCCCGAGGATGGCTTCTCGCACATCTCGACCGGCGGTGGCGCGTCGTTGGAATACCTGGAGGGCAAGACCCTGCCCGGCATCGAAGTTCTCGAGTCCTGACAGGAGAGCCGTGTCCCGGAAACCGCTGATCGCGGGTAACTGGAAGATGAACCTCAACCACTTCGAGGCCATCGCCCTGGCACAGAAGATCGCATTCGCGTTGCCCGACAAGTACTACGACAAGGTCGACGTCACGGTGATCCCGCCGTTCACCGACCTGCGCAGTGTGCAGACGCTGGTCGACGGTGACAAGCTGCGGCTGACCTACGGTGCGCAGGATCTGTCCACGCACGACTCCGGTGCCTACACCGGGGAGATCAGCGGTGCGTTCCTGGCAAAGCTGGGGTGCACCTTCGTGGTCATCGGCCATTCGGAGCGGCGTACGTACCACAACGAGGACGACGCACTCGTGGCGGCCAAGGCCGCGGCGGCGCTCAAGCACGGCCTCACGCCGATCGTGTGTATCGGTGAGCCGCTGGAGATCCGTGAGGCCGGTACCCACGTGGAGTTCAACGTCGAGTCGCTGCGAGGTTCACTGGCCGGGCTGTCGGCCGAGCAGGTCGGCGCCGTCGTCATCGCCTACGAACCGGTGTGGGCGATCGGCACGGGCCGGGTGGCCAGTGCCGCCGACGCGCAGGAGGTGTGTGGGGCGATCCGGGCCGAGCTGGCACAGCTGGCCAGCCCGGAGATCGCCGCCACGGTGCGGGTGCTCTACGGCGGCTCGGTGAACGCCAAGAACGTGGGTGAGATCGTCGGACAGGACGACGTCGACGGCGCCCTGGTGGGCGGCGCGTCGCTGGACGGTGAGCAGTTCGCGACCCTTTCGGCGATCGCCGCGGGCGGGCCGCTGCCCTGACCTCCCTGCCCTGACCCGGGGCCCGGTCCCGGCGGGCTGGCCTGTACCCTGGCTGCCATGGAATTGGCGCTGCAGATCGTGCTGGTGATCACCAGTCTGTTGGTGGTGTTGCTGGTGCTGCTGCATCGCGCCAAGGGTGGTGGCCTGTCCACCCTGTTCGGCGGCGGCGTTCAGTCCAGCCTGTCGGGTTCCACGGTCGTTGAGAAGAACCTCGACCGGCTGACCCTGTTCGTCACCGGCATCTGGATCGTGTCGATCATCGGCATGGGCCTGCAGATCAAATACGGCTGAGCCGCTGTACCCGTACGGTCCGCAGTACGCCCCCCGTCAGGGGGTCGTCATCACGGCTGCGTATTTCCCGCTGGCCTGGATGTTCGCATTCGTGAAGCCGAGCGTTCAGATCAACGGCCACCCGGTCGCGGCGGGCTGGGGTCCCACGTACGTTCCGCTCTACCCCGGTCGCTACCACGTGCACATGTACACCCCTTACTTCCTGCCGCCGCGGATCGGGCCCGCCGACTACGTCGTGGACGTCGCGCCGGGGCACATTGTCGATCTGGAGTACCGGACCCCGCTGTGGTCGTTCAGCCGTGGCTCGCTCGGGCCGCCGCCGCAGGGGTACAACGGGGCGGGTGCGGTCGCGGGTGTCGCGGTCGGCGTGATGCTCATCTTCGTGCTCGCGTTGGCCCTTATCTTGTTCGCAGCCTGAATTCACGGTCAGTCTCGCCATGCGGCGCCGATGGCTCACGTCAATACTGGACCCATGGCTGAGCAGTCCGACACCGCACTGGAACCCATTGGATCGGTGCGCCGCACCCAGGTGGGGCGCGAGGCCACCGAACCGATGCGTGAGGACATCCGGTTGCTCGGCACGATTCTCGGCGAGACGGTGCGCGAGCACAGCGGTGACGACGTCTTCGACCTCATCGAGCGCGCCAGGGTCGAATCGTTCCGGGTGCGCCGCTCGGAGATCGATCGCTGCGAGCTGGCCGCGATGTTCAACGGCATCGAGCCGGCCGAGGCCCTGCCCGTCATCCGCGCCTTCACGAACTTTGCGCTGCTGGCCAACGTCGCCGAGGACATCCACCGGGAACGCCGCCGCGCCATCCACGTCGCCGCGGGCGATCCGCCGCAGGACAGCAGCCTGGCTGCCACGTATCTCAAACTCGACGCCGCCGACCTAGACGCGGACGCCGTCGCCGATGCGCTGTCGGGTGCGCTGATCGCCCCCGTGATCACCGCGCACCCGACAGAAACGCGCCGCCGCACCGTCTTCGACACCCAGCATCGGATCACCCAGCTCATGCGGCTGCGGGCGAGGGGGCACGCGCACACCGACGACGGCGCCTCCATCGAGACCGAGCTGCGCCGCCAGATCCTCACCCTGTGGCAGACCGCGCTGATCCGGCTCTCGCGGCTGAAGATCCAGGACGAGATCGAGACCGGCCTGCGCTACTATCCTGCGGCCTTCTTCGAGGTCATCCCGCAGATCAACGCCGAGGTGCGCGAGGCGCTTTCGGCTCGCTGGCCCGGATCGCAGCTGCTCCAGGAGCCAATCCTGCGTCCCGGTTCGTGGATTGGCGGCGACCGTGACGGCAACCCGAACGTCACCGCCGACGTGGTCAGGCAGGCCACCGGCAGCGCCGCCTATACCGCGTTCGCGCACTACTTCCGCGAGCTCACCGCACTGGAGCAGGAGCTGTCCATGTCGGTGCGCCTGGTCCGGGTCACACCCGACCTGAGCACGCTCGCCGACCTGCTCGACGCACCGGCCAGGGTCGACGAGCCGTACCGCCGAGCACTGCGCGTGATACACGGGCGGCTCACGGCGACGGCAGCGCAGATCCTCGACCGGCAGCCGGAGTATCAGCTCGATCTCGGGCTGCAGCGCTATGAACGACCGGAGGAGATGCTCGCCGATCTGGATGTGATCGACGCGTCGCTGCGCGGCCACGGTGGCGCGCTGCTGGCCGACGACCGGCTGGCGCGGCTGCGGGAAGCCTTGCGGGTCTTCGGGTTTCACCTTTGTGGCCTGGACATGCGGCAGAACTCCGAGGTTCATGAGGAGGTCATCGCTGAACTCCTGGCCTGGGCCGGCGTGCATCCGGACTATGTGTCGCTGCCCGAGGACGAACGCGTCGAGCTGCTGGTGGCTGAACTGTCCACCCGCCGTCCGCTGACCAGCCCGGATGCCGACCTGTCGGAGCTGGCGCGCAAGGAACTCGACATCGTCGAGGCCGCTGCGCGGGCCGTGCGGGTCTATGGGCCGCTGGCGGTGCCCAACTACATCATCTCGATGTGCGAGTCGGTTTCGGACATGCTCGAGGCGGCCATCCTGCTCAAGGAGGCGGGTTTGCTCGACTCGTCGGGGGAGCAACCTTATTGCCCGGTCGGCATCGTTCCGCTGTTCGAGACGATCGACGACCTGCAGCGCGGCTCGTCGATCATGGAGGCGGTGCTCGACCTTCCGCTCTACCGGGCGCTGGTGCAGGCGCGCGGCGAAAGCCAGGAGATCATGTTGGGGTACTCCGACTCCAACAAGGACGGCGGCTACCTGGCCGCCAACTGGGCGCTCTACCGTGCCGAACTCGACCTGGTTGAGATGGCGCGCAAGACCGGAATCCGGTTGCGGCTCTTCCACGGTCGCGGCGGCACCGTGGGCCGTGGCGGTGGGCCGAGCTACGACGCCATCCTCGCCCAGCCGCCCGGCGCGGTGAACGGCTCGCTGCGATTGACCGAACAGGGTGAGATCATCGCCGCGAAGTACGCCGAGCCCCAGCGGGCGCGCCGCAACCTGGAGACGCTCGTCTCGGCGACGCTGGAGTCGACGCTTCTCGATATGGAGGGCCTCGGCGACGCCGCGGGACCCGCCTATCAGATCCTCGACGACCTGGCCGCCCGCGCGCAGCGCGCGTACTCGGAATTGGTGCACGAGACACCGGGTTTCGTGGAGTACTTCAAAGCCTCGACCCCGGTCAGTGAGATCGGCGCGCTCAACATCGGCAGCCGCCCCACGTCGCGCAAACCGACGACGTCGATCTCCGACCTGCGTGCGATTCCGTGGGTGCTGGCATGGAGCCAGTCGCGGGTGATGCTGCCCGGCTGGTACGGAACCGGTTCGGCCTTCGAGGAGTTCATGGCCGGGGACGCCGGCGACGGCCCCAGCCGGCTGGGACTACTCCAGGATCTCTACGTGCGGTGGCCGTTCTTCCGCACCGTGCTGTCCAATATGGCGCAGGTGATGGCGAAATCGGATATGGGCCTGGCGGCACATTATTCGGAACTCGTGGACGACGAGGAGCTGCGCCGCCGGGTGTTCGACAAGATCGCCGCCGAGCACGAACGAACGATCCGGATGTACAAGCTGATCACCGGCCACGACGATCTACTGGCCGACAACCCGGCGCTGGCCCGTTCGGTGTTCAACCGGTTCCCGTACCTGGAACCGCTCAATCACCTGCAGGTCGAGTTGCTGCGGCGGTTCCGCGGCGGTGACACCGACAACCTGGTGCAGCGGGGCATCCTGTTGACGATGAGCGGCCTGGCCACCGCGCTGCGCAACAGCGGGTAGGCCGTGTAGCCCACACGGCCTGCGGACCCACCACATCATCGTCGACCCGCCACATCATCGTGGACCTGACGCGGGGTGTTGTCTGGGCAGGATCATGACCGGGACGGGTGCGTGGCGCAGGATTTTGGAGGCCGCGGTGCCGAGGTACACCTTGGCCAGTAGGCCAGCGGCGCCGGAGCCGAGCAACAGCAGATCGCCGGGCTCCCAGGCGATGACAACGCCTGAGCCCACGAACAGGCCCGCGCCGATCACGCCACCGATGGCGATCGTTCTCAGCTGACGGTCGCTGAGGCCGTTCTCGAACATCGTTGGGCTTAGTGGTCGTTCTCCTTGGGCTGAATACTGCGGTTCGCTCTCCGACCTGCCACCCACCTGTGGTCAAACGTCATCGCTTGTTGGGCGCAGGCCGCCGTCGAGCTTGTGGTAGCGGGTCACCAGGTCGAAGTGGTCGCCGTACTGGCCGGATCCCTGCATTACCGCACGTTCGACCAGTTCGGTGCTGCGGCGATCGACCTTCACGATCCGGTCGTCTCGCAGATCCTTGTACAGCGCCACGCACAGCAGCACCATCACGATCACGAACGGCACGGCCGCGACGATCGTGAGGTTTTGCAGGCCGGTTAGGGCTTCGTCACCGCCGCCGCCGATAATGAGCATGATCGCCGCGACCGCACCGGTTAGGGCGCCCCAGAACACCACCGTGGCCCGGCGTGGCTCGTGCGATCCGCGTTCGGACAGTGAACCCATGACGATGGAGGCGGCGTCGGCCCCGGACACGAAGAAGATGGCGACCAGCACCATGACCAGGATGGTGGTGACACCGGCGATCGGCATAGTGTCGAGCAGCTTGAACAGCGCGCTGGTGCTGTCGACCGAGCCGTCGGCGCCGACCATGTCGCCTGCTGTACGTTGGCGCTCGATCGCGGCGCCGCCGAAGATCGCAAACCACACCAGGCTCACGAGCGTCGGGACGAGCAGGACGCCTGTGACGAATTGGCGGATGGTGCGCCCACGGCTGATCCGGGCGATGAACATGCCCACGAACGGTGTCCACGACACCCACCACGCCCAGTAGAAGATCGTCCAGCCCGACAGCCAGGCGGACAGTTCGGCGTCGCCGTTGGCGTCGGTCCGGGCGCTCATCGCCACGAAGTCGCGCAGGTATTCGCCGAGCGCGCTAGGGATGAGGTTGAGGATCAGCAGCGTCGGCCCCGCAACGAACACGAACACCGCAAGCAGCAGCGCGAGGACCATGTTGATGTTTGACAACCACTGAATACCCCGGGCGATGCCCGACACCGCGGACAGGATGAAGGCGACGGTGAGAACTGCGATGATGGTGACCAGAATCGGGCTTCCCACGGTGCCCACCCAACCGTTGAACTGCAGGCCGTTGCCGATCTGAAGCGCGCCCAGCCCCAGCGACGCCGCCGAGCCGAACAGGGTCGCGAAGATCGCGAGAATGTCGATGAACTTGCCCGCCGGCCCGTTCGCACGGTCGCCGAACAGCGACGTGAACGCTGCCGACAGCAGGCCGGGGCGTCCCTTGCGGTACATGCCGTACCCGATCGCCAGACCCACCACGGCGTAGATCGCCCACGGGTGCAGCCCCCAGTGGAACATGGTGGTGGCCATCGCCGTCTGGAATGCTTCATCCGACTGGGCCTGGCTGGTGCCCGGCGGCGGTGTCACGAAGTGATTGAGCGGTTCGGCCACACCCCAGAACATCAGGCCGATCCCCATGCCGGCGCTGAACATCATGGCGATCCATGACGTGGTCCGGAACTCCGGTTTTTCGTCGTCACAGCCCAGCGGAATGCGGCCGTACTTGCTGGCGGCCAGCCACAGCACATAGATGACGAAGAAGCTCGCGGCCAGGACGAAGAACCAGCCAAGTCCCTTGATCAAGCCGTCCTTCGCCGATGCCGAGATCGACGAGAGGCTGGGGGTGTCGACCAACCCCCACACCACGAATGCGATCGAGAGCACGCCGGTCACCCCGAACACCACCCAGTCGCGGGTGGGATGGGGGTCGACCAACTGCAGAGGCCCGGTTATGGGCGCCAAAGGGTGCGCATCGGTGGTCTTAACCGCGACTGGGTGGTGTTCGGGGTGACCGGCGTGCTCTCGATCGCATTCGTGGTGTGGGGGTTGGTCGACACCCCCAGCCTCTCGTCGATCTCGGCATCGGCGAAGGACGGCTTGATCAA
>Ga0075369_10000736_pt1 | contig 10608 bp, 11 predicted proteins | sample EndMethybrTD3034_FD_71400 | JGI IMG/M metagenome (GOLD analysis project Ga0075369, IMG submission 71400) | Populus endosphere microbial communities from Tennessee, USA - Endosphere MetaG P. TD hybrid TD303-4 | ecosystem: Host-associated > Plants > Roots > Endosphere | place: USA: Tennessee...
GCCGCGGCTGAGCAGGATGCCCTCGCCGCGGGCCATCGAGGCGATCATGTAGGGCGCGCAGGCCACGAACAGGATGTGCTCGCGCTGGCCGAAATGCTCGTTGGGCAGCACGGTGAACAGGAACAGCAGCACCGGCGGCAGCAGCGCCTCGGTGAGCGCATGGTCGGCCGACGGCACCAGCTTGACTAGGCGGCGGCAGGCCCAGAACGAGGCGAAGATGCCCGCCACCACCCAGGCGGTGAACCAGAACGAGGGATCGCCCGGCAGGATCTTGGAGGTCAGCACGGGCAGCGCATGCACCACGAAGGTGAGCGGCAGGTTCTCGTCGATCACCTCGACATAGAGTCGCTCGCCGTTCACCCAGCGCGCCGACACGTCGAGGATGGCCGCGACGTCGTGGTTGATGGGCGGGAAGAAATAGCCCGCCAGCCACAGGATCGGCAGGGCGATCAGCGGCAGGAGGAGCAGCCGTTCGATGCTCGGCGGAACTGACGGGGGCTTGGTCGCGGCGGTTGGCAAGGCGGTCGAAGATATCATAAGGGGGAGGGAAGACGACACTCGCAGGGACGGACAAGGGGCGTGGAACGGGTCGAATACGAGCGCATGCACGAGGTCGAGGACCGCATGTGGTGGTATCGCGGCCTGCGTACACTCGCCGCAGAGCAGCTCACGCGTGCCCTGTCGCGCTCGCAGAGCGCAGGCCCCGTGCTCGATGCCGGCTGCGGCACCGGCGGCATGCTGAGGAAGCTTGGGCCGGCGGTGGCGGGTAATCCCACTTTCGGGCTGGAGTATGACCAAGTGGCTGCGTCGTTTGCCGCGGCCAAGGCCGGCCGGCCAGTGGCCGCCGGCTCGGTCACCGAAATGCCCTTAGGCAACGAGGCGCTGGGCGGCTACCTGTCGCTCGATGTCCTCTGCCATGGCGGAGTGGAGCCGGCGCTTGCCCTCAAGGAGGCCCACCGCTGCCTGCGGCCGGGCGCGATCGCGGTTTTCAATCTGCCGGCCTATGGCTGGTTGTTGTCGGCGCATGACCGGCGCGTGCACAATGTGCGCCGCTTCACCGGCCGACAGGCGCGGGCCTTGCTCACGGGCAACGGCTTTCGCGTCCTGAGGTCCAGCTATTGGAACACCTTGCTGTTTCCCCTGATGCTTGTTCACCGATTGCTCGAGCGTGACGACGCCGAAAGCGACGTGCGCGACTATCCGCGCTGGCTGGACGCCCTGTTCTCGACGGCCCTTGCCGTCGAGCGCTCGGCGATCGCAGCCGGCATCAGCCTGCCGTTCGGCGGCTCCCTGATCGTGATCGCTGCGCGCGATGGCTGATGTCCTGACATCCTCGGCGCTGTCCGTGGTCGTTCCGGTCTACAACGGCGCAAACACTGTCGGCGAGCTCGTGAATGCGCTGCGCGGTCTCGACATCGAGGGCGGGCTGGAGATCGTCCTGGTGGTCGATTGCCCGCCCGACAACAGCCTCGCTGTCTGCAAACAGCTCGCCGGCGAGCCCGGCGCGCCGGTCACGGTGCTTAGTCTCAGCCGCAATTTCGGCGAGCACAACGCGGTCATGGCGGGACTGGCGCGGGCGAAGGGCGCCTACGCCATCACCATGGACGACGACCTGCAGAACCCGCCGAGCGAGGTGAAGCGCCTGTTCGAGCATGCCCGCGACGGCAATTACGATGCGGTCTATACCTACTATGCCGAGAAGCAGCACGCCGCCTGGCGCAACCTCGGCAGCCGCTTCACCAATTGGTGCGCCGATCGCCTGATCGACAAGCCGCCCGGCCTCTATCTCTCGAGCTTCCGCTGCATCTCCGCCTTCGTGCGCGAGCGCATCACCGCGAACTACGAGGGGCCTTATCCCTATGTCGACGGCCTGGTGTTCCAGGTCACGCAGAATGTCGGGCGCCTGCAGGTCGAGCATCTGCCGCGCGTGGAAGGCCGCTCGAACTACACGCTGCGCCGCCTGGTGCGGCTGTGGCTGTCGATGTTCCTCAATTTCTCGGTGATGCCGCTCAGGCTGGCCACGCTGTTCGGCCTGGGCTTCGGCGCCTTGGGCGCCATTGCCGCCGTCATCGTCGTCGTCGAGGCGATCGTGTCGGACAAGCCGCCGCAAGGCTGGGCGTCGCTGATGGTGGCAGTGCTGGTGCTGGCCGGCGTGCAGCTCGTGGTGGTCGGGCTGATCGGCGAGTATCTCGGCCGCATGTTCCTCGCCGTGAACCGCAAGCCGCAATATCTCGTGCGCGAGGTCTTCCATCGCGGCACTGGTGAGCTGGAGGGCAGCCTGGAGATCGAGCGGCCCAAGGTCGACACGCGCGCCGCGGGCCAGCCGCATCGCGAGCCTTCTCGAGGGGAGTCCTGAGCGATGACGGTGTACTATGTGGCGCTGGGCATCGGCATCCTGGCCGGCATCGCCGGACAGATGCTGCTCAAGGCCGGCGCCGATGCCCCGGATTTCGTCAGCCAGCTGCTGCGGCCCTCGACGCTTTGCGGACTGGCCCTCTACGGCTCGGCGGCCTTCCTCTACATCATCGCGTTGCGAAAGATCCCCGTATCGGTCGCCTTTCCCAGCGTGTCGCTCTCCTATGCGATCGTAGCGGTGCTCGGGCACTTCCTTTTCGGCGAGCCGTTCGGCATCAAGCAGATCGGCGGCATTGTCCTGATCATGGGCGGCGTCGTCCTGATCAATCAGCATTGACGGCGCAGCAGTCAAAGTCGGGGAGCAAATGGATTACGAGCAGATCAAGTACGAGACCAAGCACGGCATCCTCACCGTCACGCTGAACCGGCCGGACAAGCTCAACGCCTTCACGGGCAGGATGCTCTCGGAACTGCTCGATGCCATGGACCGCGCCGATCGCGACGACGACGTGCGCGCCGTGGTGTTCACCGGCGCGGGCCGCGGCTTCTGTGCCGGCGCCGATCTGTCGGGCGGCGCCAACACCTTCAATTCCGAGAATCGCGGCCCGGTCGATCCCGGGCTGGACGGCCATCGCGACGGCGGCGGCCTGTTCACCTTGCGCCTGTTCGATCTCCTGAAACCCACCATCGCCGCCTGCAACGGACCTGCCGTCGGTGTCGGTGTCACCATGCAGCTCGCGATGGACGTGCGGCTCGCGTCAGAGGCCGCGCGCTACGGTTTCGTCTTCACCCGGCGCGCCATCGTCATGGAGGCCTGCTCGAGCTGGTTCCTGCCGCGGCTGGTCGGCCCGCAGCAGGCACTGGAATGGGTCATGACCGGCCGCGTCTTCCCGGCCGACGAGGCGCTGAAGGGTCGCCTGGTGCGCTCGGTCCACAAGCCCGACGAACTCCTGCCCGCGGCCTATGCGCTGGCCCGCGAGATCGCCGACAACACCGCGCCGGTCTCGGTGGCGCTGAACCGGCAGATGATCTGGAAGATGCTGGGTGCGAATCATCCCATGGAGGCACACAAGGTCGATTCGAAGGGCATCTACGCCCGTGGCAAGTCGGACGACGTGAAGGAGGGCGTGACCGCCTTCCTGGAAAAGCGCCCGGCGAAATTCCCCATGAAGGTGACCAGCGGCATGCCGTCCTATTTCCCGTGGTGGAAGGAGCGTCCGTTCAAGTAGGGTTGCCGCCCAACGGGGCATGCGGCACTCTCGCCGCCAATAAATTCCATTCAGGAGGAAACGATGACCAAGCTGCACATGCGGCGTCGGACGATATTGGCTGCGGCCCCGGTGTTGGTGGCCGCGCCATACGTCGCCCGCGCGCAGGGCAAGCCTGAGAAGACCAAGGTGGTGCTGGCGGTCGGCGGCAAGTCGGCGCTGTACTACCTCTCGCTCACCATCGCCGAGACCAAGGGCTACTTCAAAGAGGCCGGCCTCGACGTCGAGATCAACGACTTCCAGGGCGGCGCCAAGTCGCTGCAGGCCCTGATGGGCGGCAGCGCCGATGTCGTCGCCGGCGCCTACGAGCACACCATCCGCATGCAGCAGCGCGGCCAGGATATCGTGGGCTTCGCCCTGATCGGCCGCGGCATGCAACTCGCCATCGGCCTGCGCAATGACGTGGCCGCCAAGGTCAAGGGCCCCGCGGACATCAAGGGCATGAAATTCGGCGTCACCGCGCCCGGCTCGCAGACCCACATGCTGGTCAACAACTGGGCGGCCAAGGGCGGCCTCAAGCCGACCGACATCGTGGCGATCGGCGTCGGTGCCGGTGCGTCCGTTGTGGCGGCAATCGAAAAGGGCGAGGTCGACGGCATCTCGCAGGCCGATCCCGCGGTCACCATTCTCGAGGACAAGAAGCTGATCAAGATCACGGTCGACACGCGCACCATGAAGGGCAACCAGGAGCTGTTCGGTGGCCCGTTCCCGGCGGCGTGCCTCTATGGCCAGCCCGAGCTCCTGAAGAAGACGCCGAACACGGCGCAGGCGCTGGCGACAGCGATCGTGCGCGCCGATCAGTGGCTGCAGACGGCGGCGCCCGCCGATGTCGCCAAGGCGGTGCCGGAAGCCTACCTGCTGGGCGATCGCGCGCTCTACGAGAAGGCCTTCGCCGCCGTGCGCGACACGATCTCGCCCGATGGCCAGATGCCGGCGGGCGGTCCCGAGAACTGCCTGAAGTTCCTGGCCGAGGGCGATCCCGCCATCAAGCCGGCCAGCATCAAGCTCGCCGACACCTGGACCAACGAGTTCGCGGCGCGCGCCGGCAAGCGCAGCTGATGAGCCGCAGCGTTCCGGCGCTGAAGCTGGAGGACATCACCTGCCGCTTCGCCGCTCGCGATGGCGGCGGCGCCTACACCGCGGTGGCCAACGCCTCGCTCACCATCGCCGAGGGTGAGTTCGTATCCGTCGTCGGCCCGACCGGCTGCGGCAAGTCCACGCTGCTCAACATCGCGGCCGGCCTGCTCGCGCCAAGCCAAGGCTCGGTCTCGGTGTTCGGCCAGCCGCTGATCGCCGCCGACGGTGTCAACCGCCGCGCCGGCTACATGTTCCAGGCTGACGCGCTGATGCCGTGGCGCACCGGCATAGACAACGTGATCGCGGGTCTCGAGTTCAGGGGCGTGCCGCGCGCGGAGGCAGTGGTGCAAGGCGAGGCGTGGTTGCGCCGTGTCGGACTGGCGGGCTTCGGCGATCGCTATCCGCACCAGATGTCGGGCGGCATGCGCAAGCGGCTGGCGCTCGCCCAGACGCTGATCCTGAGCCCGGACATCCTGCTGATGGATGAGCCTTTCTCGGCGCTCGACGTGCAGACGCGCCAGCTCATGGAGAACGAGCTTCTGGCCCTGTGGGCCGAGGACAGGAAGTCCGTGCTGTTCATCACCCACGACCTCGAGGAGGCGATCGCGCTCTCCGACCGTGTCGTGGTGCTGTCGGCCGGCCCGGCGACGCGGCCGATCGGCGACTTCAAGGTCGACCTGCCGCGGCCGCGCGACGTCTCGGAGATCCGCATGACGCCGGGCTTCTTGGCGCTGCATCGCGAGATCTGGGCGGCCATGAAGGAAGAAGTGCTGAAGGCCTACGCAGCACAGAAGGCGGCGTGACGTGAGGCTGCGTTCCCTGCAAATCCTGGTCGTCTGTCTCATTGTCGCCTTCTGGTACGTCATGACGGCACCCGGGCTGATCCCGCCGTTCTATTTCGACAAGGCCAACCGAGCCGCCTTCTTCTTCGGCGAGCCGCAGAAAGTCTTCTGGGTCATCGTCGAGTGGTTCGCGACCGGTGAGATCTTCGGCCATCTCGGTGTCACTCTGCTCGAGACGGCGCTGGGCTTCTTCATCGGCTCGGCGTTCGGCTTGGTGATCGGCTTGTGGCTCGCCTTGTCGCCGACCGCCTCGGCGGTGATGGATCCCTACATCAAGGGCTTCAACTCCATGCCGCGCGTGGTGCTGGCGCCGATCTTCGCGGTGTGGTTTGGCCTCGGCATCTGGTCGAAGGTGGCGTTGGGCGTCACGCTGGTGTTCTTCGTGGTGTTCTTCAACGTCTACCAGGGGGTGCGCGAGGTCAGCCCCAACCTGATCGCCAGCGCCCGCATGCTGGGCGCCTCGCGGCGCCAGCTCCTGCGCTCGATCTACTTGCCATCGGCGATGAGCTGGGTTTTTGCCAGCCTGCACAATGCCGTCGGCCTCGCCTTCGTCGGCGCCGTGGTCGGCGAGTATCTCGGCTCCTCGCGCGGCGTCGGCTACCTGATCCTGCAGGCCGAGGGCACCTTCGACATCAACACGGTGTTCGCCGGCATCCTGGTGCTGACGGCCTTCGCGCTCGCTCTCGACGCTGCCGTCGGCTCGGTCGAGCGCCGGCTGATGACCTGGCAGCCCAGGGCGAGCGAGACGGAGAAGGTTTAAGAGAGCGCGGGCCTTTGGCCCGCCTCATGAGCATGAGCGGGCCAGAGGCCCGCGCTCCCAGCGCTACGCGCCCGTAAACCGCGCCGCGCGCTTCTCCAGGAAGTGGGCGACGCCTTCCTTGAAGTCGGCGGTCTGGAACGAAAGCTCCATCTCGTGATTGGCCTGGGTGGTCGCCTCGGCCAGGGTCTGGAACTCGGCTTCCCAGATCTGCCGCTTCATCACCGTCACCGAACGCGGCGAGACGGTATTGGCGAGCAGAGTCGCGTAGGCCCGGGTCTCGGCCATCAGCTTGTCGTCGGGGATAACTCGGCTGACCAAACCGAGCGCCAGCGCTTCCGGGGCGCGGAACTTGCGGGCCGAGCAGAGCAGGTCCATGGCGGCCGGCAGGCCGATGAGGCGCGGCAGCAGCCAGCTCACGCCGTGCTCGGCGATCAGGCCACGCTGTGCGAACGCCGTGGTGAAGACCGCCGATTCACCCGCGAACCGCAGGTCGGCATAGAGCGGGATGACGAAGCCGAGCCCAGCCGCCGGTCCGTTGATGGCAGCGATGATGAATTTCGGGATCGCCGGAAAGTAGGAGTAGCTCATCTTGAACTCGGGCAGGGTGCTGCCCCCTTGCAGTGCTTGTGCGGCCTTGGTCGAGCGATCGGCACTGCCGCCGCCTGCACCGATGGCCTGCAGTCCGCCCATGTCGGCGCCGGCGCAGAAGCCGCGACCGGCGCCCGTCAGGATGATCGCTCGGACCTCGGGATCGGCGCCGGCTCTGTGCATGGCGTCCTTGAGGTCGATGTGCATCTGGCGTGTCCAGGCATTCAATTTCTCGGGACGGTTGAGTGCAATGGTGCAGATACGGTCGGCTACATCGTACAAAACCGTGTCGTATGCCATCCCGGGGCTCCCTCATGTGCAATCTTGTGGAGTGCATGATGGGCAAAAGGGCGCGACGATACAAATGCGACCGGATCGCTACAAATGGCACTCGATTGGAGGGCGGTGTCGAATACCACTGAACTATGATCGCCCTGCGGACAGGGGGTGTTCCGCGATCAGAGAATTGTCCGTTTGCGAACGGTTCCGTGGCATATTGCAGGGACAAGGCAATAAAAACATCGCCGAGGTTAGGGAAAATGGCAAAAAGGGAATTCGCCCACCCGAACGAGATGCACAAATACGTGGGCCAGGAAATTGGGGTCAGCGACTGGGTCGAGGTTACGCAGGACAGGATCAATCAGTTCGCCGAGGCGACGGGTGATCACCAGTGGATTCATGTCGATGTCGAGCGGGCCAAGAAGGACATGCCGGATGGCAAGACCATCGCCCACGGCTTCCTGACGCTGTCCCTGATCCCGATGCTCAATCACCAGATTTCGCACATCAATAACGTGCGCAACGGCATCAACTACGGCTGCAACAAGGTGCGCTTCACCAGCCCCGTGCCGGCGGGCTCGCGGGTGCGCGCCCGCGCCAAGCTTCTCGCCGCCGATCCCATGGATAAGGGCGGCGTGCGGTTGACCAACCAGGTCACCATCGAGATCGAGGGCAAGGATCGTCCGGCCTGCGTGGCGGAGACCATGTCCATCGTGTACGGCGCCTGAGAGGTCGGTCGTGCTGAAGCGCGAAGACCTGACATCCGAGAACGTCGATCAGATCGTCGCGGATGCCCACAAGGCCGGTTACCACTTCTTCCTGTCGGCCGCCGAGCGCGCGGCGAGCTTCAAGACGGCGATGGCGCGGTATCAGCCCGGCGAGGAGCTGTGGGTGTTCGCCTACGGCTCGCTGATGTGGAACCCGGCCATCGAATTCACCGAGCAGCAGCCCTGCCGCGTCGACGGCTGGCGCCGTTCCTTCTGCTTCTGGATGCCGATGGGTCGCGGAACGCCCGAACTGCCCGGCCTGATGCTGGCGCTCGAGCAGGGCGGGGCCTGCGAGGGCATCGCCTACCGGCTGTCGCCGCACCAGGTCGAGAGCGAACTCGGCCTGGTATGGAATCGCGAGATGCTGGCCGGCATCTATCAGCCCTCTTGGGTGCCGACGACGCTGCGCGACGGCCGCACCGTGACCGCCATCACCTTCGTCGTCGACACCGCTCACTGCCAGTATTGCGGCGACCTGCCGATCGAGCGGGCGGCGCATCACATCGCCTTCGCCGAGGGCCGCCGCGGCGCCTGCCGCGACTATCTCGCCAACACCGCGGCTCACGCACGCGCCCTGCGTATCCACGATCCCTACCTCGAGGAGCTGGTCGAGCGGGTCGCCGGCCTGCGCGACGGCGCCTACGTCGTCCCGACCGTGCAAGCCGAGGGCGAGGCAGTGGGCGAGGCGTAGCGCCGCGGAACAAAAACATCGGTAAGCGTGCGACGCTTCATACGTCGTGACATAGTCGCGGCGTGTCTTCTTTCGTCGCTCGCTGGTTGGCGCTGCCGCCCAACCTTCGTGGAATCCTGTGGGTCGGCATGTCGGGGGTGGTGTTCGCGCTCCTGAACGTCTTCACGCTGATCCCCTCGCAACACCTCAATCCCTACGTCATGGCGTTCCTGCGCTACCTGTTCGGCGCCATGTTCCTGCTGCCGCTGGTGATCCGGCTGGGCCCCTACCGCTCGCTCCACACCAACCGGCTCGGCCTGCACATCTCGCGCGGCGCGATCCACACGGTCGGCATGATGCTGTGGTTCGTGGCCCTGCCGCTCACCACGCTGGCCGAGATCACGGCGCTGGGCTTCACCGGCCCGATCTTCGTCACCGTCGGCGCGGCGTTGTTTCTCGGCGAGGATGTGCGGCTGCGGCGCTGGCTCGCCGTCATCGTGGGCTTCATCGGCGCCATGATCATCATCCGGCCAGGCTTTTCGGCGCTGCATCTCGGCGTCATCTGCATCCTGGTGTCGACGCCAATCTTCTCGGCCTCCAACCTGATCTCCAAGGCGCTGGCCCGGACCGATTCGGCCAGCACCATCGTCATCTGGCAGAACATCGTGATCGTCGTCTGCGCTGCGCCGCTTGCCATCTGGTTCTGGCAGACGCCGAGTTGGGTGGATCTCTTGTGGTTCCTGGCCGCCGGCCTGTGCGGCACGCTCGGCCACATCTGCCAGCAGCGCGGCTATCAGCTCGCCGACATCACGCTGCTGCAGCCGATCGGCTTCCTGTCGCTGATCTGGAACACGCTTCTGGGCTACTTCCTGTTCTTCCAGTCGCCCGACGTCTGGACCTTCGTCGGCGCAACGGTGATCTTCAGCAGCGCCATGTACATCTCGCACCGCGAGGCGGTGCGCCGGGCGCAGATCAAGACGGCGGATACGAAGGGCGGGCCGGAGTCGTGAACGACTTCTGCCTCCCGGAGCAGCTGCGGCCGGGCGCGATGGGAATCGGATGAACGATGCATAGAGCGGAGCCGCCGGAAGGCGAGCGCATCGGCAATCATAACCCAAGTTCTTTAACGGGTCAACTACGGTTCTATTTTTTGCGCCCCATAAGGGGCTAAACGGCGCAAAAACTGGTCGGGGTCGACGCATCGATGCCAGCAGTGCTGGCAGAACTACCAGTACAGATGCCTATGGGCCCGAGGGAATGCCATCAGCCGCCGGTGACGCTCATGTGGCGCGGCACGGCCGGGCCCGAGTGGCGGCGATCTATGATGAAGTCGTGGCCCTTGGGCTTGCGTGCGATCGCAGCAGTGATCGCCTGGTCGAGGACCTCGTCGCTTTCCGACGCCCGCAACGGCGCCCGAAGATCGGCCGCGTCCTCCTGGCCGAGGCACATGTAGAGCGTGCCGGTGCAGGTCAGCCGCACGCGATTGCAGCTTTCGCAGAAATTGTGGGTGAGCGGGGTGATGAAGCCCAGCCGGCCGCCGGTCTCCTCGACCTTGAAGTAGCGCGCCGGGCCGCCGGTGCGATAGTCGGTCTCGGTCAGCGTGAACTGCTTGGCGATGTTGGCGCGGGCCAGCGACAGGGGCAGGTATTGGTCGAGCCGCGCCGCATCGCCGATCTCGCCCATCGGCATGACCTCGATCAGGGTGAGGTCCATGCCGCGGCCATGGCTCCAGCGGATCAGCTGGTCGAACTCCATGTCGTTGACGTCGCGCAGCGCCACCGCGTTGATCTTGATGTGCAGCCCGGCATCCTGGGCCGCGTCGAGACCGCGCAGCACCTGATCGAGATCGCCCCAGCGGGTGAGCTCGCGGAACTTGTCCCTGTCGAGGGTATCGATCGACACGTTGAGGCGCTTCACGCCAACCGCCGCCAGCTCCTTGGCGTACTTGGCGAGCTGGCTGCCGTTGGTGGTGAGGGTGAGCTCCTCGAGCGCGCCGCTGTCG